>MDTB01112677.1_pt1 | contig 29245 bp, 20 predicted proteins | sample 811161 | NCBI WGS metagenome assembly MDTB01 (sample SAMN05326650, study PRJNA326480) | marine metagenome | isolation source: seawater | place: Mediterranean Sea | collected 2009
ATGGTGACGGTGCCTACGACGACTTCGATAAGTTCCCACAAGACCCTACACAAATCTACGACTCAGACAATGACGGTTATGGAGACAACGAGAGTGGTAACTCCCCTGATGGATGTCCCTTCGAAGCTGGAACCTCAACTGGGACTCCTGCAGGTTGCCCCGACATCGATGGAGATGGGGTTGCGGACAGTGTAGATGATGACATGGATGGTGATGGAGTAGTAAATGATGAGGATGCTTTCCCATTAGATGCGTCAGAGACAGTCGACACCGATGGGGATGCCTTTGGAGACAACATGGACCCAGATGATGATGGCGACGGTCACACAGATGTGAAAGAGACCGATTGTGGAAGCGACCCTCTCGATGCTACCTCGATGCCTCCTGATGCTGATGGAGATGGTACATGTGATGCTCTTGAAACCGCAGATAGTGGTGATGAGACACCATCGGATGGTGGAGAATCCGAAGGGATGAACGCTATGGTCATCGGTGGAGCTGTAGGGTTGGTTGTCATAGTCATCGCCGGAATCATTGGTGCTATGATGTTCCTCTCTAAGGATGAAGATGCGCCTCTTGGGACTGCGGCAGTATCCACTAGTACAACACAGGCCGAAGGACAGCAAGGACAAATGATCCCGACTGGAAAGAACTGTACCCAATGCAATGCACCAGGAGTGGTCCACATACCAGCCTACGGGCGAGACTATTGTTCTACATGCGGCCAGTACAATTGATTCCCGTAGTACTGTCTTTTCGAGATTTTAATCTCAAACGGGACGGCCGAGCGCTGCCTTGACCAAACCAAGGAACGGGGGGCTGGGACGTCCTGGACGTGACTTGAATTCCGGATGGTATTGAGTGCCGAAGAAGAATGGGTGGCCTTCAAGTTCAATGATTTCCATTCGCTCACCTTCAGTATCTCGACCGACGAATCTCAAGCCCTTCTCCTCAAGATCGGCAACCAAATCTGGATTAACTTCGTATCGATGACGATGACGCTCATGAATCTCCATTTCCCCCTCATAGAGGCGATAAGCCGCACAATCCTGTGTTTGTAGATTCGTTTGACGGCTACCGAGGCGCATCGTTCCACCCATATGGGTACGACTTCCCTCGGGCATGAATATGACCGTAGGATGTGGAGTATCTGCATCAAACTCAGTACTGTTTGCACCCTTTAGACCAAGGCGATTACGAGCGAATTCAATCGTTGCAATCTGCAGGCCTAAGCAGACACCAAGATATGGAACGGTATTCTCTCGAGCATGCTTTGCAGCGAGAATCTTACCCTCAATACCTCGATCTCCAAACCCTCCAGGAACAAGAATACCGTCAGCACCCTTCACCAACGACCATGCTGATTCGTGCTCATCCGTGCCTTCGTTTGAATTCTCTAGATTACTAGCCTCTACCCAGTCAATCGAGAGGTTGACACCCTCATGTAAGGCAGAATGTTGGAGTGCCTTGATTACACTCAGATAGGAATCTGAGAGGCCGGTATACTTGCCAACCATCGCGATTCGAACCTCTCCACTAACGTCATCCACCCTCTGAGCCATTTCTCCCCAATCCCTCAACAAAGGTCGTTCAACGGGGATATCAAGACCGAAATGGGCCGCCATCTGTACAATGGCACCCTGCTCCTCAAGCATCAATGGAACACGGTAGATATTCGACACATCATGAGCACTGAATACAGCCTGTTCGGACACATGGCAGAACAAGGAAAGTTTTCGCTTCACTTCGGGGAGAAGAGGCTCGGAGGATCGGCAGACGAGGAAGTCAGGCTGAATTCCAGAGGCCATCAACCCCTTCACTGAATGTTGAGTTGGCTTTGTCTTCTGCTCACCGACAACCCCGATTACAGGAACAAGACTCACGTGGAGGAAACATATGTTGTTCTTGCCGACACGGAACTGGAATTGACGCAATGCTTCGACAAATGGAGCAGACTCGATGTCACCTACAGTTCCACCAAGCTCAATCACACAAATCTCTGGAATCTCATCGGTTCCATCCGCAGGCGTGTGAGCGACTCTCTCAATCCAATCTTGAATCTCATCGGTGATATGTGGGACAACCTGCACAGTCTTACCGAGATAATCGCCCTTTCTCTCCTTCCCAATGACCTCTGAGTATATCTTCCCAGTAGTGAGGTTGTTGTCACGAGAAAGTGTCACATCGAGGAAGCGCTCGTAATTTCCCAAATCGAGATCGGCCTCTCCACCATCATCGAGAACAAACACTTCGCCGTGCTCAAAGGGACTCATTGTGCCTGCATCGGAGTTCAGATAGGGGTCAATCTTGATAGCAGTCACTCGCAAACCGAGGGACTTCATCAGCACTCCAATGCTACTGGCAGTCACACCTTTGCCAATTCCACTGAGTACACCACCCGAGACCACGACATACTTCATGCAATCAACGGGATTTGGAGCCGTCCACGTTGGCCTATCAAGGTTGTCTGGAAAGTGAGCGGATTCCGTTTCATACTCCATCGTCAATCATCAAGTAGCGGACTCGCCGTCTACACACATGGGCACGGTTCCAACCCGGATTCTAGTGACCGGAGCCCTCGGCCAGATTGGGACAGAATTAGTTGAATCACTGCGAGATAAATACGGAGAGGAATCAGTCGTATCCACAGATGTCCGTGAATCTGAAAGCTGTATACAACTCGATGTGATGGATGCTAAGAGAATAGAGGATTTAGTCCAAAGCAAGGGAATCACTGACATCTACCACCTCGCTGCTCTATTATCTGCAACTGGAGAAAAGAACCCGGATCTTTGTTGGCGTATCAATGTAGATGGGCTCGTAAACGTAATCTCAGCAGCTAAAAAATACGGTTGTCGACTATTCTCACCATCCTCCATTGCAGTGTTTGGACCTGACTGTCCAAAACACGCCCCACAGGTAACTGGACTAAGTCCGGCAACAGTGTATGGAAAAACGAAGGTCGTTGGCGAACATCTAGCAATGACATCTGGTATTGACATGCGTGGACTTCGGTATCCAGGCCTCATCTCGTGGAAGGCACCAGCAGGGGGAGGGACCACCGACTATGCCGTTGAAATATTCCATGCTGCACTCTCAGACGGACATTACGACTGCTTCGTCCGCGAGAATACTCGGCTTCCGATGATGTACATGGATGACGCAATCCGTGCAACATTGGAACTTATGGAGGCACCCTTCGATTCGCTAGGTACCGCTCGTGGTGGATACAACATCGCAGGGTGCTCATTCACTGCTGGTGAGTTAGTCGATAGCATACGCCGACACATACCTGATTTTACTTGCTCATTCAAGCCAGATGTGAGGCAAAATTACGCAGATTCATGGCCGGACTCAATCGAAGATGATGTGGCCCGAAATGAATGGGGATGGATGCCTAAATTCGACTTAGACAAGATTGTTGATGAAATGGTCGAGAATTTGCAATAAAAGAAATGGAGTCAATCTTCATCCTGACCAAGTTCAGATTGCCAGTCCGGCATCTGAGCATCCTGCTTTGCCCAAAGGATATCTCCTATTCGAAGAACTGAAATCGCTGATTCAGTCGCTCCTGTGATAGCTTGACGGGCTATTCGAACAGGTTCGAGAACCCCGCGTTCGTTCATTGGATGGATGGAACGATCAGTTACATCGATACCAAGCCAATCATTGGACGAAGAGGTCTGCGCAGCAGTGAGTCCGATTATCTGATCAAGACCATCGAGACCTGAATTCTCTGCAAGTGCCCGAGGTATTGATTCAAGAGCTGCTGCGTAAGCTTCCACAGCAAGTTGCTCACGTCCTGGAATCGTTGTCGCATGAGCACGAAGACGGCGGGCAAGAGCGATTTGAATCGCCCCTCCTCCGGGAAGCATCTTGGGTTCGTCTTGCAAACCACAAGCAACTCCAATGGCATCATCAAACGCACGGGACACTTCGTCAATTACTGCATCTGTTGAACCTCGTAAGACAACGGTCTGACCAGAACCCACTGACCCATGAATACGAACGTGATCTATGCTCTCCCATCGCTCTTCATTCACTGAATTAAACTCGCCAACACTCTCAGAACGAATGCCTTGAACATCCCGAACAATCCGGGCACCACATGCTCTTGCAATAAGTTCGAGATCGGTGCGTTCCACTCTGCGATAAGTGACAATGCCTGCATTACGAAGCATTGGAATCGCATCCTCGTGGATTCCATCCCTTACAATAAGCAAATCAATACCCGCTTCCGCAATGGCATCCACTCGCTCTTTCATCTCAAGCTTCTGCCGCTGGAGGAAGCGGGCCATCATTCCTGGCTCCGTGATTCTGATTGAGGCATTGACACTGAGTTCCTTCGGATCCAGTCCACCATCAAGCAAGAGTACTTTGCCACCGTCTAATCGATTAGGAGTCTGTGAATCAAGACGCGTCTTACGAAGAACGATGCCATCAACACGCTCAGAATCTGCAATCCGTCCGCCTCGGATGATTATTCGCTTGATTAAATCGGGATCAACATGCTTAGATGAGCCCCGATTCGCTGCAATAGAGGCCGTCTCAACTGCGAGATTTGAAAGAATTCTGCGAACATCCTCACTCACTTTGCCCGCAAGGCTAGTCGAAACAATTCGAATATGATCCGTCTCCTCCATAGGCTTCGAGATATCCTCTATTGCGATTAAGCTGTGATCCATTGCAATCCGATAGCCTGCAACCATGACTGATGGGTGGATTCCTCGATCAATCCAATCTAATGCATTGAGTAAGAGTTCTGCAGTGAGCACAATTGCACTACTTGTCCCATCTCGAGCTTCATCATCCTGAACACTAGATGTTGATATCAACATTCGAGCCGTAGGATGCTCTACTTTAGCCGCTTCTAGAACAGTGACTCCGTCATTGGTCACCTGAACATCACCATCATCGGATAAGAGCATCTTATCCAAACCAAGAGGTCCAATGGTTGATCGGACTGCATCCGCTAACGCCAACGCAGCACGGACATTGTTGCGAAGAGCAGTGTGCCCCTGTTCTCTCTCCGTATCCTGAAGGATGCGTTCATGCTCTCTCCGCGCCATAGGAACATCACACCGACCGGGGATTTGCACTTGAACCCAATGCGGGAGATTCGGGGCTTTCACGAATGGTTCATATAGAGTCGGCCGAATTGGACATTACAACTCGAGGTTGTATAGTGGGGTTTGGAGATGACTGAGGACTGGGAAGAGAATCTAATCCAGCAGCTCCTAGACATGTTCAAGCAATTGGGCCTCGATATGAACAAGGAACAATTGACCGGTTTAATCGATCAAGTCCGTGGTCAGTTCGAAGGTATGGGCATCGATATGGAACGTCTACAATCTGGTGAAGCGCCCGTGGACGCGCAAGCCAATATGGAAGCACTAGCCAAGGCACTCAGTACCCTCATGAGCGAAGGTGATGGAATCGGTAATCTGTTTGAGACGATGGGTTTCAAAGTTGATGTTCAGACCTCAACACCCGTGACCATAGACCCGAGTACTCCAGAATCCAACGACTCGATTGATATCGACGTACCCGATGCAGACATACTAATCCATCAAGGCCGAATGACCCTTACCATCGATCTCGCAAACTCCCTTGAAGAGGGAATTGGTATCGATCTCGCTCTGACCGACAGCGGTCGGACGCTACAAATTATCAAGACAAATCAATTGAGGCCTTTTCGACGAATTAGCCTCGATCCCGCCGCAGAGAAAATCATAGTGTGGGATCTCAATAATGGAATTCTCGATGTCGAATTGGAAATCGAGAATGGTGATGGAACTATCCACATTGGATGAATGGAGGAATAAACATGAGTGGACCTGTAATTGGAATCGACCTGGGAACGACAAATAGTTGCGTAGCAACACTCGAAGGAGGGGATCCTGTCGTCATCGCGAACGCAGAGGGAGCAAGGACAACTCCTAGTGTAGTCGCATTTAGCAAAGATGGGGAGCGTCTCGTTGGCGTTACCGCAAAGAGACAAGCAGTCACTAACTCAGAGCGTACAATCCTTTCAGTAAAGCGCGAGATGGGTACTAATTGGTCAAAGAACGTTGATTCTGATGATTACACTCCACAGGAAATATCCGCTTTCATCCTACAGAAGTTGAAAGCCGATGCAGAAGCATACCTTGGTCGCGAAGTCAAGCAAGCTGTCATCACCTGTCCGGCCTACTTCAGTGATGCACAGAGAAAGGCCACCCAAGATGCAGGCCGTATCGCTGGACTTGATGTTCTGAGAATCATCAACGAACCAACGGCTGCTGCACTCGCCTACGGTGTAGACAAGGATGATGACCAAACAATTCTCGTCTACGACCTCGGTGGTGGAACCTTTGACGTCTCAGTCCTTGAGATCTACCAGGTAGATGACCAACCTCAGATTGAAGTGAAGGCTACTTCGGGAGACAATCGCCTTGGTGGAGATGACTTTGACGAAGCGATTGTGGACCACCTAGTATCTGAATTCAAGAAGGGGACTGGAATAGATCTCGCCAAAGATTTGCAGGCAATAAGTCGAGTTCGTGAAGCTGCTGAGAAAGCGAAAATCGAACTTTCTCAGACACAACAGGCCAACGTAAACCTCCCCTTCATCACAATGAAGGATGGACAGCCTGAACACCTTGATCTCTCTATCACACGTGCGAAATTCGAGGACTTGGTTTCAGATCTCATCAAGCGAACCATGACGCCAACCCGTCAGGCAATGAAAGATGCCGGCTTGAACAAAGGAGAGGTGGATAAGGTCATCCTTGTCGGTGGGTCAACCCGTATACCAGCTGTCCAGAGCGCAATCGAATCTGAAGTTGGTAAGGAGCCTTTCAAGGGAATCAATCCTGATGAGGCCGTCGCAATGGGTGCCGCACTACAGGCAGGAATTATCGTAGGGGATGAAGGTGTAACCGATGTTCTGCTTCTCGATGTCACCCCTCTTACCCTTGGGATAGAGACCCTTGGAGGTGTAACTACGACGATGATTGAGAGGAACACAACCATCCCCACAAAGCGATCCGAAGTATTCAGCACCGCGGCAGATAACCAACCAGCTGTAGAAATTCATGTCCTACAAGGTGAGCGTGAGTTCGCCAAGGATAACATCACACTAGGGATGTTTCATCTCACTGGAATCCCTCCTGCACGCAGAGGAGTTCCTCAGGTTGAGGTCACCTTCGACATAGATGCAAACGGTATCGTGAATGTCAGTGCGAAGGATCTAGGCACCGGTAAGGAACAGTCGATTAAAATCGAAAGTCAAACGAGTCTCTCCGAGGATGAGATTAAGCAAAAGATCTCAGAAGCAGAGGAATTTGCCGAGGATGATAAGCGACGCAAGGCACGCGTTGAAGTCCGGAACCAGGCTGATAGCATCGTATACCAGACACGTCGAACCATTGAGGAGGCTGAAGACAAACTCGATGAGAGTGACTCTGCTCCAATTCTCGCCAAGGTAGACGAACTTGAGGCCCTCATTCGCACAGATGATGGCCCCATTGCAGACGATGATCTAGACGAAGCTGGAATTCAATCCAAAGTTAAGGAACTGGAAGAAGCAATGCATGGCATCTCCGCGAAGCTATACGAGGCTGCTGCGGCTGCAATGGAAACAGAAAACGCTAGTGAAGCACCTAGTGAAGATGGTGTCGTCGATGCAAACTTCGAAGTCGTAGACGATGATGAGGACTGAATAGAAGCAATTCAAGATCCTGTAATCAGGCGATGAAGCGTACGCACGTGTATGCCTGTTGCTCCGTGTCCAACCATCGAATTAGTGTCCGCACCCCAAGCTGTGCCTGCAATGTCAAGATGCGCCCAAGGAATCTGATCATTGTCTTCATCGAAATCTCGAGGAGGAACGAACTGCTTGAGGAAGGCGGCTGCTGTGCATGAACCGCCCCATCGACTCTTGCCAAGATTACGAACATCTGCAATCTTGGACCCTGTCATCTCTTTCTCAAAGGCAGGTAGTAGAGGCATCTTCCAAGCGATTTCGTCTTCTTCGTTACCGGCCTTATGGATGCGTTCCTGTAAATCATCATTATTGGACCAAAGGCCAGTCGCCTCGTGACCGAGAGCGACTACAACAGCCCCGGTTAATGTTGCAAGATCAACAACATACGCTGGATTGAGTTCTCCGGACTTCCAAAGTCCGTCTGCGAGAACATTTCGCCCCTCTGCATCCGTGTTGAGAACCTCAATCGTCTTACCCGAATAGGTTGGGATGACATCTCCTGGACGATAGGCTTCGGCGCTGGGCATGTTCTCGGCTAAGCAAGCGATACCATGGACTCGGCCCTTGTGTCCAGAGGCCTGGAGAGCATACATCAGACCAAAGACTGTGGCAGCCCCGTGCATGTCATACTTCATCTCGTCCATTGATGCACCCGGCTTGAGCGAAATACCGCCAGTGTCGAAGGTGATTCCCTTACCAACAATACAGGGCACCTGGGCCTTTGGATCCACATTAGGATTTACAGTGAAGATTACCATGCAAGGCTTTCTTGAACTGCCCTTACCGACATTGATCAATCCGCCCATATCTTCTTTCTGAAGGCGTTCCCAATCGTAAACCTCGACTTTTACGTTGTTCTTACCATTGGCCCAATTCTGAGCACGTTCGGCGTATGCCATAGGATAGAGATGGTTAGGTGGTTCGTTTCCGAGATCGCGCGCAAGATGAACTCCATCGACGCGAGCGGCGACGATCTTCATATCCGCCTTTAGATCAGTCAGATAACGTTCTGAAGCCTGAATTGTCAAGTTCCAGTTACCTTTCTCTTCCGCCTCCTCACGATCCTTCTTACGATACTTGAGGAAAGCATAGTCACGAAGCATCATGCCCTCAACAAACCACTTCATACCCTCTAGGTTCCATCCAGTGGTAAAACGAACCGTAAGATCTGTTCCGTCCTTCTTTGACAATCCAGCTATGGCTTTCGCACCAGCGTCACGAGCGGTTTTGTGAGTTAACTCATCTACCTCTCCCATCCCGATAAGAACCACGCGACAATTATCAGACCATATCGACAATGTTGACCCGATTTTACCATTGAATCGCTGTCCTGAGAGGGCACTCTTCACGTTCGATATCGTTGAACGAGGGAGGCCATTCAATGAATTATGAGGGGCTTTTGACTTCGACTGCCAAAGTGGCAGCAGCATTACATCTCCAGTAGCTTCACGATCCGTGACCTTCCAATCCATGATATCGGGGGTCTCTGAATCGGCTTACAAAACATCGCCTTCAAATTCAGAGGCTCGACGATGGGCAGCAAGAGCAAATCCAGTGATTACCAGTAGCGCAGATGGACCGGGGAGTAAACCTCCGGATTCAACCTCTGAAATAGAGACGTATGAGGAATTCACTGGTTCACTAACAAACATCGAGGAATCGATAACCCTCTTCTGGTAATGTAGTACGAAACCTCCATCCTCAGTTAGGGTAAGGTTCGAAGCATCAAAAGTCACCATCGTCGAGTTGGTTGCATTTACGGAGAAATTACTCTCGGATTGCCAAAGTATCTCTCCGGAAGGATACTCGTATCGTAAGGAAGCATTCAGCGTAGTAGCTTGTCCGAGATTATCCACTGAGAGGATCAAACTCTCACCTGGTGTTACATCAAGGGAAGTCACTGATAGACGAGCCCGCCAATACCATACATTCTCGATTAGATATTCCATTACGTCAAGCTCTTCACCAAGACGGGATGAGAGAGGTTCAACCGTGCCCAAAAGCCACTGTTCATCGTCGGTCTCGAAAGTGAATGTAGGATAACCCATCACCCCGTAACCATAATCCCGGCTAGTTCCACAATTGGGGTAAAGGCCTTGATTCGCATTCTGAATGGGGATATCAGAAATATTAGCATGGACATCTTCTCTAATTTGATGATAAAGTTCCCAGTCCGAAGGTTGTTCAGGCCATTTACCCCACGGATAGAGCATGATCCATACTCCGGTGTGCATGGTGACATACAGGTCAGCATGAGGCACTACCTCATTCATGTAGATCGAATTCGCAAGAGTTTCGGATTCACTAAATGCAGATGACCCTGGCTGAGTCGTCTCACATGTATTCCAATAATGATCGTAGTTCCGATTCAAATCCACTTGGTTGATATTCCATCTAGTATCGATATCATTACCGTCTGCATTCAGCATGATGAGTATGTGTAGTTCAGTAGTAGCTAGGACGTCGAGGACCTCTGGATTTCCATCTACCCAGCCCTCGATATAATGCTCAGCAACAAGGAAAGCAAGTTCCGTTCCCAAATGCTCGTTTCCATGGTGCCCACCATCGATGTATACGACCTCCTTTGCAGTCCCATCTGACTTGTTCTCCTGACTCCAATCCGAGATTTGTAACATCCAAAGATTTCTTCCCAATTCAGTCTGACCCACAACGAGTAAGTTGACAATCTCAGGGTAATCATCCGCCCATGCATTCACATCCAAAGTCAATGTTGCATAGGAATGATACCATTGCTCCTGCAAAATATCAGGTTGTTGGGCATCAACCGTAGGAGAAGAGTAAGCGGATAGGAAGAGAAGGACAAGAAACAGGCCCTTCTTCATGAGGGGGCGTGAGCGGCTCAATGTTTCAATCCATTCATTGAGGAGAAGTGAGACAAGTGAGGATCAAGGGCAGGACGATAGTGGCATCCGACTCAATAACGAAACGAGGCGTGTCTACTCCGATTTTACCCCAAGTGATTTTCTCGTTTGGCGGCGCCCCAGAATAACCACCGTATGATGTGGATGATTCTGAGATTTGACCATACCATGACCAGAGTGGCACTTTTGCACCTAAATCCTGATTCAACATCGGAACTACGCATATCGGAAAATCTCCAGCAATCCCCCCTCCTACCTGTAAGAAGCCAACAGGTGAATCCTGGGAACGGTACCAATTTGCGAAGCAAACCATGTAATCGATACCTGTACGCATCATGTCTACAGTCAAATCGCCACGAATACAAGCTGCAGCGAACAAGTTACCCAAGGTAGAATCCTCCCATCCAGGAACTAGAATAGGAATTTCCATCTCCTTCGCTGCAATAAGCCAAGAGGACTCAGCACGAGGCCCGGGATCTATGCGATCCAACAATGCGTAGAGATGCTCATGTGGCAATCTTGGCGCTTCCTTCCAAACCTCAAGCATCATCGATTCCACACGGCGAATCGCCTCCTCCTCCGGGATGCAGACATCAGTCACACGGTTCATCCCACGCTCGAAGAGATGCTGGTCCTCTTCCAAGCTCTGTCCTCGCCAATCTTCTACTGTCTCGTAATCATCGCCCGCGATAAGAAGGAAAAGGTCCTCCTCAAGATTAGCACCTGTACAGGAAATTGCATGGATTTTTCCTGCCCGTATAGCGGGTGCAAGAGAATGACCAATCTGAGCGGTAGACAGTGCTCCAGCAAGGGCAAGAACAAGTTGGCCATCCGCATTCAAGAACTCCATTAAAGAATTAGTACAGCGTGTGAGTTCACCTGCGTTGAAGTGGCGGTAATGTGACTCCATGAATGAGTGGATGTCCATGTATATGCCTCAGAGCGATTCGATGCTGTAATCATGAAGAAAGCGAGCGGTACGGTTACGATTCACGACTTGGAGAGTTGGAATCTCCGCGGTAATTGATTGCAGGAGGTAATCTATGATGATCTCTGGCTCGGTCATACCACAGGTGAAGGCATCAATTGCCAACAAACCACGATCTGAATAGCAGTGAGCGGTAACATGACTCTCATCGATGAGGACTACTGCGGCAAACCCAGGAGGGCTGACTGAGCCATCAAACGGAACAACATGAGCGTGAACTTCACGAGCATGGCTATTTCGAACTGCTTCACGCATGAGGTCGAGAATCCAACGATGGTCGTCTGAAACGGGGGGCATGTAACCCACACAATCGAGATGAACATGGAAGCCACGAGGAATCAAATCCTCGCCATCCGGTGCACTCGACATGGGTCTAATCGATTTCATTCTCTTATTTCATCGAATCCGTGTCGAAAGGTGGCCTCCTACGAGGCGGGTCGCGATGAGAGCAGCCGTAAATGGAGTTAGAACACCATTTGAATCTGGGACTATCTCAACCACATCGGCGCCAATCACAACTGCATCATTCGCCTTGAAAATCGTAGCTAGGGCCTCTTCTAGATGCCACCATGTTAGTCCTCCAGGTACAGGAGTACCGGTTGAAGGAACAAGAGACCCATCTAAAGCATCGATGTCGACAGTAATCCAAACGGGGCCACAGATAGAGCGTAGGGATGCCATAAGGTTAGACCAGTTCTGCTCACCTGAAGATACAGAAAGTAGGTTAGAGGCTAGATGTGTCTCGATTCGAACATCCGAATCTGATTGAGATGCCTCCTCACGTGACCAAGCACGAACCCCAATCTGGATGATTTTACCAACTCCTTCGTCCAAGGCTCTGCGCGCCGCACAAGCATGGCTCCACACTTCACCATCGAGATTGTCTCGGAGATCTGCATGAGCATCAAACTGGATGACTGTCAGATTGGAAACATCGCCTGCCAAGCTTGGATGTGAGTTAATCGCCTTCATCTGCACCGGAAGTAGGCCATGTTCGCCTCCAAGAATCAATGGAAATACGTCAGTATTAGTCAACCATGGACGGAGATGAGACTCAATTTCTGTGAGTTGCTCGGTAAGGGTGCCCGCCTCGGATGACCAAGGATCCAATGTCTGGAAGCGTGCGCCTGCTGGAAGGTCTTGAGACAGACGCGGATCAAAGACCTCAACCTGTGCTGAGGCCTCGATGGCAGCCATTGGCCCGTTAGAAGTCCCTTGCCCATAGGATGTTGTAAGCTCATACGGGATGGGTATAATCACCACATCTGGATTACTATGAGCCTCATCGAGGCCGAGGAACGTCAATCGTTCCACCATGTCCTGTGGGGGCGAGCGCTCAGGGAAGAACATGGCGTTCAAGTTGGGCCTATTTCGGATTCAGAGGGGGAAATCAAGTGATTCGTTAAATAGGGCGGCCTCCAATAATACAGTGCTGCGGAGGGATTGAAATCGGGGGAATGACATTGAAGACGCTTACCGATGCAATCCGAAGTCGTGTTGACGAAGGGATGGAGGAGAACGTCGCAGAGAGCATCGCTGAACACGCCCTTGGCTTCTTCGGATTCTCAAATCGCATCATCGACAACGCATTGGAACCAACTGACCGCAACTTGTTCTATCAACTCCAAGACTACGAACTTCTCACTACTGAATCCGAGGAGACCACGCTTTGGGACGGACGAGAATGGCGGATCCATTATTGGAAATTCAAGCCAAAGCGAGTGAGTGAGATTGCTCATCCCACTGCAATCGAGGAAGAGGTCGACCCATACGCTGGCCTCTATGATGAGGTGCCAACTGACATCTGGAGAGAGCAAGCTGGATTCGAACATGATGACAACGAGCCACTCTTCTAATCGGCCCATCGTCCCCAATGGTTTGAATACGGACCAGAGAGCAAACCAAACCATGCGCCGAAGCATTGCGCTTCTCATGGTCGGAATCCTAGCGATGGGGCTCTCGCCACAAACACTACTCGCAGCAGAGGATGCGAGTACTGAAGACCCCTGCACTGTGTTTGTCGATTGGAGTGATGGTGTCTCCTTCGAACACGCCTACCGCGTTGTACTCGATGATTTATCCACCCTCAATATTCAATGGGCTGAAATTGAATGGTCCCACGAGAATTCGACGACGGTTCTACATCATGATAACTCTACGATTGATCTGAACCTGAGTGAACATCGTATCGTGCTACCCACCGAAGTTAACCTATCTGAGACAATCGTAATCCAGGTGATTGGAGCTGAATCAAACCTGACTCCACTTGAGCAGCGAACGACATTGTGCTCGAGGACTGTAGAAGTCACCTACTGGAATCAGCCAACAGCAGATCACGAAATCACTCGGGCGACATCTTGGAGTCTCGATCAAAGCGGGGAAACCGGCGAAGAATATTATCTTGATTTCATTGGACAGGGATGGCAACAGCGTGATGGAAATTTGCTGACATCTAATGAACTCGGTGCAGGGAATATCACCATCATCACCGATGATGGCGAAACACGAACTGAAACGGAACTCGATCTCAGCCGTGTCTGGTTGAATGAGACAATGACTGGTACTTTGCTTGATGAGCAGACCTTTGAGATGTATGGTAACGGCTCAACGACCTTTGTTCTCGTCGATGATGCAGGGGCAGAGACCGTGGCGCACATCGATGTGAGGGACTCATACATAGTACGAACCATTGCAAACGGAATCCCATCAGAAACAGTTCGAATTGAGGGTAGTGGAGATCTAAACTCAAATGGAACCAACGACGATGAATCAATCAATATCACTGGCGAGGTAGCAGTATTCCTCTTTGAGCTTGAAACCGTAGATGGACAAGTCGTCGACTCAACCTATCGACTCGAGGCCTTCGCGGAAATGCTCCTTATCGATGGCAACGATAGATTCCAAATCGATCTCGACGAATTTATCCTCGTCGATCGATGGGAAGATGGTGAACAGGTCGAACAACTGTCTAGAATCAAAGGGGATGGTAGTTTCGACTTTGCAGAATCCGAGGATGGAGCGACAATTGTTGTGAATGGAACGGTACCTGTTTTCTGGATTGAGTCCCAAAACGGTTTAACGACTGTAAATACAATCCATATGGACGGAGATATCAGTGGAGATATCGATGGACGTATCGGATTGATTATCGAAATTGAAGAACAAGGTCCTCAACAAAACGCAACCGGGGAAATCTTCGATGTGAACGTGATTCGAAGTGAATCGTGGTTGAACATAACCCAAGTGACTGGCATCGGATCGAATCTAGATATCGAAGCAGAACATAATCTCACCTTCGATTATCAAGTCCCGGAAGAACACTGGAAAAACCGGACTGTCCGATACCGGTATGTCGAGGACAGCGGCCAAGTCAACGATGAATACCCGGAACGTAGTCCGATACCTCAAGATCTACCCGAACCTTCCAATGATTCCATCCTAGGAAGTGTGAACATTAGTCGGGAGCTTGGATACGCACCTACGGCGCTAATACCAGGAGACATATTGACCCTTGATGTCGGTGATACCTTGGTACTGCATGTGGAAGCAATGTCTGTCTCAACCGTAAACCTCGATGGACATACGCTTCCGGTGACGATTTGGAACGGTACCTTTGAAGAGGGAGGATATGCCGCTGGAAGTATCATCAACGAAGGGATACTCGCTGGACTCATCGCCGATGTTACGAGGGAAGTTGATATCGAACTCGATGAAGGGAACCTTACATTCACTGAGACCCAAGCACTCGAACGTATCCTCGCTCCATCCATAGTGACTGAAGCTGAGAACACTCCTCCTACTCTGGAAGAAATTCGTTTCCAAGAAGGTAGCTTGAGCAGTGAAGGTGGAGAAGCGCACATCGAAGTCGTTGTATCTGATCCAGATTGGAACGTCAAATCTGTCCTAGTTGATTTGTCCTCGATTGGCCTCGGAACCGTGGAGTTGAATGATGTCGGAGCTGACGGTGACGATACTGTCCATGACGATATCTGGACTATGCACATTCAACATCTTGGAACGGAGTATGGCGAATTCGAATTGAACGTGACTATCTCGGATGGATGGTCCACAACTATCGACAAAGATACAGTCACGATAGACAATTTAGCTCCACGTCTGAAAAATGTCGTCTATGAACCACAAGTGGTACGAAGAGGTGACACAATAGGAGTCACCATAGAGGCCGATGATCTCCACGGCATTACATCTGCGTCTATTGATTTACAAAGTATAGGCGGAGGTTTGAACAATCTAATGCAAGGAACCAATGGGGAATGGTCTGGTTCCATCGTAGTTCCACCCGGAATGTCCCCCGGACTGAACAGATTTACGTTTACTCTCGTCGATAATGAAGGAGCGATAAGAGTTACAGATTTCATCACTGGATCTACGGGTAGTATTGAAACTGCACCTCAGTTCACTATTCTGAATGAAGGACCAAGCCTCTCTGAACTCGTTATTCTCCGAGGTACCGAGCCTGTGAATGTCTTGCTTGTCCCCGATATCGGCGAGGATCCGATTGAACATACTATCACCATCCAAGTCACGGATCCCGATGGTATTTCAGCCGTTCAAGCGCGACTTGGCACCTTAGCAGCAATTGGAGAAGGGGATGATTGGACTCGACTCGTCGATGATGGAACAAACGGAGATTCCGTGGCAGGCGATGGAAACTACAGTGTCACTGTGCTGACACGTTCTACTATGCCGACTGGAATAATGGATATCGAAATCAGAGGAATCGACAACTTTCTGGAACCTACACCCGGTGATGAACGAAGTTTCTCGGTTACCCTCTCTGAAACTGATTCTGAAGGAATGGCAGGATGGACCTTTCAAACAGGCGTTATTGTTATGATTGCAGTGATTGCTCTCCTCGCGATTGGAGGTGTTGGTGTCTTCGTCAGCCTCCGAGGCGCCGAATTCAGCGACGATTGAGTGAGAATGCGAGTGCCGGGATTTGAACCCGGGTTCCGACGTTGGCAACGTCGGGTGATAACCACTACACTACACTCGCGGTGTGCCATCGAAATGGACCGCATTCTTCTATCCATCGGTTGGTGACGACAGATTAGGATTCGAGAGCCTTGAGATGTTCCACAATAGCATCGCGTGTCTCTCTGAAAACCTCGATACTCTGATTCACGGGGTCATCGAGTTCCCAGTCCTGATCAATCCTCATAGTCGGACAAGAAACACCGCATCCCATCGAGATAACCATGTCCCAATCCTCGGCCGAGAATCCATCCACAGACTTCGGATGTTGATGGGAGATATCGATGCCCATCTCATTGCATACTAAAACTGCATTTTCACTTACTTTTAGAGCAGGGTGAGTGCCTGCAGATGCTGCTTCATGGCCAAAGCTCTGTGCGATACCTTCAGCCATCTGACTCCTGCAAGAGTTTCCAACACATACGAACAAGAGGCGCATACCTGATGTTCTATACCACCAGATATGAATCGTTCCAATATACTGTATTGAGGCAGCACACGTATTCAAGTAATGCAATTATGTCGCTACATCATGGCCGATACGCCAGTATCTACGCACAACCCATCCGGGGATGGGGGGTCCAACGATGCACAGGTGAATCCTGAACAAAAAGCACAGATGGAACAGGCATATCAGCAAATGCGTAGAAAAATGCGAATGACACAACTCGCCGAAGGTGTTCGTCACAAATTCATGGTTCTTTCTGGAAAGGGAGGTGTCGGCAAATCCACTGTCGCTACAGGTCTTGCTCTTGCACTCGCTCGTATGGGACTCAAAGTTGGCCTTCTCGACATAGACATTACCGGCCCGAATGTTCCGAAAATGCTCGGTATCGAAGGTACACAACTCCATGTCGAAGATGGGCAGATATATCCCGCGATTGGACCGCATGGCGTGAAGGTCATTTCGATGGCCTTCCTGCTTGAGGATCCAGATAAGCCGGTGATTTGGAGAGGCCCAATCAAGCTCGGTGCAATTCAGCAATTCATTGGAGATGTTGCATGGGGTGAACTTGACCACTTGATCATCGATTTCCCACCTGGAACCAGCGATGAACCATTGACTGTGACGCAATCCTTGCCTGACATGGATGGTGTCGTGATTGTAACAACTCCCCAGGAGGTTGCTCTACTCGATTCTAGGAAGAGCATTAACTTCGCGAAAACAATCAATCTCCCCGTACTAGGTGTCGTCGAAAATATGCGCGGCTATTCACTATCCGGAACAGCAAGGGGCAACGATGGCAAGCCGCTCGGAAAAATCAGCATCGATGTATCCGGCCCATCAGGACAGATGATCGAAGCAGTAACCACTGACGACGGGGAATGGACCGTGAACCTTGATCTGTTCAAATCAGGAGGAGGTGAAGCAGCAGCCGAAGAAATGGATGTACCTTTCCTCGGTTCGCTACCATTTGATCCAGGATTTGTCCGAGGAGGCGATGATGGGGTTCATCGAATTATTTCAGAGCCAGAAGGATTTGCCGCAGCCGCGTTTGAGACCATTGTTACCCGACTAATCGATACGCTAGAATCCGACGACGATGAAGGCGTGACTATCATCTGAGCAAATGACGATTCAAACGACCCATTCTCTTCAATAGGAGGGTGTGGTGCCCGATACTCATGGCCAACATCGAGAAGGACACAATCGCCACCGTGCATTACACTGGAACGCTCCCAGATGGCGAGGTATTCGATAGCAGTCGTGATGGAGAACCTATGACATTCCTAGTCGGGCATCGCAGAATGATTCCAGGTTTTGAAGAGGAACTAATGGGAGCCGAAGCTGGTGAAACACGTGAATTCACACTACCACCAGAGAGAGCCTATGGAGAACGTGACGATGCTGCGATTATGAAGGTCAAACGTGACCAATTTCCACCTGATGTAGACCTCAAACCAGGACTCATGATGATGACTCAAACTGATCAAGGTCCAATGCCACTTACAATCTCTGAAATCAATGGAGACGAGATTACAATTGATTTCAACCACCAAATGGCAGGTAAGACACTCACCTTCAATGTCGAAATCATGGATGTACGGGAAGCAGCTCCGGAAGAACTCCCAGACAATTGCGGACCAGGCTGCGGTTGCGACTGATTTTTCAGGAGTGCAGGGAGCAGGATTCGAACCTGCGAAGCATTCTGCAGCGGATCTTGAGCCCGCCCCCTTTGACCACTCGGGTACCCCTGCGCATGCTTCGGTCCAACGGCATCACGCTTGAGGGTTGCGAAGTTATTCCTCGCCGTCATCATCTGGAAATCTATCTGGAGGTGAAGGCCATGACTTCGGTCGAGCAGGAGGGGTTTCTGGCAATGGTATGTCATCCTCATCATCATCCCAATCCTCTGCAGCAGGATTCCGTTGCACAATAATACCGATGAGGAAGCCAAAACTGGTGAATACTATCACAAGTAAGCCAATCGAATTCAAATCACCCTCGATAACGGAATCGAGAAATCCACGTTGTGCATCAGGATCAATCACCTCGATCGCAGGAAGCATGGTTCCATTCTCGATATCCCCATCAATGACTGCGAGTAGGAGCATCTGACCAACAGCCCATGTCTCAACCTCGAAAGACTCACGAACAGAACCGCCAGGCATCAGTTCAATCGTTGTTCGGTTCTGCTCAATCCACCGTTCAATCAATCCATCCTGCTTCCAGGCGAGAAGAGACACTTCTACACTGCCTCCTTCATTTCCAGTGTCGCGAATCCAGAGATCAACATCCACAAAACGGTTGAGATGTGCTGGCTGGGGGTCAACGGAAATGGGTTCAATGCTAGGCTCAAACCAGACCACCCTGAGCACCGGTGCCCGTGGCTCGTACTGACTACCAATGCCTTCTACAGGATTTCCAGCAAGATCAGTAAACGTCAACCATACTACTAGCTGATCTCCATCCTCAAGATTCTGCGGTTCAATAGTTGAAATATCAACGGATTCGGATACGCCGTAAACCAGGCCTTGTCGCTTAACTGGCCCGATGGATTCGTAGCCTATGGACCCAGGTAAATCAACTCCAAACCGCCTGAAAGTCCAATGTAAATCAACCTCCTCTTCGGCTACACCTCCTTCATCGAGAATGGAAAAGGAAACCTGTTGTGTTTCGAGTCCGTTTGTCTGGACTGCGGCTAGACTGGTCTGAAGGAATTCAATTCGAGGCGCAGTGCGATCAACAACCACATCGATATCTCGGCCACCCCATGCAATCTCTCCTGTAGAATCTAGTCGAACACGGATTATGCCATCACTATCAATCTCCATCTGAGGGAGAACGAGTACAAATTCGACTATTCCACTCATGTCAACGGTACCATTGACAATAACTCCAGGGGTAGTCTCAAGATTCTCATCAAAATGTGGGTCTGCTTGGACGTTTCGACCTACAGGTGGAGCCGAAAGTGGAGCACCGTTACGTTCGTGGATAATCTGAAGCCGACATAGCAGAGCATCTCCATCCCATGCATGGATTACACCTGAATTGAAACGCCCAAATGGTGCAGTCAAATCCTGGACTTCGAGCACCTGCCAGGATGTTCTATGATCCAAATTCCAAGTGAGATCGGCAAGGGTTAGGAGATCCAAATCTAGAGTGCGTTCATCCTCAATTACCGTAATTCCAGGCACCTGGTTAGACAGAGTCCATTCAAACGGGGCATTCTCACCAATGGCGAAACTGAGGTTCAACAATCCACGGTTCCCTGAAGTATCACTCGGAATAAACTCACTACCCATCGGGATGAGGGCACTGCTAGTCGGTGCAGATAACTCCCCAAGAAGAGGATGATACAGTAGATGTCCGGCTTCTTCACCTACTCCAGACAACCACAAATGAATCTCATCAATTGATATGAATCCGTTCTCATCAGCGACTACAAGGCTCACCGTGTGTGTAGATGCGTGCAAGAGATATCCCTCGGTATGATCCATTAAGACCTCGTTCCGCTCGATGCGGGTTGGACGTTCTTCAGCAAGTGTAAAGCTCGCAATATCTGCATGGAGTCCAGGCCCACCGCCACCGATGAATGGGCGTCCAGATGCATCTACACCAGTCACATAGATGGACACCATTGCTCCATCCATTCCCATGGAGATATCCAACAAACCAAGATCGATTCTTCCAATTTCATGAGCATTGAATGGAACCACGATGGGGCGTGAATTGTATTCATCCGGCTGAGGTATTCCATCTCCATCTAGATCGTTAATATTCTCAATCCACGAATGGATTTGGATTGTGCGGGAAAGGGATTCTACCTCGTCAACCTCGACACTCATTATCAACGGGCGTGATAAGGACCAGACATCTTGGTCAAGAGGTCGTTGAATACCGCTGATATCAGCAAGTAAGCGCCCAATCAAAGGGGCACCGCGATCAATTCGGAATTGGCCGGGATGATCAATTAGTGTGTTATCCAAAGCTTGGTTTCGATTCTCTTCAGCCGGACCTACTCTAATCATGCGAGCAGTGACATTCCAAACTGAGTCAGGTAATTCAACCTCAATATCAGGAATGGAGATAGTCGCTGTCCATGAACCATCAGTCCCCACAGGACCGGCGGGGAAAGACCAGTTATGGCCCTCCATCTCAATTATGACGGCTACCGCAGCGGAAGAGTCGGGAATATCTCCGACTATGCCCTCAAACCTCACCTGTCCACTCACCTCTATTGGCGAGAGGGGGCTGAGATGAAGTGGGTATCCGTATACACCTGAATCTAGAAGGCTGCGATCAAGTGAATCTACAGCAGTGAATCCAACTATTTCCATATCGTTTTCAATTCCATTTAGTCCGCCGAGACCGATGGTAGCTACAGCCGGCCCCCAAGTTCGGTTCAATGAATCGAAGCCTTTCGCATGGATTTTGACCCACTCCGCATCATCAAGGCTCCAATCCATCGTCAAGGGCCAAGTAACTCGGTAACTGTAAGCTCGGCGCTCCACTATAGGATTACCAATAGTGAATCCAGCAGGATCGATTGTTTGAACGGAGCCAGCGTCTATCGGATTGAGAACGAAAGAAGGGTTAGATTCAATTCCGCTAATATCTAATTCGAGACGGATTCGATCTATCTCATCCACATCGAAAAGGTGGTGATGTTCAGTTACAATATCAAAGTCGGTATCTGGGACAATTGTAGTGGGATGAAGGAGGACCTCATCAGTCATCAAAGGACTTTGAATTACATGACCATCGAGAATCAGACCTCCATTGTCTTCTTGTATAATTCGGACTGGAATAGCCAGCTTAGAAGAGAGATTCGAACCTGTATTTGCTGCATCTTGTAGATGACTGAGGCGATAATTCTCTATTGATGAACCGAGATTGGAAATGTTGGAGATGATGTGCTGGTCCACACTAAGCAAGGTCACAGAACCAGTAAAATCCTGGTCTGCTGTGACATGGAACACGACATCTCGAATAGGCATCTGGTGAGCTGGACCGAGTACCAACTGACCAATAGAAGATGACTGGCCTTGACGGAGTTCCGCACCACTCATGCTAATCATAGAGAAGTCGCCTGCAGAGATGGTCTGCGTCCAAGAACGCTGACCCATAGCGACTGTTACTGTTACATTTGTACCAGTATGAGCACGCATCATCATCGTTGCAGAACGCCAATCAGCATCATCGACTAGGCTCATCTGAATTGAGCCATTAATCGATGATTCGTTTGATTCTAGATTCGATCCCTGCATCAAGCCATATGGAAGGGCGTTACCTTCACCGTCATCAGGCCAAGACCATTCAACCAGACCATCTGATAGGACATCAATCTCTGGACCAAAGGAAGGTGTTGCGAGATGAGGATGAATACTCAATTGTTCCAAATCCGCTCCTGGTTGGAAATCTAACACAAATGCAAGAGTTGTAGCGGGTCTGAAGAGAGAAACTGTGCCATTACTAATCATCGACGAATGTACGGAATTTCCATCCGCGAAGACCTCTATCATGACCCCGGCAGAAATTGATTCTAAGGAGAAAGATTCGATTCGGCGCTCAGAAATGATGGTTGGCCCATCAACGCGCTGTGTCATGAAAGTTGGATTCTCAATTCGTCCTTCCACCTCGTGTACAATCAATGGGGGGCTAACGCCCCAACCTGTTGCAAAGGCCGCTTGACCAGAAAGGAAGCGGCTGCCGTTAATGGATACCTGTTCGATACGAGGTGTCCTATGTTCGTCCATCGTTTCCATCGTGATTTGGATATAGATACCTGAACTCGAATCAAAGGATGTTGATCCGTAGAGATCGGCAAGATGCACAGGAAGAGTTCGATTCTCCATCCCAAGAATCGGTATACCTTGTGAATCAAGTATAGATGCCTTGATTGCAGTTCTATTTGGTACACTTCCCTGAACATCAACGGAGCCCCAGCCTAAGGAATCAGGTGCTTGAATCAATGGTGAGGTCCACGTCCCCTTATCACGAAATACGTCTACGGTAATACCGACGTTGTCCACATACCAACCACTGGATTCGAAGTAGGTGTCTGAGAAGAATGAGAACCGGAGCATTACACTCTGACCTGCGAGATGGCTCAAATCCGCCGTCTTGGTAACGAAACTGGTGTTAGTCCCACAACCGCCTCCCTTCACTCGAGAGCCATCCCAAGCCATCTGTCCATAAAACGGACTGAGAGTGTTGTTGTAATGCATCGAATCATACCAATCCATGATATGAGAGCCAAAGTGAGACCAAGAGTGACCGTAATCGGTCGAAATGTAGAGGGCACCCCCATCCCAACCACTCTCTGCACAGATGAAGTGATCAAATTGTAGAGTTGCTCGACTCCCGTAAGGAATAGGGATCGATGGTGATTCCAAATGAGAATACGAATTCTGCCGATAAGCCGCATTCAAGACGGTCCCGGCACCATTTCCTCCCCCTGGAAAAGAGGCGGGGTCGGGCCCAGTGCTGTTCAGTTCACCAAATGCCCAACCATATCCAGCCTCTGTTCTAATGTTCCAATCCATCGGCAACATACTTGCATCCTCAAAGGATTCCATTTCATCCCAAGGACCATTCATCCCTTGGTTCGAGATATGCCGCCACTGGTCCACTTTACCAAGAACAACGGAGGAATGATTCGCATCCGATGTATCGTTAAACCGCCATGCTGCATGTTCAATTTCAGTTTGACCGGAAATCTCGACAATTCGGACATCATCCAGCATGAGACCTTCTGGAGGGTCAATTGTCAAGCCACCAAAACCAGTGCCTCCTGTCGGGTCAGATTGAAAGCGAAAACGTAACCAAATCGTTGTGTTATATCCATTAGGAATCGCATGCTGAAGGGATACCCAGCCATTTGAATCATCGATTATAGTAGTCCCATTTACATAGACACCGTGCCCAGGAAGACCAATCATAGGGGTGATGCCTGTCCAATTGGTACCATCCGTGCTCATCTCGACATGCCAGTTGTCGTAGATATCCCCCTCCATATCGAAATCCGCGGCATACTGTAGGACCATGGGGCCATTGACAGAGGAGAGGTCTGCTTCCATAACCAAAGCAGCGTTTGCATCCGGTGAATATTCTCCATTCAGGTTGCCATGGAACCACGCACCAGGCGCATAACCGTCATTGCTCACCTGAAGACGATCTACGAACCAGCCCGGACGATCTATGGATTGTGTAATCGGTGTCCAAACTACGAGGCGAAAACGGAACGTACTCGCGTTAACAATATCTGGATTATCGTCTAAAACGAAGGATGAACGAACCCAGCCGCTCGCATTAACGGATGCCCATACAGGGAATCCTGAACCATTCGCTCCATTTGGAACAGGGGCAGCAGTGGATATTGTATTCCCATAACCCTGCTCAGGTTCAATCCACGACCAGTTAGAGCCACCATCAAAAGAAACCTCTACCCATGCTCCAGCTCCGGTGCCAGACATATCCGAATCAGTCCAAAGATGAAACCAGTGATCCATTGTGAAGGTCAGATTTTCAACATGTGCTGGCATGGACCAATCCGGACCAGTTAACCATGAATGTGTACCTGGAGCGATACTAATATCCGGTTGAGTCATGGCAACAAAATCCCCATCTGTGGCGAATCTAGGTGCGTGGCCACCCCCATTGGTCCGAGCTGTCATCGACTGACCTGCAGGATTGTTGACGTTGACTACAGTTCCATTTAGGCTAGATACATCAGTAATCTCCCAAACACTGGTTGTCCCCCCGGGAATCCAACCCTCAAATCGACGATGAAGATTCTCAAAGTCATGAATCCTACCATGATTGTCAGCATTCGACAAACTAAGATCTCCATTGAACAACGTGGAGGAAGCATTGTGATGTGAGCCATGGGAGAAATTTCTGCCAGGAGTGTCACTCGACCAACCTGGAACGGTGAAGATATCACTGCCATCCGAATCTACCGTAACCCATGCATCGGTGACTGTTCCGTTGGTCTCAATGCTAAAGCCTTCAACGATTGTATCGTCCAATAACGTGCTTTCAGGACCCGTCCAAGGCACGTCATCAGCAGATACAACTGAAGCTATTGGACTAAGGCTCATCATCACCATGAGAGTCACGAGGGAGAGGGCAGATGCCTTCCCGCGTGTAGGGTCCATGGTAGCCTAGCCATCCACGGTCGTTTCAATCGTCCGGCCTTCCGTTCTCTTGAACCAAGAACGAATGGTTCATGAGTCGGCCGGTTTGACTGCAAATGGATGGCGGTCACTAGTTCTGACACCGGGGCGGTTCCCCCGTTGAGCGAACAGGCCGCCCAAGAGATTGAATCGAGGCTCATCAGCCTTCAACGCTCACAAGCAGACAAAGAACTCCCTCTCCCACTTCCCAACTCCAGATTCTGGGAATTGGTAACCCAACTCACCCAACGAATTGAGATTGAGATGGATGAGGCACGGAGGAAGGAAGGGTGGAACACGAAGACGGATTTGATCCGCAAACGGATGCGTACCATCCGTTGGGCTATTGGTTCCCTGACCCAACATCGCCTGAATGGATTTGCTCGACTTGCCACTATGCGGACTCTGCTCCAACGAGAAGGAAACGCTCCTGAACCAAACTGGGAACAGCATGGACCAGCAGAACGCGCATTCTACGAAAGCGTCTGTCGTTCCATCGAAATTTTCCAGAAGGATATCGATTGGGATACATTACAAAACGGAATAACTACACCAATTATCGAAGTTTCCAATTCTGGTATCGCTCCATTGACCGATTTCATCCAAGAAGAAAATAATGAACAAGCGATTCCAACTACATCTTCTCAGGAAGATCTAGACCCTCCTCCTGAATTCCATATCGACGAAGCCTGGGATGACGACGAACAATCACAGGCTTCCACCGTTCCAGAAGGATTTCGTCGAATTCGAATGCTGCAAGATTTGCCTGAACCAATACTTGGCCCCGATGATACCCCGGTTAATCTCTCAATTGGAGATGTCCACGTATGTCCAATACTCTTAGCAGGCGCACTAATCGGTGGCGGAATGGCAGAGCCTGCAGACCTCTAATCCTAATCCTAATCAGTTGACCTGACGCAGATTAATCTCGATGGTGACGGAATCGGGAATTGGGATTTTAATAATCTCACGAATCGCGTTTTCATCTTTTGAGGAGTTTGTCACGAGTTCAATTAAGCGACGATGAATGCGCATCTCCCAGTGATCGAAGGTCTCGGAACCCTCGCCATCAGGAGACTTTCTGCAAGGAACGGTAAGTCGGCGGGTGGGGAGAGGGATTGGACCTCTCATCTTAACGCCTGTTCGGTCGCTAATCTCCTTGACAACACCAGCAACCCGATCGACTGCAGTGTGGTCTTCACCGGTCAACTTAATCGCTGTGATGATAGGCATGGGAATCCGACTCCGAACTCCTCATTATCCAATTATCACTTCTTCTCGATCTTCATGCAGACGCCAGCAGCGACGGTCTTGCCCATATCACGGATTGCGAAGCGTGCGAGTTCTGGGAACGCGCCCATCTCTTCGATAGCCATAGGCTTGGTCGGAGCGAAGCGAATGAGAGCTGCATCACCGGACTTGAGGAATGCTGGATTCTTCTCCTTGGTCTTTGCATTCTCAAGGAGTTCAGCGAAGCGGACTGCAACCTGAGCTGTGTGTGCGTGGAATACAGGGGTGTAACCAGCGCCGATTGCCTTGGGGATATCCATGAGCTGAATCTGTCCAACGAAGGTCTCGTCGTGACGAACGAAGCTTGGCTCGCTGTCGGAGTAACCTGCAACGTCACCACGGCGGATGTCAGTTGCAGCAAGACCACGAACGTTGAATCCAACGTTGTCACCAGGCTCGGCCTTTGCGACCTGCGTATGGTGCATCTCGATGCTCTTGACTTCAGCTGTCTGCTGACTAGGATTGAACACGACATTTTTCCCGACGTTCAGAGTACCTGTCTCAATCTTACCGACGGGCACAGTGCCGATTCCACTGATCTTGTAGACGTCCTGGATTGGAAGTCGCAGAGGCTTATCAACAGGCTTAGAAGGCTGCTTCACAGCATCGATTGCCTCGAAGAGGGTCTTGACAGACTTATCGTTGAAGGTAGTTCCCTTCCACCAGCCCATGTTGTCAGAGCCGTTGTAGAGATTCTCGCCATTGAATGATGAGCAAGGAATCTTTGGAACATCTGCAGGGTTGAAGCCAGCCATCTTGAGGAGTTCATCGACCTCTCCACAGACCTGATTGTACTTGTCCTCGGAATAGTCGACACCGCTGATGTCCATCTTGTTGACATTGACAATGAGTTGCTTGACACCAAGAACACGAGCAAGGAAAGCGTGTTCCTTGGTCTGCGCATTGACGCCGTCATTCGCAGCACATAGGAGAATAGCAGCGTCCGCCTGACTAGTTCCAGTAATCATATTCTTGACGAAGTCACGGTGACCAGGTGCGTCGATGACAGTGTAGTACCAGTTAGGGGTGAAGAACTCCTTGTGAGCAACGTCGATCGTGATTCCACGCTCGCGCTCCTCCTTTAGTCCGTCCATCACGTAAGCGAGACCGAAGCCAGCCTTTCCAGACTCAGCTGCGAGTTTCTCGTTCTTGTCAATAACGTGCTGTTCGATGTGGCCGCTGTCGAGGAGAAGACGACCGACGGTCGTGGACTTCCCATGGTCGACGTGACCAATGAATACGATGTTCAAGTGTGGCTTGTTTTTGTCTTCCCATTGCGATCCCATGTGGTTCACTCCTGTGTTAAGCAACGCTGCGACCGTGGATGCATATATCAAGGCTACTCATCAGAGACATACGTTTTCAGAACCGAAATTGAATTACAAATATCGTCGATTCACTTGTAAATGAGTTCAATGGCGAAATCAATCACATCTGCAGCGTGAGTTCTCTGGTTACGAACCTCTACAGTATATTCTCCATCCAAATATTTCTGAAAATCACCACCAGTGAGTTGGAGCCATAAACAACGATTCCCAGGATCACTCTCAGTTCCTACATCACAGTCCCCATATACCATATCTCCGTCATCGGTAGATGTTGTATCTCGATCCAAATACTCACCAGTATCATTCTTAACGAATAGATCAAATCGATTGTGGCAGACATCTTGTTCACAAGTAACGAAGTCCTTATCCTCGATTGGATAGGTAATCTTGAGTTTCACATATCGGATGGTATTCTTCGCTTCATCGTCGTCAACAACTGGAAAGTTGAATGAGGATACATTCCCTGAACTCCCCCGACGATTAAGTTCAAAATCGTTCCACACGCCTCGATAATTGATGTATACGAGAGAAGTGTCTTGATCTGTGAATCCGTTGTTATCAGTTACAGTTAGGGAAACTTTGTGTTCTCCGGCTGTCATTGACATCCAATCATAAGTCTCACCCGTCGCATCAACATCATTCATTGGATCCCCGTCACCATCAGAGTCCGTGTAAACATCGAGATCCCACTCATAATCCGTCAAGTACTCCTCGGCATAGCAATCAGAATCGTCTGGATTACAACCAGCCCAAGATGCGCCCCCATCAAGAATGAGGGTTGTCGAGATGTCGACGTTTCGATCAGATATCTCTCGATCAGGCTCACAGACCCATTGAAGGATGTATGTTCCAGTCTTTGGATCTTCGCCTTCACAGTCACCATCCTTCTGACCCATAATTTCCGCATGAGGGAGGCGTGCATTAGAATCTGCAACGGTGATATCCTTCGTTAACGACACTTCGTATTGGGAATCAGCAACGGTAAGCGTAACCGTGTATGTACCAGGAGTGGTGTAGATGTGGCTCGTGGTGAGCCCTGTTGCGACGTCGCCATCACCGAAGTTCCAGTTAAAGGTCAGAGAATCACCATCTGGATCGCTGCTCCCTGCTGCATCGAAAGTGACGGGGTCCTGAGCCTTCACAGTCCCGGATGGAGTGATGTTCATTGCGACAGTTGGTGGTGAGTTCGATGAAAGACTATCAAGACAACCTGCAAGAGGGAGACATACTACGAGAAGAGCGAGCATGGAAGCGCGTAGAAGGCGGCTCATCATACCCCCATGCATTCCCGGTCCCTATCAGCCATTCGATTCAGAGAGACCCCAATATGGGGTTCCATTTACATCCAACGATCGAGCGATGATTGCTGTGACCCTTCGAGTAGTTCCTTCTC
>MDTB01058691.1_pt1 | contig 29241 bp, 20 predicted proteins | sample 811161 | NCBI WGS metagenome assembly MDTB01 (sample SAMN05326650, study PRJNA326480) | marine metagenome | isolation source: seawater | place: Mediterranean Sea | collected 2009
AGGCGGTTTTCACGGCCCCGGCGCATCCCAATTGGGGCGGCGGCGCGGTAATTGATCGAAATGGCCGCCTGGTCGCCGTCGGTTCACTTTTTGTGCAGCAAAGCGGCGCCGGTGCGCAACCTGTTGACGGCAATATGGCCGTGCCAATCGATCTTTTAAAACCGATCCTGAATGACTTACTCAGCCGGGGTTGTGCCAATCGGCAACCACGACCGTGGCTGGGTTTATTCGGCACCGAGATCGAGGACCGGTTGGTGGTCGCGGCGCTGTCCGATGATGGCCCTGCCGAGCAAGCCGAGGTCAGCGTCGGTGACATCGTGGTCAAAGTCGCCGGGCAACCTGTGGAAACTTTAGCTGATTTTTTCCGCCGCGTTTGGTCTCTCGGACCGGCGGGGGTTGATGTGCCGATTACCATCAATCGAGATGGTGAAACCTTTGAAATGACAATTGAATCAATCGACCGTAACAGTCTCCTTAAAACACCTCGCCTGCATTAAAGGCGAAAACCCGTAAAATTTTATACCAGTGAGGAAATCCAATGAATGGCGCTGAAAGTCTTGTCCGGACCATGGTTAATGCAGGTGTTGATGTTTGTTTTACAAATCCCGGTACCTCTGAAATGCATTTTGTGGCGGCGCTTGATAAAGTTGACGGCATGCGCTGCGTGCTTGGCCTGTTTGAGGGCGGCGTCACCGGCATGGCGGACGGCTTTGCCCGGATGGCCGATAAGCCTGCTTCAACGCTTTTGCACTTAGGGCCAGGTTTGGCCAATGGCCTTGCCAATCTGCATAATGCGCGCCGGGCGATGACGCCAATCGTCAACATTGTCGGCGATCACACCACCTATCATCACCAATATGATGCCCCGCTGACGGCAGATATCAACAAATACGCGGCGCCGGTATCGCACTGGATCAAGCAGTCGCGGAGTTCTAAAGATGTCGCTCAGCATGGGGCGGAAGCGATCCAGGCATCGATGACGTCACCTGGGCAAATCGCAACCTTGATTTTACCTGGTGATACCGCCTGGGAAGATGCTGACGGTCCGGCGGTTGCGCTGCCTGAACCGGTGCGTCCGACGGTCAGTGCCGAGCGAGTTGTCGAAGCTGCAAAACTGCTGAAATCAGGTGAAGAAACTGTGATCATGATGACCGGTCCAATGCTGCGTGAAAAGCCGTTGGAGACCGTTGGCCGGATTCAGGCGGCAACAGGCTGCCGGCTGTTTTGCATGGGTGCGAACGGTCGCTGGGAGCGCGGCGCCGGACGGGTTGATGTGGAGCGCACCATGTTTGTCGTTGACGGTGCATTGAAGCAGTTTGAAACCGCCCGCAACATCATCCTGTTAGGGGCCAAAGCACCGGTTGCCTTTTTTGGTTATCCAGGCAAGCCAAGCGCCTTACATCCGGAGGGCTGTAATATCTTCAACCTGGCTTCGGTTGATGAAGATGCGGTTGCTGCCGCAGAGGCGCTGGCGGCCGAGCTTGATTGCGTAAATCTTGCCCCGCTGCTGGTCGAACCGACGGCTGCGGCACCGATGAATGGGCCGATCACGCCTGAAAGTCTGGCCCGTGGGATTGCTGCTTTCATGCCGGAAAATGCCATTGTTGTCGATGAATCCGTGACCACCGGACGGGCCTTCATGCCGTTTACCGCCGGGGCCCCGAAGCATGACTGGCTATCAAGTTGCGGTGGCTCAATTGGATTTGGTATTCCGGCGGCCACAGGGGCGGCAATTGCCTGTCCGGATCGCCAGGTCATTTGCCTCGAAGGTGATGGCAGTGGCATGTACACCTTGCAGGCTTTGTGGACCCAGGCGCGGGAAAGTTGCAATGTTGTGAATGTGATTTTTGCCAACCGTACCTATGAAATCTTAAAAGGCGAGTTGATGCGCGTCGGGGCCTCTAATCCCGGCCGCAAAGCAATTGATATGCTGGAAATCGGCCGGCCCGATCTTGATTGGGTGGCGATGGCACAGGGCATGGGTGTGCCGGCAACCCGGGCCACCACCAGCGAGGAATTCAATGATCAATTCCAACGCGCGGTCGCAACCGACGGGCCAAGCCTCATCGAAGTTGTTGTGCCGTAAGGAGCAACCATGACGGATCTTCACACGCGCCCGCACCACTTGCCGCAGCTTGCCGCCTTTTTGGCAGCAGGTGTGTCTGGTGCGCGGGCGCGGCTCGAGGAATTCTATCTGATGATGGCTGACGGCGGCGAGGCGAGTTTTGCCTTCGGCAGTAAAATTGCCGCTGTAAACGCGGTTCTTGACACCATTGACAGCGGCAGCCGGGTGCTTGTTTGGGCGGACCCAATGGCGCCGGTAAGCCGGCATTTTGATACCATCAGAACGCGCACGACAGGGGTGACGTTTGACCCGGTTGATCTGTCCGATCCAAATCAACTGAGCACGCTTGTCTGTGATAATTCGCGCCTGCTGTGGCTTGAGCCGCCGATTGGTTTGCAGCGCCGGATACCTAATCTGCAAGCGCTTATCGACTGTGCCCGTGGCCACGACCTGCGCATCATCGTTGACAATGCGGCGGCTGGTTTAAGCTGTTATCAACCGCTTGGGCTGGGGGCAGATATGATGCTTTTGGGCGGCGACGAAGTGGCACCTGTTGCCGTTGTGACCGCCAACCAGCCATATTTGATGTTTGCCCGCGAGCGATTGCGATTTTTCCGCGATCATGGCGGCGCCGGCGCAGCCGATGCAGCTGCCTATGGGACGTTGCAGGCGCTTGTCGATGCTGGTTTGCGGGCCGCCCAAAAGTCTGCCACAGCAACCGCCCTGGCGACCGCTTTAGCGTCGCACCCGGCGGTCCGCCGGGTCGACTACCCGGGCTTACCAAGTCATCCCGATCATCACCTTTTGCAGCGTGACTGGCAGGCTGCCGACGGAAAATTAACGGTGCTGCTTGACCGTGACCTTGCGGCCACCACGGCCGTGGTGGCACATCTTCAAGCCGCCGGCTTGGCGACTGCGGCCGCCCCCGGCTTCCTTACGCAGATTGATCATTTGGCCGCCGGACGGCAGCAAATTCCCGCCCCGGTGCGTGCCGAAATGGGGCTAGATGACGGCCTTTTGGTGATCACGGTTGGCTTAGAGCCGACGGCGCAAATATGTGCGGCGGTCGATCGGGCATTGGCTGCTGAATAGGCCTTAATCGCCGGTCAATATATGCGCTTTTTGGCCGTCGGCGAGCAGCTCATCACCGTGACTGTCGGCGATCGCCAAGCGATCTTGACGCACCAATGCTAAGGCCCGTCCTGAGCTGCCCGAACGGAGTTCGCCGATCTCCAGGTCACCGGCGCGCAGCATCGTTCCCGGCGCCGGCGCAGCCTGCCCAAAGCCAAGCGCGATCAATTGCTTTTTAACCAGGCCGCGATACTTCATGCGGGCCGTCACTTCTTGGCCCATATAGCAACCTTTGGCAAAATCAACGCCGTCCAGGCGTTCAAAGCCATGTTCCAACAGGCTGTCTTTTTCAACCCGAATATCGCGGCTACCGTCCGGTAGACGAAGGCCGATACGGCGGTACTCGTAATCCGTGAAGGGGATGGTTTGGCCAAATTCAGGCAATTGCCCGCGCGGCTGGATCAAGCGGCCGCCCATGGCGGCATCGCGGGGGTCGATAAAAACCACACCAGCATCGCTCAAGCGGGCGCTGCCGGCTTTTTCCGGCAGTGCCAATGCGGTGGCAGCTCCGGCACCAAATACGGCGCTGACGGCCAGCTCTTGGCGCAAATCCGTCAGCGTCACGTCGGCCCGGAGTTTAAACATTTTCAGGCGGCGTAAAAAATCATCTGCACGTGCCGCCTCACAGTCAAGCCATAGCCCGTCTGCAGCTTTCAGAACAAAGAAGTCGAATAGGAATTTTCCTTGTGGCGTCAAAAATGCCGCGTAGATGGCCTGCTCGCCGGTGACCTTGGTCACATCATTGCTGATCAGGCCCTGCAAAAAGCTGTCGGCATCTTTGCCGGTGACCGCGATAACGGCACGATCATGCAACGGACAGTTAGATAATTCGGTCATTCACAGCGTCTCCTTCATGCGCTTCTTAAAATGGGGGTAAGCACGCCTGTTTGACAAGGCCGACAATGCTGTTTTTGGCGGTTGAATGAAATCGCGCTGCATGTTGCAATACGGCTCCCAGATAACCTTGGTTGTAACCGTGAAAATTTTATTCATTGCCCCCAACCGATTAGGCGATGCGATCCTTGCCAGCGGGCTGATTGAGCAATGCCGATGGCGCTATCCGGGAGCACAATTCACAATCGCCTGTGGGCCCGTCGCCGCACCCTTATTTCAGGCGCTGCCGGGGCTTGTGGAGATTCTGGTTTTGCGCAAATCAAGCGGTTGGCGGCGCTGGCGTCATTGGGCCGATCTGCTGGCCGTCGGTTGGGGTCAATACTGGGGTTTGGTTGTCGATATGCGCGGGTCGGCCAGTGCCTTGGTGCTGCCGACTCGGCGGCGGCGCATCTGGCGTGGCGGCAAGCCCGATCAACACCGTGTTATGGCCCTGTCAGGGTTTCTTGACCCTTCCGATGCCACCCCGCCGGCCCCGCATGTTTGGCTTTCAGCGGCACATCATGCGCAAGCGGCAGCGATCATTGGTGATGACCCTCGGCCAATCCTGGCGCTGGCACCAACGGCGAATTGGATCGGTAAAATATGGCCGATTGAGCGTTTTGTGGCGGTCGCAAAAGCGTTGACGGCACATGATGGGCCGCTGGCCGCCGGCCGTATCTTGGTCGCCGGTGGGCCCGCTGAACGCGCTGCCGCCTTGCCGCTTATCAAGGCTTTTGACAGCGACGACGTCATTGACTTGGTTGATCGAACCGACCTGTTGACCCTGGCGGCCTGTATCGGCAAGGCAGAATTATTTATCGGTAATGATTCTGGTCTGATGCATTTATCAGCTGCTGTCGGCACCACAACTTTGGGTCTTTTTGGGCCGTCGCGCGATGATCATTATCGCCCCTGGGGTGACGATAATATGGCCGTGCGAAGTGCACAAACCTATGACGCGCTGATGCCGGGTGGGCAACCGCAGGCCCACGATATCTGCCTCATGACGGGGTTATCGGTAGCCGCCGTCATGACTGCTGCACGGGCGCAATTATCCGCCGTATCGGCGTGAATGCGGGCAACAAATACGCCCCCCTGATAAGCGACGATTTGCGCCGCGCAACGCTGCTTCAATGAATATCATATACTTCGTAGCGACTGGACTATTTGAGCTAGTCGTAAATCACTATGTATATCAGCCTAAAGGATAAAACAGGCGCGGTTTCTCAAAACCCATCTATCGAAAGCCCCAAAATTATTCAAATTTCCCCACCATCTGTCTGCCGATTAGCCATTTAAGTAAATGTGAAGGCATGCGCGTCAAAAGCTTATTTCTAAGTTTTGACGTTATGTGCCTGTGCGCCTTACTTTTGGAAGACTGTTACATGGCAAATATTAACGGCGGTAACGGCGATGACGTACTCACTGGGACGGCAGATGCCGACCTGATTCGCGGTTTACCTGGTAAAGATTGGATTGATGGCGCAGGCGGTAATGACACGATCTCCGGTGGCCATAATTCAGATCGGATTTATGGCAATGCTGGCGATGACCTCATCTCCGGGGGCGATGGCTTTGATCGTCTTTATGGCGGCGTCGGTAATGATCTGATCCGTGGCGGCACCCATCACGATTTTATTTGGGGTGATAGTGGCCATGATACCCTCTCTGGTGGTAGCTGGAATGACCGCTTACACGGCGGCATCGGCAATGACCTGTTGTCTGGTGGGATCGGCGAAGACCTCCTCTCAGGTGGGGCGGATGAAGACACCTTATTGGGTGGCGCCGGCACCGATACCCTGGATGGTGGTGCCGGTTTCGATATGGCCAGCTATGCCGCAGAAGCTACTGCGGTCACTGTTTTCCTTGACGCCGGCGATGGCACCAGCAGCGGCGCTGCGGCGGTGGGTGATGTTTTCCAAAATGTTGAAGGGCTCATTGGCGGCTCTGCTGACGACAGCTTGGTCGGTGACGGCAACGACAACAGCTTAGAGGGCGGCGGCGATGCTGATGTTGCCTCCTATGCCGATGACACTGGTGGTGTAACGGCCTATCTTGACGGCCGTGCCGGTGTCGGCGGTGAGGCTCAAGACGATACGCTCAGCAATATCGAGGTTCTGATTGGCGGCACCGGCGCTGACCATCTGACCGGCGACGGCAACAATAACACCCTTGACGGCGGCGCCGGTACGGATCTGCTGTCCGGTGGTGCCGGCGATGATTCACTTTATGGTGGTGCATCCATAGACACGCTTTACGGCGGCGGCGGCGATGACACCGTTGACGGCGGCTCTTCACATGATGAAGCGCTCTATGGCGGCGACGGTGATGATTACCTTATCGATGAGGGGCGTTCTCGCATGTGGGGGGTGCCGGTAATGACACCCTGGACATGGGCGGTATTGCCACTTTCGCCTCCGGCAGCTTAACCGGCTCCTATGCTTTAAATGCGCTCTGGAGTTCGCAGCTTTACGGCGGTGACGGCGACGATAGCTTGATTGGTGGTTCCGGTGACGACACGCTGTCCGGCGGCGGTGGCAATGATACGCTCTATGGCGGCTTGGGTTCCGACCTCTTAGACGGCGGCGGCGGTACCGCCGATTTTGTTTCCTATGCCGATGACACGTCGGGGATAACCATTGTTGTTGACGGAGCGACAGCCGCCATCGGCGGCGATGCAAACGGTGACACGCTTGCCGGCGGCTTGGGTGCAGATCGCATGGACGGTGGAAGCGGTGCTGATATTTTGTCCGGCGGTGACGGCGCTGACACGCTTGTTGGCGACTTGGGTGATGACACGCTTGTCGGCGGCTTGGGCGCAGATCGCTTGGACGGCGGAAGCGGTGCTGATATTTTGTCCGGTGGTGCCGGCGATGACACGCTTGCCGGCGGCTTGGGTGCGGACCTCTTAGACGGTGGCACCGGCACCGATGTTGTCTCCTATGCTGCTGATGTTGTTGGTGTAACGGCCTATCTTGATGGCCGTGCCGGTTCTGGCGGTGAGGCCGAAGGCGATACGCTGAACGCTATCGAGGTTTTGATTGGCGGCTCGGGCGATGACAGTCTTGTTGGCGCGGACAGTGATGACACGCTGTCGGGTGGTCTCGGCAATGACACGCTTGTTGGCGGCCTGGGTGCCGACAGCTTAAACGGCGGAAGCGGTGCTGATATTTTGTCCGGCGGCGACGGCGATGACGCGCTTGCCGGCGATTTGGGTGATGATACGCTTGATGGCGGCTTGGGTGCAGATCGCTTAGACGGCGGAAGCGGTGCAGATATCTTGTCCGGCGGTGACGGTGATGACACGCTGGCCGGAGGAGACGGCACGGATATTCTATCCGGCGGTCAAGGCGCCGACGTATTTGTCGTCACCGGAGATGGTGACACGCTTTATGGCGGCGATGGCCATGATATCGCGAATTATTCAGCACAGGTTAGTGCTGTTTCAATCCGCTTATCGACGGAAACGTCGCCCATTAGCGGCGATGTTCTGATCGATATTGAGGAGGTGATTGCCGGGGCCGGTGATGACACCTTAGAAGGCGATAGCAACGCCAATATATTGTCAGGTGGCGCAGGTGCCGACAGCCTTATTGCTGTTGCCGGTGATGACACCTTGATTGGCGGACTTGGCGCCGATAGCCTTGTTGGCGGTACCGGAAATGATGTGTTCCAAGGTACTGCAGCGGAATTAAATACTGATTATATTTTCGATTTTGGTCCTGCCGACCGGCTCGACATAACAGATTTACAATCGAACTCTATTTTGACTTTGAGCGGCGATGGCCGTGTGGATATCGATCTCAATGGTGATGGTGTTGTCGATTCTACCTTGCATGTTTTTGCCCAGACAGGTGGCTTTTTAGTCGTCGATGATCTCGGCGAAATCGCCTATCAAGCAGATTTACCGGATGAACCGGCCCCACCGGCACCAAGCCCGGCTCCGGATAATACGCAATCTGGTCCGGAAGGTCTTGGCGTTCAGGGTGTTGGCGCTGGAGTCGATACCCAAATTGAAACGGAATCTGACTTAACGGCGTTCGATGGTGGGCTTGGAATTGACACGGTCTACACAAGCGTTTCGTTGGGGGCCCTTCCGTCGAATGTCGAGAATGTCGTGACGACCGGCGATCAACCGACCAGCGCCTTTTTGAATGAACTGGATAACCTTGCGATCGGTAACGAAGGGGTGAACTTGTTCTATGGCCTGGAAGGCAGTGACACTTTATTTGGCGGGCTCAGTAATGACTGGGTTTATGGCAACCAAGATAACGATATTATCTATGGGAACGAAGGGTTTGATACACTTTATGGCGGCCAGAACGACGACCATATCTATGGCGGTCAGCAGTCGGACATCAGCTACGGCAACCTTGGCCTCGATGTTGTTTATGGAAATTTAGGCGATGACGTGGTCTACGGCGGCCGGAATGTCGATACGATCTTTGGTGGCCGGAATGATGATGTCGTCTTTGGGAACAAAGGCAACGATCTTTTATTTGGCAACAAGAACAATGATACATTGTACGGCGGTGAGGGTGACAATACGTTAAGTGGTGGTGAAGGTGTTGACAGGTTTGTCTTTGAGGTTGATTCAGGCACCGACATCTTGACGGATTTCGATATCGATGCTGGCGAGGTTTTAGATTTCCGACTTTTGAATCTGAACCTTGAATTCGATGACTTCAGGATCTCCCATATGACTGAGACAGCGAACGGTAACGTGCAGCTTGATTTTGGCGATGGCAATGTGTTGACGTTGCTTGGTGTCCGTCTCGATGACCTACAGGCATCGCATTTCGATCTTATCTGATCTTGGCGCCGCAGTGTTTATCGGCAGGTTAAGTATTTTCGCGCTTGCCTGTTGACCGTGTCCGCCTAGGATAAGCGGTAGGGTTTGTCTGCGGCAGTTGTCCAATTGCCGCGATCGATGGACAGACCAAAAACCGCCACGTCGAGTGACTTGATAACCGATGCATATGAACGCAACGCCAACAGCCAAGCACAGCGGCCGGATTGACCCTGCGGCATTAGCAGCAGGCGTTATCGCTGCTGATAGAACGGCGATCGGCCGCGCCATCACATTGGTTGAAAGTCGAAACCCGGCGCATCGAACAAGCGCCCGGGAAATGCTGACCTTGATTGCACCGCATGCAGGTGGCAGCCAACGGGTTGGCATTACCGGTGTTCCCGGTGTGGGCAAAAGCACCTTCATCGATGCTTTTGGGTCGATGCTGACGGCCGCCGGTAAACGGGTTGCGGTTTTGGCGGTTGATCCATCGAGCACCCGTTCCGGTGGCTCGATCCTAGGTGATAAAACCCGTATGGCGCGGCTATCGGTTGACCCTAATGCTTTTGTGAGACCGTCACCATCGGCTGGGACTTTAGGTGGTGTTACCCGCGCGACCCGCGAAACGATGGCGATTTGCGAGGCTGCAGGTTTTGACGTTGTGTTGGTTGAAACAGTTGGTGTTGGCCAGTCGGAAGTTGCCGTCTCGGCAATGGTGGACTTCTTTTTGGTGCTGATGCTGCCAGGGGCCGGTGACGAGCTGCAAGGGATCAAAAAAGGCTTGTTGGAAATTGCCGACATGATTGCGGTCAACAAGGCGGACGGTGAAAATCTTCGCCGCGCCGAAGATGCCGTGGCGGAATACAGTAAGGCCCTCCGCATCGTGACCCCGCACGACAGTTCCTGGCGGCCGCCGGTTTTGACCTGTAGTGCTTTGCATGATCACGGACTAACGGCTTTATGGGCACAAATCGAAGCACATCATAAACTGACCGGTGAAAACGGTACGCGGTCAGCAAAAAGACAAACCCAGCGCGTCGATTGGATGTGGGATAGTTTGCGCGATCAACTGCTGGCACGTTTGGAAGACAATGATCGCGTTCGCCAACATGTGCCAATCCTTGAAAATAAAGTGGCTGCCGGTCAATTGTTGGCCAGCGTCGCCGCCGAGGAACTGTTAGAGTTATTTTTGTCGACACCTTTGAATGAGGAATAAGTGATGACCATCGCCCCACCAGCTCGTGTCGGCATGAGCTTAGATGAAGTTGATACCCCTGCTTTACTAATTGATCTTGATGCTTTTGAACGCAACCTTGATCGGATGGCAGATGCGGCGGCGCAGTTAGGGGTGCGTCTTCGGGCGCATGCCAAAACCCATAAGTCGCCGGTTATCGCGAACATGCAAATCGCGCGTGGTGCGATTGGCCAATGCTGTCAAAAAGTGGGTGAAGCAGAGATTTTGGTCGCCGGTGGCGTGGCTGACGTTCTGGTCTCAAACCAGGTCATTGGGGCGTCAAAAATTGCCCGTCTGGCCGGCCTGGCGCGGCATGCAACAGTGCGGGTGTGCGTTGATGACGCCAATAATATCGATGATTTGGCCGCCGCCGCGCGGCAGCATGGTAGTTGCCTGTCGGTGCTTGTTGAAATTGACGTCGGCACCGGTCGTTGCGGCGTCGCCCCAGGTGCCGCCGCTGTTGCTTTGGCGCAAAAGATCGCGGCGCAAGATGGTTTACAATTCAGCGGTCTGCAAGCCTATCACGGCGGCGCTCAACATATTCGCGGCTTCACCGAGCGGAAGGCCGCAATTGATCACGCAATTAGCGTCACCCGCGATACCATCGATCAACTGGCAGCCGTCGGTCTTGATTGCGAAATTGTGGGCGGCGCGGGTACCGGCACGTTTCGCTTCGAGGGCACCAGTGGTATTTACACAGAAATTCAAGCCGGGTCTTATGTTTTTATGGATGCTGATTATGGTCGAAACTTAGATCTCGACGGTGCCGAAGGTTCTGAATTTGAGCATAGCTTATTTGTGCTGGCGACAGTGATGAGCCGGACCGCTGATGACCGCGTTATTGTTGACGGTGGTCTGAAAACTTTTGCTGTTGATTCCGGTTTACCCCTGGTCGCGGACCATCCGGACGCCATATACATTGGAGCGTCAGACGAGCATGGCCGACTGTCAGTTAGCGGCGCCGCCAGACAGATTGCTCTTGGGGATCGGTTGCGGCTGATACCTGGACATTGTGATCCAACCGTCAATTTGCATGATTGGTATGTTGGCATGCGCGGTGATGTGGTTGAAGCCGTTTGGCCGGTGGCCGCCCGTGGCGCGCTGTTTTAGGATAAAACCAAGGATAAGCGACCGAAATGTCCATGCCCAGTGAAACCATTGACGAAGCCCAACAAGCCTTGATCGAAGAATTCGGTTTTTTCGATGACTGGATGCAGCGCTATGAATATTTAATTGATTTAGGCCGCCAACTGGCACCACTTGATGCTGAATTCTTAAAAGATGAGTTCAAACTTCGCGGGTGCCAAAGCCAAGTTTGGCTAATCGCTCGCCATGAAGATGATAAGCTGGTGTTTGAAGCAAACTCCGATGCAGCCATTGTCTCCGGCCTTATCGCTGTGGTTTTGCGGATATATTCAAACCGCACAGCGCAAGAAATCATCGACACGGCACCGGATTTTATTGCCGCTATCGGTCTTGATGACCATTTAAGTCCAACCCGTAAAAATGGCCTTGGCGCGATGCTACAAACGATTAAGGAGCGCGCGCAACGGGCACTTGAGCCGGCGTGAGCCGCAAGATCAATATGCCTGCTGCCTGGCGTCAAACGCCAGACGGCCTAGGCCGTTTGCGAGGTTTGGGCCTGCATCCTCCCGGGCAACCCGGACCATTGAATGCACTGACGGACGTGGCTGGTGTGGCGGTTGGCCATGCTACTTTGATTTCCGGTGACGGCCCATTGGTGGTTGGTCAGGGACCTGTTCGAACGGGGGTCAGTGCCATTTTACCGCGCGCAGATTTGACCATCGATCAGGCGGTTTTTGCCGGTCTTTATTCGCTCAACGGCAACGGCGAGCTAACAGGAAGCCATTGGATCGAAGAATCAGGCTTGCTGGAAGGGCCGATCACCCTGACAAACACACATTCTTGCGGTATTGCCCGTGATGCATCGGTTAAATGGGCGACCGCCCGCAGCCGACAACAACGGTTTTTCTTGCCTGTGGCAGGTGAAACCTATGACGGTGATTTGAACGATATTAATGGCCATCATGTGCACGAGGAGCATGTTTTTGCGGCATTGGATAATGCCGTCGAAGGCGCCTTTTCGATCGGCAGCGTCGGTGGCGGTACCGGCATGATCTGTTATGAATTCAAAGCGGGTGTCGGGACGGCATCGCGGCAGATCAACATTGACGTTGACGTGTATACGGTTGGCGTTTACGTGCAGGCGAATTTCGGTCTACGTCCAGAATTGGTTGTGGCAGGCGTGCCGGTTGGCCGAAATATTCGCGGCAATGAGATGCGCGGCGGCCGTGACCAGGGATCAATTATCGGCGTCATTGCAACTGATGCGCCCTTACTACCCCATCAATTGAAGCGCTTGGCGCGGCGGCTGCCGATGGCCATTGCCCGCACCGGCGGCATTGCGCATAACGGTTCGGGCGATATCTTTGTCGCTTTTTCAACGGCGTCTGTTGGCCAGTCAGGGCAGCGGATGCACCAGGCCAATTGGCTTGACAATGAGGCCATCGACCCATTGTTCAACGCTGTTGTTGAGGCCGGTGAAGAAGCGATCCTCGATTCGATGGTCGCCAATCAAACAATGGTTGGCCGTGACGGCGTCACGGCCCTTGCATTGCCGCATGAGCGGCTTTGTGCGTTGCTGCAAAACGCACCTCTATGGACGTCGCTTGCAGATTAGCGCCACACAAAAAAGATCCCTGTGATGCCTTATGGATCGATGATTTCCTGCGCCGCTGCTTGCGCCGCCGATAAGCGTGCAATCGGTACCCGGAAGGGTGAGCACGAGACGTAGTCCAAGCCACTTCGATGGCAGAAATGAACCGATGCCGGATCACCGCCATGTTCGCCGCAAATGCCAAGTTTGATATCGGCGCGGGTTGCCCGCCCACGTTCGCTGGCGATCTCGATCAACTCGCCGACACCTTCTTGGTCCAAGCTAACGAACGGATCCTGCTCAAAGATGCCCTGCGCCTCATAGGTCGCCACAAATGAGCCAATGTCGTCACGGCTAATGCCATAGGTGGTTTGCGTCAGATCATTGGTGCCAAAACTAAAAAATTCGGCGCTGGCAGCAATATCTCCTGCACGCAACGCAGCCCGCGGCAGCTCGATCATGGTGCCAATCAGATAGTCGATATTTTGACCGCTTTCACGGACCACATCGGCGGCGGTTTGATCAATGACCGCTTTCAAAATGTCGATCTCGCGTTTGCTGGCGGCGAGTGGGATCATAATTTCCGGCACCACCGGCTCGGCGCTGGCCGCCGAAACGGCAATGACAGCTTCAAAGATAGCACGTGCCTGCATTTCACAAATTTCCGGGTAGCTGATGGCCAACCGGCAGCCGCGGTGGCCCAGCATCGGGTTTGATTCATGGAGTTCAAGTACGCGGTGGCGCACAACATCCGGGTCGACGCCTGCAGCGGCGGCAACATCGGCCATTTCAGCGTCACCATGAGGTAAGAATTCATGCAACGGCGGATCCAGCAACCGGATGGTCACCGGCAAGCCGGCCATGATTTTGAATAAATCGCTAAAATCTTGACGTTGCATGGGCAAGATTTTCGCCAGCGCGGCGCGTCTGCCGGTCGCATCATTGGCCAAAATCATTTCCCGCATGGCAACGATCCGGTCAGCTTCAAAGAACATATGTTCGGTTCGGCACAGACCAATGCCTTCGGCCCCGAAATCGCGGGCTGTTTGGGCGTCGGCAGGGGTTTCGGCATTGGTCCGAACCCGTAATCGACGCAGCTTATCGGCCCAGGACATGACCGTTGCGAAATCACCGGAAAGGACAGGCTTCACGGTGGGCACTTGCCCGGCCATGACTTCGCCGGTGGCACCGTCAATGGTGATCCAATCGCCACCTTTGATGGTCCGATCAGCCACGAAAAAACATTCCGCCTGCATATCCACGCGAATTGATCCGGCACCGGAAACACAGGGCCGGCCCATGCCGCGGGCAACAACCGCCGCATGGCTGGTCATGCCGCCGCGGGTGGTCAAAATCCCCTCGGCAGCATGCATGCCGTGAATGTCTTCAGGGCTGGTTTCGATGCGCACCAAGACAACTTTATCGCCTGCTTGGGCGCGGGCCTCGGCTTCATCGGCCGTGAACACGACCTGCCCGCTGGCGGCGCCGGGTGAGGCCGGCAAGCCACGCCCTAAAACGTCACGAACAGCGCTTGGATCAAGGGTTGGATGCAGCAACTGATCGAGGGCGGACGGCTCAATCCGGCAAACCGCCTCGGCCTCGTTGATCAAGCCTTCAGCAACCATATCAACAGCAATCTTCAAGGCCGCCGAGGTGGTCCGCTTACCGGAGCGGGTCTGCAACATGTACAGTTTGCCCTGTTGCACCGTGAATTCGATGTCCTGCATATCACGGTAATGCGCTTCCAGGCGGTCGCGGACCTGACAAAGCTGCGCAAACACGGTCGGCATTGCCTCTTCCATCGCCGCCAAGTCACTGCCCTGGGCCTGCTTGCCGGCAATCGTCAACTGTTGCGGGGTGCGAATGCCGGCAACCACGTCTTCACCTTGGGCATTAATTAAAAACTCACCGTAGAAAGCATTTTCCCCTGTTGACGGATCGCGGGTAAAGGCAACGCCGGTGGCACAATCATCGCCCATATTGCCAAAGACCATGGCCTGCACATTGACAGCGGTCCCCCAAGCAGCGGGGATGGCGTGCAGGTTTCGGTACACAATGGCCCGCTGGTTCATCCAGGAATCAAATACCGCACCAATCGCGCCCCATAATTGTGTCATCGGGTCTTGGGGAAAGGCGCTGCCAAGCTCGCTTTGCACTTTTTCTTTATATTGCGCCGTTAACGCCCGCAAATCATCGGCGCTCAGATCGGTATCGAGATCAACGCCGCGTGCTTCTTTTGAAAGTTCAAGCAGTTCTTCAAAGTGATAATGATCAACCCCAAGAACCACGTCGGCATACATTTGAATGAAGCGGCGATAGCTGTCGAAGGCGAACCTTGGGTCACCGGAGCGGGCTGCAAGTCCTTCCACAGTGATATCATTGAGGCCAAGGTTCAGAACCGTATCCATCATCCCAGGCATGGATGCCCGCGCCCCTGAGCGCACCGATACCAGCAATGGATTTTCCGGGTTGCCAAAACGGCTGTCGGTCGCTTCTTCAACTGCGTTCAGGGCACTGACAACCTGTGCCTGCAGAGTGTCCGGATAGCTGCGATCATGGTTGTTAAACCAGGTACAAACCTCGGTGGTAATTGTGAAGCCTGGGGGAACTGGTAGGTCCAATCGTGCCATCTCGGCCAGGTTGGCACCTTTGCCGCCTAGCAAGTTGCGCATTCCTGTATCACCCTCAGAGGATGTGCCTCCAAACCCATAAACCCATTTGGACATGACTTATTCCTAACCTTCGATTTCGCCGAAATCGGCAACCTTACCCATGGCACTTCGGATATGCGTTAGCAGCCGCAAACGATTGATCCGAAACGTCGGATCATCAGCATTGACTATGACGTTCTCGAAAAACGCGTCAAGAGGTGCGCGGAGCGCCGCCAAGGCTAACATGGCGGCGGCAAAATCCTCGTCCTTGAGCGCCGCCGTTAAGGCGGTATCTGCTGCGCTCAGGGCTTGATGCAGCGCTTTCTCGGCAGTTTCGGTGAGATGGCTCGGATCAACAGCACCTGTGAAGCTATCACCGGCCTTCTTTTCTTCAGCGGCAACAATGTTGCTGGCGCGGCGGAATGCAATCAGCAAGTTTTCGCCGTCGTCGCTGGCAACAAAACGGCTTAACGCCTCAACCCGTGCCAACAGGCGCACCAAATCGTCCTCACCGCCAAGTGCAAAAACAGCTTGGATCAGGTCATGGCGGACACCTTGCTCACGCAGATGGACTTTCAGCCGGTCGGCAAGGAAAGGCAATAAATCAGCTGTTGCCCCAGGGCCGGTCAGGTCGCCGTACAATGATCGGGCGTGATCAAAAACAGTCTGCAAAGGCAACCGCAACTGGTTTTCAACAACCAAGCGGATGACGCCAAGGGCGGCACGGCGCAGGGCGAAAGGGTCTTTTGATCCGGTCGGTTTTTCATCAATCGCAAAAAACCCAACCAAGAGATCAATTTTATCGGCCAAGGCAACGGCAATGCTGACCGGCGCGGTGGGGCAATCATCGCTTGGCCCGGCTGGCGCATAATGTTCGGCGATGGCGGCGGCGACAGCTTCCGGCTCAGCATCGTGGCGGGCGTAATACTGTCCCATGATGCCTTGAACTTCGGGAAATTCATAAACCATGGCGGTGGTCAGATCGGCCTTGGCAAGATGCGCCGCACGGGCCGCCAAGGCGTGATCGCAGCCGTCAATTGAGCGCGCCAGATATTCGGCAAGATCCGTCATTCGGGTCACTTTGTCGGCCATGCCGCCCAACTTTTCGTAAAAAGTGACATTGCCAAGGGCGGCGACACGGCTGGCCAGCGGTGCATCGCGGTCGGTATCCCAAAAAAACTTTGCATCCGATAGGCGGGCCCGCAAAACCCGCTCGTTACCGGCAATAATGGTCTGATCGCGGTCAGCGTCGGCGGCCATATTAGCAACCACAATAAATCGGTTGGCCAGCTTGCCGGCGCTGTCTTCCATAGCAAAATACTTCTGATGGCTGCGCATTGAGGTGGTCAACACCTCCGGCGGGATTTCCATAAACGCGGCATCAATGGTGCCCATGAGTGGATGCGGCCATTCGACCAAGCCGGCAACCTCATCCAGCAAACCTGGATCGTCAATTAAACGCAGACCTTCGGCGGCGGCCAAGGCGGTGGCCTGCTCTAAGATACGGGCTTTACGATCCGCACGGTCCAAAATCACATAAGCGTCGGCCAGCTGTGCCTGGTAATCCTTGAAATTTTGGATTTTGAGCGGCTCGGGCGCCAGGAAGCGATGGCCGCGGGTTTCGTCCGTGAACCGCAAACGCCAATCACCTAGATCAATCTCGCCGGTCAAGGTGACACCGTCGAATATCGCCAAAACGGCTTGTAAGGGTCGCACATAACGCTGGGTATTTCGCGCCCATCGCTGGCTTTTTGGCCAGGGCAGGTCGCGGACGGCGCGTTCGCTCAACTCAACCAATAGATCGGCTGTTGGCCGGCCGCTTTGCTCGACCACCGCAAACAGGAAAAGCCCTTTTGGTGTGTCGCGTTCTTCGACCTGCGCCCGGCTCAGACCAACCGAACCTAAAAATCCGGCGATGGCTTTTTCAGGTGCGTCAGCCCGTGGACCGCGTTTTTCTTCCCGGCGGTCAGCTTGTGCCAGTGGCAGCTCATCAATCACAAGCGCCAGTCGTCGGGGCGTCACAAACGCATGGGCGGAACCGAAATCCAAGCCTGCGGCCTGCAAGCCGTCAACGAAAATCCGCTTCAGGTCGGCAGCGGCACGGGCTTGCATACGGGCTGGAATTTCTTCGGAAAACAACTCCAACAGGAATTCAGCCATTGGCTTGCTCCTGGGCGTCTTTACCGGCGGCAACCCAGCTCTCACAGCAGCCACGCGCCAGCGCCCGCACGCGGCCGATATAGGCTTGCCGTTCGGTCACGCTGATCACCCCACGGGCATCCAATAGGTTAAACAAATGACTGGCTTTCATACATTGATCATATGCCGGTAACGGCACCGGCCGAGAATGCGCTAACAGCGTGTGGCAAGCTCGCTCGGCGTCATCGAACTGGCGCAGCAAGGTATCGGTGTCGGCGAGCTCAAAATTATGCGTCGAAAACTGCCATTCAGCCTGTTTGAAGATGTCACCATAAACCTTACCGCCTTGGTCTTTCGGCACCCCGTCCCAATCCAGATCGTAAACACTGTCGACATTTTGGATAAACATCGCCAGACGTTCCAAACCATAGGTCAGTTCAACCGGCACGGGATCACATTCAATCCCGCCGACTTGCTGAAAATAGGTGAATTGAGTGACTTCCATGCCATCGCACCAAACCTCCCAGCCAAGACCCCAGGCCCCCAAAGTCGGACTTTCCCAGTCATCCTCAACAAAGCGAATGTCATGCTGCATGGGATCAAGGCCAATGGCTTTCAGTGAGCCGAGATAAAGTTCTTGGCTATCAACCGGTGACGGTTTCATCAGCACTTGGAATTGATAGTAATGTTGTAACCGATTCGGGTTCTCGCCATAGCGACCATCGGTTGGCCGCCGCGATGGTTGCACATAGGCGCAGTTCCAAATTTCGTCAGGGCCAAGCGCCCGCAAGGTCGTTGCCGGATGAAAAGTTCCAGCGCCAACCTCCATATCATAGGGTTGCAAGATGACGCAGCCTTGGCGCGCCCAATAGGCTTGCAAGGTCAAAATAAGAGACTGAAAGTCACGCGCGGGTGCGGTGCTATCTGCGGTGGTCGCGGTTGCCATTCAGAACATCCTTCTTGGCGGAATGCTGCGGGTGCGAGAAGATAGGCGACGACTGGCTCCGAATCAAGCGAGCATTCGACTGTCGGTCATCGCTTAGGTACAAAAATCGCGTGTGACGGCAGCGCTTAGATCGTCGATCAAATGCCAGGCTTGATCGACCATGCGGCTGTAATGGATGAAGGCATGAACCATCCCGCGATAAATAATGAAATCACCATGGTTGCCAACGGTGCGCAAGCGATGGGCCAGCTGGACGGACTCGTCAAGCAAAGGGTCAAGACCGGCTGCAAACACATGGACCGGCGGCAAGCCGCTAAGATCCGCCGCGCCAAGGCACAGCCGTGGATCGTCGGCGTCAGCATGATCTGCTAACAGCATGTCACGATAGATCGCTAAATCGGCAATCGGTAAGTCAAATTCGGGGCCGCCAAACTTGCCATAGGATGGGCTGTCCAGCTGCCGAAAATAGGCCCCATAAATAAGCCCTGCCGATTTCAGCGCGTGGCGGCCGTGGTCCCGGTCCGCAAGCACTGCCGCAAGTGCCCAAGACGCGCCGGCAGAATCCCCAGCAACGGCAATTTTCTCAGGGTTCAGCTGCCAGGCGGTAGCATTGGCAAGACTGTACTCGACCGCCGCCAAGCAGTCGTCCAGGGGCTTTGGAAATTTATTTTCCGGCGCCAGTCGATAATCGACAGCAATCACGGCGCAGCCGGATTGTTGGGCGATCAGGCGCGTGACCTTGTCATGGGTTTGTAAATTACCGACCACATTGCCGCCGCCATGAAAGAAGATAATGCCCGGCAGGCTGCTTCCGGCACGAGGGTAATAGCGGCGCACAGGGATCGGCCCATGCGGCCCCGGTAATTGATCATCAATCACCTGCGCCAACTCAGGGGCGTCAGCATTCCACCATTGCCGGCCAAGATCATATTGCCGCCGGGCCTCGGTGATCGCGGTGCCGGTACCTTCCGAGGTCAGATTATGGGCGGCGGCAATCTCGGCCTTGCGCCGCATCGCCAGGCGCATCTGTGGATCAAGGCGGTCAGCTGCCATTATGTCGGTACGTCCAATTGAAGATCTTTGCAGGCCGCGGCGGCGGATTGGTCGATCAATGCATGGGCATCGTCAACCATCCGGGTCAAGTTAATGAAAGCGTGCACCATGCCGGGGAAAACCCGAAACTCGCCCGGCACGCCGGCGGCCCGTAATTTGCTGTTGAAGGCAATCGAGTCATGACACAGAACATCAAGCTCGGCGGCATAAACATGGGTTGGCGGCAAGCCTTTCAGATCGGCATTTTGAACGGCGACACGGGGGTCTGTGGGATCGCCGTCAGGGCCAAGATAATGGTGGAAGAAAGCCATCATCATTTCCCGCGAGAGACCATAGCGGCCATCGGCAAACTGCTGATAGGAGGCGGTTTCAAAATCATTGTTGAAAACCCCATAGAACAGCAGCAGCGACTTTAAGCTGTTATCGCCGGCATCCCGCAGGTCGAGCGCCAACGCGGCGGCAAGGTTACCGCCGGCACTGTCGCCGCCAAGCACTAATTGATCGGGGTCGATGCCGTAATCTTTGCCGGCCTGCCGTATATGGTCATAGACAGCCCGGGATTCCTCTAAAGCCACCGGGAAGCGTGCTTCGGGCGATAAACTGTAGTCTACGGCAATCACCACAGCACCGGTTTTCAGGGCCAAATAACGCATCGCTCTGTGATGCGTTTCAAGACTGCCCATGACCCAGCCGCCACCGTGCAAATATACCAACCCGGGTGCCTGCTTTGCATCGGTCGGGTAAATTAAGCGCACAGGAATATCGCCTTTTGGACCCTTGATAACCGTATCGACGGTGTTTGCGACCGCGGGTAAATCAGCGTTCCACCAGGCCCTTTCTTGTTCCATCCGTTGCCGGCCTGCGGCAGGGCTGAGGTCTTCCCGGCGACCGCTGAGATTCTGTTCGGTTGCAATTTCAGTCATCCGCGCAATCGCCTGCAGCATATCATCGGCGAGGGGCGGATCTTGGTTATCGGTGGAGGTCATCGAAACTAGCCTTTGTCGGGGGTTCTCAGAAACAATGCGCCGGCACCGGCGCGGCGGGCGGATTATGCCATCATTCCGTCAGCTGTTGCTAGCATATGGCTTAAACCACGACCGCTGTAGCGCATCCGCCAGGACAGCATTCGGCTGCGCAGCGAGCTTAAAACAGCACTATAATTTGGGTTTTCGATCAGATTATGGTTCTCGTTTGGGTCTTCCTGCAGATCGAATAATAATGCCGGTAAGGCGGCAAAATGCACATATTTGAAGCGCTCGTTACGGATCACCGCAAGCTGGTGGTCATCACCACAACTGTTCTGGCTTGGCGCAAATTCCTGTGCCGCATGGCGAAAATCAAACTCCCAGTGCACCTCTTGGCGCCAATCGCTTGGCTCGATACCGTTCAAGAACGGCTGCAGCGCATGGCCATTTAAGGCCATCGGCGGCGCCATGCCGAGGGCATTTAAAATGGTCGGCACAAGATCAATGTTTTCGGTGAACTGTTGCACAACCTGGCCGCGTCTTGCGGCGTCAGGGTCCCGGATGATCAATGGAATATGATAGGCCCCGTCGAAATATCCGGCTTTGCCGAAGATGTAATGATCACCCAGCATTTCGCCGTGATCAGAGGTGAAAATGATCAGGGTTTGATCATATTGTCCATGGGCTTTCAGCCAGGCGATCAAGCGCCCCATTTGGGCATCCACTTCGGCAATCATGGCAAAATAAATCGCCCGCAGGATGGCCACTTGGTCGGTGTCGAAATCGGCGGCGCGGCCGGTCCCATTGGCGATAAAAAAATGCGCCGGGTTTTGCGCCAGTAAGGCGGCCAAAAAGGGATGTTGCCGGGCTTCGCTGGCGATGTCGGCGGCGCGCACAGGCGACGGCATCGCCGCCGGGTCAAACAATGCATTATACGGTGCCGGTACGCAGAAAGGGGGGTGCGGCCGTAGCAAGGATAAATGCGCAAACCAGGGCGTTGTTCCTTGTTTTTCGGCGTAGTCGGTAAACGCATTCACCACGAAAGCTGTCTCGGTTTCCTCGGCAGCAAAGCGCGGCGGATCTAATGTTGGGTTATTCCCAGGGTCCGGGTAAAGGGCCGGATCAGGCAGGTATAAATCCATTTCCGCCGCTGGCACATCGACCCCGCGCGCCGCCAGCCATTGCCGCCATGGTTGGCCATAACCATCCAGCATGACACCGCCACGGGCATCGGTACGAAATCCCGGCATCACCCCTTCATAGGTGCGCACCCAAGGGTCATCCTCGGTGCTGATCCGGGGATCACGGGTTTGGTCCGTATACCCAAAAAGTACCGGGTCATATCCGTTCCGACGAACCATGCGGGCGATATTATCATGGCGATGATCAAGCGGCGTGCCATTGCTGACAACCCGATGATTCATCAAATAAAGCCCGGTCAGCAGGCTTGCCCGTGAGGGCGAGCAGGGGGTTGCTTGGCAAAAATGCTGCTCAAACAGGGTGCCGTCGCCTGCTAACGCGTCAAGGTTTGGTGTCTGCACGTGATCGTGACCACGCACCGAAAGACAGTCACCACGAAATTGATCGGCAGTGATTAAAAGGACGTTTTTGACCATGTGACCGCGCTCTTCCCTCCGGTGATGACAGTTGGCTTGCGTCAATCCTGAAAGCAAGCAAAAGTATTATCACGACCCGCAGATAATTTCAGGTTCTTGATCTCCTAACCGCCGACCGAAAGAAGCAAAAATGTCTATTCTCGATGCGATCCCGCTGTGTTTCTCCAACAGCTATGCTGAAGCGCGGCAGCGCTTTATCGATGCCGCCAAGGGCCTGGGGCTGACGCCAAAATCATATATAAATCCGCATCTTGGGCCGGCAGGAGAGGTCTTGGCGACTGATTGCCTGTGGCTTGGGCCAGCTGACGCAAAACGGGTTTTTGTGATGATTTCCTCGACACATGGGGTCGAAGGGTTTTGTGGCTCGGCTTGCCAGATTGATTGGCTGCTTCAGGGGGGCGCGGCAAATTTGCCGACAGCGACGGCGGCCCTGATCATCCACGCCATCAACCCGCATGGCTTTGCTTGGCAGCGCCGCGTGACCGAAGAAGGCTGTGATTTGAATCGCAACTATGTTGACTTTGCGCAACCGCTGCCAGGGAATCCGGGCCATGATGAATTGGTGGATTGCTTTGTGCCGGCAGCATTAGACCCTGATAGCCTGGCCGCAGCCGATGAAAAAATTGCCGCTTTTCGGGCGGCGCATGGCGAAAATGCTTTTCAAGCCGCACGCAAACAGGGCCAGTATAAACATGACCACAGCGTCTTTTTTGGCGGCTTTGCGCCGACCTGGGCGCGCCGCACCTTGGAAGCGATCATCGATGATTATGATTTGCCTTCACGGGCGTTAACGGTTGCCGTTGATTACCATACAGGCCTTGGTCCGCATGGCCATGGCGAGCCGATCTGCGGGCATTTACCCGACACCGCCGGCTTCCGCCGTGTGATTGATATGTATGGTGACTTTGTTGGTGTGCCGGAACTTGGCACGTCATCCTCAATTCCGTTGTCAGGCACCTCGCGTGAAATGTGGAACCGCAAGCTTGGGGATAATTATGCTTATGTTGCGCTGGAATACGGGACTTACGCCCCAGATAATGGCTTGCGCACCATGCGTGCCGATCATTGGCTGCACGCCCAGGGCGCGGTAGACTGGCAGGCACCGGCAACCCAAGCCATCAAAGCGGCCCTGAAAAAGCATTTTTATCCGGCCACTCGCGACTGGCAGGAAATGGTGCTGTGGCGCAGTCGGCAGGTGCAGCGGCAAAGTCTTGCCGGTCTGCTTTAAAAGGAGCCGAGCGAATGTCTGATGCTGTCACTGTGATCCCGGCCCGAAGCGAATTGGCACCATTGGTTCTGGACAGCCCACATACCGGCATGCTTTTTCCCGATGACTTCCGGCCGGCATTGCCGATGGCCGACTGCATGCGGGTCAATGATTGGTTTGTGGATGAGCTGTTCGGTGCTGGACCTGACCATGGTGCGCCGCTGATCTTGGCGGAATTTCGCCGTGCCTACATTGATCCAAATCGCGATACCACGGATTTGGACCTGGAGATTGTCGCCGACGGCTGGCCGCATCCTGTCAAGCAGACGGAAAAAACCAGTCGTGGGGCATCGTTAATTTGGCGCATGATTGACGGTGATAAGGTGATCTATGACCGCAAGCTCAGCCATGCCGAGGTGACCAGCCGGATTGAGCAATATTGGCGTCCGTATCATGCTGCCGTTAAGACCGCGCTTGATGACGCCTATGCCGCCTTTGGTAAGGTCTTTCATATCAATTGCCACTCCATGCCGGAATTCGGTAATGCGGTTTGGGGTGACCCAAATATTCGCCGTGCGGACATGGTTATCGGCACCCGTGACGGCAGCACTGCCGGCGACGCGTTTACGGCGGTGGTGGTTGACCAGCTGCGTGCTGCCGGTTACCAAGTCGCCATTAACGAAGGCTTTAAAGGGGTCGAATTGGTGCGCCGATATAGCCATCCTGCGGCCGGCCGAGAATCTCTCCAGATCGAGGTTAACCGTGGCATTTACATGGACGAGGCGGCGATCACACGCTCAGATCGGTTTGCCCAGACCCAAGCCGATATCACGGCCATGATTGCTGCTGTTGCTGACTATGCGCGCACCCAGGTGAGCGCAGGTTAAAAGCGGTTCGGGCGGTACGGCGACAAATCAACGCCGGGACTATTGCCATCAATCAGATCGCCGATAATTTGCCCGGTTCGCGCCGATAAGGTCAAACCGATATGGCCATGGCCGAAGGCCAGCAGCACGTTTTGATGGCGCGGTGAGCGGCCGATCACAGGCAAGCTGTCGGGGGTGGCCGGCCGCCGGCCCATCCATTCGCGGTTGACCTCACCATCAAGCCCGGGAAGGGCCTCGCGGGCGCGGGCGACATGCCGGCGTAACAGCCTAAAGTCAGGTGGTGCATCAGGGGTGGATAATTCGGAACCGGTGGTGATCCGATAACCATCTGCCATCGGTGCAATGACGCACCCGACATCGCCAATCACCGTTGGTCGGCGCAATAATGACTCGCCGCTGCGGATGATGTTGGCATGGTAACCGCGTTCGGCCTGGACCAGAACAGGGGCCCCTAAACGCCGTGCCAATTGCTGTGATTTGGCGCCGGTAGCAAGCACCACCATATCGCAATCATGCATGCCAAGATCGGTAATAACCTGGCTTGGACCGTCGGCACCAATGGTGAAATCACGAACTTCTTCGGGAAAAATTGCGCCCCCTAAGCGGCAAAAAGCTTCGGCATAGGCCTCGGTTAATTTCAGCGGGCTGGTCACAAACCCGTTATCAGGTTGGAAAAAACCAATTTTAAAGCGCCGATGCAGATTTGGCTCAAGCTGCCGCAATTCATCTTCATCAAGTGTTTCGGTATTCACGCCGGCCGCCTCCATTGCGGCGCGCTCGGCGGCACTTTTCTGAAAACTTGCGGCATTGGGGTACACTTTCAACCAGCCAACAGGCTCCATAATACCGCCAATACCATGTTGCTTCATGAGATCTGTATGGGCCGGCATAGCGGTCTGTGCCAAGGCTGCTAGGGCGGCGGAAATATCCGCGATACGAGAGGGCCGCCCGGACAAGAAAAACCGCGCCAGCCAGGGGGCCATTTGCGGCAAGGTTGACCAGCGTGTTTGCACCGGTGATTTCGGATCAATGATCATTTTTGGCAATTGCTTCCACAGCCCTGGGGTCGAGCTGGGCCAGATCGAGCCGATGGCGATAGATCCGGCATTGCCAAATGAGGTGCCGGTGCCGGGCGCGCGCGGATCGATCAAACTAACCTTATGACCGCGCATGACGGCTTCCAGGGCGCAGCATGTGCCGACAACACCGGCGCCGATAACAACGATTTTCTTCTGTTCCAAAACCCTGCTCCTCGGTTCCGCCGGCAAATACATCGTTCAGGATATGCCCTGAAATTGCCTTTTTTAGCGCCTGAAAAAGCCGTCTTTATTCAGCCTACTGGTATTGAAACAAAAACCAAGGAGACAGGCCATGCAAATTCGTCATTGGCGGTCAGGTCGCCTCAGGTGGCTGCGATGACGCTGGAAACAGGGTGGATCGCGTTGTTATCCAGAGTCAGCCCAGAGATTGGCGGCATCAACTGTGATCTTGCGGTCGGCTTACTCACTTTGGCAATCTTAATCGTGACGGCTTACCGGCAGCCACGATTTGATCGCAGGTTTAATCGCTGGCGCCATCGCTGGCGCTGATAACGGTCGAATAAAGGTGCCTGGCCAGGTCGCGGACGGCGATGGCTGTCGCCGCCCTATGCGCCTTCAAAATCAACCTTTGACCATTCCTCCCAAAGCCGCGCTAAGGCGGCATAGTCATCATCGCCCATGCCGCGTGCTTCAGCGATTTCATAGGGTGTATGTGCGGCCATATGCGCGAACAGCGGCACCCCAAGCTGCTGCGAGGTTTGCAGCGCCAGGATCGAATCCTTGCGGGCGTTGCTGACCGACATACCGGCTTTGTAATTGCCGTCCTTCATGCGCTCCTGGACACGGTGCACCAGCGGTCGCATCAAACCTTCCTCGCGGTTCAAGATATCGATCATGGTTTGCATCGGCACGCCAAGCTTCGTTGACATGGCAAAAGCTTCGATCAAAACCACCATGACAGCGTGCATGACGCCATTATTAACAACTTTCGCACCCATACCGGCACCGATTGGGCCAAGTTCAAAAATCCGTTCGGCCAACAAATCAAGCACAGGGCGTGCCGTTTGTTTGTCGGCGTCATCGCCGCCTAAGAAAAAGGTGATTTCGCCGGCTGCCATGCTGGCCACACCACCGGCAATGGCGGCATCCACAAATGCGACCCCGGCAGCTTTTGCCAAAGCGTGGCAGGCCTGGGCGGTGGCCGGTGTGACGGTACTGGTTTCGACAATGACTTGCGGGCGGTGACCGGCGGCCAAAATCTCCTCGACTACGGCAAGCGATATTTCCGGCTTCGGTAACGACAAGATCAAATGATCAGCCTCGGCGGCAACAGCAGCGGCGCTCTCCAGGCAGCGAATCTGAATGTCGTCAACAGCTGCAACCCGCGTCGGACTTGGATCAAAGCCGATCAGCTTTACTTGCTGTGCCGCCAGGGCCCGGCACATTGCTGAGCCAGCATTGCCGAGGCCTATCATACCGATGGTGATGGTCATGGGAAATCTCCATTTGCCGATGGAATGTGAGAGCGCACCGCGCCGCAGGACAAACTATGAATCGTGATCAAAAAATGCGTCACCAAGAGGTGACCATAACGGCTTAGCCGCGCCGGTCAATCCATCAGCTTATCGTCGCCTGGGTGGAAAAGCGAGCTGATGATCGGCACGCTCAAATGATAGGTTGGGGTTATAAAAAGGGTCATCGTATAACGCCGCGCCAAAGCGTTCGTGCATGGCCTGACAAGCGGCACGATGGGCAGTTTCTTTGGCGACACTCATAAACTGCCCACGCGAGGCCGATTCGTGATGGGTAAGAACAGCATGTGGCGTCCAGACCACCTGAAGCCCGCTCTCGCGGGTCCGCAAGCACAGATCGACATCACTAAAATCAATTGGAAAGTGAACAGCATCAAATCCGCCGACGCCATCAAACACGGTCCGCCGCATGACCATGCACGCTCCGGTGACGGCGGCAACATTGCGCAGATGGTTGTTGCGGTCCATATAACCGCCGTCCCGTTCAGCCATCCCAACAAAGCTATGATGTGCCACATTATCGCCGACCAGATGCAAGCCCGCATGCTGAATGGTTTCATCCGGATACAGCAGTTTTGCGCCGACAAGGCCGACCTCTTGATGAGCCGCCAGGGCGACCATTTCAGCCAACCATTCAGGGTGTAAGGGCTCACAGTCATTGTTCAGGAAACAAACCATCTCACTGTTGTCCGTGGCCACGGCATGATTGTTGAGGGCGGAAAAATTAAAGGCCCCGGGGCTTGGCAAAACCTGTACCCGGGGATCTGTTTGCAGGTCGTCTAGTAAGGCTGCCGTTGCTGCCTCGCGGCTATCGTTATCAACCACAATCAAACGCAAGGCCGGATAGTCGGTCATCCGTAAGACTGCTCGCAGGCATTGCCCTGTGAGGGCGGCCTGATCGCGTGTCGGAACAATGATGGTGACCCTTGGTGAGGGGGACGGCAGTTGAAATTGCAACCGTAACCGCGTCCTGTCGATGCTCACCTTGGCGGTGATGCCGCGCTCTTGAAGATGGTCTGAAACGGCGCGTTGTGCGGCTGCCAACGCATAGGGTTTGGCGTCGCGATCAAAAGCCGTGGAGCCGACAGCCGTGCGCCAATGATACAGTAGGCGCGGAATGTGATGGATCTGTTGCCCCTCAAGGTGGCGGCTGACGCGCAACACAAGATCATGATCCTGGCTGCCTTCATAGCCAACACGCAGGCCGCCAACCGCCGCGACCAAATCACGGTCGTAAACGGCTAAATGGCAGACATAATTCTGGCTTAAAATCAGATGCGGCGACCAATCGGGCTTAAAATGAGGATCAAAGCGTTCGCCTGCAGTATCGATTTTATCTTCATCACTGTAAAATAGCTTGCCCTGTGGATGATCGCGTATGGCCTTCGCAACCCAATACAGGGCCTCATCGGCCAGTCGGTCATCGTGGTCAAGAAAACCAACAAAATCACCTGTCGCGTCCTCCAATGCATCATTGCTGGCCCGCGAAATATGCCCATTTTGCAGCCGGCGGCGGAGCAGAATTCGTCGATCGGCGGCAGCGGCTTGATCTAAAATTGCAATTACCGCCGGATCACGCGATGCATCATCGCAGATACACAGCTGCCAATCTGGGTAACGTTGCTGCCTTACCGACGCAATGGCGTGTCGCAGAAACTGCGGGTCGGGATCATGCACCGGCAGAATGATGGAGATCATTGGCCGTTTTGACCAACCCTGAATATCGGCGTCGATGGCGTCTTGGTCGGGTTGGCCGTAAGCTGCCAGCCACTTATGATATTGGGTTGTCAGCGGCGTGCCTGCCAGCAATTGGCGAACCGATGGCGCGGCGCTTAGCCGGCGCAGCCGCAGGATAAGTTGATCATCGTCATCGACCAGCCGGAGGGCCTGGAGCGTGACTGTCGCGGCCTCAAAAAACTTGTCGCTTTGTTCATATAATTGTCCCAGCCGCATCAACGCCGGTAAATCATCAGGTGACTGCGCCAAGGTCCGACGGTGCATCACCGCTTCGGCAGGATTGCCGTCACGCCGGAAGGCTGTTGCGAGGACATCACCGGCGCCAGGTTTGCCGGGCTCAAGAACCATGGATCGACGGGCGCAAAGCGATGCCTGCGCCTTATCGCCGTGGCGGTTCAAAAACCGTCCAAGACTAAGCAATGTATTGGCGTTTAACGGATTGATCATTAAGCAGGCGCGCAACCACGGTAGGGCGGCACTAACCGCCCGCACCAAGGGCAGGGTTACCGCCAGGTTATACAAATTCTCGTTGTTGCCAGGTTGTAAAATCACCGCTCGCCGGAAATGCGTTATTGCCGCTGTTATGCGACGTCCTTGGCGCAATAAAAAGCCGTAACGGCCGTGAACAAACGGCGCGCTCGGATCAATCATCAGTGATCGTTGCATGGCCGTTAACGCCTCTGATGGGACAGCAATGCG
>MDTB01104610.1_pt1 | contig 29239 bp, 30 predicted proteins | sample 811161 | NCBI WGS metagenome assembly MDTB01 (sample SAMN05326650, study PRJNA326480) | marine metagenome | isolation source: seawater | place: Mediterranean Sea | collected 2009
AAATATGGACAACTAAATTTTTTGGTTACAGCACCTCATAGACCACAAATAGAATCTGATACATGTGGATTTTTTAATATTGATAAAAAATTTGATATTGATTGTAAATTGATAGATAAAGTAACTAGAAACTTAAGAAATACAGAAATAAATTTAAGTTTTATTCACAGCTGCAATATAAGTTAAATAGATTAGCTTATAAATTATTTTTCTAAGCAATATTATTAATAACTAAATAAAATGTATTTAATGAGCTTGAGCATTGCAATTCCAACATTTAACTCTTCAAAATATCTTGAAGAGCTTTTGAATCAGGCTTATAAAATACAAAAAGTAACTGAAATTGTAATCCAGGATGATGCTTCCGATGAAAGTGATTTTAGACTAATAAAAGAAACTGTAAAAAATTTTAAAAAGTACAGTGATGTTGAAATTAAATTAAACAGAAACGATGTTAACTTAGGGGGTTTTAAAAATAAGTATTTAGCTGTTAAAAAGTGTAAAAATGATACTATATATCAAATTGATTCTGATAATGTAATATCAAATTCAACAATAAAATACCTAAATAAAAAAGATTTAAGTAAATTAAATAAAAATCATCTTTATGTTCCTGGATATATTTATGTTTTTAAAAAAAATTATCAAATTACTAAATTAAAAAGATCTACTCATAATAAGTTAACAGACAGTAAATTAGAAATAAGATTTGAGGATATTAATGAAAATATCAAAAATAATAATATTACTCCAAAATCAATTGACTGGGTGCTAAATCTTGGTAATTGGATATTTGATAAATCATCTTATCTAGAAAAGTTGTATCAAGGATTTAAATCAGACAAATACCCATTAGAAGCATGCTCTATAGCAGGTGCGTATTTTTGGCTTGTTAATAATGGCTCTTTAATGATTGATAACAAATTAAGACATCATCATCGCCTTAGGCCTGATAGCTACTATGTGATGGAAAAAGAAAATGCACCAAAATCGGTTAACTTTTTTTTAGAGAAGTTTAAAGATCATGATTAATATTCAGGAAGTTCCTGATGAATTTTTAAATACAAGTATTATCCCTTATCCCGTTCACAACAAATCACATAATGTCGAAAAATTATTTTTTGACGCTTTTAAAAAAAATAAAAAATACAGTAGTAATCTAACTTATTTACCTGTTCAATGGACAAATTATTTGGTAAAAAATAATTATGGAGAGAATATTAGCTCTCTTGAAAATTATTGTAATAAATTAAATAATAATAATAAGTATTTTACAGTTGTTCAATATGCTGGTGGGCCATTAGTAGAATTGGATAATAGTATTGTGTTTAGCTCAGGAGGTATTTTTAATACAACTCCTAGTCCAAACCTTTCATACATCCCAATACCATTAATTACAGATAAGCATGTTTCTTTAATTAAAAGAAAAAGAAAATATGAAATTGGATATATAGGAAGGAATACTCATGATGTGAGAAAAAATCTTGAGAACATTCTATCAAAAAAAAGTAGAAATAAAATTATAAACCTCAAATCAGATGGAGTTTTAAAAAAAGACTCAAGATACTTCAAAAAATTGTTAACTCAATCTATCTTTTCCTTATGCCCTAGAGGATTTGGACCAACTTCATTTAGGCTTTATGAGAGTTTACAACTTGGGGCAATCCCAATATATGTTTCTGATAAATTTCATTTACCATATGAAAATTTAATAGAATGGGAAAAATTATGTTTGCTTATTGACAGTAATGAAATAGATAAAATTCAATTAAAAGTAGACTCCCTTCTTGAAAACAAAAGATATATAGAAATGCAAAAATATGGAAAGTATTGTCATGAAAAATACTTTAATAACGACTTCATTATTAAAAATATTTTTGAGGAAGTAAGTAAGTTTTGATATATAATATTTATTTGACACAAGAATGATTAATTTGAAAAACCTATTTGGGAATATTAAAAAATTTAGGTATTTATCTTCTCATTTGCAGGTAAAGAAAAAAAAGCAATCGATATTTTTCTCAATAATCCTCAAAAATATAAATGCATCATTTGAAGTTGTAATTGTTATACTCATAAGTTTCATTCTTACTAATGAGATACCCACCGTAAGCTATATAGAGCTAATAGATTTGAACATTGTTGCAACATTACTTCCGGTTTTAGTGCTGATAAGACTTTTTTTTAATTTTTTAGATCATCAAATTGTCGAAAAATTAATTATCAATATTACAGCTTCACAAAAAAAATTAGCAGCAGAAAGACTTTTTCAAAAAGAAAATCTATCTTTTGCCTATATAAATTATAAAGTTTCAGCAGAATCTCAAAGCATTGCTTCCCTGTACAAAATATTCATTACTTTTATAGGAACTGGACTACAGCTTAGTGTTTTTGCAATATCAATAATAATTCTTGATTATAGAATTGCATTAATAATTTTTATAACATCAATAGTATTACTTAAACCAATTTCTTTATTATTAAAAAAATTCAAAATAAATTCTGAATTAAATAAAGATTATGTTCTAGATTTAGACAGAACACTCGAAAGAATCTTAAATAATTATTACCTTATTAAAATTCTTAATAAGGAAGATGAAGAACTTAATCGTTTTGAAAATTCAATTGATGATTTAAGTGACGTTGGATATACAAATACTAAGTTGTTTTTTATCAGTTATAATATCTTAACAACTTCAGCAACTTTTATAATAGCTTTACTGCTTGTTCAAAATATATTTGTAATAAATTTAAGCCTAGAAGTAATTTTTCTTCTGATAAGATCTGTACAGTTCATTAGCCAAATGACATCAATTTATGGAAATATGATAAGCCAATCAGTTTTTATTAATTCCTACTTGACTGATTTAAATCAAGAAACTGAGAACAAAGAAGGTTTATCCGAGGTTTCGTCAAATGAAAAAGCAAAAAATATAATTGATATTGAAAATCTTTCATTTATATATCAAGGTGCAAGTGAAGATCTTTTTAACAATTTAAGTTTATCAATAGAAAAAGGTACTCATAACATAATTATAGGTCCAAATGGTTCCGGTAAAAGCACGCTTATTGGAATTATGAGTGGAATTTATAAACCTTCATATGGAAAAATTAGAATAAATACAGACAAATTTTCTTATGTAGGTCCAGATCCTCTTATATTTACAGACTCATTACGAAATAACCTTAAATATGGATTAACGAAAAATGTTTCAGACGAGATTTTAGAACAAGAAATACTATCATTTAATGTTTTTGATAATTTTGAAATAACAGATTTAGATAAGGAAATAAGCTCTAAAATATTGTCATCTGGACAAATGCAAAAAATATCCTTTATAAGATCGATTTTGAGAAATCCAGATGTTTTATTTTTAGATGAGGCAAGTTCAAATCTTGATAATAAAAGTGTTCTAATATTAGAAAAAAAATTAAACAAATTTGAAGGAACAATTATCAATATCACTCATAAACAAGAGCATTTCAAAAACTTTGACTTTTTGTATGAAATTTCTGAGAAAAAGTTACATAAAATTGATTAGGTTTAAAAAACTTATAGGTAAATTTTTGCATATTATATTTTTAAATCCTGTAAAAAAAATCAAAAGAAAATTTTTGTATTTCACTATAAAGGTAAATCCAAATATATATAGGCCCTCTTATGATCCATATATATCAGGAGACTCGCTAAGAAAATTTTCTGACCATGTATTTGATGAAACAAAAACGATTAATTTAAAAAAAATTAAAAAAGGTGATATTTTATTTTTGAAAACAGATCTTTTAGATATTTTTTTTAATAATTATCACAATCAAATTAATCAAAAATACATATTGATCACTCATAATTCTGACAAAGAAATAAATAAAAAAGAATTCTCATACTTAGATGATAAAATTATACATTGGTTTACACAAAATCTTTGCATCGAAAGCACTGATAAAATTTCACCGTTGCCAATAGGTTTAGAAAACAAAAGATATATGAATAACCCAAACTATTCGATTCTAAAAAGAAAAAAATTTCAAAAAACTAAGAATGTGAAAATAATGTGCGCAATAAATCCTGAAACAAATCAAGAAAGAGAAGATATGCTAAAAATATTTAAAGAACATAAAAAAATTAATAATAATTTATTTAAAAATCATAAAGAATACATTACAAATCTTTCAAAACACCATTTTAATATCTGTCCTCCTGGAAATGGGTCAGATACTCACAGATTTTGGGAAACATTACTGTTAGGAACGATCCCAATTGTTGTGTCAAATACTCATACTGAAAATTTTAAAAGTTTAGGTATACCTGCATTGTATCTTAAGAATTGGAATCAATTAAATATGTTAGATGAAGAATATTTAAAAAGCTTTTATTTAGATACTGTGTCGAATAATTCTCTAGATAAGTATTCAAATTCAAAATTTTGGTATGACAAAATTAATTCAAAAAGAGTAAATTTATAGTTTACTAATTCTTTTAATTAAAAAAATATTTAAAAGGGAACAAAATGCATCACGAAATTTAAATTTTAAAATATTGTGAAATAAATTTCTAGGTCTTGTCATCTTGTAATGAGGCAAGGAAACCATGTCTTTGTCTTTTAAGTTTTTTTTTGATAATAGATCAACATTTTCCCAGTTTAAATTTCTAATTACTAAATCACTTTGATAATTTTTATATAAGTAATGAAAATAAATCTCATAATCTGCAGATGAACTGTTTTCATTCTGATTTATTTGTTCTACATAAACTTGATAAAAAGGTTTTTGATGGTAATTTTCAACTTTTTGAAAAATTTCATTTAAGTAGTGTTTATTAAACATCATATGATGAGAAATTCCACTCATTTTTGATGCTCTTTCAAGTTCAGGATGTAATCTATTCATGTGTTCAAAGTATGGAGCGTGATACTCTTTTGAAACAGTAAAAATAGGTTTATTCTCCTTAAAAAATTCTATAGATTTTAGGAAAAATACATCACAGTCCACGACTAGTGTAAAATCGGACTGGTCATTTAAAAATGGAAAATATAATTTTGCCAATTGAGCATAAACCCATCCAGCTCTATTTTTTAATTTCATTTGTTTTGCTATAGATTCTAAATTAAAAGGAAAAAACTCATTTTCTAAATTCTTTGTTCCTTTAATTTCTATTTTTTTAAATTCATTAAATACAAAAGTATCATTAAAACCCTGAATTTTTTTCATATTATTTGTTATTGATTGTTCGACTAAATCAAGGTCATGATTTGCTATTGTGTAAAATACATCAAATTTGCTCATAATTATATAGCTAACATTACTATCACTAGAAAGATTTTAATAAATTATCTATTTATTGGCTTCCAGTTATTATAAAAAGCATCAAACGGCTCATCCTTAAAGAATGGATTTGGATAAAGAATTTTTGAATTTTTTTTGGATGAAATTTTAGCTGCCCACCAACTAAAAGTACTATTTGCAATTATATAATTTTCAAAGTTCAACATCTCTCCAAAGGTAGACAAAACATTTGTATTGTAACTTAGTTGATCTTTTGGAATATTAATATTTACGGCATCTTTAAAAATTTTCTGTGATTTTACCCATTCATAATCATCTGTAAATATTGAATAATTAAAGTTATCTATATTTTTTTTACAGTATTCTAAAGAATGTTCGTAATATTTAGAACTTAATGCCTCGTTGTTGTCTTTATAATCAGTTCTTCTTACATGAACCAATGTCGAGCCTTTAATATTTTCCGTTCTCGATTGTTTGATAATATTATTTTCTAAAATAACATTTTTTATGTCATCGAAGTATTCATCAACAAAAACTTTTTTTTGCCAAAATCCATTAAAACTTATAATTTTTTTTGAAGATTTTTTCATGTTATTTATTTGTTCTAGATTTGATAACATTAAGTCATTAACAATTTCGTAATAATTTTTAAGAAAAATTGTCCTCTTTAAAACATTAATTAAAAATAGATCTTTTTTTTCAATTTTTTTTAAACCAAATTCTGAATTAGGAATTACAATTTTCCTATTCTGAGATTCTTTGTTACTTTCATAAATATAAACATTTACCCCTTGTTTTTTAAGTAACATTCCTATTCCATATTGAAATAGTTGATTTCCAAAACCACCCATCATATCAATTATTCCAATCATTTTTTTTATATTAATAAGAATTTTTAATTAGAAATAAATTTTTTAAGTTAGAAATTTTTTAATATCTTTAGAATGGATATGCAAATTAGCTATTTCATAAGATTTTTTATCAAAAATAACATAAGGTATTTTATTTTTTATTTTTGGTTTAATTCGTTTAGAGTTGATTTCGGTTCCTACAATATGATGAATTTGTGATCTTTTAGGTTGATAAAATTTTCGCGGCTTGTCATGTGTACCACCAAAATATTGACCATAAGTAGCTGGATCAAATATTATTCCATTTGAGTCATATGGAAGAGACGGAAGAATATTAAAAAGTTGGGGATTATCTTTTTCAATCAATGAAATCAGTTGCATTTCATTGATTTCCATTTTTTCCTCATTCTTATACTTATACACAATCTTTTCATAGAACAACTTACAAAATTTATTGTAAATTTCAATATTTGGAACAAATGAATAACTAAAAATAATTTCACTGTCAGTGAGTCGTGTGATATTTATTTTTTTAATATTCAGAAGTTGTTCTAATTCTTTAAATGGTTTGTAAATTAGTACATCTAAATCAAAATGAACGAAGCTACTAATTTTTAAATTATTAATTATTGACTCTAAATAAAATACTCTTAACAATGAATTTATCCATAAATTGTTGTTTTCATAGTTTGAATCTTTGTAAATATTCATCTCAATAATAGATTTAATTTTTTCTGTCATAAAATTGTTTGGATCCAAATATTTAACATTTTTTATCTTTGGGTCAATATCTGTGCACAAGTAAACCTTAGCTTTTAAATCAATATTTAAAATATTGTTTATAGAGTAAGTTGCATAATCTGGAAAATTTCCTTTGTAAAACAAAATATAATTCATTAATTTATTATAAATGTAAATTTAACTTCGTTTATATCATTTTGACATAGGTTTTAAGTTAATATTAACTAATGATTCCAAAAAAAATTTACAGATCTTGGTTTACTCAAAACCTTCCAAACAAAGTAGAAAAAGAAATAAAAAAACTAAAAAAACTAAATCCTAACTACGAACATGTTATATATACAGATTCGCAAATTGAAGATTATGTAAATTCAAATTTTGATAAAAATATCAAAACTGCATTTAATTCACTTGAACATATAGTTCCGAAAGTCGACTTTTGGAGGTATCTTATTATATTTCAAAACGGTGGAGTGTATTTAGATATAGATTCAAGTATAAATAAACCACTTGATGAAATCATTAGTAAAGAGAATGATGCAATTATTACATCCGAAAGCAATGACAATAAACAATTTGTTCAGTGGGGCCTAATTTTTAAGAAAGAACATCCATTACTTGAAAAAACAATAGAATACGTAACACAAAATATTTTAGAAAAAAAATATCCGAATTATCTTACAGAACCATCCGAACTCATAAAACTTACAGCATCCGGACCTTTTACGAATGCAGCTGAGTATTTATTTAAAAAATATAAGAATGAAAAAATAGATTGGAAAAAGATTTATCTTGGATCTGATAATACGTTCTTTTTTGGTGAAAAAGATGATGAATTTAACATAAGAATTTTAGGTGTTGATTTTAACAGTTTATTATCTTGGAAATCGAAATCTTCTTATCAACTTTATGAAACAAAACAACATTGGTTAAAAGATCTAGAAGATAATACTAAGAATATTTAAATATACCACTCACCATATTCAATCATTCTGTCTTTTTTCTTTTCTCCAACTATATAATTAAAATGAATCAAGTAAGGGTCTAATTTTTCATAATTATTGTAATAATGTGGACCATTAGGAAAATCATCAAGTGGTAAAACATGATAATTAAATTTACTTTTATTTCTGTTTATATATGTTTGATCATGAGTTGTGAGTTTACTAAAAGAACCTGCCTTTATATTTTGAGGATTGAAAAATTTTAAAGTTTTCTTATTTGATTTAATAAGCATAAAGCCTGCACATAGATTAATTAAATTTGGTTTTGATGGCCTTTTATCATTTTGAAATACAATATCAATATATTTTGTTTTTTTAAATAAGTACTCTATTATATTTTTTTTTATGACAATATCTCCATCAATATAAAGAACATAATCATTATGGATTAGTGAATTGTAAATTAAGTTAAATTTATTTATCATCATATCTCCAAAATTTTCATTTTTTTGACTCATAAATTCTGAAGAAATTTTGTTTCCATCTAATTTTTGAACATACGGATAGAAGCTATTAAAAAAATCATATGAATTATCGTCTAGTGTATAAACTTCAGGATATAAATCTACATTGTTTTTTTTAATTGATTCAAGAAGATTGTTTGTAAAATGGGAGTATCCATAATTTGTGAATGTTACACACCTAAATTTTATTGACATAAACAAAATCATAGTATTTGTTTAAATAAATGATTTAATAATACATATTAGTAATTATTATTAAATTACATGTTTTATACATTAATTTGGTATCTAAAAAAAATATATCATCTCTTAACAAGATATAAAAAAGCAAATGAAATATTGCAATATAGAAAATATCTATTTGATGATCTTTTAAATAAAAACCCTGAAGGTTACTTTGAAAATAAAAGGATACTTGAGATAGGTCCAAGAGATGGCCTTGATACTTTTAGACTTGAAAAATTAAAACCAAGAGAGATAGTTATATTTGATTTGCCAGACAAAACACAAAACAATCTTAAATGGATGGAAAAGTTGAATGTCGATTTCAAGTTCATTGAGAAAAACTTTATGTATTTATCTAAAAATGAATATGCTGAGCTAGGAAAATTTGATTTAATTTACTTTACAGGTGTTTTATATCATAATCCTGAACAACTAAAGTTTATATATAAACTTTACGAAAAATTAAACAACAATGGAAGTTTAGTTTTAGAAAGTGCAACAACTAGAAAACGATCTTTAGTAAACAAAAATATTGTTGAGATTTACTTTCCAAAAACATATAGGGATACCTCAACTGTTACCCATCTACCTTCAAAAAAAGCTATCAACAGCTGGCTGCAAATGGTAGGATTTAATAATATTTTTATTTCAAATTGCTATGATTTTGAGAATTTAAATATTAAAAAATTTCGTCATGCAGTTATAGCTATCAAGAAAAATGATGACAGACCTTCGGTTTACTATAGTAATCAAATTTCTAAATCTGATTACTTTATTGGAGGATCAACTTAATTATTAAGTCAAATGAAAAATAATAAAATTGCTTTAGTTGATTTAATGGGTGGTTTTGGAAATCAATTATTTCAATTTTCCTACGCGAAATATTTAAAGGATGAAGGATTTGAGACTTATATTAATCAATTTAATTTAATACGAAATAAACATAAAAAAGATTCGATTATTACAAAAAGGGAGCTTTTATTACCAATTTCATTTTTTGAATTGGAGGAAGTCTCTAAATTATCATTTATTAAATATGATCTAATTGATAAATTAAAAATTGATAAATTACCTTTAATTAGTAAAAGTCCTAAATTTAAAAATTATTTTTTATGGATTAACGAAAATAATAAAAATAAAAGCACTTATGCAAAAAACAATAGATTTACAGGATATTGGCAAGATGTTGATATTTTTTATAAAAATAAAGATTTTATCTTTAAGTCAATTTCTAAAAATAAAACAATAAATAAAATTTTAACCCAGGAAAAAGCAAAAGGGTCTACTGCACTTCATATAAGAAGAAAAGACTATATAACCTTAGGAGAAGATTTAAGTATTGATTTTTTCATTAATTCCATAAAGTATTGTGAGAAAAATATTGTTAACTTTAATTATGAAATATTCTCTGATGATTACGAGTGGGTAAAAAAACAATCGGTATTTAAAAATGCCAATAAAATTCATAAATTTATAGATTCAAAAGAAGAAACTCTAAAATCTTTTGCAAAATTATTAGTTTGTGAAAATTATATAGTAGGAAATAGTAGTTTTTCATTAACTGCAGCCTTACTTGGTAGTACCGAAAAATCAAAAATACTTATTGCTAATCCTTGGTTTAAGAACAATCCAAATCAAATTAATGAAAATAGTAATTTTATCCAAATTGATAATATTTAGGGAAATAAATAGTAGTAAATTCTAATATGGAAGTTAATGAAAAATGATTTAGTAAGTGTTATTATTCCAACCTTTAACAGGTTTGAATATTTACAAGACGCAATTAGAAGTGTTAAAAGCCAACAATACGATAACTTAGAAATAATAGTAATTAATGATGGATCAGATCAAAAAGAGTACTACGAAGAAAAGTTTCCAGACGATATAAAAATTATTAATCTTAAAGAAAACCAAAAAAAAATAAACGGATTTTCATCTGATTCAATCAGGAACATTGGTGTAAAAGAAGCTCAAGGAAAATATTTAGCCTTTCTTGATGATGATGATATTTGGATGAAAGGAAAATTAGAAATACAAATAGAAAAAATGAAAGATACTAATTGTAAGATCTCATCAACAGACGGTTTTTTTGGCAATGGGAGATTTAATGAAAGTGTAAATTACGAACTCTACAACAAAGAAAAGTTCTATAAAAAAATAAAGAAAAAATATAAAAGAACAAAATATTTCAAGAAAGGTGATTTTCCAGAGATATGGGATAAAGATTTTATAGAAATCCATAACTGCATCATTCTCTCAAGTGTAATTGTTGAAAAAGATTTATTTAATCTTTATGGAGGTTTCAATGGTTTAAAAAATGGAATATCTGACTATGACTGTTGGAAAGGACTATTAACGCTTACAAATTTATCATACGTAGATGAACCATTATTTTACTATGATGGAAACCATGGTGACGGTAGAAACTATTAAGGATCTATAAATTGTTTAATTTTTCTTTTATAAGATTTGAGTGTTCCTCATAAGATTTATCAATTGTTGGTATAGAGATAAACTTGTCATTATTAATTAATATTTTGAAATTATTTACTAATTGTTCGCTCACCAGATAAAAATTAATAAATCTATCATACTTTGTTATTTTTTTCTTAAATATTTCACTTTCATTAGGTTCTTCAATTATTGATAAAAATACTGTTGAATTTTTTAGATATTTTTTTTGGAATTTTATTGATATGTTCATAGGATAAAATCCAAATAACCTTACCTGCACTAATTGTGTTTGTAGATATTTCGTCATTTATTGAATACCATTTCCTTCTATATTCAGTTATTTTTTTATTGTCATATCCTTCAGAAAGATAAATTCTTAATCCTGGATTTTGATTTACTTTGATATTAAATAATTGTTTTGATTTTAATATATATTTATTTACATCTTGATAAAACAATATTGAGAGAAGTGACTGATCCTGTCTATGGTTTTCTCTTGAACTTCCTTCAGGTGAAATACACTCTTCAACAGAAGAATGCTTATACCAATTATCTATTAACTCTCTTGGCCAGTCTAATTTTGGATTTATACCAATAATTCCACCAGTCAAATTTCTTTTGCTAGAAATGGAATTGTTTACTGATAAATACTTTAAGGTATTTTTATGTGTCCAAGTTTTTATAGTTCCATTACTAAGAGGAGAATAAAAACCATATGATGTAAGAAGTATTTTTAAATTTCTAAGTTGTCCAGTTAAGATATTGCCTGTATCCATCCAAACAAAATTTTGATTAGATAAATTTATAAATTCAGAAATTATTGCACTTTTCCAAGCATAAGCACCAAGTTTATTGTACTCATCTCTTATGCTGAAGAATTTTGGATATTTACTGAAATCAAATTGCTTGTAAATTATATTTGGAAATAATATATTAAGTTTCTCTTTTTGATCAGCAGAAAGTCCAATGTCATAAACATAAATTTTTGATTCTAATTCAAATTTATATATAGACTCTATAAGTTGAATTAAGCTATCGAAAAAAAATTTGTCTGAGGCAGTAACAATATTTAGGTCTCTTTCATATAGAAAACCATATTTAAACAAATTACGTACTTTTAATATATTAATTACTATGAAATCAGTAAAAATATCAATTATATTTTTAATTTTGTTTAAAAGTGATCTTAATCTCACTGAACTATAAATAACATTCATAACTTAAACTATTAATCTAAAAATATTTTTCATATTCCTTTTCTTCGATTAATTGAGAACCAAATATCAAATTAATATTTTGCTTTATCTTGAATCTTTGATCATTTAATTTATATATTTTTCTTGCAATATTTATAAAATCTTCATCAAATTGATTTTTGCTTTCAAGTTTTCTTATACTGTCTTCTATTTCCCAAAGTTCATTATTTATTTCTAATAGTTTATTGAAGTTAATATCAAACTCCTTAACATTCTTAGATTTCACTTTTTTTGATATGTCCTTAAGTTCACTTAATTCATAGTTGATGTTCTTAAGCTTTTCTTTATCAGTAATTTTCATATCTTTTATTTCTAAGATTGAAATTTTGTCAACAAGTTCCCCAACTGATACCGGTATATTAATCCTCATATTTTATTACTTTCCATTTTTCATGAAGTTTAAATTTACTTTTCCTAATATGATGATAAATTAAATTTGAATTTGTTGGTATTCTTTCAACTAAATGTAAAAAACTGCTGTTGATACAATGTATTTCTTTTGCATTTTTAATTAAAGTTTTGTAAAAGAAAATATTATTAAATTTATCTGACTTTGGTGAAATGTGTACAATATTTTTGTTATTTATTTCATTTAAATTGAATTGCTTGTCGTGGGACTCATTATGAACCAATATATATTCTTCAGAATCAATATTATAAAATTTAAATAAATGTTCTTTTAATTCAAGGCCTTTACCCTCATCATTAGGAATATGGAAATATTTATATGAGTCTTCATATGGAAAACCTAATTGCTCATAAAACCAAGTATTAAAATCATTATTTTTGACTTTATTAAATCCTATTTTTAAGACTTGAAGGTTATTAGCGTTAGAATATTTTTCAACATCTTCATTTGAATTTTTATCAGAAACTTCGAAAAAAGTAATTTTCTTATTGTCTGAATATAAAAATTTAATCATTTCCATGTAATTTACTTTTACAGGAAGGAAAATTTTGTCAAAATTTTTAGATATTTTATTTACTAGTCCATTACAAATGATGTTGTCGCCTAAACCAAGATGGTGATGCAAAATAATTGATGTTGAATTTGACTCTGATAGAGTAAATATCTCATTTTTATTTTTAAATATTTTTTTTAACAATACCTAACATAGTAATTTAATTATTTATCTTAAATTATGAAATTTAATTAAATTTATATATTTTTTTAAATTTTCTGAGATAAAAATAAATTATTTTCTTATAACTTAAATATCTGTACCTTAGTTTTCTTTGAAAGTCTATAAGTTTATTCAATAATTTATTTTCATAAATAATTTGAAATTCTTCACTTTTGACTTCAGGGTTTTTAATTATATTTATCCAATAATCAATATTTAGTTTTTCATCAGATAAATCTTTATTTTTTTTATAACTTGAATAAAAATCTTTAAGTAGCTGTAAGTTAATATCTGAATAATTTTCTACAAATAAAATTGGCAAATTTTTGAATTCACCAAATGCTGTATGGAATTTTGTAATTGGGATTGATCCTGCATATAAAGCTTCCCATATTCGATGCGAATCAACTCCATTACCCCAAGGACATAATGTAAAGTGAATATTATTCAGATCATTAAGATAACTACTTATTTTCGAGTTTGGTTCTTTGACAACTACCCATTCTTTATCTGAAAAATAATCATATAAGTCACCTCTTTCTTTAAAGTTTGTCATTCGGAAATTTACATACATTTTTATATTTTCATCCTTGTTATTAGTATCCAATGATAGAAAATGTTCATACCTTAAATTTTTTGGTGAATAGTCATTTGAAAGTCCTAATGGTATCGAAATTATATTATCATCAACTATTCCAACGTTTATTGAGTACCATTTCGAAATACATTTAGGCTTTTTACTTAATATTTTTTTAGTAATTAAATCATCATTCTGATGAGTAACTAGTGATATGTTTTTAAGTTTTTTAATATTTTTAATATCGGTAAATAAATTATTCAAAAAGTCTTTATTACAAAATATTACATCACCCTCTTTAAGTTCAAATTTCGTTTTCTTATAGGTAATCATTCTTTTAGATTGGTGATAAATTTTATAATCTTTTAATTTTAATGCTGAAAACTGATCGGGAGTTAATGATTCAGCATATACAACATCGCTGTGTCTTGCAAAGTTATAGCTTGTTAACACTTGGCTTTCAGAAATGTTTTTTATAAATAGGTTTTTCATTTTGTATAAATTAATTAAGAATGCTTTTCAATGCATTATAAATAAATTTTATAGGTTTTCTTACGAACATTATTCTAAATGTGAATATGCCAAAAAATAATCTATACAATGAGTCCATTCTCCAGGTATTTACAATGTGGTAATTATTATTGTTTTTTTTCATATGTTCATCTTGATAATATTTAGATTTTGGATTCAAAATACCCCTTATAGACCATGGCTTAAAACTCCCTGCATAATGAATAAAAATCATTTCATTCCTCTCTTTTTTGCTTGTCTTATCAAAGTAATCATTTCCAGTAAGATATAAATTAAAATTTAGATATTTATTTAATTCATTATATTCACCATCAAAAAATGCATTCAAAACATCTTGGTCCCAAAAATAGATCTCTTCATTTATTTCTATTAATTTAATTAATAGTTGTTTGCTAATTGAATTTTCTTTCCATTTCTGAAAATTCACAATTTTTACACCTGCATTAAAATACTTATTATTTTTCAGTTTCAATCTATCTCTAGTTTCTATATGTTCCTCATTAATTAAAGATTCTGTTTTGACAGATATGATATTTTCACTTTTTTTTAAATTATTAATTTCTATTTGAATAGCCTCATCTGGTGATTTAACACAGATAATATCTGCATCAATATATGTAATAAAGTCTAAGGTATGTGGTAAGTATTTATCAAACACTAGCCTGTAGTAAGTTGCTTCAGACACATGAGTATTTTTAATTCTTGGAAATTCATTTAATTCTTTTGCTTCAAATTGATGAATATTTAATTGATTTAAATTTTTATGCAATTGAATTTTGTTTGCATACTTTTCAAAAGAGTTTTTGTCTTTGTGAATAATGAATATATTAATTTTGTTTATGGAATTTGTTAAAAGAGAACTTATTGAGTTAAAAGCTTGAATATTATAATTTGTATCAAAACAATAAAGATAATTTAACACTTAAAACCCTAAAAAAATCATAACTTTGTTGTATCGTTCATTACTTTTCTTGATATAAAGAATATTAATGTAGCTATGAATAGAAATTTATCAAAAGAAATTTTGTTTAAATCCAAAAGTAGAAATTGAAAATCTTGATTATCAACTGGTAAACCTAAATTTAAAAATAGACTGTTTAAACCATCAATATTTATAAAAATCAGAAGTATTCTAAAAATAAAAGCACCTAAAAAACTTGTGGATATAATAATCAGATAACTTTCTAAATTTGTAAAAGATTTTAGTAATCCAAAAAGATATTCTGGCTGGCTATAAGGTTCAAAAGCTCCAAAAACATTAGTATTCTCTCGTAAAGATGTGTCTTCAGTAGTTTCAAAAAATGTAATTCCTAAAATTCCAAATGTAGACATAAAAATAATATAAAAATTTGTATATTTATCGGTACTTTTTGTATTTGTGAAAAAAATTATCATACACAGAGGAATTAATGAATAAAGGTATCTAAATCCATATGAAGATGCTGTAGATTGCCAAATCAATACTGTGCCGAAAACTTGAGAAAATGAAATAAAAATTAACAATTTTAATTTAAATTTAAATTTTTTATTTAGAATTATTTTGAAAAGTGAATATATACATCCTATAAAAATAATTGGAGAAAACCAAAATATTCCAAACTCGCTTTCGAAAAAAATCCGATAAATATCTTCCAACAAATTCAAAATAAAAGATGCAAGATTATCAAAATTATTAAAATATATATTTGTTTTTGATGCTGCATCTCCATAAATTATGTTGGGATTAAGTGTTACTAAACCATATACTTTAAAATTTAAATATAAAAATAAAAATGTTGATATTGCAACTGATACATAAAATAACTTTTCTTTAATTAATGCTTTGTCAACAATCTTGTTTTCAAACATCCATTTAAATAATATTGGTATTAGTAGTACAAAATAATTAGTCCACCTAATTGATAAAGTTAATGAAACAAATATTGGAATCATGAATGCTATCAAATTATTATTAATTTCTTTTTTTGTGTAATAAATTGATGATATGTAAAAAATTAATGTGATTCCAAAAACTTCATAGACATGTGTCATTGAATACCGCTCAAATGCAAAATAAGATAAACCAGATCCGAACATTACTAAATAAACTAAATACATATTTATTTTTATTCCAACATTAGTAAATGTTTTCTTTAGTAATTCAATAGATCCAAACAAATAAAATATAGGCGAAAATGAATATAGTAGGATTTTATAGTTCATAATATTGTTATTATTTCCTTGATTAATTAGAGAATATAGTTTGTCAATTAAATTTCCAATATATAAAAAAGGTGCTGCAAATAATCCAGACCCAATAAATCCTTTAGGTGCAATTTTTCCATTTTGATTAAACCTTTTATTTTCAAATCCTTCCAGTTGATTTGAATAGTCAAAATCGAAGTCAATAACTAAACTTTCTGCATGTGAAAAGTAATCATGATCATCACCACAACAAATTGGTTTTTCAATCAACCTGTAGTCTGAACGTAAAAAAATAAGTAATATTATGAAAACAATTAGAACTCCAAAACTAAATTTATTTTTTGATTTCAATTGTTATTCCTAAAAACATAATATCTATTCAACAAAAATCTTAATATGTAGATTCCAAATCCAGCAATCAGAAAAGCAAATACATTTAAATTAAAAAAATCTAAAAGATAATATGAAATAAAATATTCAAGCAAACCCAAAAGTATAGCAATCTGAACAAATCGTAATAGTGAATTCCCATCATCTGATTTAAATACGAACTTTTTTTGAATAAAAAAACTATTTGTAGATACCAAAATAAAAGTAATCCAAAAAATAGTTGAATAATCATAACTTAAAATATCTGAAAAAATATAAATTAAAGAGGATCTTAAAAACACACTCAGAAAAGAATTCAATTGATATTTGATATATAAAATTAAATTATTTTTTTTAGAATTATCCTGCACAAGGCAATTATATTTAGAATATGGTTAATGGTACGTATAATATTTGTATACCAGTTTTTAATGAAGAAGAAAATATTCATCAACTTATTGAGAAAACAAAGAATTTTATAAAAGATAAGGAACAAAATTTTAATATTATTGTTTACGACGATGGGTCGACAGATAAAACACTAGAAATCCTTGAATCATTTAAGGACATCACTGTCCTGAAAGGAGTGGAAAACAATGGTCTTGGTCATGCCATCCAAAAATTATTGGATTTTTCAGTAAAAATAGAAGTTGATGGAATATTTAAAATTGATGGAGACAATCAGATGGAGATCAACGAAATTGAAAATTTTTTTAAATTTCCAAATTTTGATAGTTCAGATGTTATTTACGGAAATAGATTTAACAAAAAGCTAAAATATAAAATGCCTTTATTTCGAAAATTAGGAAGTACCTTTTTCAAATACTTGCTAAAGATATTTTCGATTAATGTAAGTGATCCTACAAATGGATTTATTTACTTAAGTAAAAAATATCTTCAAAATTACAAAATTTTAGGTTCATACAACGCGGCTCAACAAATTCTTCTAGATGCTAAGCTCAGAAATCTAAATATACATGAAGTTGATGTGACAATTAATTCAAGAACAACTGGTTTATCTTTTATAGGAATAAAATATCCAGTTATTGTCATATCAAATTTGCTTGCCCTTCTTGTTTACAGAAAAACAACACGTTACCTTATTTCTCCCGGAATAATTATTTTTTTAGGGGGAATAATTTTATTTATTTTTAATATTATCAGTTGGATAATAGGGGCTAAAACGACAATAATTTCTGATAACATACTTATTTTGATGATTATTGTTGGTCTTCAATTAGCAATATCTGGATTTTTACTAGAAACATACAAAAATAACAGAGAAAAATAAATTTAAGGTTTTATAACATTCCAGTTTGATGATTTTTTTTCTATTGTATTAAGCACCATAGAAATTGCCCACAATAATAATGTTGTTCCATGAATATCTGGAGTATTTTGCCCTGTTGAGATTTTTAATCCATAGTAGTTTTTTTGGCTTTTATGAATAAAATAAGAAAACCCTCCCTCTCCATAGAAATAATGCTTTTCGATCAACTCAATTGTATTATTAAAATAACTCATTACTTCTTTTTCTCTATAATTAGATTCGTTCAAACACCTGTAAAGAACATAAACAATATCAACTATGTCACATCCCTCTTGAGATGGGTTAATGTTAAGACACATATCAATTAGTTTTTCAGGATAGTGGATTGGTGAATCTAGCCAATCAAGGCCAGTTAACACTTTCATACAACCATTAACAAGTTCTTGTTGGTTAGGCGTTCTATTTGTATAGTAAGCTCCATCTTTATTGTTTACAATTTTTGATATAAATTTATAGTGAGTATCTTTACAGTATTCAAAGTCATTACTATTTAGTTGAGTTTTTGAAAAAACACATAATGCAGAAAATTGTGCCCCCGCAGACCAGGGAAAATTCCAATTCAAATTATTAAGAAATAAATTTATATCTTCTTCTTTTTGTGGAAAATTAAGATATTTTATTTTATTCTTTTTTTCAACTTGAAACAATGTTGATATGGCTTGCTTTGATTCTGCTCTTATTGCATCAGTCAATTTCTTTTTATCCGTGCTGTAATTAAATTTACTTGAGATATTTAAAGTATTTTTAATTTGATTTTTGATTACACTTTGTAAATTTTTATTTTTATATTCATTTAAAAAAGCTTCATCAATATATGAGCCTTGGGGAAAAGATGCGTTTTCTTGTTGAAATGAATTTATATAATTTATCCAATTGTTACGTTCTTCTTCGGATAGATCTTGCCACAATCCAAGAATAAAATAACATTTGAGCGCAAGACAACTAAATCCTAGTTTTAATTCTTCACCTTGATAAGTCGTTCCAAATTTAGTTGGTAAAAATTGAAATTTCTGAGAGTCTTTCATTAATCCTTTAAGAAATTTATGTGTAAATGTTTCTATATCATTTGTTAATTCATTAATCATATTACTTTTTAGCCAATATGTTTTTATAAAGACCAGTCATTCTTATTTCTCCAAATGAAATTAATTCAAAGTTATTATTAATTAATATATTATTTACTTGAATTATTGTACTTTTTTGATCAATCCCTCTTTCTGCGCCGAAATCAACAGAAATATATTCTACATTATTAAGACATTTAATTGCTCCGTTGATTACCTCAGGTTCGTATCCTTCAGCATCTATTTTTAATAATTTTATAAAATCATCTTGTCCTAAAACTTCATCAAGTCTTACAGTTTCAACTTTGACAGAATTATCAGTGCCAAAATCTACAAATGACGAATTTCCTCCCGCACTGTCCAAATACAAATCTAGCACAGTTGAATTATCTGATAAGCCTTTATTATATAAATTAGAAATATGCTTCTTGTTATTTAGTTTTAAGCATTCAAATACCTCTTTATCTGGCTCAAATGCAATATATTGAAAATCAATATTTTTTTCTTGAAGGACAAGACTTAATTCTCCAATATTCGCTCCACAGTCAATTATTAAATCACCATTATTAAAATCTATTTTGTTAAGCAAATAAGTTTTGCTAAATTTTTCTATTTGTGAATTGTATGAATTTACTAATCTCAGAACACGTTTGTTTGGAAAATATATTTTTTGGTTAGAGTTTGTTTTTTTTATGTATTTATTATTTTCAAAATATATTCTTCCATCATTTTTATAATGCATATTAATTAAAGAACAAAATATGTTGCCACTTGTTTTTGATGCTAAAAATCCAATCAATTTTCCATATAAAATAAAAAATATTTTTTTTATACTTTTCATTTCAGAAATGTTCTTATTTCTTATATAAAAAGGAGGTAGATTTATAATATTTTGACTGTTGATGTCCACAAATATGAATATAGTACTGTTTTAAAAATTTATAAACACTGTTTAAATTTACCTCTTAATTACTACTATATTTGATATAAATATAAGGATGTAAGAATTAAAGTTTTAGTTGTTGGCAGTAAAGGTCTTGTTGGATCTTCAATTGTAAGAATATTTAATGAAGATTCAAGCAATTTTCAAATCATTTCATCAACCCGAGAAGATACTAATCTCTTTGATTTAGATGCTACTAAAAAGTTAATTGATATGACAAGACCAGATATATTGATTATAGCTGCAGCAAGAGTTGGTGGAATAGTTGCAAACAATACAAAAAGAACAGAGTTTATTTTTGAAAATCTAAAAATAAATATGAATTTATTTGAAGCTTCCATTCCATACAACAATATGAAAATTATAAATCTTGGTAGCAGCTGTATTTATCCATTAAATGCTTCAAATCCCATAAGTGAAGATAGTTTCATGACTGGAATGCTCGAACCAACAAATTCTCCATATGCAATGGCAAAAATTACAGCTATAGAAATTGGAAGATCTTTAAATCTACAATTTGGTCATAAAGTAATAAATATCATGCCCACAAATCTTTATGGACCAAATGATTTTTATTCTGAAACAGATAGTCATGTAATACCTGGAATGATTTTTAGAATGCATAAGGCTAAAACAAATCAAGAAGATAAGTTTTTAATATGGGGAACCGGTTCCCCACTAAGAGAATTTCTTTTTGTGGATGATTTAGCAATGGCAATAAAATATATAATTGAAGAAAATATCGAAATTGATCTAATAAACGTTGGAAGTGGATATGAGATATCAATTAAAGAGCTTGCCGAAAAAATAAAAAAAGTTATAAGTTTTGAAGGAGAATTAAGTTTTGATGCAGAAAAACCTGATGGTAATCCAAGAAAGTTATTGGACTCGACTAAGATTAATGATCTTGGCTGGAAAAGTAAAACTGATTTAGACTCAGGATTAAAAACAAGTTATGAATGGTTTCTAGAAAATATAATTTAATTGATTGGATTTTCCCAAGTAGGCTTCAATAAATTTTCAGAAATTAATACACTTTCTCTTTTTGCTTCGTCAAGATCATTTTTCACCATCATTTCAACAAGTTCAGAAAAAGAGGTTTTTGGTTCCCAACCAAGTTCGTCTTTGGCTTTTGATGGATCGCCAAGAAGATGCTCAACCTCGTTAGGCCTAAAGTATTTTTCTGAAGTAACCACATAATCTTCCCAGTTCAAATCAACAGCTTCAAATGCTAATTTCGCAAAATCTTTAACTGAGTATGTTTCACCGGTAGCTAATACCCAATCACTTGGTTCTTTGTGTTGCATCATTAGCCACATACCATGCACATAATCTCCAGCAAAACCCCAGTCTCTAAATGCATCTAAGTTGCCAAGAGTAAGTTTTGACTGTATACCATTTGAAATTCTTCCAACTGCTTTGGTAATTTTCCTAGTAACAAAGGTTTCTCCTCTCATTGGAGATTCATGGTTAAATAAAATACCATTTACGCAGAATAAATCATATGATTCTCTGTAAATCTTTGTGAGGTCATGAGCAAAAACTTTAGAAGCTGCATATGGACTTCTGGGATCAAATGGAGATGATTCATTTAGTTTTTCTCTTAGCTTTCCTCCAAACATTTCAGATGAAGAAGCTTGATAATATTTAATATTTTTATTTGAATGTCTTATAGCTTCTAGTAACGCAACTGACCCAAGAGTTCCAGTTTGTGTTGTAAATGCTGGGTTTTTAAAAGAGACGCCAACGTGTGACTGCGCAGCAAGATTATAAACTTCATCAGGATTAGTTGTGTTAATTAAAGTATTTAAAGATGTTGAGTCCAATAAGTCTGAATAATGAAGTTCTAATTTTCCACTATCTTTATAGTCAGAAATTAAACCTTCGATTCTCTGAGTGTTAAATGAAGATGATCTTCTTATTGTTCCATGAACGTTATAACCTTTTTCAAGTAGTAGTTTGGATAAATAAAAACCGTCTTGTCCCGTAATTCCGGTGATTAATGCTGTTGACATATTGTTAATATTATATGATTAATTCATTTATGTAGTATTTTTAAATTTATCCAAGTAATTATTTAAATTAAACAATATTCCCAACATTGAATAATAGATAAAAGGAAACTGTACACCTTCCATTGTTATATCCAGTCCTGAATTAATCATTACTGGTATAAAAAGCATTAAAATTTCATAATTTTTAAATTTTGTTTTCCAAATTTTTATGTATGAATAATGAAAAAGAATAAATATGATAAGTTGGATCACACCTCCTCTTGCTAATATGTTCACAAAATAATTGTGTACATTCTCATTTAACCCATCTCTACCAAGCCTTCCAGGAGCAGACGGGTCGAGCATGACAGGAATAATTTCATTGTAGCCGTAACCTTTATAAAATATATTTTCACTGTCCATATCCTCTATGACATCCTGCCAAATATCAAGTCTCCAGTTTGTTGTGTTGTCAATTGAATATAACCTTCCTTCGAAAACATAAAAAGAAAAAAAAGCTTTTCTTGTATTATTTTTTTTTGCAATTGTCTTTATAGTTTCATCAACTGACTCTGTTTGGTCTTCTGATCCGAAATTAAAATTAAAATCAATATCTCCAACGTTATAGGTTGAAAGTATAAAAGTTGCGACACCCACTATCAGTAAAGATATAGATTTTAAAATATTTGTATAAAAAAAACGTCTTTTGTAAAAAATTAAAATAATTAAAAATACACCTGCTGAAAGAAAAGATCCTCTACTCATAAGAAGAAGTAGAGGCAGCATAAGAGAAATAGTAAAGAATGCATAGAGTAAATTAAAATAAGTGTTCTTTTTAACCTTAAATAAAATCAGAATTATTGATACCAGAGCAAGCATCATGTCTGAAGCTTTGTTGAAAGTAAACTTATCAGAAAAAGCTTTAAAAAAATCAATAATAAAGTTTGGGTAGTAACCAGTTGAAAATAGGTAATGAACTATTGGAATAATCAACAAAGGATATATAAAAAAACCAATCAATTTTTCAAAATTTCCAATATCAGAAAAGATAACATACGACAGAAATAACAAACTTGCTGTCCATATATATGAACTTGACCTGAAGGTGTAACTACTTAATAAGCTAGTTTTATTAAAGTACGCACTAACAAAAAAAATAAAAATTACAATCAAATAAAAATTGATTGTTAAATTGAAAATTTTTAAACCAGAATTATCATTTTTGTTTATACGAAAAACAAACAAACTTAACCCAGTCAGAAAAGAAAATCCTACAATCAAAACTCCTAATGGTTGATTTAATATCAACAGTCCAACCATAGATCTATCAAACAAAAATACAAGACCAATTAATAATCCATAAAATATCACAAGAGTATTTTTAAAAGCTGATACAGAAATTTTCATAACCTAAACAAATTTTAGATCACACCAAAAAATTATTAATACATTTTTCAAATTTTGTAGTTATATAACAAAATTTAATCTAGATTTAACTTATGATAAATTGTGTATAAAAAAAACCTAACTTACATTTACATTTCAGACAGAATAAAGAGACTAAAAAGTGATACAAATTATCCAAAAGAGTTCTTTTATGGATATCATTATTTATCTGATAAGCATGAAACAGTTGGAATTATCGAGTTCGAAGAAATTGAAGATTCAAAATTAGATTACTTACTAAGAAAATTATCAGATTTGCCATTTTTTTCATCAAAAATATTAAATGACAAAAACTATATTCAAATATCAAATTCTGACCATTTACTTCTAACTAATCAAAGAGTTGGCTTTTCTGTTCTACCTGGAATTCTAAAAATCAAGCTTACTAAACGACTTAAGGTTTCAGTTTTCATAATGGGATTATTTAATAAAAAACCAAATTATCTTTTAAAAAGAATTTTAAGGGCATTGTTTATTGGTTTGTTTATTTTAATGATGGATAATTTAATCTTTTTAAGTAAAGGAGAGTTTAATTTTGCTGAAAAAAGATTGCCATTTTTTAAAAAAAAATTTAAGTTCTTCCCATTTTGTATAGACATTAACTTTTGGACAAAAAAAACAGAAGTTAAAGAAAATAAAGAACTTCTTTTTATTGGAAACGATGGTCAAAGAGATTATAAATTTATAATTGATTTAGCAAGGTCGATGCCAGATTTTAATTTTAATATTGTAACTACAAAAATTGATAAAAATGAAAAGCTATCAGATAATGTTAAATTAATTGGAGGGTCATGGAATAACACAAAATATTCAGATGAATTTATAAAGAATTTATATCACGATAGCCTTATAACATTAATCCCTTTAAAAAATTCACTACAGCCATCTGGTCAAAGTGTTGGACTTCAATCTATGTCGTGCGGAACTCCAGTGATTATAACAAAAACTGACGGTTTTTGGGATCCTGAAATATTTCGTAATAATAATAATATTTTGTTCGCAACAGATAATGATCCTGAAGTTTGGAGAAAAATAATAAATAAACTAACTAACGATAGAAAATTTTATAGAGAAGTTTCTTCTAATGCCAGAAAAATAGTTGAAGAAAAATATAATCTTGAAGGTTTTAATTCTTTTCTAAGTAATTTAATTTAGATCTTTTTCGTTTTAAAAGATAAAAAGTTTCAAATATTTTATTTTTATTTATTTCAATACTTCTTAAATTGTATAAAAATTCTCTATTATCCAACATATCCAAAAATAAAGTTTCATAATCATTACACATAATGTCTGAACTAAATTTATACTTTTTTACTTTATCAACATATAAATCGTAATTTTCAATCATCTCACTAATCTTTTCTTCCAAATTATTCACTGTAAATTCTATCCCATAATCATGACAGTATTCTGACATTCCTCCACTATCTATATACATCAAGGGGAGGCCGCATTGAGCTCCTTCAATATGGTGGTTCCCAGAAGGTTCATTTAATGAGCCTGTAATATAAACATGATTAGATTTAATAAGTTTTGCAAGTTCTAATCCAGATTTTGGCTCGATCAATGTACTATTTTTAAAACTAAATTTTTTAGGGGTATTACCAATATATGTAAAATCAATTTTATCTTTCCATTTTTCTTGAGACAGCAAGTCATCAATCTTTGAATATGTTTCAAATCCTTTGTTCCAATTCCCGCCCCAGTGATGTGTTACAAGCTTTAATTTTGTTTTTTTATCCCACATAAGATATCCTTCTTTGTTAAAAATTTCGATATTTGCACCACCTAATATCACATCATTATTTTTTGTATTGATACCTTGATTTAAGAATAAATTTTTTAACCAGGTGCTAACAAATATGGTTTGATCGGCAACTTTATTTGCTTCAATTAAATATTTATTTACAAAATTGGTTCCTTTTCTTTCATCGCATTCATTAATTCTGTGAACAACTAGTGATTTTTCATTTACATATTTAATATAATTTAAAACATCAAGATTTGTATAAGCAGACGATTCTGAAGTTCTTCTTGGCTCGGTTATTAAAATGATGTCAATATCATCTTCCAAGAGATTAGTTATTACGTTGTGGCCTTTATTTTCAAAATAATTTTTTAAATTTTGTGCAAATAAGTTACCGCCACCCCATGGTCCTTCTTTAATATTTGTCCCTATGCTAATCTTCATATGTTTCTTCAAACAGTTTTATAAAATTTTCAAACCCTTGTGGAAGACAATATTTTTGAACATTTTTATATGCAACATTAATATTGGGTTTTGCATCGTAATATTTATCAATTTCGAAAATTGAATCCTTAGACAAAATCAACTCCGCAATTCCAACTTTACTTGATATTATTGGCGTTTTTGTTATTGCACATTCTAATACTGACTGAGGACCACCTTCATATCTAGAAGCAACAATATATAAATCTAAACAGTTATAAAGTTCGTTTATTTCCTTGAAACTAAGCATTTCAAAATAATGATACTTAATTCCTAAGTCTTGAAATTTATTAATTAGATAATTTCTTCTCTTTCCAGTCAAAACTACTTCTATATTTGGTTTTTTTTCCATCATCTCAGTGATTATTTTTAGAAATTGATCAGGTCCTTTTGACAGTTTCGGGCTTATCAAATCAGAGCCTTCGGTGTCTCTCTGAAATGATCCGATAAGGTATGCTGTATTTTGAAATTTATACTTTTTTCTATAAATATTTCTATCTTCCTCTTTCCAAATATTTTGATTAATCCAAAAGGGAATTACTACAATTGGTTTATTTGTTAACTTTTCTATTTGTAATTTTGTTTTATTTGAAATTACATGATATTTGTCAACATATTGATCTCTATCCGAAAAGTTCTTTTCTTCAATTTCGTCAAATTTATCTTCATCTATGTGATAAATTGAACAAATTACTTTCTTTTTTTTTAAATATTTTTTTGGTACATTTTCCCAGTTCCAAGGAGCAATGATCCAAATAATGTCTGAAAATCTTTTAAATTTTGAAACTATGTTCGAATTATATTCTATCCATTCATCCTTAAATCTATCGACTACCCAAGATTCATTCAAAGAGTTTATGTAAACTTTCATAAGTTTCAATAATTATAATTAAAAAGTAGAAATTTCTATTCATCAAATGAGAAAGTTTACATAAATTGATAAATGTTGGTTAATATAATTTAAATAGTAAACCTAATGAAAAAAAATATTTTAATAACAGGAATAACTGGTCAAGATGGTATTTTTCTAGTAAATGAATTGCTAACTTACGAAAAAGATGCGGAAATTGTTGGATTTTCTCGACAAAAAAATAATCAAAATTTTTTTAATAAGCTAAATTATCTAAATCCAAAATTGAACCTAAATAATTTAAAGATCATAAATATAAACCAAGGCCACCAGGTTCAGGTTGATGATATTATTTCAAGTTATAAACCTAATTATATTTACAATTTTACTGGGCCAAGCTCAGTGTATGAATCTATAGAGAATCCCTTAACAACCTCAAAGGAAATGATTCAGAATTTTATAATATTAATTAATGCATTGGCAAAAAATAATAACCATGTGTCATTCTTTCAGCCTTCAAGTTCTGAAATGTTCGATAATGATATTGATGAACCGCTCACAGAAAAAAGCTATCTAAATCCAAGATCTTCATACGCTTTATCAAAGTTTCATATTTTCAAACTTTGTGAGATATTAAGAAAAAAATATGATTGGAATATAAATAGTGGAATTTTATTTAATCATGAATCAGAATTTAGAAATAATAATTATTTAATTATGAAAATAATTGATAAAGCATTTCGAATTAAAAATGGAGAAAAATCAAAACTTGAAATTGGAAGCTTAAGTTTAACTAGAGACTGGAGTTATGCAGGTGACATAGTTCATGGAATTAACTTAATTAGTCAAAAGGATTTCAATACTGATTTTGTAATTGGGTCTGGTAAAGGAAATACTATAGGTGATGTGGTAAAAATCGTATTTGATAATTTTAAGTTAAATGTTGAAGACAATGTTATAGTCAATAAAAATTTACTAAGAGAAGGTGACCCCCAAAGCATAATTTCAGATCCCTCAAAAATAAACAAAAAAACTGGATGGACTGCAAAAACAAGTTTTGAGGATTTAATTTTAAGATGTATAAAGTACAAGCTAAAAAATAAAGAAGTTTAAGGATCTATTCTTTTTCTTGCACAATTAGCAAAATATTTTTGTTCTAATTTATTCGATTCAGATAAATTATCTTTCATATTTAAGATATAAAGTGGTTGGTTTAAAATTCCTAGCTTGTACTTATCATCAATTAGATCTCTCATAAGTTTTAAATCTTGAGAAAAATAAAATTTCTCGTTATAAAATCCAATTTTTTCAATTACTTTTTTTTTAATCATTAATGTCCCATGAATAAATGGATTCTTATAAAGCATATTTAATCTATGAGGAAGATAATAAGAAAAACCAGGTATTAAAGTTTTTGTATCTTTTACAAAAGCTCTTGTTGTGCAAGCATCAAAGTTTTTATTTTCTATATATTTTAATTGACTCGATATTCTTGAGTCGAGACTTAGATCATCTGCATCTTGCCTTGCAATTATTTCACCGTTTGTTTTTTGAATTAGAATGTTTAAAGATCTTGTGAGGCCAATATTTTTTTTATTTTGATAAGCTTTTATATTTTTATGTGAATCTTCAAAATTTTTTAAGATTTCAAAAGTATTATCTGAGGAGCCATCATCCATCAAAAGTATTTCTGTATTTTTGTAATCTTGCGAGATTAAACTTTGAATTGAGTTAGAAACGCTATCTTCTGAATTAAAACAGCTCATGATTATGGAAACTCGTTTGTTATTCATGAACTACTTCATCAAATATATTTAATAAATTCTCTTGGCTGAGAGCATTGGATACAAATTTATTATTTTTATCTCCAATATTATCTAAAAATTGTTGATCATTAATTAAGTTCAATTTATTTACTAAGTCATCATAATTTAACTGTTCGAATGATAGTTCATAGTTTTTTGGAAAGAATTCTTCAATTCCACCTGTTTTTGGAAATATGGATGGAACTGACAGCAAAGATGCTTCGCACAATAGTGTTGGTTGACCTTCATATAATTTAGTAGCTGTAACTACTGCTTTGGAGTTTTTAATAATTTCTAAAGATTTTTCATTGTCGACTTCACCTAAAAACTCAATATTATTTTCTGAATATTTATTTCTTAAATAATTTAATAATGGTCCATTACCAAGAATTTTAAGTGATTGATTGCTCAATTTTGAATTAAGAAAAGATTCAATTAATTCCTCTAGTCCTTTTTCTTTTGATATTCTTCCGGAATATACGATGTAATTTTTTTTCTCTGTCGATTTATTTAA
>MDTB01166160.1_pt1 | contig 29228 bp, 37 predicted proteins | sample 811161 | NCBI WGS metagenome assembly MDTB01 (sample SAMN05326650, study PRJNA326480) | marine metagenome | isolation source: seawater | place: Mediterranean Sea | collected 2009
AAATTTAATATTAAAAACGATAAAATTAAAGGTGATGATTATGGAATGATGAAAGAAGTTTTGTTTAGAAGATTTTCAAAAGCAATTAAAGAAAAATCTGGATCACTTTCTTTGCCGGATTTACTGATGATTGATGGTGGAAAAGGACAGTACTCTGTTTCTAGGGAAGTTTTAAACGAATTAGGTTTACATGATTTACCTATTTTAGCCATAGCAAAAGGTAAGAAAAGAAACGCAGGTGAAGAAAAAATTTATTATGAGAATAAAGAATTTATTTTAAATAAAAATGATCCCTTGCTTTTTTTCATACAAAGATTAAGAGATGAAGCACATAGATTTGCTATAAGTACTCATAGAGCAAAGAGAAAGAAAAGCTTGAGCAAATCTTTGCTTGATCAAATTCAAGGAATTGGTCGACAAAGAAAAAGGGCTCTGTTAAATCATTTTGGTTCTGCTAGAGCTGTAGAATCAGCTAGTTTTGATGATCTGAAGTCAGTAGAAGGAATAGAAGACAGCGTTGCGAAAAAAATATATAATTTCTTTCACGAATAATAATGAAAATAAAAATTCCAAACATATTAACAATAGGCAGAATTATAATTGTCCCAATTTTTGTAATTTCTTTTTTTCTTCCAGGATTTTTTGGTGATTTAATTCCATTTTTCTTATTTGTTTTAGCTAGTTTTACTGATTATCTTGACGGATTATTAGCAAGATTATTTAAGGAAGAGTCAAAATTGGGTGAACTACTTGATCCAATAGCTGACAAAATATTAGTTTCAGCAGCTTTAATTTTACTTGTTATGAACGGCACAATTAAAAATTTTGAAGTAATTGCTGCAATAATAATTTTAACTAGAGAAATATTAATTTCTGGATTAAGAGAATTCCTAGCTAAAGTAAGTATTGCAATGCCAGTTTCTAGCCTTGCCAAGATGAAAACGTTTATACAAATGATTTCTATAGCAATTTTATTAACTGGTGAAAGTGGAAACAAATTAATAAATTTTCAAGACTATAACGCTCAAACTATAGGTATAATCTTACTTTGGTTCTCATCCTTTTTAACATTATATACTGGATACGATTATTTAGTAAAAGGCATTGATCATGCCTTAAGCGAGGATGAAAAAGATAAATCATAATGAGCTTAACACCTGAAAACAAAAGAGAAAAAGAGTTTCATAACAAATTACAATCAGGCAACGGTCGAAGATTTGAAAATATTTTTTATAGAGCTATAAGCAATATGTTTAAAGATTTCTACAACTATTTAGAGGAAAACTGTAAAAATAAAGAAATCCTAGATTATGGATGTGGAATAGGTCATAATGTTAGTATAGTTTCTAAATTTAATCCTACTAAAATTGTTGGCATAGATATTTCAGAAGTTTCAATTGAAAAAGCAAAAAATAACAAAAATAAATTGCAAAATAATATTAATTTTATAAGCGACAATTGTGAAAAGAGCTCTATAAATAGCAATTCTTTCGATATAATTTATGGGTCAGGTATTTTACACCATCTCAAATTAGAAAAAGCTGTAGATGAAATTAACAGACTGCTTAAGCAAGATGGAAAAATTATTTTTATGGAACCTCTGGGAACAAACCCACTAATAAATTTTTACAGAAATTTAACACCCAAATCAAGGTCTCCTGATGAGCATCCTTTGGTGAATAAAGATTTTAAATATATCAAAAAATATTTTAAAAATTTAGATTTGAAATTTTATGGTTTTTTAACATTGTTATTTTTTCCATTTTATAGAAATCCAGATAAATCAGTGCTCTTTAAGGTTTTAAGCAATATTGATCAAACTTTATTTAAATTTAATTTTTTTAAAAAATTTGCTTGGTCTACTTTAATTATTGCTAAAAAAAATTAAGCAGCAGTTTTTTTTCTCACTAAAGCTTGATAGCTTTCACTTAATCCTTTAATTAAATTGCAAACTTTGAAGGAATATTTGTCAATCTGAGAAACTGGCGTCACCTCAGCCGCTGTTCCTGTGAGAAAGCATCCAACAAATTTATTCATTTCATCGGGAGAAATTTTTCTCTCTATTACTTTTATGTCTTTACTTTTTGCTATGGAGATAATCTCTCTTCTTGTAATTCCATCCAAAAAAGAGTCAGGAATCGGTGTATGTAGTTCATTATTTTCAGTTTTAAAAAAAATATTTGCCCCTGTTGCTTCTGCGATATTATCCTCATGATCTAACATTAAAGAATCTGTAAAACCCTTACTTTCTGCTTCATGTTTAGATAATGTGCAAATCATATATAAACCAGCGGCTTTGGTATCCCAGGGAACAGAATTAGGTGCTGGTCTCCTCCAAGAAGAAATATTTAATCTTATACCCTCAATTTTTAATTTCGGATCAAAGTAAGATCCCCATTCCCAAGCAGCTATTGCAACGTGAGTTTTATTTTTTTGTGCTGATATAGCCATCATTTCACTTCCCCTCCAAATGACTGGTCTTACATATCCATTTGAAACTTTTTGAACATTTATGATTTGATTTGAGGCTTCTATAATTTCTTTTTTATTGTAAGGAACTTTAATGCCCATTCTTCTAGCGGAATAAAATAATCTGTCAGTGTGTTCTTCTAATTTAAAAATTTCACCATCATAAACTCTTTCACCCTCAAAAACACAGCTCGCATAATGAAGTCCGTGATTTAAAACGTGAATATTAGCCTTAGTCCATTCGACAAGTTCGCCGTTAAACCATATTTTTCCAGATCTTTTGTCGTAAGGAATGCTTTCCATAAAAAGAATATATCTATTTTTTTCTTACAAAAAAGTATATTTCTTAATAGAATATGTCAATATAACTTACCAATTATGAAAGATTTACTTTATCTTAAAGATGAGCAAATTAAAGAGTTTATTCAATTGCTTTATTATGCCTATAGAGAAACATTTTCTGACCCTAAAGAAATATTATCTAAACAATACTTTGGTCCAGCACATTTAAGAGCTTTGAGTTTGATAGAGCTTAATCCTGGGATAAGTTTAGGAGAATTAATTTTTAAGCTTAAGGTAACAAAACAAAGTTTAAATAGGGTATTAAGAGATTTAATAAGAACAAAAATGATAAAACAAATAAAAGATGAAAAAGACACCAGAAAAAAAAATCTATATCTCGATAAAGAGGGAAAAAAAATTTTTGAGATGGCCTATAATGCACAAAAAAAAAAGGATTTTTAATGCTCTCAAAAATTCTGAGCCTGATTCGGTAATTAAATTTAAAGAAGTTTTAAAAAAAATTATAAATGGAAAAAAATAAAGTTCATATATTAGTTGTTGATGATGATGATAGAATAAGAAATCTTTTAAAAGAGTATTTAAATTCAAAAGAATTGATTGTATCTACAGCAAATGATGCAAATCAGGCTAAAAAAAGATTAGAAATATTCAAGTTTGATTTGATAGTACTTGATGTAATGATGCCAGGTCAAAGCGGATACGAACTTACGAAAGAAATTAGAAATAAATTTAATATTCCAATAATTTTATTAACCGCTAAAGGAGAGGTAGAAAATAGAATTAAAGGCTTAGAATTAGGAGCAGATGACTATTTGGGAAAACCTTTTGAGCCTAAAGAATTACTGCTTAGAATTAATAATATAATATCTAAAAATAAATCACTCGATCTAAAAAAAAATTACTTATTGGGTAATACAGAAATCAATTTAAATAAACTTACAATTAAATCAAATAATAAAATAAAAAAAATAAACTTAGCTGAAAAAAAGGTTTTAGTTGAAATGCTATCTAATCCAGGTAAAACTTATTCTAGAGAAGAAATAGGAAAAATATCCGGCATTTCTCAAGAGAGATCTATAGATGTAATGGTCACAAGATTAAGACAAAAAATAGAAATTAACCCTAAAAACCCGAAATACCTTCAAACTATTAGAGGATCAGGATATGTTCTTTGGATTGAATAGATTTTTAAAAATTGTTTTACCCAAGGGTTTGTTTTACAGATCACTTATTATAGTGGCTGCACCAACTATAATTTTACAATTAATCATAACGATTGTTTTTTTTGACAGTATCTGGATAAAAGCCAACAAAGGTATGACCAGGTCGTTAGTTGGAGAAATTAAAACTCTTGTTGATATTTACCAATTGGGAAATAAAGAAAATACTTTTAAAGTTGTAAATACCTATAAAAAAAATTTTGATTACGTCATAAATTTTTTAAATGAAGATTTGCCAAAAGAAAAATTCGAGAGAAAATATAGTCCAATGGATAGGTCCTTAAGAAGAGAGCTTAAATCCACATTTGGAAACAACAATTATTGGTTTAACACAGTTAATTACCTAGATGTAGTTGAGGTTCAAATAAAGTCAAACAATACTGTTCTACAATTTTTTTTTCCAAGAGAAAGAATAGCAAATTCGTCGGTTAGACTTTTTCTATTATGGATTACTTTGCCTTCAATTTTATTAATATTTATAGCCATTATATTCTTAAAAAATCAAACTAGACCGATAGTGAACTTAGCTAAAGCGGCAGAAAGATTCGGAAAAGGAGATTATATTAATGAATTTAGGCCGTCAGGGGCTTCTGAAATCCGAAAAGCATCATATGAGTTCGATAGAATGGCAAAGAGAATAAATCGACACTTAAATCAAAGATCTGAAATGTTATCAGGAATAAGTCATGATTTAAGAACGCCTTTAACTAGACTAAAACTCCAATTAGCTTTGATAAAACAAAAAGATATTGCAAGTAAAATGTCTATTGATATAGACGAAATGGAAAAAATGCTTAACGATTATTTGCACTTTGCAAAAACTCAACTAATTGAAGAAACCAAAGAGATTGATTTAAGAGAACTTATAGAGTCTTTGCATAAAGAAATAAATAATAAAAATTTCGAATTTCAGTTAGGTGAAAGTATTATTTTACTTGGAAGATACCAGTCATTAAAAAGATGTTTTCAAAATATTATTCAAAATGGACTAGTTTATGGAAAAAAAGTTAAGGCTAGCTTGCAAAGATCATCGAATAGAGCAATAATAATTTTTGAAGATGACGGACCTGGAATTCCCCAAGATCAATACAAGAATGTATTTAAGCCTTTTTTTAGACTCGACAAAAGTAGAAGTCTCAATAAATCTGGAGTAGGATTAGGATTAGCTATAGTTGAAGATATTGTGAATTCTCACGGAGGAAATATTCAACTTTCAAAAAGTCAGCTCAACGGACTACTAGTTAAAATTTCTCTACCTTTTTGATTTTTTCTTAGACAATTTATCTATTTGTTTTTGTTGTTTTTCTATAATTTTTTTTAATATATTAAATTCTTCTCGTGAGACCAGATCAAGTTTGTCCAATAATTTGTCCCTATTAAATTTTAAGTTTGTTTTAATCTCTTTTTTTATATCCTCAGAGTTTAATACGCCTTCTTCCACAATACTGGACAATAATTTTAATATTTTTTTAGATCCGTTCATAAGTAATCTTATTTGATAAGAAAAAATTTTTCAATTATGTTATAAATATTTAATGTTTACTCATAATTTGAATCCGATACTACTAGAGATAGGCTTTATTTCAATAAGATGGTATTCCTTGGCCTATATTTTTGGTATTTTATTTGGATGGTGGCTAGCTAGAAAAATTATATCTTATAAATCGCCTTATCTGAATATTAATCTTTATGATTTTGATGAACTAGTAACAAATATTATTATATCTGTAATTATTGGTGGAAGGATCGGCTATGTATTATTTTATAATTCATCTTATTATTTTGCTAACCCAATCGATATTTTAAAGATATGGGAAGGAGGAATGTCATTTCATGGTGGTCTTTTAGGTATTATCGTAGGTACATATTTTTTTTCAATTAAAAAAAAAAATAAAAATCTACAATCTTTTAGATGTAATTTCGTGTGTAGCCCCAATAGGTTTGTTTTTTGGAAGAATAGCTAATTTTGTTAATAGTGAGCTATATGGAAAACCAACTGAATTTTTTTTTTCAGTAGCATTTCCACAAGTAGACAATCTTTTTAGACATCCTTCTCAACTATATGAAGCTTTTTTAGAAGGTATAGTTATTTTGATTGTTTTAAATTTTCTTATGTTTAAAAAAACTTATAGAGAAAGTCTTTGCTCGTCTTTATTTTTAATACTTTATGGATCATTTAGAATTTTTTCTGAATACTTTCGAGAGCCAGATATTCACATAGGATATTTATTTGATCTTTTTAGTATGGGTTCATTGTTGAGTCTTTTTATGATTTTTGCAGGATTAATAATATACTTCACCAAAACCAAAAATGCTTATGAAGAATAAATTTATTCCATTAGATGAATTTTTTGATTCGATCTTATATGATAAAAAAAAAGGGTTACTATTCTAAGTCAAATCCATTTGGATCTACTGGCGACTTTGTAACATCGCCTGGTATTTCTTTTATTTTTTCAGAGATTATAGCAATTTGGGTAATTTCTTTTTGGGAAAGAATAGGAAAACCTAAATCTTTTAATATTGTAGAACTAGGTCCAGGAGATGGAAAGTTATCTTATGTTATTAGTAAAACATTTGAAAAATTTCCAATTTTTAAAAGAAGTTTAAACCACTTTTTATATGAAAAGAGTGAGACTTTAAAAAAAATACAAAAAAAAAAATTAAAAATGAAAAAAGTAAAATGGATAACTAATTTTTCACAAATAAAAAATGGCCCAGTTATTTTTTTTGGGAATGAATTTTTTGACGCAATACCAATAAAACAGTTTAAAAAAAACAATAATTTTTTTACAGAAAAATATATAAATTTGAATAAAAAAAGTTCCACTAAAAGTATTTTTAAAAAAGCCAAAAAAAAGGATATAAAACTTATAAAAAATTTTAAAACTTTAAAAAGTTTAAAATTTATAGAGTTCCCTAAAATGGGATTGTCTATAATGGATGAAGTGGTTAAAAGGATTAAGAATAATGCCGGAGCCATACTTCTTATAGATTATGGATATATAGTACAAAAAAATTTAGATACATTGCAATCTGTAAAAAAAACATAAAAAAAATGATTTATTCGAGAATTTAGGTAAATCAGATGTTACTTCTTTAGTGAGCTTTAACCTGTTAAAAGAATATTTTTCAAAAAAAAAATTTAAAATAAAAAATATAGTTACACAAAGTTTCTTTTTAAAAAAAATGGGTATTTTGAGAAGAGCTGAAATAGTAAGTAAAAACATGAATTTTAAGCAAAAAACAGATTTATACTATAGAATTAAAAGATTGCTGGATCATAAAGAAATGGGAGAACTTTTTAAAGTTTTATTGGCATTTAAAAATGTAAAAAATAGTTTTGCGGGATTTAACTAATGTATTACTCAAAAAAATTTAATTCTTTTAAAAAAATAAAGCATTGTTTTTTTTTCTAGAAACAATGGTTTTTCAAAGGGAATTTATAAAAGTTTAAACTGTGGGATAGGATCTGGAGACAACAATAAAGATGTTAAAAATAATTTAAATTTTGTTAAGAAAAAATTAAAAATCAATAAGGAAAAGCTGATAACTATGAATCAAACACACAGCAATAAGGTAATTAAAATTGATGAAAATAATTTAAAAATTAAAAAATTTAATTCTGATGCTATAATCACCTCTTCCAAAGGTTTAGCTTTGGGAGTTTTAACTGCAGATTGTGTGCCAATTATTTTATTTGATGCGATTAACAATTCCATTGGGTGTATTCATGCGGGATGGAAAGGATGTTTGAACGGTATAATTGAAAATACATTGAAAAGTATGAGGTACAAAAAAAAATCATACAAAATATTTGCTTGTGTTGGTCCATGTATTAATAAAAAAAGCTACGAAGTAGGCCAAGACTTATTTAGAAAGTTTTGTAATTTATCAAAAAAAAATAGTGCTTTTTTTTCTACCAAAAAAAAGGGTAAATATTTTTTTGACTTGAGAGGATTGGTTAATGAAAAACTAAAAAAAGCTGGTGTTTATTCAGTTGAAAACATAGATAAAGATACATTTAAAGACTCGAATAATTTTTTTAGCTACAGAAGAGCACAAAAATTAGCTCAGGGAGATTACGGACGCTGTATATCTGTTATTTATTTAATATAGTTAATTGGTTTGAAAATATTGAAAAATAAATGTATAAATGAGCTCGTTCAATGAAAATTTTATCTGGAACTAGCAATATAAAGCTCAGTAAGGATATCTCCAAACGTTTAAAACTTAAATTAGTTAATACTAATATTAAGAGATTTGCTGACAGCGAGATATATATAGAAATTAATGAAAATATTAGGGGCAATAGTGTTTTTGTAATTCAATCAACTTCTAATCCGGCAAATGATAATTTAATGGAATTGCTTTTGTGCGTAGATGCCTTAAGAAGATCCTCTGCAAAAAATATAACGGCTGTAATACCCTACTTCGGTTATGCTAGACAAGATAGAAAGGTTGCTCCAAGAACTTCTATATCAGCAAAAGTTGTAGCAAATTTAATCTCTAATGCTGGAGCTAGCAGGGTGTTAACTGTTGATTTGCATGCAGGTCAAATCCAAGGTTTTTTTGATATGCCGGTAGATAACTTATTCACCACTCCTTTATTTGCAAGATTCATAAAAAAGAATTAAAAAACAAAAATTTGATTTGTGTTTCACCTGATGTAGGTGGAGTTCAGCGAACTAGAGGCTTAGCTACAAAAATAAAAGCAGATTTGGCAATCATTGATAAAAGAAGACCGGCACCAGGCAAATCACAGGTTATGAATATTATAGGAGATGTAAAAGGAAAAACATGTATCATAGTTGATGATATTATAGATAGTGGAGGAACAATAGTTAATGCAGTTGAGGCTTTAAAAAAAAGCGGCGCTAATGATGTTTATGTATTTATTACACACGCTGTTCTTAGTGGAGATGCTGTTAAAAAAATTAAAGGTTCAAAAATAAAAAAACTAATAATAACTGATACTATAGATAATTCCCAAAAAATAAAAAATAACCAGAAAATTCAGGTATTATCTGTTGCTCCATTGATGGCCGAGGCTATAAAAAGAATTTCAAATTCAACTTCTGTGTCAGATTTGTTCAATTAACACTTGTTTTATTTCTAGACTTGAGTTAAATAGCTTTCCTGAAATAAATTATAATGAATAACTTAAAAGCAAAAAAAAGAGAGACAACTACCAGAGGCTTTACAAATAAGCTTAGAATGGATGGTTTTATTCCAGCTATTCTCTACGGAGGCAAAGATCCAAATCTAAAAATTTCAATTGAAAAAAAAAAATATTCAAAGTGTAATAAAATCAGAAAATTTTTTATCTAAAGTTTTAGAGCTTGATATTGAGGGTAAAAAAGAAAAGGTTTTACCAAGGGAAGTTTCTTATAATGTAGTTTCCGACGAACCAATACATATTGATTTTTTAAGAATAGTTTCTGGATCAACTATTGTTATAGAAGTTCCAGTTCAATTTAAAAATCACGAAGACTCACCTGGTCTTAAAAGAGGGGGAGTATTAAACATAGTTAGAAGAAAAGTTGAATTCAAATGTTCAACGGATAATATTCCAAATAATATTGAGATAGATTTAAACGGTACTGATATTGGTACCAGCATAAAAATTTCTTCCGTAAAACTTCCAAGTAACGTTATACCTACAATTTCTGATAGAGATTTTGTTATAGCGACTGTTGCTGCGCCAACAATTATTAAAGAACCGGAAAAACCAGCTGAAGGAGAAACAGTAGAGGGAGCTGAGGGTGATGCTGCACCAGTTGAAGGAGCAGAGGCAACAGGTAAAGAAGGAGAAGCAGCAAAAAAAGATGATAAAGCTAAAGATCCTGCTGGAGATAAAAAAGCAGCAGATAATAAAACTGGAGATAAAAAAAATACTCCTGAAAAAAAAACCATCTGAGAAGAAATAATTAATTATGCTTTTATTAGTAGGATTAGGTAATCCAGGTCCTAACAGCACGAATAACAGACACAACATTGGTTTTAAAATAATTGATGCTATAAACACTCATTTTAAATTATCAAAACAAAAACCAAAATTTAAAGGACTATTAACAACTGGAAGTATAGATTCAAAAAAAGTTTATGCTATCAAGCCTTTAACTTTTATGAACAACTCAGGAACTGCTGTAAAAGAATTGATAGACTATTTTAAAATTGATGCTAAGGATGTGATCGTCTTTCACGATGATCTGGACGTAGATTTTGGGAAAATTAAAGCAAAGTTTGGTGGTAGTAGTGCTGGACACAATGGCATCGAGTCTATAGACAAATTTATAGGAAAAGAATATTCACGAGTAAGGATAGGAATAGGACATCCTAAAGAAAAGAAAAAAGTTAATAATCATGTATTAGAAGATTTTAAAGAAGATGAAGATGACAGAATTAAAGAAATAACAGAAAATATTGTTAGACAGATCCCAACTTTAATAGATAAAAAAATTGACCTATTCTCAAGTAAAGTAAATCAAAATCTTAATGGGTTTTAAATGTGGAATTGTTGGTTTACCAAATGTGGGGAAATCGACTTTATTTAACGCTTTAACAGCTTCGAAAAATGCTGAAGCAGCAAATTTTCCTTTTTGTACAATTGATCCAAACATTGGGATTGTTGATGTAATAGATTTACGATTAGACAAATTATCAACCTTATCAAAATCCAAAAAAAGAATTTATACCACTATAACCTTTGTAGATATAGCGGGTCTTGTTAAAGGAGCCTCTAAAGGTGAAGGGCTAGGAAATAAGTTTCTTTCTCACATAAGAGAGGTTGATGCTATAATTCATCTTGTTAGATGCTTCGAGTCAGATAAAATTACTCATGTAAATTCAGAAATAAATCCTGAAAATGACTTGGAAACAATTAAAACAGAAATACTTTTGGCTGATATGGACATTTTACAAAAAAAAACTAGAAAAAAATAATAAAAAGAAACTTAATGATAAAGAAATTTCCCTTTTAAAAGATAAATTAAAACAACTTGATGATGGAAAAGAAATAACTTTTAACGACGAAAAAGAAAAATATTTCTTATCTTCGTTGGGCCTTCTTTCAATTAAACCAAAAATTATTGTTTGTAATGTTGATGAAAATAGTCTTTTAAAAGGAAATAAATATACTGAAATCATAAAAAAAAAATACAATAATGAAAAAATTGTTTCTGTTTGTGCTGATATAGAAGATCAGCTAATGGGTCTAGAAAGAGATGAAAGAGAAAATTTTATGAAAGAAATCGGATTAAATAAAACTGGATTAACAAAATTAATCAGGGAAGGATATGATCTCTTGGGTTTAGAAACATTCTTTACATCTGGTCCAGAAGAGAGCAGAGCTTGGACTATAAAAAAAAATACTTTAGCTCCAAAAGCTGCAGGAGTAATTCATTCTGATTTTGAAAAGAATTTCATAAAAGCAGAAGCTGTAACATGCGATGACTTTTTTTTATATGGTGGGGCAGATAAATGTAAAGAAAATGGAAAATTAAGAATCGAAGGTAAAGATTACTTAGTCCAAGATGGAGATGTTTTATATTTCAGGGTCAATTCTTGACCAAACTTTTTTCATACTTAAGTAAACTAAAATTGAAAGTAAAATTAAATAAACTAAAACTTTAAATCCAGTTTTGTGTCTAGTTTCTAATTCAGGCTCCGCTGCCCATGCTAAAAAGGTAGTAACATCTTTAGCCATTTGTTCCTCTGATGCAAGCGTACCATCAGAATACTCAACAATACCCTCTAATAGTGGCTTGGACATTTTAATTTTATTACCTGTCATATATTTATTATAGTAAACCCCCTCATCTAAAACAAAACCTGATGGAGGATCTTCATATCCCATTAAAACTGAATAAATATAATTTGCTCCTCCAGGTCTTGCTTTAACTAAAACAGACATATCAGGTGGATATGCTCCTCCATTAGCAGCTATAGAAGCTTCCATGTTAGGGTAAGGACTTACAAATTTGTCGGATGGTTTTCCAGGTCTAGTAAACATCTCGCCTTGACTATCCGGTCCATCTTGAACTTCAACACTCGCCGAGATAGCTTTCACTTCCTCTTTGGAGAACTCTGGTCCTCCTGGCTCTCCTAAATTTCTGTAACTAAGATATTGCATTGAATGACATGAAGCGCATACTTCTTTATATACTTGAAATCCTCTTTGAAGAGAGGCTCTATCAAACTTTCCTGTTAAGCCTTTAAAGCTCCAGTCGACCTTAATTGGCTTAACTGTTTCAGCAGCAAAAATCGATTTAGAGAAAAATAAACTTATAATTAATATTGCGATAAAGTTTTTATATTTAAATTTTATCATTAATTTTTTTTGCCATAGATGGTTCCGCTGAACCTGTTAAAACCGGATCAGCTATACTTATTGGAATAGGATCAGTTTTTTCTAATAATCCCACAGCAGGTAAAATTACTAAGAAATGCAAAAAATAATAAACTGTTCCGATCCTAGCCAACACTAAATAAATACCTTCAGCAGGCATCGCGCCCATGTATCCAAGCATAAGAACATCTATTACAAAAATCCAAAAAAATTGTCTGTAAATTGGTCTAAATACTGCCGATCTAACCTTAGAAGTATCTAACCAAGGAAGAACGAATAAAATAAATATAGATCCAAACATTAAAATTACCCCACCTAGTTTATCAGGGACCGATCTTAATATTGCGTAGAAAGGTAAAAGATACCATTCAGGAACTATGTGGGCCGGAGTAACAAGTGGGTTAGCTGGAATATAATTATCAGAGTGACCTAGAACATTAGGAGCAAAAAAAACAAAACCAGCAAAAATAATCATGAACAGTAATAATGCAAACGCATCCTTAATAGTTATGTATGGGTGAAAAGGAACGGTATCTTTAGACGGTTTTTTTATTTCGATCCCGACAGGATTGTTATTGCCAGGCACGTGTAAGGCCCAAATGTGCAAAACTACTAAACCTAATATTAAAAATGGAATTAGATAGTGCAAGCTAAAGAACCTATTTAGTGTAGGATTGTCTACGGAATACGCTCCCCACAACCACGTTGTAATACTGTCCCCTACTAAAGGAATTGCACTAAACAAATTCGTTATAACCGTTGCACCCCAAAAACTCATCTGTCCCCAAGGTAATACATAACCCATAAAAGCAGCCGCCATCATCAATAAATAAATCATTAGACCTATGATCCATATTACTTCTCTTGGAGATTTGTATGATCCGTAAAAAAGAGACCTAAAAATATGTATATAGACAGCTAGAAAAAACATAGATGCACCATTGCTATGTATGTATCTAATTAACCAACCGTAGTTTACATTACGCATTATATGCTCAACACTTTCAAAAGCTAAGTCAGCATGTGCAACATAATGCATTGCTAATACTATCCCCGTAATAATTTGAGTTAGAAGACAAAATGTAAGTATGCCGCCAAATGTCCACCAATAATTTAAATTTTTGGGTGTAGGATAATCTGTTAAATGTGAAGCTAAGGTTAAAAGCGGTAATCTATCATTAAACCACTTTCCTATTTTTGATTTTGGTGTGTAAGTATGTTCACTCATATTTTATATTTTAACCTATTTTAATAGTATTATTATCTACAAATTCATATTTAGGAACTTCCATGTTTTTTGGTGCCGGTCCTTTTCTTATTCTGCCCGATAGATCATAATGTGAACCATGGCAAGGACAAAACCATCCTTTGTAGTCTCCTTTGTCTTTAAGTGGCACACATCCTAAATGAGTACATACTCCGAGCATTACTAGCCACTCATCTTTTCCGTCTTTAACTCTATCCTCATCTTTTTGGGGATCAGGTAGATCTAAAACATTAACTGATCTGGCCTCTTGAATTTCTTCTTGTGTTCTTCTTTTCAAAAAAACTGGCTTTCCTCTCCATAAAACAGTAATTGATTTACCAGGTTCGATTTTACTAATATCGACTTCAGTAGTAGCTAGTGCTTTTTGCGCTTTATCAGGATTCATCTGGTCAATTAAAGGCCAAATCGCTGCTCCAACCCCTACTGCGCCTATCGTATAACTTGCTGTAAATAAAAAATCTCGTCTATTAGTTTTTTTATTCTCTTTGTCCATATAAGATGTTTATAATGTTATTTTATAAATAAAAGTAAAAATTATTATTTACAGGGGTCAGAATGACACATAATTTAATGAGCAATGATAGGAATCGCCTTATATAAGCCAGATATACCCCAAAATACTGCATCTATTATTAGGTTAAGTGCGTGTTTTAATATTAACGTTCATATTATTCAGCCTTGTGGGTTCAATTTAAAAGACTCAAGATTTAAACGCGTTGTTATGGACTATATAAATGTTGCAAAAATAAATAATTATGATGACTATGAAAGTTTTAAAGATAAAAATAAGTCTTCAAGAATAATTTTAATGACTACTAAGACAAATAATTTGTATAATTCTTTCAATTTTAAAAAAAATGACATAATTTTATTTGGAAGGGAAAGTGCAGGCGTTCCAAAAAAGATTCATGGGGAAGTAAACTATAAGTTAAAAGTACCAATGAATAAAAAAACAAGGTCTTTAAATGTTGCAATCACAGCAGCTATTGTGTCTTCGGAAGCTTTAAGGCAAAACAATTTTTTTCAAAATGATTGATATTGAAATTAAAAAAAAATTTGTTGAAAGTTGGTTCTCTTATTTACAAAATCAAATTTGTAAAGAATTTGAAAATATAGAAAACAACCATAAAAAAAATAAAATAAGATTTTTAAAGAGAAATTGGAAAAAAGATAAATTTAAAGAAGGCGGGGGTACTTCTTTTACTTTTAAAAATGGAAATATATTTGATAAGGTTGGTGTTAATAAATCAACAGTTAAGGGTGTTTTTAAAAAAGAATTTAGATCAAAAATTTTAGGAGCAGAAAAAAATGGTAAGTATTGGGCTTCAGGAATTTCAGTGGTTGCTCATTTAAAAAATCCTAAAATTCCAGCTTTTCATTTTAATACAAGATTTATTGTAACATCAAAAAGTTGGTTTGGTGGAGGTATGGATGTAACACCAACTTTTCATGATATTAAAGAAAGTAAATATATGCATAAGCAACTTAGAGATTTGTGTCTTAAAAATAATAAGAACTACAAAAAGTTTAAAAAATGGTGTGATAATTATTTCTACTTGCATCACAGAAAAGAGCCAAGGGGCATAGGAGGAATTTTTTTTGATTATGAAAAAAAAAATTGGGAAAATAATTTTAAGTTTGTAAGGGAACTAGGAATAGTTTTTATTATGATTTCAAAAAGTATAATATTAAATAAAATAAAACTAAAATGGTCAAAAATGGATAAAGAAAAACAGCTTTATAAAAGAGGTAGATATGTGGAGTTTAATCTTTTGTATGACAGGGGAACAAAATTTGGTTTAAATTCTGGGGGAGACGTAGAGTCAATTTTTATGTCATTACCTCCTGAAGCCAAATGGAAATAATATGCAAAAAGAACCAATTACACTCTCTGGGTTAAAAAAATTAAAATTAGAACTTGAAAATTTAAAAAATATTCAAAGACCTAAAGTTGTTGCTGCTATAGCCGAAGCAAGATCTCATGGAGATTTAAAAGAAAATGCAGAGTATCATGCCGCTAAAGAACAGCAGTCCCAGCTTGAAGGTAGAGTTATTGCTATAAATGATCTGATTGCCAGGGCAAATGTTATTGATGTAACGAAAATTCAAAATGATGGGAAGGTAATATTTGGTTCTACTGTTAATGTTCAAGACCTAGAAGAAAAAAAAAAAATTAAATATAAAATTGTTGGACAAGATGAAGCAGAGATATCAAAAAATTTAATTTTTTATCAAAGCCCTATAGCAAAAGCATTAATTGGAAAAAATAAAGGCAGTTTAGTATCTGTGAACACGCCATCTGGAGAAAGAAATTTTGAAATTTTGGAGGTTGAATATATTTAATTTTAGTTTTTAAATTGTCGAGTAATTTTCTCGATCTCGGAGTCTGTTAAAATAAAATTATTATTTACCCATTTTTTTTCTAATTTTTCCAATATTACTCCTAAATTTTTACCTTCTTTAAAACCTTTTTTTAAAAGATACTTTCCATCATAGTTAAATTTTGGAATTTTTAGCCTTTTAATTTCATCTATTTTTTTTAAAACAAATTGATATTTTATCTTATTTGAAAAATATAAGATAATAATAAGGTCAGTTAAAAAATTTTTACCTAGAAAATAAGTATTAGCTTTTATGTTTTGTTCAAAAAAAGACTTATCTTCGCACGCTGTAAGAAAATATTTAGATATTAAATTTAATTTATTTTTCATTAAATTTGAAGTTTTGTATTTATGACAAAAATATTCATGATTTGATGAGTGATCAATTAAAATTGTGGATAATATGATATCTTTATCAATTGAAATTTGATCATCAATTTTTTTAATTTTTTCTAACCTTTCAAGGTATTTTAACTCAGGAAAAATTAAAGAAAAAATTTCTTTTAAATCTTTGTTTTTTAAAATTTTAATAAAATTTTCTAATTCTAGAATTTTATCTAATTCTAATAATATTCTTTCCTTTGAAAGGTTTTTTATTCCGTCCAAATTTAGTTTGATAATTTTTATTGTTTGAGGGTCAATTTGGCTGTCATAGAACATAGAAAATCTTAAAAATCTAATTATTCTTAAAAAATCTTCCTCTATTCTTTTTGATGGATCGCCGATAAATTTTACAATTTTATTTTTTAAATCTAAAACTCCTGATTGGGGATCAAATATTTCCCCATTTTTTTTTAAATATATAGCATTAAAAGTAAAATCTCTCCTATTTGAGTCCTCTTTCCAGTCATGTGTGTATTCTACGACTGCATGACGTCCATCGGTTTTAATATCTTTTCTAAGTGTGGTGATCTCATATTTTTTTTTACCTAAAATAGTAATTGTCCCATGTTTTATTCCTGTATCAATAATTTTAAAATTAGAACCTTCAAATTTTTCTTTTATTTTTTGTGGAGTTAAAGCACACGCAATATCTATATCGTCTATATTGCACCCACTTAAATATTTTCTTACACAGCCCCCTACAAACATGGCAATATCTTTTTTTGGAACTTCATTTTTTTCGAGAATTCTAAAAATTTTTTTTATTTCCTTTTCTCTATAAAAGGGAAAAAATTTTTTTTTTAAAAAAGAAAAAAAAGAATTGAAATTATATGATATTTTTTTCATTAATTTGGCTGGGGCACTAGGATTCGAACCTAGGATGGCGGTACCAAAAACCGCTGCCTTACCACTTGGCTATGCCCCAATTCTTTGTTTCATATATCATAATTTTTGATAATTAAATAGTTCTTGATATCGCGGTCCAGTATTTTGGAAACATTTTTTTAATTTTTTTTTGTATAACTTTTGCCGTTTTTTTTGTTTTAAAAAGTCCATAACAAGCTGACCCGGAACCCGTCATTCTAGACAAATAACAATTTTCTTGTTTTTCTAGAAATGAAATGATTTTTTTTATTGGCCTATATTTTTTTTCAGCTATTCTTTGTAAGTCATTTTGATCTTTCTTAAATGCTTCTTTAATTTTTAAAAAATTAGTAATCTTCATATAGTTAAAACTACTTGGCTTACTATTTTTTTTAACCTTGGAATAAATATACTTTGTAGAACATTTAACATTAGGATAAATTATTAAAAAAGTAAGTTTAAATTTTCTTTTATACTGTTTGATATTTTTAAGATTTTTTAAATAACCTTGTTTATATAAAAAAAGTCTAAAGTCCGATCCAATAACTTTCTCCATTTTTTCAATTAATTTTTTATCTAGCTTTCTATTATATAAATTCTTAGTTAAAAATACTGCATTACTAGTACCTCCACCTAAACCTGAAAATACTGGAATATTTTTTTCTATTATTATTTCATATCTTTTTTTTTTATTAATTTGTTTGTTTCTTAAAATATCAATAGCTTTTGTAATCGAATTTTTCTTATTATCTATAAACTTTGAAAACCTGCCTTTAAATTTTATGTTGTCTTTGCTGTTATTAATTCTTTTTAGCCTAATTTTATCATGTAAATCTATTAGGAAGAAGTTAGTTTCAATATCGTGTAAACCATTTCTAAGTTTTTTTAAAATTCTAAGGCTTAAATTAATTTTTGCATACGATTTAAATATCATAAAATTTATGATTTTTTTTGAAGTCCAAAAATAAGTTTTTTGTTAATTTTTTTTCTTAAATCCTCTTCGGTTTTTTCTAAACTTAATACATATTTCCAGTAATATCTGGCTTGAATTTTTCTACCAGTCATCCACAAAGTGTCTCCAAAATGATCATTGATAACCGGATCTGAAGGCATTAGCCTTACAGCTTCCTGTAAAATTTCATTTGCTTTTGAATATTTTTTTAGTTTGAAAAGTGCCCAACCTAATGAGTCTGTAATGTAACCATCATTTTTTCTTAAATCGTTTGCCTTTTCTAGCATTTCAAGTGACTCCTCTATTTTAATTCCTTTTTCTAGCCACGAATAAGCTAAATAATTTAGTACATAAGCTTGGTTAGGATTAACTTTCAACGAGTTAAGAAAATCTTTTTCTGCTTTGCTCCACTCCCCAACTCTCTCATAAGCTATACCTCTTCCGTCTGTAGCTTTAGAGTATAAGTCGTGATCATTGTTAATTTTATTTAAAACATTTGAATAAAACTTTATTGAATTGCTATATTTTTCATTATTTTTTAAAAAGTATGCATAATCATAAATTTCATAAATACTAGGGTTGCTTAACTTTTCAAAACTTAGTTTTAAAAAATTAATTGCCTCATTTTTTTTTTTCTTCTTTTAATAGGATGGATGATATTTGTTTTGAAGCATACCAGTGATAAACTTCTGAAAAATTACTTATTTTTTTGTATAGATTTTTTGATAATTTATAATTCTTAGTCATATAAAAATTTTCTGCGTATAGAGTTTCGTATGATTTAAAATCTTCATTTAAAAACTTTGCTAAATTTAAATAAAAATTTGAGTTAGCGTAAAGAGACTGAGTAGAAAGTGCGTTAGCAGTTATATAAAAAATCTCTGCAACTATATGAGCAATATTATTGCAGTTAAATTTATTCAAATAGTTGCTTTTGTTTTCCTCATCTAAATCTTTTTTAAACTGCTGAATTGCAAGACTTCTTGGATTTTTAGATAGTGCCTCTTCAAGAACTTCGTAAGTTTTTTTTTTTATTTATACTACTTAGGTAGTTAAGGTAAAAAAAATAATATCTTGAGAAATCTGTATTATCATCTTTAACTAAATTTTTAAACATATTTTCAGTATTTTCGTTTTGATAGTAACAATACAAAAAAACATTTTGAATTTTATTCAAGTTATTTAATTTTTTTTCTTTGGTCTCAAAAATAGTTTTTGCTTGATGAAAATTTATTGTTTTTAGTTTTAACCATTTTTCAATAGAGTTTATTAGTAGTTTTTGTAAACCAGTTTTTGAACTGCTTTGATTTTCGTTTATTCTAAGTAAAGATTTTTGAGCTAATTCAAATTCATTTTTTTTGAGATAATAAACAAGCTTGATAATATCCCCCTCAAAACTTTTAATATTTTTTTTTTCTAATTTTTTAACATAATTGAAAGCCTCTATTATCTTATTGTTGTTTATTAACGTAAAAATGTATAGCTGTGAATAAGTAAAATGTTTGTTTTCTAGTCCCTTAAGGTCTTTAAAGTAAGAGTAAGATTTATAGTAATTATTGTCATTTAAAGAAACAATCCCTGAAAAGTAATTTGATATATTCTCTGCACTATTGGATTTGTTAAAATTAATAGCATTTACGTTTGTAAAAACAGCATTAAATATTATAATTTGTATTATAAGTTTAAATAAATAAAACATTAATTTCATAGTTATATGTCTATTAAAAATATCAAAATAAATAAATTAATTAAATACTATAGTTTAATAAATTTTGATCTAATTTACAGCAACAAAGCCATTAATAGGTATAAAAAAAACAATAACTATAATGATTCTAATCAATCTAAAGATTTAAAGGACCTGGAGCGTTTAATTGCAAATGTTAAAAATTGTGAACTTAAAAAAAATGCTACAAATTTAGTTTTTGCGGACGGTAATTTAGAGTCAAATATTATGATTGTCGGTGAAGGCCCTGGTGCAAATGAAGATAAAGAGGGTTTACCGTTTGTTGGCCGAGCAGGACAACTATTGGATAAAATGCTTGAGTCTATAAATTTAGATAGAAAAAATGTTTATATTACAAATGTAGTAAACTATAGACCGCCACAAAATAGGAAGCCAACAGATAAAGAAATTTTAAAATACTTACCTTTTTTAAAAAGACACATTGAAATTATAAGTCCAAAAATATTAATTTTACTTGGAAGTACTGCTCTTAATTCGATTATTGGAAATAAGGAAGTCATCTCTAAAGCTCGTGGAAAATGGAATAAGCTGAAAATAGGAAAAAGCTCGCCATTTGTAATTGCTTCTTTTCATCCAGCATTCCTAATGAGACAACCAGAGCAAAAAAAAATGGCTTGGACTGACCTTAAAATGATTAGAAAAAAAATATTAGAGCTTGGTATAAAAATTGATAAATAATAAATTAGTTGCAGGTGTAGATGAGGTTGGCAGAGGTTGCTTAGCTGGACCCGTGGTTTCAGCCGTGGTGATTTTGAAAAAGACAGCAATTTTAGATAATATAAAAGATTCAAAAAAGTTAAATTTTAACTTAAGATTAAAAATAGCTGACCATATTAAAAAACACTCTTTTTACTCGATAGGAACAGCTTCTGTTGAAGAAATATATAAGATTAATATTTTACAAGCATCTCTCTTATCAATGAAAAGAGCTTTAGATAAAATGTCAAAAAAACCAAAATTAGTATTAATAGATGGTATTTTTGCTCCAAAGGGTATTAAGAATTTCAAAGTCATAATTAAAGGCGATATGAAATTCAAATGTATTGCTGCTGCTTCAATTATTGCAAAGGTTTATAGGGATAATTTAATGATCAAACTGGCGAAAAAATTTAAAAATTACCATTGGCATAAAAACTTTGGATATGGAACTCTAGAGCATTTAGAAGGAATTAAAAAATATGGAGTTACTAAACACCACAGAAAAGGGTTCTCTCCGATACACAAAATGTTGTTCCGGTAAAATATAAAACCACAATAAAAGTATTTTTCACGTTAAACATAATTTTTTGACAATTTTTTTGATAATACACTATATATAGATGATATTTGTTTTTGTGGCACAATAAAAAAAAAATTAAAAGTAATTATTTGATATTGACGATTGATTCAATTTAGAGTTGAATTAATAAATGAAATTTTTTCCTAATCAAATTTTAAATGATGACTGTTTAAAAATTATAAAAAAAATTCCTAATGAGAGTTTTGATTTAATTTTTGCAGACCCACCATACAACCTGCAAATTGGAGAGCAGTTAAAAAGACCGGATAATAGTAAGGTTAATGGAGTAAATGATAGCTGGGATCAATTTGAAAGTTTTGAAAAGTATGATGAATTTTGTAAGTCTTGGCTAGTAGAGAGCAAAAGAGTGTTAAAGAAAAATGGGACCATTTGGGTGATTGGATCATATCACAATATTTTTAGACTTGGATATCATATTCAAAATTTGAACTATTGGATTTTAAATGATGTTATCTGGAGAAAAAATAATCCCATGCCTAACTTTAAAGGCACAAGATTTACAAATGCTCATGAAACCTTAATCTGGGCTTCAAAAAACAAAAAATCTAAATATACTTTTAACTATCAATCTTTAAAATGTCTGAATGATGACTTACAAATGAGGTCGGATTGGCTTTTCCCGATCTGTAACGGTAAAGAAAGATTAAAGAAAAATGGCAAAAAGATTCACTCTACTCAAAAACCAGAATCTTTATTACATAGAATAATTTTAGCGAGTACAAATAAAGGTGACTCTATATTTGACCCTTTTTTAGGCACAGGTACAACTGCAGTTGTAGCTAAAAAATTAGGAAGAAAATATTTTGGTATTGAAAGAGATAAAAAATATTTTAAAGCTGCAAAAAATAGAATATTAAAAACTAAAGTAATTGAAGAAAATTATTTAGACACTATTGAGAATAACAAATCTAAGCCGAGAGTGCCATTTGGCTCACTAGTTGAGTTAGGAATAATTAAGCCTGGTGCAAGTTTATTTGACCCTAAGAAAAAAATTAACGCTAAGATAATGGCAGATGGAAGTATTAAGTATAAAGAATCAGAAGGTTCAATTCATAAAGTGGCTGCAAAAATTATGGGAACTGAGAGTTATAATGGGTGGACTTACTGGCACTGTAAAGTTGGGGATTCTCTCATTTTAATTGATAGTTTAAGACAAAGGTTTTTAAATAAAGTTGGTTAAAATCCTATTAATGATTTTTGACACTTTTTAATTAGGTTTTTATCTTTTATAAACTTTACCCAAATATACATCGATAAAACCTTTTTTTTTTACTAAAATTCTCAAGAAAAAATTTCTGATTTTTTGCATTAGTGAGCTTGAAAAATGAAAAATAAAGAAATTAAGATCAGTTCTATTTCTAATTGTTTTTGCTCTTTTCAATCTTTTTTTAAAATAAGAACTTTGTATGTCTATATTTTCATTTTTTAATAAACTAAATAATTCGTAGGCGCTTTCTATTGATTGGCCGGCTCCTTGTGCTAAAGTCGGTAAAAAACCATTAAAAGCATCTCCAATATAAAAAACTTTGCTATTTGTAGACGGGAGTATTCTGGGAGTAAAATATAACGGCCAAGATTTTAAATTTTCTTTAAAAATTCCTCTTAAGTTTGAATTTTGATTTAATACTTTTTTCTCGATTAAAGTATCAATATTATCAGGATTATATTTTTTATCTCTAATAATACATACTAAATTAAGCTCATCATTTTTATTAACTGGATAAACTACTAAGTGGCAGTTGTCCCCCATCATCAAACTTATATTTTTTTCATTTATTTCTAATTGTGATTTAGATTTCAGAATTGATCTTACTGCTACAGCTTTTTTGAATTTAGGTTCATTTTTTTTTTTTTCAAAAAAGGATCTTGTGTTAGAGAAAATTCCATCTGCACCAATAACAAAGTCAACTAAGTCATTGGTATTATCATCGAATTTTATAAGGATCTTTTCTTTAAGCTCAGCGACTTCCTTAATTCTTTTTCCAAATCTTAGGTGACGATTATAAACATCTTCCTTTAAAAACTCGATCAAAGTTGAACGTTGTAGAGTAGTATATTTGCAGTCAAATTTATTAAATTGAGCAAGATCAAAATCACATATTTTTTTATTTTTTATATTATAAAAATCAATTTTACTTGGGTGAAAAATATTTCCGTTACTTATTTTTTTAAAATTTATTAAATTCAAAATTTTAATACAATTAGTTGATAACTGGATTCCGTAACCTTCATTAAGAGGCAAGTTTTCTTCTTTTTCATATATTGTGAATTCATGATCTGAGTAATTCTTTAACAAATTAGCTAAGGTCAATCCTGCGATACCAGCTCCTATTATTGCTAATTTTTTTTTCATTAAAATAAAGTTGTTACTTGTCTGAATATTTTTTTCGTAAAGCTAGGAATAAAATCTTCATTTTGATCCAGTGAATACCAATTGTATTGTGCTGGAATTTTATTTGAAAATTTATAGTACAAATTTATATTCATTTTCAAATTAGATACGGAACTTTTATAGTTTTTTAAAAACTTCCAATCTTTGTCGTTTAAAAGACTATTTGACTCTTGAATTCTAGGTAAGTTAAAATTTTTTAAGAAACTTACTTGAATTTTTTTTGTAAGAGCTATTTGTTTATTTTTATTAATATAACATAAAATATCAAAATCTTTATCTTTAATGTTTCTTTTTCTTTTTATCTTAATTTTTTTTGAAGATTTAAAATATTTACAAGAGTTTTTTAAACAACAAATATCACATTTGGGGTCTTTTGGTTTGCACATTAAAGCTCCAAATTCCATCAAAGCTTCAACAAAGTCTGAATTGCGTTTAGTATTAAAAAAAGAATTTCTATTTAAATTAATTAGTTGCCCAAAATTAATTTTATTCTCTTGCATGTTTAAATTTCTAGCAAATACTCTTTTAACATTACCATCCACAGCAATTGTTGGCTCATTGTAAACTAAGCCTAGTAGTGCGTTTCCCGTATATTCGCCTATTCCAGGAAGTTTTTTAATTTCTTTAAGAGACTTAGGAAGTTTTAATTTATAATCTTTAACTAGAATTTTAGCGGTAGCTAAAAGACTTTTTGCTCTTCTATAATAGCCTAGCCCTTCCCACATTTTTAAGATTTCTTTCTCACTGCATTTTGATAAAGATCTTAGAGTTTTATATTTTTTGGTAATATTATTAAAATAAGGGATGACAGTTTTTACCTGTGTCTGCTGCAACATAAATTCACTTAAAAGTCTATAATAAAGCAAATTTGGTGATTTTTTACCAACACGCCAGGGCAATATACGCTTGTTATTATCATACCAAGCAAGAATTTTTTTTGATAAATTAGTTGAGATATGCATAAGAAATATAATACTCAAAATTTCGTACAAGGGTTAAGGCCTTTTGTAAACTCATTACCGCAGGGTATAAAAAAAAATTTGAAAAAACGAGGTTATAATTTTACGAGTATTGTTGATAATTGGAATAAAATCGTCGGAGGAGACATTTCTGAATATTGTTACCCTACAAAAGTAAAGGTGGGAAAAAGTTTAAATGCAGGTGTTTTAATGCTTAATGTAGTTCACGGAAAAGAGCTAGAGGTAGAATACAAGAAAAGAGAAATTATGGATAAAATTAACAGTTTTTTTGGGTATAATTATTTAGAAAAAATAAGTTTAAATTTAATTCATAGTGAGCAAAAACAAAATAAAACATCTTTTTTAAAGCGTAAAATAAACAAAGATTTCGAGAAAGCGATTAAGAAGATAAGTAATTCAGATTTAAAAAAATTAATGGACAAACTTATTAAAGCTTATAATGATAAAAACAACTTATAAATTTTTTTTAATTTTAATACTTTCATTAGGTTTGATTCAGCCAGTATTTTCATATGATGAAGACGATTTTAAAATTGGTAGTGATGAAGCTAAAGTTACGGTAAAAGTATTTTCATCACTTACTTGTCCTCACTGTGCTAGTTTCCATAAAAATATTTTTGATAAACTAAAAAAGGAATACATAGATCTTAACAAAGTCAAATTTGAGCATCGTGGATTCCCATTAGATATGGCCGCTTTAAATGCTGAAAAAATTTTAAGGTGTGGCTCAAGTTCTACTAATAAATTTGAATTTTTGTCAGAAATTTACAATAAGCAAAATGAGTGGGCTGTTGGATCTAATCTAGATAAAATTAATAAAAATTTAATAAAAATTGGCCTCAAGTATAATTTAACCAAAAGTCAAATGGAAAATTGTTTAATAGATAATGAAATTCAAGATTTTATATTAAAAGAAAGAATCGAAGCTCAAAAGAAATATGAAATTAGCTCTACTCCAACAATCTATATTAACAATAAAAAATATGATGGAAAGCATAAGTTTAAAAATTTTAAAAAACAAATAGATGAATTGCTTTAAGATATGAAATTTAAAAAATTAGAAATAAACGGTTTCAAATCATTTTTCGATAAAACAACTTTTTTTATTGAGGATGGTCTAACAGGAATAGTTGGGCCAAATGGTTGCGGAAAGTCAAATATAGTAGAATCTTTAAGATGGTGCATGGGAGAAACTTCGGCAAAAAGTATGAGGGGCTCTGGTATGGAAGATATAATATTTTCTGGCACCTCAAATAAACCTGCTAAAAATATTTCAGAAGTTAGTTTAACTCTTCAAAATTCTAATGGACAAGGCCCGGAGCAATACAAAGAGTTAGATGAAATTATAGTGAGAAGAAAAATTGAAAAAGATAAAGGATCAAAATATTTTATTAATAATAAAGAAGTGCGAGCTAGAGACGCTCAAACTTTTTTTGCAGATCTATCGACTGGTGCTCATTCACCATCTCTCATAAGTCAGGGTAAAATAGGTCAATTAGTAACTGCTAAGCCTATAGAGCGTAGATCTATATTAGAAGAAGCGGCAGGAATAACGGGTATTCACGCAAGGCGACATGAAGCGGAAACTAGATTATCTGCTGCAGAAAATAATCTTAAAAGGGCGGACGAATTAAAAAAACAACAGGAAAAACAATTGGAAAGTTTAAAAAAACAAGCAGAAGAAGCGTCGAAGTATAAAGAAATTTCTAAAGAACTTAGAATGGTAGAAGCTGGACTGTATTTTTTAAAATTAAAAGAGATTGAAAAAGGGAAATCAGAAATAAAAGAAAAACTCGGAGAACAAGATGATGAGATGAGCGCAATAAAGTTAGATTTAAATCATAATAACAATTTACTAGACGAAGAAAATAAAAGACTGACGCCTCTGAGAGATCGTAAACTTGAAAGTCTTGCAAAATTACAAAAATTAAATTTGGATATGGAAAGCTTAAACCAAGAAGAAAAAAGAGTTAAAAGCTTAGAAATAAAATTACAAAAATCTCTTCAAACTATAGATTCAGATTTAGAAAGGGAGAAAAGTATTTCTCTTGATGCTTCTTTAAATCAAAAAAGAATATTAGAAGAGAAAAATGAGCTTTTGAAAACTGAAAAAGAACTTTTAGAAAGTGAGTCAAAATCTTCTGGCGAGCTTGAAGATTCTAAAAGAAATCTCGATAATTTTAAAGAACAATTAGACGATTTAATCAGAGAAATTGAATTTAAAATAGACAATGATGAAAAATTAACAAAATCAATATTTAAAGATCTAAAAGAACTTGTAAATAAAATTACATATTCACAGGAAAAATATGCTCTAAGTTATGGGAAAAATGAAACCATAAAAAGCGACTCTATTAAAAGAAAAGAGAGAATTAACAATATTGATGTTGAACTTGAAAACTGGAAAAGTCTTAAAGTAAATTCAGAAAAAATGAGATTAGAGCTTGAAGAAAGAAAAAGAAAAATTTTAAATGAAATTAAAGAAAATCAAAAAAATCCAGAAAAGATTGCAACTAATAAAGGACAGAATATCCAAAATTTAGAAAATACAAAAAAAAGAAGTGAAGAATTACAAGCTGAGCTCGAACAGGCTGAAAAAAAATACAATTTAATAAATGAAAATTTAGGAGAAATACAAGAAAAATTAACAAATCTAAGAGAAAATAAAGCTAGAAATGAAGCAACTATAGAAGGAATCAATAACAGAAAAAAAGATTTAATGTACTCACTCAAAAATGAATTGGGAATAGAAAGTGAGAGTAATTTACTTTCAAATTCTGATCTAACTAATATAGATGAGAATAAACTTCCAGATATTGAAAAACAAATTGAAAAAGTTGAAAAAATTAAGAAACAAAGGGAGTCATTAGGGTCTGTTAATTTAAGAGCAGATGAAGAAACAAAAAGATATGAACAAGAAATTAAAAAGATGGAAGATGATAGGTCTGATTTGTATTCTGCTATCGTAAAATTAAAATCAAGTATTGAAGAATTAAACCAAAAAGGAAGGGAGAGACTTTTAGATGCCTTTTCAAAAATAAATAGAAAATTTAACGAGGTTTATACTAAATTGTTTAGTGGTGGAAGTGCAAAGTTAGAATTGGTGGACTCGGAAGACCCATTAGAAGCAGGGTTAGAAATGCTGGTTTCACCACCAGGTAAAAGACTTCAATCAATCACACTTCTATCAGGAGGAGAACAAGCGCTTACTGCTCTCTCCTTAATTTTTGCTGTTTTCCTAGTAAGTCCATCTCCTATTTGCGTGCTCGACGAAGTTGACGCTCCTTTGGACGATGCTAATGTTACAAAATTCTGTTCATTATTAGATGAACTTACAAAAATAACTAGAACTAAATTTATCATTATAACACACCATGCATTAACGATGTCTAGAATGCACAGACTTTACGGAGTTACAATGCCCGAAAAGGGAATAAGTCAATTAGTTGCTGTCGATTTGCAAAAAGCAGAGGGACTAGTGGCCTAAATTTTAAATGGAAAATAATAAAAATTTTAAAACTCGCCTAGAAATTGAAAAAAATAAGCTATCTAAAGATTCTGGTGAAAAAGATGAAAATAATAGTGGTTTTTTTATGGGAAACGCTTTTAAGTTAGGTACTGAAATGGTTTCAGCAGTACTAGTTGGGACAATAATTGGGTTTATTTTAGACAGTTGGTTTGGTACTAAACCTTGGTTAATTATATTTTTCTTTTTTGTAGGTGCAGCTGCAGGGATATTAAATGTAATTAGAGCAGCAAAAAAAATGCAACAAAAATAAGAATTATATTATGGCTACAAACCCTATGCATCAGTTCAATGTTAGAAAAATTGGACCTGAAATTAATCTAGGAGGTGTTGATTTATCTTTTACTAATTCTAGCTTATTTATGTTAATTAGTGCGGCAGCAATTTGTATTTTTCTTTTTTTGGGCACTAAAGAAAAAAAAATAATTCCTAGCAAGATTCAATTGTTAGCTGAGATTTCTTATAACTTTGTGGCTAAAATGATAAGTGACACAGCAGGCACAAAAGCAAAACCCTACTTTCCATTTATTTTTAGTTTATTTATGTTTGTGTTGTTGTGTAACATGGTTGGTATGTTGCCCTACTCATTTACTGTAACAAGTCATATTATTGTTACATTAGTAATGGCATTGTTTATATTTCTTTCTGTAACAGTAATTGGTTTTTTAAAGCATGGATTTAAGTATCTATCAATTTTTGTTCCTAAGGGCGTTCCTATTGTTCTTTTGCCATTAATTACTATTATTGAAATTATATCATACTTAAGTCGTCCGGTAAGTTTGTCAGTAAGATTATTTGCCAACATGATGGCAGGCCATACAATGTTAAAAGTGTTTGGTGGATTTGTTATCAGCTTGGGTATTGTAGGTGGGTGGTTGCCACTTACTTTTTCAGTTGCACTAACTGGCTTAGAAATATTAGTTGCATTTCTTCAAGCTTATGTTTTTGCAATATTAACCTGTATCTATTTAAATGATGCATTAAATTTACACCATTAAAAAAGGAGGAAAAATGGAGTTAGAAGCGGCAAAAATGATTGGAGCAGGTCTTGCTGCAATCGCGTTAGCTGGAGCTGGAGTAGGTATCGGGATTA
>MDTB01027742.1_pt1 | contig 29224 bp, 29 predicted proteins | sample 811161 | NCBI WGS metagenome assembly MDTB01 (sample SAMN05326650, study PRJNA326480) | marine metagenome | isolation source: seawater | place: Mediterranean Sea | collected 2009
GGACCATTTGCAAATGTTGGTGAGCATGGGTTAAGGGAACTACAATTATTTGTTGATAACGTGAACGCACGTGGCGGTGTTTTAAATGGCGTTAAATTCGAAATTATTCCGCTTGATGGGAAGGGTAACCCTCAGGAGTCCTTAATCGCCTTTCGCCAGCTTGTTGATCAAAATGTCGAATTTCTGATACAAGGCAATTCCTCAGCGGTCGCTGGAGCGCTAAGTGAGGCTGTGGCGAAGCATAATCAGCGTAATCCGAATGACGCGATGGTTTATCTTAATTATGGGGCGGTCGATCCAATGTTGACTAATGATCGTTGTAATTTCTGGCATTTCCGATTCGATGCTGATTCTGATATGAAGATGGAGGCGCTAACCAACATGATGGCATCGGATGCAGCAATTAAAAAGGTCTATTTGATTAACCAAGATTATTCCTTCGGTCATGCTGTTTCTAAAGCGTCTATATCAATGCTCAACAAAAAAAGACCTGACATTGAAATTGTAGGTGATGATTTGCACCCGCTTGCAAAAATTAAGGACTTCTCTCCTTATATAGCTAAGATTAGGGCGTCTGGTGCGGATTCAGTGATTACAGGAAACTGGGGAGCAGACCTTGCACTTCTTGTAAAGGCAGCAAGTGAGGCTCGCTTAGATGTTAATTTCTACACACAATACGCGGGTATCGTTGGAGGATTATCAGCGATGGGTGATGCTGCTGCAGACCGTGTGAAGCAGGTCACAATGTGGCATGTAAATGCTGGGGGAGACGAGTCTGATGCGCTTACTCAAGCTTATCGCGACAAATTCCCCAAGGCTAATGATGATTTATTTTTTCTATCTTTAAAGCATGCGATAGAACTCCTTGTTCTTGCCATTGAGGAATCCGGCTCGACAGACCCATTAACCGTAGCTAAAGCGCTTGAAGAAGCTAGGTATAAAGGCGCGACCGGGGAAGTATGGATGCGCGCAGAGAATCATCAACTGATGCAGCCACTCTATGTGTCAACTTTCAAAAAATCCGGAGTTGACGGTGTTGAGTTTGACGTTGAACGTATGGGCATTGGCCCGATGACCGATTTCGTCACAAGAGCAGAGGACACATTTCTGCCGACTACTTGTGATATGAAACGTCCTAATTAATACGATTGATGGGCGCCGCAAACAGTCTTATTTTTGTTGTTTAATTCGTTTATTTTATTTTCCTACAAAACAATAGTTTATAAGTTTTTATTGAAGTAAAAAGGGCGGCGCATGACAATAAAAAACCGCTGCCTCGATGACAACGGTTTTTTCAAACTGGCTCCTCGACCTGGACTCGAACCAGGGACCCACTGATTAACAGTCAGTTGCTCTACCAACTGAGCTATCGAGGAATTGGAAGGCGCTTATGATAGTGATTCGGAGACCGTTGGTCAACTGGGCTCCTAAAGGATTACTTTAGAGATTGCATCAGACACAAACTCAACGTTTTGGGAGTTTAGGGCGGCAACGCAGATCCGGCCACTTTCTACCGCATATACAGAATGCTCTTCTCGAAGCTTAATTACTTGCTCCTTTGTTAATCCTGAATAGGAAAACATTCCTTTTTGTTGCGTAATAAATGAAAAATCAGCCCCTGGACATAACTTAGCAATATTCGTCGAGAGATCTAAACGCATTTTTTTAATGCGCTCTCGCATACCAGTCAGCTCGTTAACCCATTGAGCCTTAAGTTCTGAATCCGCAAGGACTGTTTCAACCAAGGCTCCACTGTGGATGGGTGGGCTTGAATAATTGGTTCGTATCAAACGCTTTAATTGACTCTGCACCCGCTTTGCTTCCCCAGCGGTGCCAGACATAATCGATAAACCGCCGATACGCTCGCCGTATAATGAAAATGACTTCGAGAATGAATTCGAAATAACTAAATTCTGACATTTTTCAGTGAATAGTCTCACCACTGCCCCATCCTCATCAAGGGAAGATCCAAACCCTTGATAGGCAATATCTAGAAATGGAATCAAACCCCGATCCACAACGATATCAGTAACAATTTGCCATTGATCTGCGGTTAAATCTACACCGGTTGGATTGTGACAACAAGCATGCAACAAAACAATGGCTTGTTGTGGTAACGCTTTTAACTGCTCAACCATTCGATCAAATGCGATCCCTCGAGTATTTGGATCGTAGTATGGGTAAACATTTACTTTTAGTCCCGCATTACTAAATATCCCCTGGTGATTTGCCCAACTAGGATCAGAAATCCAGACATCTGAACATCCAACAATTTGTCTTAGAAAGTCGGCCCCAACCTTCAACGCACCGGTCCCTCCCAAGGTTTGAGCCGTAATGATCCGATTCGTATTGAGCAGCTCAGAATCAGATCCGAAAAGTAATGTTTGAACGAGCTTATTGTATTGAGTATTACCCTCGATTGGCTGGTAAGATCTAGCCCGATGCTTCGCCACAATTTTTGATTCCGCTAATCGCACGCAACTTAGCAATGGCACGTTACCATTGTCATCGTAATAAACACCGACACCTAAATTAACCTTATTAGGATTATTGTCTGACTTGAAGAGTTCTGTTAATCCTAAGATAGGATCACTGGGCGCTAATTCAACTGCGCTAAAAGCTGAGTTCATCATATACTGGTCGCTGATAAGATAGAGATTAAGAAACAAACGGGCGATATTGTACCGCACGTATTCATGCAAATTCCACAAGAAACAAGGTTCACGACATTTTGTCCTCAGAAAATTTCATTAGATTTCCCGATAGTCCCTTTTTGCTCAATCAATTGTTCGAACCTGCTGGCGATCAACCAAAAGCGATTCAGAGTCTCCTGGACGGTCTTAGCACTGATTTGTCATACCAGACGTTACTGGGTGTTACAGGGTCAGGGAAGACGTTTACGATGGCTAACGTTATTGCTCGCTCAGGAAGACCGGCAATCATTATTGCTCCGAATAAGACACTAGCAGCGCAGTTATATTCGGAATTTAAAGAATTTTTTCCAAAAAATTCTGTTGAGTATTTTGTTTCGTATTACGACTATTATCAGCCTGAGGCCTACGTACCGTCTCGTGATCTATTTATCGAAAAAGATTCCAGTATTAATGAACACGTTGAGCAGATGCGCCTTTCAGCAACTAAATCGCTGCTAGAGCGTGACGATTCCATTATTGTTGCGAGCGTCTCCTGTATTTACGGTATCGGAGATCCGGTTGATTATCATGGAATGATATTGCACCTAATAGAGGGTGAGGAGATTGGTCAAAGGAAAATCATTCAACGACTCGCTGAGATGCAGTACGAGCGCAACGATATGGATTTCCATCGAGGTGTATTCAGAGTTAGGGGTGATGTAATTGATTTATTTCCATCCGAAAACTCTGAACATGCTATCCGTATTGCATTATTCGATGACGAAATAGAATCTCTATCCATTTTTGATCCCTTAACTGGTCATATTATTAATAAAGTTAAACGTTACACCGTTTACCCCTCAAGTCACTATGTCACACCCCGAGCAACAGTTTTACGTGCTATTGAAGCAATAAAAATCGAACTTCGTGAGCGCATCGTTCAATATCAAAAAAATAGTCTCCTCGTAGAATGCCAGAGGATTGAACAGCGCACTCGATTTGATCTAGAAATGCTGACTGAAATGGGTTTTTGTAAAGGCATCGAGAATTACTCGAGACATTTGTCGGGGCGTAATGAAGGCGACCCACCCCCAACATTAATAGACTATTTGCCTAAAAATGCAATTATGTTTATTGATGAATCCCATGTTACCGCGCCTCAGATAGGCGGTATGTATAAAGGAGATAGGGCGCGCAAAGAAAATTTGGTTAATTATGGATTTAGGCTCCCATCTGCGCTGGACAATAGACCATTGCGCTTCGATGAGTTTGAGCGACTAATGCCGCAGACGGTTTTTGTTTCCGCTACACCGTCCAATTATGAGCTTGAGAAGCAACAGCGCGTCGTAGAGCAGGTTGTTCGTCCAACGGGTTTAGTAGACCCAGAACTGGAAGTCCGGGCGGCCAGCACTCAAGTTGATGATCTTCTGTCCGAAATCAATGTAAGAGCAAAACTTCATGAACGAGTCCTGGTTACGACCCTTACCAAGCGAATGGCTGAGGATCTTACTGATTTTTTATCAGAAAATGGAGTATCGGTGCGATATTTACATAGCGATATCGATACGGTCGAGCGTGTTGAAATCATTCGAGATCTTAGGCTTGGAGAGTTTGACGTATTGGTTGGCATTAACTTGTTGCGGGAAGGATTAGATATTCCAGAGGTTTCTTTAGTGGCTATTTTAGATGCAGACAAAGAGGGATTCTTACGTTCTGAACGATCTTTAATACAAACGATCGGTCGAGCAGCAAGACACATTAACGGTCGAGCCATTTTGTATGGGGATAAGATTACAAAGTCAATGCGGCGCGCCATTGACGAAACAAACCGGCGACGCGAGAAGCAGATTGCTTTCAACCTAGAAAACAACATTACTCCGACTGGTGTTGATAAGCGTGTTCGAGACCTGATAGAGGGTGTCTTCTCCGAACGTGACTCAAATAAAGGAAGTGTTAACGGCAAGGAAGCGAGCAAAGAAATCAAATCGGAATCAGATTTGCTGGTCGAGATGAAACGGGTTGAGAAACAGATGCGAGAATCGGCTAAGAATTTAGAATTTGAAAAGGCAGCGCAGTATCGAGATACGTTGAAAAGCCTAAAAGATAAGTTCTTATCAGGGTCCTTTAACTAGAGAAAAATGGAAAAAGGAAAAAAACTAAAAGTTTGTGTGGTTTGTACAGGCAACATTTGTCGCTCTCCAACTGGAGAGGCCGTACTAAATAAAAAGGCAAAACAGAGAGGATTACAAACGTTATTTTCTTCTTCCTCAGCAGGAACTCACGCTTACCATGTCGGAGAGATGGCCGACACGCGAAGTATCAGCGCAGCCGAGAATAGAGGGTATGACATGACCAGCATTCGGGCTCAAAAGATCTCAGAGACTGACTTTGAAAATTTCGACATATTTCTTGCTATGGACTTCGAACATCTCAAGACACTCAATAAAATAAAACCAGCAAGTAGCTCAGCTGAAGTCCTGCTATTTCTCGAATTCAGTCAAAAATTCTCGCGTCAAGGTGTTCCTGATCCTTACTACGGAGCTACGGATGGGTTTACGACTGTACTCGACATGATCGAAGAGGGCGCAGATACATTTTTAGATCAAATGTACCCGGCGCGCGCTTCAATGTGATAGCTCAGCATCGCTTCCAATTAAATTAATTCGGATCGTCTTGAGTCTCTACTTGCTGTAATGGCTCGCTTTGAGCTTCGATACTCGACGCCTGCGCTTGTCTTCGACGCTTTCTCTCTTCACGTACTTTTTCTAATTCCTCATTATTCAATGTGGAATCAAGATTAGCGTGCTTTACAGATGATGAAGTCTCGATCATGGTCATCCCAGCAGGCAATACGACTGGCTCCTCCTTTATCGGAACCTGTCTCGGAGTGGTTTGCTTTTCAGCATCGGACTTAGGTGTGCTTTCCACTTTTTTCGGCGCAGCCATCTCAGCCTGCACAGCGACCGGTTTTACAACTTCGGCCTGTTGGTTTGTCTCAACCATACCAGTAGACTCCGTTGAGATTGAACCTGAGCTTGATTCCTCTGTAGGCTTATCACTTTGATTCACGGGCTCACTTTGTGCAACTGGCTGTGTGGCACTTGCATTAACACCCTGAGATTGAACAGGCGATTGGCTCTGATTGGCGCTACCTTGTAGGTCATTTGTTGCGTCTTGGTTATTCGTTGCTCCTGAGTCTTGAACTGAATTACGGTCACCGCGCCGATTACGGCTCCTTCGATCATTATTTCTGCGTCTGTGTCGACCGCTCTGACCTTCTCGTTTTTCGGTGTTAGGACCTTCGGTATTTGAAACTTGGGAGCCATTATTACCATTGTTATTCGTATCCATGGTCTCTTTTGCAGGGTCCTGTCGCTGCGCAGTATTTTGCGAAGTGGATTCGGAACGATTCTCTTCAACCCGACCACGGCCACGTCTAGGTCGTCGGCGATCCCTAGAATCGGTACGATTGCGTCTTCGATCATTACGCTCATCGCCTCTTCCGCCACGTCTGCGGTCAGAATGTTGATTTCGTCGTCTGTTATTCGAAGATGATTTTTCTTTTGGTTCGCTCGACCCGAACAAAGCTGCAATTAAACGCTTAAAGAACCCGTCCTTCTTACTTTGTGCTGGAGGAGGTTGCGTGGGCGTAACCCCTTGAACCGCCGCAGAAGGTTTCTTTATATCTTTCTTTTTGTCTTTACCTTCTTCTGCATCAACAATCTTTTCTGCAAGATCATAGCTTGCAAGATTCGTATCGATCTGATTCAGTTCGTCATGTCGAAGCCTTTTAACGGCGTAGTGAGGCGTCTCTAATTGACTATTAGGAATCAATACACAACTGACCTTCACTCGATGCTCAATAGCATAGAGCTCATCTCTTTTTTCATTCAGTAAATAAGAAGCGACCGACACTGGCACTTGAGCATGAACGGCTGCTGTGCTCTCCTTCATAGCCTCTTCCTGCACAATTCTAAGCACGTGGAGCGCTGTAGACTCGACAGAGCGGATAACTCCAGTACCGCCACATCTGGGGCAAGTTATATGACTCGTCTCACCAAGCGACGTCTGGAGGCGTTGCCGAGACAGCTCTAACAGTCCAAATCTCGAAATCTTACCCACTTGGACGCGAGCGCGATCGTACCTCAGCGCCTCTCGCAACGTGTTTTCAACTGCTCGCTGGCTCTTAGTATCCTCCATATCGATGAAGTCGATAACAACGAGTCCACCCAAATCACGCAGACGCAGTTGGCGAGCTACTTCATCCGCAGCCTCAATATTTGTTTTACGCGCAGTCTCTTCAATATCACTCCCACGTGTTGAACGAGCTGAGTTGACATCGATGGCGACCATTGCCTCCGTGTGATCGATCACAATGGAACCACCAGAAGGCAGCAGTACCTGTCTCGAGTAAGCTGACTCTGTTTGATGTTCGATTTGAAAACGAGAAAACAACGGAGTTTCTTCTTGATACCACTTCACTCGATCCACATTGTGGGGCATCACATGACCCATAAACTGTTGGGCTTGCTCGTAAATTGACTCCGTATCGATCAATATTTCACCAATATCTTGGCGAAAATAATCTCGTATGGCACGAATAACCAGGCTTGCATCCTGATAGATTAAAAACGGTGCTGTTTGACTGTCTGCGGCGTCGTCAACCGCTTTCCATAGCTGCGTTAGATAATTTAGATCCCACTCTAACTCCTCTGCGCTGCGTCCGATGCCTGCCGTTCTGGCAATGACGCTCATGCCTTTTGGCAAACTCAGTTGGTCCAGCGCATCGCGTAATTGAGCACGTTCTTCACCTTCGATGCGTCTTGATACTCCGCCACCTCTGGGATTATTTGGCATTAACACTAAGTACCGACCCGCAAGACTAATAAAGGTAGTTAGTGCGGCGCCTTTATTGCCACGTTCATCTTTCTCAACTTGAACAACGAGCTCTGTGCCCTCAGATATGACATCTTGAATCCGCACGCGAGTTGGATTGGCCTTAGGATCTTTAAAATAAGATCGGCTTATTTCTTTAAAAGGGAGAAATCCGTGCCTTTCGGCACCATAGTTAACAAAGGCCGCCTCGAGGCTAGGCTCTACACGCGTGATAACGCCTTTATATATGTTGCTTTTTTTCTGTTCCTTACCTGTTGTTTCTACGTCTAAGTCGATGAGTGTTTGCCCATCGACGATCGCGACTCTGAGCTCTTCGGCATGAGTTGCGTTGAATAGCATTCGCTTCATTTTTATTCCCCCGCGCAATTTATGCGTGTGGGAGATCAAACCGGCGCTAGTTTTTGATAGTTTTGTTCAACTATTTCAATAAATTAACTAAATAAATTCTTTCGTCGTATCAACTAATCGTTTCCTAATATTAATATCTTTCCGGTTTTGCTGAGCCCCCGCAAACTACCGGCGTTGGCCTTTTAAATCTCCCGCACTGTCTTGTGCGCGTAAATCATTTACTATATCGCTACTTTCGTTTTTCGTTATTTAGGTGAGCGAAATTAACCTTGGGACGAGTCTTTACAATATTCGTTGAGAACTTATCGGCTAACTAACAACGGGACTAAATACCCGGAGGCCGTACGCTCTTTATGAGACCGTGGCATTCTCGTCGTCAAACGACTCGTTAACGAATTATAATTGAAAATGAATAACTTATGTAAAGATCGCGTGAATAACGTCGAGATAGGCGTTGAAGGTGAAGATCAGCGTATCGACAACTATTTGCTAAGATTACTTAAAGGCGTGCCCAAAAGTCATGTGTATCGTATTCTTCGTAGTGGGGAAGTGCGTGTTAATGGCGGACGGGCTGGGCCAAGCCGCAGACTGACTTTGGGCGATAAGGTTAGAATTCCTCCGATCAGAGTAGCTCAAAAAATCCAAGAACTTAACCCGATTGACCCAGAAGAATTCAAAATTTTGCATGAAGATGAGCATATCCTGGCGATCGACAAGCCGGCTGGTCTTGCGGTTCATGGGGGTAGTGGAGTTTCCTCAGGGCTGATTGAGCAGTTAAGGGCCACAAGACCAAATCAACCCTTTTTAGAACTCATCCATCGATTAGATAAAGATACATCTGGAGTCCTCTTGTTAGCCAAACGAAGATCCGCGCTTACAAACTTGCACGCACAGATCAGAAAGGACCAAACAAGAAAGATATACCTAACTTTGGTTTGGGGGAGTTGGGACTGTCAAATCTCCAAAGTCGATTTATCGCTAAGAAAGTATGTGTCCAAAGCAGGGGAACGACGTGTTGTAGTTGATCGCGCGAACGGCAAGCCATCCCTGACTTTATTCAAATTACTTGAGGCTAACGAGCAAACGAGCTTAATTGAAGCAAACCTAAAGACCGGAAGAACGCATCAGATTCGGGTTCACTTAGCTCATATAAACTACCCGATTTTGGGTGATGACAAGTACGGAGATTTTCGCCGTAATAAACTGTTCCAAAAATATGGTTTAAAGCGTATGTTTCTGCACGCGCACCAATTTTCATTCAAACATCCAAAGCTGGGTAATAAAATAACACTCGAATCGCCGCTTCCCATGGAACTCGATCAGTTGATGAGGTCTATCGATGAGTCTCACAAAAGCCAAGGGCAAGATAATTAAATGAACAACTTTGATTTAATCGTATTCGATTGGGACGGAACGCTTGTGGATTCTACCGCGCATATAGCGAAAAGCATTCAAAAAGCATATGCCGATAATGATCTGCCTGTCCCAAATGAGGCCGACTCCAAGCACGTGATTGGACTCGGACTGGTAGACACCTTTAATTATTTATCGCCGGACCTTACAAAGGAACAACACCAAGGCATCGTGAATCGGTATAGACACCATTTTTTAGATGCTGATAAGACGATTCATTCATTTAAGAATGTTCTGGAAGGACTTCAAGATTTAAGTCAGAAAAATTATTTTCTTGCAGTCGCAACTGGAAAAAGCCGAGAAGGTCTTAACCGAGCACTGACTAAAGTCAATTTTGGTCATCTTTTTGTCGTGACTCGATGCGCTGACGAGGGGCTCCCCAAGCCGAATCCAGATATGCTTCATTTTATTATGGATGACGTGGGCGTCACTCCTGAGCGGACGGTCATGATTGGCGATACCACGCATGATCTTCTTCTTGCCCAAAACGCTGGAGCACAAGGTATCGGAGTCACATACGGAGCTCATGAAAAAGATAAGTTGATTGCGCTAAATCCAATCACTTGTGTTGACAGCTTTGCTGAATTGACGACATGGCTTCTCAAAAACGGTTGATTTGTAAATCCTCGGAGCTGCGTGATGCCGGCAACGGAGTTCGGTTCGCTACTCATGACAAAAACGGAGAAGAGGCGTCTGCTTTCGTCATTCGCCATCACGGCGTGGTTTTTGGTTACCTCAATCGGTGCGCCCATATTCAGGTTGAGCTCGACTGGCAGCACGGACAATTTTTTGATGCGGACTCAGAGCTATTAATGTGCGCCACCCATGGAGCTTTATATCTTCCTGACACCGGAGAGTGTATTGGTGGACCCTGTAGAGGAGCTTTTTTAACAAAACTGCTTATTACTGAAAAAGATGGCAAAGTATACCTAATCGACTAACAGGACAGATTTAAATAATATGTGTGAAACTCGATATGCTGTCTGAGCTGGGATTGATTCTCAATTAAGAGTGCTTTAAGCTCCGCAGACATCATGAGCAACCGAAACAATCCGAGTCAAAAATTCATAGTTGGCCAAGCAATTTTTCTTTTGTTTATTAAATGCCAGTGGAGCCGTCATGACGATTCATTCAATTATAAAATTCATCAGCCTAGCAAGTGCAATATTTCTCTTGATTGGTTGCAAAGCGGATTCACTCGAAATCAAATTAAGCGATGAAGAGATTAAAGCGGCAATCGCAGGAGAAACAGTTTCGATTGATTTTGAGGCTGAGTTCAGCATGCTTGGCGAACTCGACGAAGAGAACAAAGCAACCTTGGACCAGTTACTGATCTTAGCAGAAGAATTTTTAGTGCTTGAAGATTTTGAAATCGAAAACGGCGATTTCGGAGCAAAGATTCTGTTAGAAGGTTCAATGCCGATAACAGCAAACGCCCAGGAAGAGAGTCCTTGGTATATTAAAGTTTCTCCTTATGGCGGAAGTTTTTATATGGTTCAGCTTAAAACTGGTGGTAACTTTGATCGGCTTGAGAGCGCTATGAGCGATATCAACTTCCTTTTATCTGCGGATCCATATCACCCTCTTAAATACAAGTACAAAGGGCCAGGAAGCAGTGTAATCGCACCGGCTGTAGAGATTGGCGGTACGACTCATTTATATTATTCGGAAAAAATCGAAAATAGACTTACGATGAACTTTTCAGGCGGTCCATTTGATAACACCGGTGGGGGCTTTTTAGTCAGCTTTGATTAATAATTATGGATACGTTAGAAAAAGACACTCTAACTAATTTAGCGCAAGCATCACTCGTAGAACAGCGTAGAACGCGTCGTTGGAAAATATTCTTTCGTTTTTTCTATTTAGCAATTGCTATAGCCATTTTCTTCGCATTTACGGCTAATAATAACGGCCAAAATGAAGTTCCACACACTGCGATTGTCGATATAGACGGCGTTATTGCGTCGGGCGCTCCTGCAAACGCCTATGATGTGATAGCTGGCCTTGAAAGAGCTTTTAATAGCAAGCATGCGAAGGGGATCATCATTCGCATCAATAGTCCTGGAGGCAGTCCGGTGCAATCGGAACTCATCAATCAAGAGATTAAACGCTTACGTGGGCTCAGTCCTGATTTGCCAGTCTACGCAGTCGTGGAGGATCTATGTGCCTCAGGTGGTTACTACGTCGCAGTTGCTGCTGATCAAATATACGTTGCGCCCTCAAGTATCGTTGGTTCTATCGGAGTCCGTATGGATGGGTTTGAGTTTACTGAGGCACTGGAGTCTTTAGGAATAAAGCGTCGCTTACTCACTGCAGGTGAAAACAAGGCATTTCTTGATCCATTTTCGCCAATGAGGCCTGCACAAGAGGAACATGCTAAAGCTATACTTAACAATATCCATCAACAATTTATTCAAGCCGTAACCGATGGCCGAGGTGAGCGACTTCAAGAGAACCCGAACATTTTTTCTGGATTAGTTTGGACTGGAGAGCAAAGTATAGAATTGGGCCTGGCAGACGGATATGGCAGCGTTCTTTCGGTAGCTAGAGAGATTATTGGGGAAAGAGAATTGGTTAATTATTCGGTCAAAGAGAGCTTTGGCGAACGAATAATCAGAAAACTTGGCGCAGAAATTATATATAAAACAATGGATTATAGGCTATACTGACTGTATTTTATGAATGATTATGGTAGAGTTATACCATGCCGCCTGAGTATCCTGGATAACGCAATCAGTGGTAGACCGACCAACGCTGTCGGGTCATCACCAAGTATCGAGTCTAGGAGCGTAATGCCCAAACCCTCCGACTTGGCACTGCCAGCACACCCAAGAACATCTTCCTTAGCAACGTAGCGTTCAATTGCTGATAACTCCAGATCTCTGAACTTCACTTCAGTATTTATAACCTCAGAATCATAACGATGTGTATTTGTGTTCCAAACGCACAAACCCGTATAAAAAACAGCAGTTCGTCCGCTTGCATACTGCAATTGGTCAATGGCATTACTGGTTGTTCCGGGCTTGGAAAGCCATCTTCCCTCACAATCCGCGACTTGATCTGAGCCAATAACAATACGCCCCACTGTCTGTAACTCAGCTACAGAACCTGCTTTAGCGATGGATAAGCGTTTGGCACACGCTACGGCGCTTTCTTGATCAAGCGGAGTCTCCTCAACAATAGGTTCTTTAACTTCAAACTCTGGACAAATACGCCTCAACAACTCTTGACGATAGGTTGACGTTGAAGCAAGAATAATTATTGGTTTAGCCTCTGAACTCATCACTCATTACTTTTCAGATAAAATTTTGACAAATGCACATATAATCAATATTATGCGCGCCCTATGATCAACCGACCGAGTATTGACACATTGGAGTTTGCACGAAAAGGGCAAACTCAACATCTCCAGCTAAGGTCTGGGGATTTGCGTAGGTTAACCGATGATTCAATATTCGTAAATGATACCGTTAAGGCTAAGGTTATCGGCGGAGTACAAAAAGACGGGAAGCCCTTTATAGAAATCAAAATGCACGGCGAATTAAAGTTAACTTGCCAGCGGTGCCTTGAACTATATGACTTGCAGATTAATTCGCACAGTCGGTTTATAATAGCGGCGGACGAAATGGAATTGGTAGAAGTCTCCCTAGAAGAAGAGGGCGTGATTACCTTACTTGCAGAGCAGGAACGTGATCTTGTGGACTTTGTAGAGGAGGAACTGTTGTTGGCTTTACCTATGGTTCCGCTTCACGAGGAAGGCGAATGCACAATTCCTCAGCTGTCGGACGGAGACACGAAGGTGACAAGCCCATTTAAAGGGTTAAGAAAAGCATTTTAAAACTAAAAAATTTGGAGTATTGACAAATGGCCGTGCAACAAACAAAAAAATCACCGTCTAAACGAAACATGCGCCGAGCACATGATTCACTATCCAGCCCATCGACAGCGATTGAGCCTACGACTGGTGAAACGCACCTACGACATCACATTAGCCCCAATGGCTTTTATCGGGGTAAAAAAGTTATTCAAAAAAACGACGACTAAGTTTTATCAGACATTGTGGGTGCCTGATAGATAAGGCATGTCAGCTACTTGGGACAGATATGGATCAAGTGAGTCGCTTCGCCGATAAACGATCGGCGTACAAATCATGACCATAAGAATAGCAATAGATTGCATGGGGGGAGACTATGGCGTAAAAGTCACGGTTCCTGCAGCAATCCACTTTGTTAAATCGCATCCAGACACCCACGTGATTCTTGTGGGCAAGTCGGATCAAATTAAAAAAAGACTTAAACGACATCCTCATGATGCTAAACGATTAAGTATTGTTCATGCTGACGAGATCATCAGTATGGATGAAGGACCTGCTCAAGCACTCCGAACCAAAAAAAACTCATCTATGCGAATCGCTATAGATTTAATTAAAGACGGACAAGCGAACGCATGCGTCAGTGCCGGCAATACTGGCGCACTTATGGCTATCTCAAGATTTGTGCTCAAGATGTTGCCTGGGATTGAGCGTCCAGCGATAGCCTCGTTCCTCCCGACTCACAAAGGACAGGTATGCATGCTGGATCTCGGTGCTAACGTAGATTGTTCTGCCGAACATTTATTTCAGTTCGCAGTAATGGGTAGCTGCCTTGTTGCTTCAAGTGGAGGATCTGCTTTCCCGAGCGTAGGTCTATTAAATGTTGGAGCCGAAGATATTAAAGGTAATGAGGTGGCCAAAGAAGCCTCGGAAATACTCAAGCACAGCTCCCTCAATTTCAAAGGTAACGTTGAAGGGACAGACATATATAGAGGAACTACTGATGTAATTGTTTGTGACGGATTTGTTGGAAATATAGCACTGAAAACATCCGAGGGCCTGGCTCAAATGTTAGGTAAATACCTGAAAGAAGAATTCCACCGTAATACGTTTACAAAGATATTAGGCTTATTAGCGTCTCCTGTGATAAAACAATTCAAAAAGCGTGTCGACCATCGACGATATAACGGGGCTAGCTTGTTGGGATTAAGAGGAATTGTTGTTAAAAGTCATGGATCAGCCGATTTATATAGCATGGGTTTTGCCATGCAGAGAGCCTATGAGGAGGTAAAACACTCTATACTCGATGCCATTACTGATAACATTCAGGTGCCTGAACAGAAAGAGTTGTGATGTATTCAAGAATTATTGGCACTGGGAGTTACCTTCCGAAAAAAATTGTAACTAACAAAGATCTTGAAAAATTGGTGAATACGAGCGACGAATGGATCGTATCACGCTCAGGAATCAAGCAACGGCATATTGCCGAAGATAACGAGGTCACCAGCGATCTAGCCGGAAAGGCTGCTCAAGAAGCCATTAATCAGGCTGGACTGAATAACGACGAAATAGACCTTATTGTTGTTGCAACAACAACACCCGATATGGTCTTTCCAAGCACCGCCTGTATCGTTCAGTCGAAGTTAAATATTCCCACCTGCCCAGCTTTTGACGTTCAGGCTGTTTGCTCAGGGTTCGTCTACGCGCTGAACATAGCAGATCTTTTTATAAAAAGCGGCCAAGCGAAAAATGTGCTTATCATAGGCGCAGAAATATATTCACGCATACTTAATTGGAAAGACCGATCAACATGTGTTTTGTTCGGAGATGGCGCTGGGGCTGTGGTACTAACTGGCTCAGAGTGCCCCGGAATTTTGAAAACCAGCCTTCATGCAGATGGGACGCTTCATAATCACCTGTGCGTTCCTGGTTGGGTTAAAGGCGGAGAAACCGTCGGGTCTCCTATGGTTCAAATGGATGGCGGTATAGTTTTTAAATTTGCGGTAAAAGTTTTTGAAGAGACTGCGCGTGAGTTACTCATCGCCGCAGGGAAGAGAGTCGAGGATCTCAATTGGTTTATACCGCACCAGGCTAACATTCGCATTATGGAATCCACGGCTAAAAAGCTAAATTTGCCGTTAGAAAAATTGATTGCTACGGTTGATCATCATGGCAATACCTCGGCAGCATCGATTCCTTTGGCGTTGGACGAAGCGGTACGAGATGGTCGTATCAAAAAAGGGGAGCTCATGTTATTTGCCGGAGTTGGTGGTGGTTTCACATGGGGTGGAGCCCTTCTTGAATTTTAGTGTGGTGTAAGGAATTAGGATCGTGACATTTTCTTTTTTATTTCCAGGCCAAGGATCTCAGTCTGTAGGCATGATGAATGCCTTCGCGGAGATGTCTACCGTTACAGAGACTTTTGAAGAAGCCTCATCTATTTTGCGAAAGGATATGTGGCAACTTGCACAAAGTGGCACGCAAGATCAACTTGCAATAACAACCAATACCCAGCCGCTCATGCTCATATCAGACATTGCCATGTATAGAACATGGATCCAACTAGGTGGGTCGACGCCGACCATTTTAGCTGGACATAGTTTAGGAGAATATGCCGCATTGGTCGCTGCTGGTACTCTCGAATTCTCCGATGCTTTATCCTTGGTACAGCAGCGTTCAATTTTGATGCAAAATGCGGTGCCTCCCGGGGTCGGCGCTATGGCAGCCGTATTGGGGTTGACAGATGAGGATATCGAACTGGCATGTGAACGAGCTATGGCTAAAAATGCAGGAATTGCTGAAGCTGCAAATTATAATGCGCCCGGACAAGTCGTAATAGCAGGCGATAAAAACACGGTAGAAATAGCGATTGATGAGGCAAAAAGTTTAGGAGCTAAACGTGCGACGCTACTCGCTATGGCAACGCCGTCTCATTGCAGTCTAATCAAACCAGCTGCAGACTTGTTTTTATCAGCCTTGAATGCGGCACCGATGAACGTACCAAAAATACCGGTCATTCACAATCAAAGTGTATCGACATCATCCACCGTAGAGGATATCCGAAATCGATTATATGAACAGTTGTTTAGCCCGGTCAGATGGGTTGAAACTATAAGGTATATTACTGGAACAAGCACAAATATTGGACTCGAGTGCGGACCTGGAAAAGTCATTACAGGGCTAAATAAGCGCATAGACAAAGAGTTTACTATGCTCTCGCTAGCATCTCGGGAAGAGATGGAGCTTGCCATCAATGAATTATCGAGAGGTAAGGGATGAACATCAGTTTAAAAAATGAGGTAATTCTTGTAACGGGAGCTAGCCGAGGAATTGGCGCTGAGATAGCAGCAACCCTCGGCCTGTCCGGGGCAATCGTTGCAGGGACGGCCACCTCGGATAACGGTGCAGCTCAAATCACCGAGACATTTAAAAAAAGCAACATCGCTGGTCAGGGCTATCGGCTGGACGTATCTGAGCCAGACGAGTGTGCCAGCACCCTAACTGATATTGAGAAGACTTATGGCTCCATCACTGTGCTCGTGAATAATGCAGGGATAACCCGAGATAATTTATTGATGCGAATGAAAGAGGAGGAGTGGGACAACATTATGAATACTAACCTCAAATCTGTTTATTCTCTCTCGAAGCTTGTTTGCCGAAATATGATGAAAGCACGCTCTGGCCGAATCATTAACGTGACTTCAGTTGTTGGGTTTTTAGGTAATGCAGGACAGTCAAATTACGCGGCCGCAAAGGCTGGAATTGTAGGGTTTAGCAAATCCTTAGCTCGGGAGCTTGGGGGGCGAAATATTAATGTGAACTGTGTTGCACCGGGATTCATTGATACTGAAATGACCCAAAGTCTTGCTGAGGAACAAAAAAAAGCCTTGATAAATCAAGTGCCTTTAGGCCGTTTGGGAGAGGTCTCGGATATAGCAAATACCGTTTTATTTCTATCTTCAGACCTTTCGAAATACATCACAGGATCAACTATCCACGTCAATGGCGGTATGATGATGGAATAGAACCCATACCACCTTTTATTTGGTAGAATACTGCGCTTTAGTGAGGCTAATTCGCTAAACAACTTTTTTTTAGAAACTGAGGGGTTTTGTACATGGAATCGATTGAGCAACGCGTCAAGAAAATTGTCGCTGAGCAGTTAGGTGTTAACGAAGCGGACATAAAGAATGAATCAACCTTTGTGGATGATCTTGGTGCTGATTCATTAGATACCGTGGAATTGGTCATGGCGCTCGAGGAAGAGTTCGAATGCGAAATTCCTGACGAAGAGGCTGAAAAAATCACGTCGGTTCAACAAGCTATCGATTACGTCAACTCAAATATAGATAGCTAATCCATTTGTGAGGATCTATCCACACTGTAAGGAGCAGTAGGTGTCAAGGCGTCGTGTCGTCGTAACGGGTCTAGGCATTGTTTGTCCAGTTGGAAACAATGTTCCTCAGGCTTGGCAGAGCATTCTTGCTGGAAAATCCGGAATAGATACCATCACTCGTTTTGATGCGACGCCGTTTTCCTCTCATATCGCCGGCGAGGTTAAAGATTTCGATATTACCGCCGTTATTTCTGCCAAAGACGCACGAAGAATGGATACATTCATCCATTATGGTCTTGCTGCAGGTATTGAGGCACTAGAGGACGCCGGATTCTCTATGCAACCAGACAATGCCGAACGAATCGGCGTAAATATCGGCTCAGGTATTGGCGGCCTTCCACTGATTGAAGATACCGATAAAACCTTAGAAAAGAGCGGTCCAAGAAAGATTTCACCGTTTTTCATACCAGGAGCCATCATCAACATGGTTTCTGGAAACCTATCAATTATTTACGGTCTCAAGGGCCCAAGTCTCGCGATGGTTACTGCGTGCACGACAGCAACCCACTGTATCGGAGACTCTGCTCGGCTCATTGAGTATGGAGATGTCGATGTAATGGTCGCTGGTGGGGCAGAGTCGTGCGTATCACCGCTTGGGGTGGGAGGATTTGCAGCGGCGAGGGCTCTGAGTACACGAAATGACGACCCCGCGTCTGCTAGCCGGCCCTGGGATAGAGGACGAGATGGATTCGTGCTAGGCGAGGGCGCAGGCGTCATGGTTCTTGAAGAGTATGAGCATGCTAAGGCTCGTGGCGCCAAAATTTATTGCGAATTAAGCGGCTATGGAATGAGTGCGGATGCAAATCACATAACGGCTCCCTGCGAAGATGGGGAGGGTGCTGCACGCTGTATGAACAACGCAGTTAAAAATAGTAGGGTAGACCCTAATACAGTGGACTACATCAATGCTCATGGCACCTCAACACCATTAGGTGATATCGCAGAGACTGTCGCAATTAAACGTATGTTTGGAGACCACGCACGTAAATTAGTCGTGAGCTCCACAAAGTCGAGTGTTGGTCATTTACTAGGCGCCGCAGGGGGTGTCGAGGCAGTTTTTACTGCCTTGGCTATTAAGGATCAAGTTGCGCCACCCACGATCAACCTAAATGACCAAGATCCCGAGTGCGACTTAGACTACGTACCCAATAATGCCAGAAAAATGCCGATACGATCGGCTATTTCTAATTCATTTGGGTTTGGCGGCACGAATGGAAGTCTCGTATTTTCCAGCATGAACTGAGTTATCTTAGGTCATCTGCAAGAACAGATGGTTAGAAAATCTTGGAACAAGTAAAAATATTAACAATCCGATTAGGCCTCAGCGTATGTGCGCTTGCAGGTCTATTCTTGATCTGGATGCTATTTGCTGGATTAAAACCTATCGAATTAGATGAGCCCGTATTGGTCACGATTGAACGAGGAGCAACACTTAACGTCGCAACGGAGAGCTTAGAAAACAGCTCAGTAATCCACGACGCATGGTCTTTTAAATTGTTGGCCAGGGTGTTCGGCTTAGGCTCCGAAATCAAGGCAGGGAAATATCAGTTCGAAGACGGAATTACAGGATTTCAGGTGCTGCAAAAAATCCACCGTGGCTATTTCGCTAAAAATCGTATTCGCATTCAGGAGGGCTGGACGTTTACTGACCTTAGAGAAGCCTTGGATCAGCACGACGCCATTCTTCATACCAGTTCGGGCTGGACTAATAAAAGAATTCTCAATGAACTAAACATCTCGTACGGACATCCCGAGGGATTATTTTTTCCGGACACCTACATCTTCAGTGGCGGCACGAGCGACCTTAGAATCATGAGGATCGCCCATGAAAAAATGACTGAGGTGCTCGAAGAGGAGTGGCGAATGCGTCATGCCGACATCCGCCTAAAGGATCCTTATGAGGGGCTGGTGCTTGCTTCGATTATTGAGAAAGAAACGTATCTTGTAAAAGAGAAATCTCTTATTGCAGGCGTTTTCCTAAATCGCTTGGAGACAAGAATGCGACTGCAAGCTGATCCAACCGTTATTTATGGGATGGGAGATAACTTCGACGGTGATATCCGTTACAAAGATCTAAAAGATGACAATCCCTACAATACCTACACTAGACATGGCCTTCCACCATCTCCTATTGCGCTTCCTAGTCTTAGTTCTATCCGTGCCGCAATGAGACCTCAGGAAACGAACTTTCTGTATTTCGTTGCTAAAGGCGACGGCACACATCAATTCTCTGATAACCTTAAAGATCACAACCGAGCAGTAAGAAAATACCAACGCTAACAATAAGGACGACCGTGACTACAGGGCTTTTCATTACATTTGAAGGTATCGATGGAGCGGGGAAGAGCACCCAGCTCGATTACGCAGCAAGCTACCTTCGCAACCAAAAAAAAGATATTGTTCAAACGCGAGAGCCCGGTGGAACACCATTTAGCGAAAAGTTGCGCGATATGATTCTGAAAGCTAAACAGCCATTAGAATCCGACACAGAGGTGCTTCTCATGTTCGCAGCACGTAACGAGCATATAGCGCGCGTTATTCGGCCGGCACTCTATTGTGGCTCAATTGTAATTTGCGATAGATTCACCGACGCAACATTTGCTTATCAAGGTGGTGGTTCCGGCGTTTCATCATCACGAATCGAAACATTGGAAACTTGGGTACAAGGTAACCTTCAGCCAGATTTAACGTTTTTTTTTGATTTGCCGATCTTAGCAGCCCAACGACGTCTGGGTAAGAGAAAAAAAGATCGTTTTGAGTCAGAAACCATGAACTTTCACGAACGCGTAAGGCAGGGGTATTTAACAAGGGCGACACAATATCCTGGACGCATTAAGATCATCGACTCATCACGCAACAAAAGTCAAATTCGCGAGATGGTTCAAATCGAGCTAGATCGATTATGCAATTAACAGACTACCCTTGGCTTACTGAACCGAAGAATAGCGTTGGAAAAATTCTTCCACCAGCTCTCTTGATACACGGAGTAGAGGGAATAGGAAAAAGAGCTCTAGCGAATTATCTAGCTCAGTCGGTGTTATGTGAGGAAACATCATCAGTAAATGATCCATGCGGGAAATGTCCATCATGTGCACTTTTTACCGCAGACACTCATCCGGATTTTAAATTACTGACCAACGATGACGAGGATGCTTCTTCATCTAGAAATGACTTAGGTGACACGAAGAAATCGAAACATATCATTAGCGTTAAGGCCGTCAGGAGTTTGGGAACGTTTTGCGTCACGAAACCACATCGAGGGCATGCCAAAGTTATAGTCATCGATCCAGCAGAACACTTAAATCAAAGTGCTTCAAATGCATTACTCAAAAACGTAGAGGAACCTGCGGAATTTCTTCATTTCATACTTGTGGCAAAACATAAGGAAAGACTATTACCGACGCTACTCAGTCGATGCCTAAAGGTGAATGTGCGTCCTCCAGACGCTCAAGAGGCATTCAGATGGGTCGCGACTCAAATAGATGGGCAGTGTAAAGACCCGTATAGACAGGAGTTATCAATAGCCCTATCTGGTAATGCACCACTGTCTTCAATTAGGGTCATCGCGGATGAGGATTTTTTCAGTAATCGGGAAAGCATCCTCTCATTACTCAGCCAAAATCAAATTGATCCATTTGCACTCGCGACACTTTGTGAAAAAATAGAAGTTCCGACATTGCAACGAATTATCTACGCACTATTACATGATTTAATGTTCTTAAACATCCAGCAGGATGTGGCATTCCATGAAGACAAAAAAACTGAGTTAGGACGGATCAAACGTTCCCTTAGTAATAAAGCATTTAGTCGCTGGTTAAGCCTATTTAATGATTACCTCAAATCTGCTAGTCATCCATTGAATAGACGGCTAGCGCTCGAAGCTTTATTTTTAAAATGGCCGCAGACATAGGTCCCACCGCTATGCAAATAATTGATTCTCATTGTCATATCAACTTTCCCGAATTAGGAGATGATATTGATGGACTTCTCAGACGTATGGAAGAAAATAATGTCACCAAAGCGCTGTGTGTGTCGGTGCAGCTCGAGAAACTAAATGAGATTTTAGACCTAGCTAGCAAACATGGAAATATCTATGCATCTGTGGGCGTGCACCCAGATAACGAGAACTGTGAAGAGCCCACAACCGACCGATTAGTCACGCTATCAAATCATCCTAAAGTTGTTGCGATAGGCGAAACTGGCCTTGATTACTTCAGAGCAAAAGGTGATACCGAGTGGCAACGAGAACGTTTTCGTGTTCATATTGAGGCGGCTAAAATTACACAAAAACCTCTTATCATCCACACGAGAGCAGCGGGTAATGACACATTAGATATTCTTAGAGAACACGGAAGAGGGGACGTTAAGGGCGTGATGCATTGCTTTACTGAAACACTTCCATTTGCACTTGCATCGATTGAATTAGGATTCTTAATTTCATTCTCTGGTATCTTGACTTTTAAAAATGCCGAGGAAATTCGTAATGTTGCTAAAGCGATACCTATCGGGTCCATAATGGTCGAAACAGATTCCCCTTACTTAGCTCCAATGCCACATAGAGGTAAAACTAATGAGCCGTCCTACGTGCGTTTCGTTCTACAGGAACTTGCTCGCGTTAAGGAGCTACCTGTTGATATCGTAGCTCAGAAAACCACAGAAAATTTTCACAAGCTATTTTTAAACGGTAAATCAGCCTAGTCGATCTTTCAAACGCTCTAGCTCACCTGATATTTTTTTAATACCATTCATCAACTCCTGTTTATGGCGCTCATCTTCTTCATCAGCTGAATTAAGCGCTTTATTTTCTTTGTTGACCACGTCCACGACAATCGCAATCAACATATTTAGAAATGCGAAAGCTGAGAAGAAAATGAAGGTGAGGAAATAGATCCATGAGAGCGGGTACAACTCCATCACTTCATACATCACATCTGTCCAGTCCTCAAACGTCATAACCCTAAAGAGAGTGAGCATAGACTTGGAGATATCCCCCCAAAGAAATGGATTGATAGCTCCAAATAATGTCGAACCAATCGCGCCATAGATATAGAAGAAAATAAACATTAGCAACACGAGATAACCAAGCCTTGGAAGTGACTTGAATAAGGCGTTCAGCAGCAGACGTAATTCCGGAATAAAGGATATCAATCGTAAGACCCTGAAGATACGCAGTAAGCGTCCCACAAAAACCAGATTAGAACTCTCTAACGGAATCAAGCTACCAATAACAATGATCGTGTCAAAAAGATTCCATGGATCTCGAATAAAACGCCTAAAGTCTCCCTCAGCGATATAACGAATGACAATCTCAACAAGGAAGATGATGCTGATAAGAAGGTCAAGGTAGGAGAGCAAGTCTTGATAAGGTTCAAGCTGCTTGAAAGTACGAGCACCCACGGTCAAAGCCGAGAATATAATGATGAAAATCATCGATATTTCAAACAATTTATGGTGTCGTATATCAATGATTTTTTGTATGAGCATCAGGGAATCACTTTGAGAGTAGATTTAATGCCATCATTTTAATTAAAATTAGTGTCAAATAACGAACAAATGATAATTTTTCTTAGATAACTATCAACACCATGCGCATTACGCCACTCAATGAGATCGTCGGTTGTACCATTGAGGGCGTGGCCTTAAGGAGTGCTAACGAAGATCAATTACGACAAATTCATACCGCATGGATGCAATATAGCGTTGTGGTTATCAAAAACCAAAAACTAACCCCCTCGGAACAACTTAGGTTTGCTTCTTATTTTGGATCTCCAGATATTTATCCATTTTTAGAGGGTTTAGAGGGTCACCCTGAGATTACACATGTTTTAAAAAAACCATCAGAAACAGAGAATTTTGGTGGTGTTTGGCATACAGATACGATTTATTTAGAAAAGCCTCCCATGGCCAGCATGCTCTACGCCATAAATGTTCCATCAAATGGAGGGGACACACTCTTCGCAAGTCAATATCACGCATATACCACACTCCCTGATAAACTTAAAAGCCTGTTGAAGTCTTATAAAGCTGAATCACGATCAGATCTTGAGGCAGTATCCGCGACTCGCTTAAATCGTTCCTCAAGGTTAAACAAGAAAGCATCGAATTCTTTTTCAGCAATACACCCCATGATTCGAACTCACCCTGAAACGCTACAAAAAAGTCTATACATTAGTCCGGCTCACACGTGCAGTATTCAGGGACTCAATGTAGAGGACAGTGAGGCTCTGCTATCTGAACTGTTCAGACACCAGACACAAGAGGAGCATCAGTGCCGCGTTAAGTGGGATAACGGTGATGTAGCGCTTTGGGACAATAGATGCCTATTACATTTACCTCTTAATGACTATCAAGGTGAGTTGAGATCCCTTCATCGAATTACATTGAAAGGAGGGCGACCGTCCTGACGTCCATTGAGTGTCTCTAAATGGGATATTCTTGGCCCTAAATAAGAAAAGGCGCCCCCAAGAGGACGCGCCTTTTCTGCTAAATTTATAAGAAACGATTAAGGCTTATCGGAAATCCGATTCCATACACGATTCGCAAATCCACTGCCAGAGCCGACATTGTTCGATGGCGCGAAATCGGTGTAGACCATCTTGGCCAAACCAAACTCCAAAATCTGCTTTCCACCGTTAGCTTCTAACTTAAGTGTGGTATCCGTCAATTCGGAAACTTCGTAATCTCTAAATTCTGTCCAAGGTACCTGATTTGTCTCAATGGCAGATCCATTTTCGGTTTTAAAGGTTGAGGCGTTGGTATATCGATAACCAAAAGTATCGCCCTCTAGTTGGTATTCACCCATCCAAGCAAGGGTACTCGGCCTCTCTCTATCAATATTATTGTGCATGATAAAGACGATCGTCCCATCATAGAACGTAATACGGCCCTTAACGGTCGGAGGTGCGTACTGATCGTCACCATCATTCCAACTTGTTAACTCATATGTCCCTTCAAGCAAACGCTCGATCTCACCTTGTCGACCCACATCACTATCAGAGGATCCGCAAGCGCCTAGACTAGCCATTGATACCGCTCCTAACCATAATAACAATTTCTTTCGAACGTTTTTATTTGGATCACTCATAACTGCTCCTATCATAAAAAAACGTTAGGCTTAATGCTTAAGGTAAATTAGTGCTTCATATCACAATCAAAAGAAACAGAGACGAATATACCGTCGTTCATCATGTAAGTTGTATCGTATACACAGTTACCCATCATCTCTGCATATTTACCGCTCACTCCACGCAAAACTCCTTTTCCTGAGCCACTCGAACCCAGTGCACGAACTGCTGTGTTTTCCATTGAAAACTCATCTCCATCTTTATCCTTGATGGAACACAAAGCATAGAGGTTCGATTGTCCATCTTTGTCTAATGCACTAACCGTACAGTCAACAGTCAGAACCGTGCCCTGGGACAGGGCTGCGTATGAAGAAGTGCCCACGTTACCAAGACCAGTAAGCTCCCCAGTGGTGAAGCTAATATCCCCAGCCGTGACTTTATCAATCACCATTTCGCCATTCGATATAAACGAAATCTTTCCGGCGTCATGTTCATGATCTCCCGCAGTAGCTGATGAAATAGAGACAACCAGACCTAGAACGCCTAATAATATATTTTTCATTAATTTTTTATCCATAAGTAGTATTAAAAGAAAACACACAGCGTAAAACCGCTACCTGCCTAATGGCAAGATTAACAGAAAGTCATTATAATTTTATGACTTAATACTTAATTCAGCTTCAAGTCACCAGACTAAAAAAGACTCAGGCAGAATCAACAGCAAATTTAAACCAGCCAGATAAAAAACGGGGGGAGTTAATGGAAAAACTTACTTTTGAAAGCATCAATGTGCGGGCTTCCACGGCTCCTTTGAAAAGACCTATTGTGGCTAAGGTGGGTCAATTTACGGAATGGTCACTAGTCATGATCGACGTTCAAACGAAGGAGGGTATCGTTGGACGAAGCTACCTAGAGCCCTATATTAAGGATTCCGTAAAATATATTGCTCCAGCGCTATACGATATGGCTGAAAAATTCAAGGGACGGACTATCTGTCCTGCCGATATGTACCGTGAGATGATCAATTCGTTACATCTGATCGGACGACAAGGAGTCAGCGTCATTACCGCCGCCGGTCTTGATATGGCACTGTGGGATGCGTTAGCTAAAGCAGCGAATATGCCGCTTGCCAACCTTCTTGGTGGCTCTACCGGGCCTTTAAGGGCATACAATACTAACGGACTGTGGTTGCTCCCTCTAGATGAGCTGGGAAAACAAGCAGAAGAGTTAGTCAGTGAAGGTGGCTTTAAGGCAATTAAGATGAGACTCGGGAGGCCCAGACTTAAGGACGATATAAAGGCTATAGAACTCGTACGAGAGGCGGTTGGAGAAGATATAGATATCATGGTCGACTTCAATCAGGGACAGACGATACAAGAGGCCATTACTAGACTTCACGGCCTGGATGATCAGGGAATGTATTGGTTCGAAGAGCCCATTGTTTTTGATACCTACGCGCAAAGCGCACAATTAACTCGAGAGATTAAAACGCCAATATCAATCGGAGAAAACATCTATGGACCTCGTTCGTTCCTAGAGGCGATCCAAGCTAACGCCGCCGATCTATATATGCCTGATCTCATGAGGATAGGAGGCGTTACAGGCTGGATGAGCGCCGCCGCAATAGCAGGGGCCGCCAATGCACCGCTCTCAAGTCATCTATATCCTGAGGTATCCGCCCATCTACTGAAAGCATCTGAATCAGCAGATTGGCTTGAGTATCGGGATTGGGGCAATCCATTCGTGCAAGAACCGTTTCAGATTAAAGACGGAATGGCGATCGTTCCTGATCGAATTGGAAACGGGCTAGATTGGAACGAAGATGCTGTAAAAAAATACCAGTACTTCTAAAAAAAACGAGTATGAGTGAAGTCGGCTGTCTTTTTTGTGATCTGCAAACATCTGGTCGCGAACGTATCGTGGTCGAAAATGAGCTAGCGTACGCGATCAGAGACGCGTTTCCGGTCACAAAAGGGCATACGCTCGTCATTCCTAAAAGGCATACCCTTGATTATTTTGACTTAAGCCCTGATGAAGTTTTAGCTGTAAATGAACTTATTAATGAACAGCGACAGATCCTGTTAGGATTCTATCGACAAATCGAGGGCTTCAATATTGGGATGAATTGTGGCCGCGTCGCAGGCCAGTCAGTATGGCACTGCCATGTTCACGTAATTCCAAGACGTAAGGGTGATAGTGAGTACCCCAAAGGAGGTGTTCGGCATGTCATTCCTTACAAGGGCAATTACGAAGATTTAAGATAATAAGGTCGCCCTGACGCGTGAAAAGCAACCCTGTCGCGTCAATCATTTCATTGGACACCCTGAATTAGCTGTTATAAATCCTTTTTATGATATTTTTCTGTCTATTGGTCTACGCAAAAGACCACCTTATGAGGCTTTAACCAGCAGCTATATTCTCGCCTCAGGCCCTCAAAGCACTCATTGATTTCGGTATAACCGCCATTATTCCAACAAAACTCCCACGTACCATCCTTAGCAACGATATGACCGAAAACGCCTCCACGGATAACCTCAAGATCATCGGGATGGCATTCTGCCATTCCTGAGCGGCAGGCCGTTTTAAGAAGGCCATCTGAAAACTCGCCTGTCTCCGCATTAAAGGTACAGGCTCCGTTCATACCAATTCCACCGTTTACGGTTAACTTACAATTGGTGTCTGTGGCATGACCGCACGGAATTTGAAGCATGATTGCGGATAGGATTGATATCTTTAAAGAGTTAGACATTCATAAAGTCCAATAAAATATATTAAGTATTCATCTAAAATACATGATTTGTAAAGATAAATAAAGATAAGTCACCTGCTCAAGTGAGGCGGTATCGCAAGCTGTGAAATGCCACGCAGCAGTGTATATGATCTGAGTGACCTTTTGTGTTAATCCACATACAATCCACATTGCGCATAATCTATATTATGTCAAGTTAATGATTTATTCACCAATACCTTGTTTGCCCTCTACGAGGCACCTCACCCTCCAATTACAACAGCTCAAATACCCCTAATGGATAATAAATAATTGTCAGAACCATGCATGAACTCTCAACTATCAAAATGGATGATTGAGGCTCCTAATATTACTTTCGTGAGGTCACAGGAACGTGAAACTAAACATCAACGAACCATTGAGTCCAGCAAAGCGTAATTAATCAGTTATCGTAGGTGCGCCCATTTCTTGCGCCAATGATGAACTCTCGCCATTCAGACCATTGGCAAAGTCAGTTGTGAGCACTACAGCGGTATCAGTCTGCGTGTCCTGAAAAATATCTACGCTTAGTTGAAATTCCATCTGAGTTACATCTTCCGATGTCGAACTGGAGATTGTAAAGCTGTCATCCGCATCCAGGCCGACAGCGCTCGTAAATACGGAGGTGTCAGTCGTCCATTTCATGTTTCCAACGCTGAAACTGTCTACGAATTGAGCTACGGGTTCATTTTTCACCTGAATATTGAATGCGGCTGGCGTCGGAGTTCCTCCAAGCTGCCCACCTGTATTGTTATGATCGATTTGTCCGCTAATCGACACGTCAACGGTCTTGTCTCTTAAGCGATAAATAAACTCTGTGCTGTTAGAGTTAATGTGAGGTATATCACTATTGTCTCTGAATGCATTATGAACAAAGCCTGAGTTATAAGTATACGTTCCATCCTGACCAAACGCAGTCTCACCAATATTTGTACTAGGCACAAATTGGGTGATGTCATTCCAGTCGGCATATCGACTCAATGCGGCCAGCCTCGTCGAAGAAAGTGGATCACTCTCTGTTTCGTTAGCGCTTGACACAAAATTACTAAGCGTTTGTGGACTTAAATCAGTGACCGAAATCGCCAGACCTTGACTGGCGGATGCCGCACCGTTAGCAGCAACAACACGCACATTAAAATCAGTAGCAGTCTCGAAGTCTGGTGGTGTCACAAAAGTCAGCTCACCGGTCGATGCATTGATGGTAAATAGATCGTTGTTAGATTCACCCGATGGAAGTGAAAAGGAGGTCCCACCACCTGAGATACCGCCAGTAGTAATGGTATGAAACGCTGTCACCGTATTTTCGGCAACTGAGACAGATTGTGCACTTGTAATGGTTAGCGCTGTAGCCTCCTGCACTGCAGCCTCGGCAGCGTCTTCCTGAACAACACTTTGAATGACATCAGTGGGAACCTCAACCGGAACAAAAACTGGTACAAATGTCACCGGTGCCGCAGGTGCGCTAATAGCCCCCATATCTGACCCACCCACTGAAGGGTCATCAACCGGTGCCGCCGCCGCAGGTCCATCTCCACCAGGACCCGCTGAAAATAGATCACCGCCACCACTGTCACCGCCTGGCCCATCTGATGAGTCTCCTACAGCCGCCGGAGGCGCTCCACCGTCGTCACCGCCGCCTGAGTCACCGCCGCCTGAGTCACCGCCGCCTGAGTCATCGCCGCTCTCGTCGCTACCACCATCGTCACCACCGGCTTCATCATCGCCACCATCGTCGCCGCCTTCATCATCGCCACCATCATCGCCACCATCGTCGCCGCCTTCATCATCGCCACTCTCGTCGCCGCCTTCATCACCACCATCACCCTCTTCTTCGCCATCACCCTCTTCTTCGCCATCACCCTCTTCTTCGCTATCACCCTCTTCTTCGCTATCACC
>MDTB01021549.1_pt1 | contig 29220 bp, 28 predicted proteins | sample 811161 | NCBI WGS metagenome assembly MDTB01 (sample SAMN05326650, study PRJNA326480) | marine metagenome | isolation source: seawater | place: Mediterranean Sea | collected 2009
TCATTATTGAAACTACATTTCTAAAAGGATCATCATACTTTTGTTTTGGTCCAATAATGTTGTGAGGCACTGCAATATTATATTGAACATTATTTGTTTCACATAAATTAATTAATAATTTTTCAGCGGTTAACTTAGAAATTCCATAAGGATCAACTGGGTTAGGTCTATCTTCTTCATGAAAAGGATTTTTAATATCTCCATATCTTGCCATTGATGAGCAATAAACAATTCTTTTTACCTTGTTTTTAATTGCTGCCGTGAAAACTGATGTTGAGCCAGAAACATTATTTTTAACGAACAAATGGGGAGAAAAATTTGATAAACCCTCGTGAGCCAAAGCTGCAGAATGTAGAACAATATCAACACCTTTTAGGATGCTTGTCATTTTATCTAGATTTTCACAATCAACTTTATAAAATTTAACTCTTTTATCTAAATAGTCTAAATTACCACCTATCAAAGTATCGCATCCAGAGACCTTAAATTTTTTTTTTAAATAGTAATCTGCAATGTTTGATCCTAGAAACCCAGCAACACCTGTTATAAAAATGTGCATATCAGTTTAGGGTAATATAATATTTAAACTTAAAATCAAGTAATTCTAATTATACTATAAAATCAAATTTTGGGTCTATAGTATGATTTTTTACCAATTATCGAATTAATGAGTCCTAATAAACTGTAAAAAATTAATATAATATTTTTTTTTTTTCGAAATAAAAGAAAATAAGTAATTTTGATTAAATTAATTGTTAATTCTTTTACAAAAAAAGTTAACGTAAAAATCATTCCATAATATTTTTTATAAAAATATATTTGACTCCAACTGTAATGCCATTTACTACTCTTATCCATTTCAAATTTAAAAGACGATTTAGCTGAACCTCCTTTTGAATGTTTAAAAAAAAGTTTTTTCTCAATACATATTCTATAACCAAGGTTTGAGATTTTTCTAAATAAATCAATTTCTTCGAAATTTAAAAAATATTTTTCATCGAAAAGATTGACCTTTAATAAAATTTTTTTTCTTGCCAAGAACATGCTTCCAATAAAATAATCTACATCAATAAGGCTGTTCGATTTATTAAATTTTTCATTAAGTTTCGAAGATTTATTAAAGTAATAATGTTTGCTAATTTTATTTCTATCATCTTTTGACTGGCAAGAAATGGCTGCAATTTTTTTATTTTGTTTTATTTTTTTGTATAGTTTTTTAATCACTTGAGAGCTGACTAAAGCATCAGGATTTTGTATTAACACAAATTCAGTTTTTGCATGCTTAATACCTATATTATTTGCTCTGCCATAGCCAATATTATCACCTGTTAGTATGCACTGAACATTTTTTCTGATTTTTTCAATTTTTTTTTTAAATTTTTTTCTATCTGAATTCTCTATAATCAAAATTTTAATATTTTTAGGGAACTTTTTTATTAAATTTAAAACGTGATTATCACTATTAAATGTTACTATAATTATTGTAAGTTCTTTTTGCATTTTTTAATTATTACTCAAACCTACATGTTCAATTGCCTCACAATATTTTGAAAATCTTGTCTTTTGCAAACCATAAATTTCTTCAATATTATTATAATTAAGATTATTAGATTTAATCTCAACAACTATATTTTTTTCTAAATAGCCTGATTTTGATTGATAAAATTTATATTGAATTTCACTATCCAAAGTAATTCTTACATCAGCTTTAGAAAAGTAATCCCTTTGATATAAAACTTCCACATTGGGAAAACATAAACCATAATTATTATCGAAATATCCTTCTCTTAAATGTTTCTCAGTATTAATAGTATTTTTGCTTATTTTATATTTTCCCTCTACAGAATTTATTTTTATTTCAAACAAAAAATTTTCAGAAGTATTTTTTTCTTTTGACTTTGGATAATTTCTAATTCTTATTTTTTTTCTTGGAACTAGACCCTCTATAGACTCATTATAAGAACTAAGTTTTGAATTATCAAAATACACGGAATGAATATTTCTTTTTGGATAAAGTGTTGAAAAAGAATTTTTTGTTAAAAATTTATAAAATTCCTGGAACTTGTTTCTTTGAAGAATATATTTGTTTTCTATTCTAAAGCTCATTATTTTTATTTATTACTATTTTGGAATAGCCATCAATTAAATTATTTTTTTTATTGTTTAAACATTTAGATTCATTTACAGATATGTACCCTCCATCAAATTCTTGTTTTTTTTTATATGCCGCATAGCACTCATTTACTTCATAAATATCTGATTTTAAAACTTCAGTTTTTGATGAATCTTTTGATGCAATACCAGTATTACTTTTTATAACAAAAAGATTATTCACTTTCATGATTGACTGTTCGCCAACAGAAATTGCCTTATCTCCACAATTTTCCATCCTGGCATTATTAATTTTATAATTGCCGAATGAAAAGTCTGCACAATCATTATTTGAGTTTGTAATATTCATATTCTCAATTATCAAATTAGAAAAATCAGAGTCTAAACCATCTGACATAGAATTATCTATTTTAATATAATTTATAACACCTTTAGATCTAATAAAATTTACAGAGTCTTCACAAATGGAATTTGAAATATCTAATTTGATATTTTCAACACTAGAATCTAAGAATGTAAGACATCCTGTCAAATTGTTTAGTTGGCTAAATAAAACATTTTGCTCAAATTTAAAATTTAGCTTAATTGACCAATCTTTAATTTTTGCTTTATTAAAAATAATTCTAGTTGTTGGGTTATTTACATTTATTATTATTTTTCTTTTAGCTTTTAAAATATTTATTTTTGGATTATTATTATATAAAAATTCCAAGTTTTCGTTTATTTTTTTTTTTTTAAATTTTGAATTCAAATCGTTTTTTCTTTCTAATTTTTTATTGAGATATTCATTTTTAGACATACTTAAAAAAATGTTATAATTATTATTTAATTTTTTTTGTTCAATTAACTTATTTAAAGACTTGTTATTGATTTTTGAGTATTTACAATTTTCAGCCTTATAATTACAAACCTCGATAGAAGATGAGTTATTTTTAATATCATTAAAATTGTGAATAAATATTAAGTCTATATTTGTAAATAGATTCATTTCATCAAAATAATTTTGGTATATTGTCTCATTATGTTCCACAAAATTATCTGAAATATTTGCTGATGCCATCAATTGGAGCTTTTCAGAAATTTTATTAATTATAGTGTTAATTTGATTTTTGGAAATATTTTTAAATCCGTTATTATGTAAATTTTTGAATAAAAGTTCCCTATCAATTTTTTTCAATTTTTTAAATGCTGAATTTGCTCCCTTTCTTGCAACATTTGAAACAGGAGGATAATTATTTAATTTTTGATTTATCTTTTTATAATTTCTAAAATCTTTAAGATTTAAATTTTTAATTTTTTTAAAATCCTCAAATATATTTTGAAATCTTCCGCTATAAAAATCATATTTTATATAAGATAGAACATTAGAATTTCCATCATAATAAATAGGCTCGAATTGAGAGAGAATTGGATCATAATAAAAACGTCTATCATCATAAGATAGGTGGTGTGAGGAACCTGTGGCGTACATTAATGCATCAAAAACTCCGATATTTAAGTACTCATCTTTTAATAAATCTCCTTCATTAAACCTTAAAATTTCATCCCAATAGAATTTATTATTTCTCAACTTATAAGATTTTAGGAAAAATAAATTATAGTTACGTAGTGCCTCTAAGCTAATGTTGGCTTTAAAATAATTAGATTTAATCCACTCTTTATTTGAAACTCTGGTCATTTGTTGTATTTTAGGATTCTTGAAGTCTTCATTAGACTCTAAGATGGGTCCCTCAACCCTATTGTTATTTTCTAAAAATTCCTTTTTCAATGACTCCTGAAATAAATATTCCACCCGTTGATTAAAAAGCTTAACATTTGTCTTAAAAGTTCTTGGAGCTAGGAATTTTAGTTGTCTTAAAATAGTAGTTATAAATATTTCATTATCATATCCTCTAGTTTTTGGTCTCAGAAGAATAAACCTAGTAATTCCGTTTATATTACCTTCATCTAATTTAACCCTAAGACTTGGTATTGGATTTCCGTCTACCAACTCTATATGATCAAATAAATCACCATGAATTCTAATTTTTGCTTTAAATTTACAAAATCCATTATCTTTATAATTAACTAGAATCTCAGATAAATATTTCCTCTTTTTTTTTTTATCGATAAAAGCCATTGGAGATGAGTCGCTGCTCATCAATTTTGTACCAGAAATATAAAGTTCACTTATATTTTTAAAAAATGTTCGTTGATCTTCTACATTTATTTCAAAATTCTCTAAAATTTTTTTTTCATTTGGATTATGATTATAACATTCAGCAAATGAAAATGATGAAAGAATGAAAAAAAATAAAATAATTTTATTCACCATATCTGGTAATGATATTTTGAACATCTTTATTTTTTTCTATATCTTTTTTTAATTTATTTATTACTTCTCTATTTGAGGAGGATAATTTATAAATATTGAGTTCTTTTGAGTGAGATGAAAAAATTAAATTAGTATGTTTTTCTAAAAGTTCTATTTTACCTTTACTTTCAACTTCCATCAAATTTTTTAATTCACCATCATTAGTTGAAAAAGAATATGCAAATAATTCATTTAAATTCAAAAAGTGTTTAAACTTTAATATTAACTTTGTAATTATAAATAAAATTAATATTGTTAATATAAGAAGGAAACCAAATTTATCATTTACTCCATAAGTTACCCCAAGGGTTATTAGGGCAAAATAAATAACTAACTCAAGAGGATTTTTTACTGGATTTCTAAATCTAACAATTGATAATGCTCCTATCATACCAAGTGATAAAGCAAGATTTGTGGAAATCATTTTTGTTATAACAAATGCAACTGGTGGCAACAATAAAAACGTCAAAAAATAATGAATAGTATTAGCCCATTTTTGATTTAAAAATAAAACACCTGCAAATAAAAATAGACCTGAAATTATTGAGTAGGAAAAAGGCAACAAGGTACCGCTATATTTTATAAATATTTCTGTCATCACTTTGAACTTTAATATATTTGCTATTTATTTATATCACAAATAATTTATAAATCACTTTAATCAATAATCAAAAGTAAATAGATTTTAAAAAAATGAAAAAAATACTAATTATATCATTACTTTTTTTAATTATGTATATCCTTGGAGCTTTAACAGTTCATTACAATTTTTTTCCATACAACCAAAAAGATTTGATTAAAAGAAAGTTAAAAATAAAAGAATATTCGGAAGCAAATATATCTGAGAGTAAAATAAGAAATAATATTATTCAAAAATATTATTTAGAAGATCCCTTTTTATTATCATTTAAACCTGAAATTAAAAAATACAAAAGTAAGCAAACTTTTTGGTCTGATAGAGCATACTATAACCATAAAAATGACGACAAAATTTTAAAATTTTATATTTTATCTATACCTCGACATTTAAAAGAAAATATAAGTTTAAATACTTTTGAAAATATAGAAATTTATAGACCAACTTGTGTTCGAAACGATAACTCTATTTATAATGAGTGGGAGGTAGTTGATTTTGAATTACTTATAATCGGAAAAAGCTGTATTCACAGAAAAATTTTTAAAAAAAAATTTAAGATTGGAAAAATAGATCTTGCACCTGGTGGCATTATTTCTTCAGATCCTATACTTATTAAAAATCTGAAAGATTTAAATCATATAAAAATTGAGTATGAAAATAGGTAGATTAATTATTTTTGATGATTTTTTATGGGGAGACAAAATATTCTTCAAAAATTCAACAACTTTAGCCCTGTTAAAATTTTTAAGTGAAAACCCACATAAATTTGAAATTTTGTATTTAAATTATCAAATAATTTTAAAAAAGATAATTTAATTTAAGTTATTTTATTTAATTAATTGTAGAAAATTTTTTGTATAATTATAATTTATTTTTTTTGTATCTATTTTTTTTTTATTTGGAAAACTTCTTTTTTTGTATAACTTAAAATTTATTTTGAAAAGAATTTGGGATAGTTCTTTACTATCATAAGGATTAAAAAAATAACCATTTTTTGGATTTTGCTCTTTATGAACGCTAATGTTTGATAAAATTACTTTTTTGTTATACCCTTTGGCCTGCTCAACTGTACTGCTCCATCCTTCAAAAAGGGAAGGATTAATTACAGCTAGAGAATTGTAAATTAAAGACATAACGTCTATAAATGGAATTAACCCTAAATGAAAATAATTATTTTGCATTTTATATTTTTTTACAAGTTTAAATAGATTATCAAAATTTTGTGGGTGTCTGTAATCTTCTTTTGATCCAGATGAATAAATATAAATATTTTTTTTTCCTTGATCTAGGAGTCTTCTCTGGGCCTCTATAACAACTCGGTGATTTTTATGGACCCAATATTGATTTGGTAAATAAAAAAAATTTTTCTTTAAATTGTACTTTTTTTTTAAATATGAAAAATTTTTTAAATGATTAATATTTGGAATATCAAATGTAAATTGGTTAACCAAAACTTTATTATTTTTTATATTGGAAATTTTTTTTAAGTCTTTAAATGCAGATTTACTACTAAGTAAAATTTTATACGAATGTATTTTGTATAAAAATATATTTATTTTTTTTAATATTTTATATTTTAAAGAAAAAAAGTTTGGAAAATATAAATATTGAAAATCAGGTATCCAAACAAGACTTTTTGTATAACTTTTTTTACCAGTAACAAACGTGGTATGAGAGATAAAATTAATATTATGTTTTTTTAAAAATTTTTCTAAAAAAATTGTTTTGCCAAAAAAAACTAAAGATAATTTGTCAATTAATTTGATGAAAATGCTTTGACTAAATAATTCAAAACACTCTATGATTTCGACTTTTTTATTAATATTAAATTTTTTTAATTTTTTTTTAGAGTTAGTAAATAATATAATTTTTATATTTTTCCCAAGTTTTTCATCACTCTCTATCGTATTAATTAAATTTAAAATTACATTAATACCACCTAGCCATGTATTATTAAGATGTATCGCAAATCCGAGCCTAATCATTTTTGAACCATTTAATATAATCTTTTAGACCATCATGAAAACTTATTTTTGGTGACCAATTAAATTTTTTTGACTTTTCTATATCGGCAATAAGAGAGTTGGGATTTATATTTTTTCCATAATTGTTAAATTTTGGTTTAATTTTTTTTTTTAGTATTTTAATTACACTTCTTACTACAGCTATAATTTTTGTACCATTACCACTACCAGCATTTATAATATGATATCCTTTGAAACCCTTTTTAATTATAGACATAATGAGTTCTGTAAAGTCATTAATATGAATAAAATCTCTAGTCTCTTTACCGGTTCCAAAAAATATGGACTTTCCATTTGATATTTTTTGACATGCATCAAATATAATTTGTCTTTGTAAACCTGGGCCGTATAAGGAACTTCCTCTTAAAATTAAAATATCAAAATTATCATTCTCATTAAATAATTTGCAAATTTTTTCAGCAATAGCTTTATTAAATGCATAATTTGAAATAGGGTTTAGTTTGTCATTCTCATTAATTTTTTTTTTCTTCACATTTCCACAAACTGATATTGTTGAAATAAATATAATTTTTGGTTTTTTTTTAAATTTAGAAAAGTAATTTAATACTGTATATATACTTGTTACATTCTTTTCATAGTCCTTATCTTGTGAAATAGATTTTATAAGGTTGGTATTCGGTGATGTACCACCAGCACAATGAACGATATATTCAAATTTAATGTTATTAAATTTATTTAATCTATTATCATTTATAGTGCCATTTATATTTTTAATATAATTTTTACTTTTATATTTTTCTTTTTTGCTTTTAGCTCTACCAATTCCATAACATTTGTAACCAAATTTACTCAAATTTTTAGATAAGTTTTCACCAACAAAACCTTGGGATCCAGTTATAAGTATATTCATTATTTATAATTTAAAGTAATTCCGATATTTTTGATATTTTTCCCGTCTCAACATCTTCCACTTCAAGGTGTCCTATAATTTTTAATCTTTTATTAAAATCAACAAAGGTTTTGTCACCTTCTTCATTTCTACTTTCTCTAAATTTACTTTGAAAAATATTTTTTTTAATTTGTAAATTTAATTTATCAAAGTAATTTTCTTTTATAAAATAAGCATTATTGCCAGCACTATTAGTAGTCAAAAATTTATAACCTTTTTTTTTTGCAAGTGATTTGAAAGCCTCTATCGAGGCTCCCCAATAGAGGTTTGAATAATGCGATTTTGATCTATCAAAATCACTTTTATAAGGAATAGAAATTTTATGCTTAAATCCAAATGTACTGTTATACTCTACAATTACAATTAACGGATTAATTGAATTTATCTTATCCCAAACCCAATAATCATTACCATCTATATCAATGCTCAGAATTCCGATTTTTTTTCCTTTCATACTTGAATTTGAAATTATCGAATTAATATTTTCCCTAGTAATAAAAGCTTGTATCGCTTCTAATTCATGTTTCCAAAAAAAACTTTTTTTCTTTAAACTCTCGATATTTTTTTCAGAAGAGTCAAGCACCAAGCCTGACCAATTATTGTTTAATAATAAAAATTTTGTATTTGCCTCTGAATAATCTTCAATTCCAAATTCAATAAAGTTTTGGTACTCGTATTCAATCTCAAGTTTATTTATCAAAAATTGAATTATGCCATCATCACCAAATTGCGAGTATATTTTAAACTCAACATCTTCAATTTTTTCTACTGCTTTTAATTTGTTTTTTTTTGATAACAGTCTACCTAAAGCTATTTTTTCTGTTTCGTTTGAATTTTTTGAGATACCAATTAGTTTAAAAATTTTTAAAATAATAGATTTAATTATTTTTATCACAATAAATCAAATAACAGTTATAATATTGTACATCTAATATCATTTTTTATTGAAAAAGGTAATTTAATTAATATAAATTAATAATATGACATCAAAAACTCACTACGATGAAAAATATTTTAAATGGCAGAAATATGTAGGTGAATTTGGTGGGCAAGCAAATAAAATCAAATTCGATGAATTTATATTAGAAAGCAAGAGTCAAAAGGTATTGGATTTTGGTTGCGGAGGAGGATATTTGCTTTCTTCTTATAAGAATATTGAAAAGTATGGAGTAGAGGTAAATAATACAGCTGTTGAAGTTGCAGAAAAAAACGGTTGTAAAGTTTTTAAGTCATCAAAAGATTTGCCGGACAACTTTTTTGATACGATAATTTCAAATATGGCTTTGGAACATTGTGATAATCCATTTTTAGAATTAAAAGAGCTTTATAGATCTTTAAAAGTAAATGGAAAAATTTGTATAGTAGTTCCATGTGATAATATAAAATATAAGTACAATGAAAAAGATCCACATAAGCATTTATATTCATGGTCGCCAAGTAACCTTGGCAATATTTTAAATACAGCTGGTTTTAAAGTCGTAGAATCAAGACCTTTCTTATTTAAGTGGATTCCATATAGATACAGAATTAAAAAATATATTAGTTGGTCAATGTTTCATTTTTTGAGTAAAATTTGGTCTAGATTTGATAATTCCTGGTATCAAATAAGAGCAATTGGAACAAAAATTGAAAATTAATAATTATTTTTTTTGAAAATTTTATTAATTACTTTTTTAATAAATCGTTTATATCTAAATTTTCTATAAAACTTTTCAATAAATTTGATAGCGTTTATATTTTCCTCGATTTTAATTTTTGCTAGTTTAATTTTCTTTTCATGCAAAAGCGTATGTTTATGTAAATTATCTGGTTTTTTATTGTGTCTTCCAGTTCCATCAAATCCAATGTTTTCAACAAAGGATATATAAGGATATAATGAAAACATATTATTTATAAATGTTGAAGCTTTCCAAATAATAGTGTGTGACTCGTTTTGTTTATTATGTCTTTTTTCCAACATGGAAAAATAATCATATGAGTCATTATAGTTAAACTTTTTTACTAAATTTTTTTTTTTAATTTGATCGATTAAGAATTTCGTGTCTGGATTAAACTTATCCCAAGCCCTTTTCCAAGTACCCCATCCCCAAGTATTACCCCCAGTTAAGAAAAAAGTTTCCTGGAGATTGTTTTCTTTTGGATAAAACCAACCGTTTATTGAACATACTGAACTATCATTTTCGTATAAATTTAAACCATCATTAATAAAGTTAAGAAAATACCTTGAGGTTTTATTATCATCTTCCACAACTATAACTTTTTTATAATTATTGCAAACTTCAGTTATTCCATTAACAAAATTTTTATATAGTCCGTAATTAATTTTTCTAAAAATTAGTGTTTTTTTTTTTAAATCCCTCTAAGCTATTTAAAATATCTCTTACTTCTTCAACTTTTTTTTTATCATTTTTATCATTTTTTGGACCATCAGAATAAATTATAATTTCTGATAAAGCTGCCAGTTCATTTTTTTTAAGGGCATCTAGGGAAATTTTTGTGTGATTAGGTCGATTATATGTAAAATAGGCTATTGGTGCAATACTATCCATTTTTAAAATTTAAACCTTATAAAATTTTTTGTACCATTCGACAAAACTCTTTATGCCAAACTCTAAAGATGTTTTAGGTTTATATTTTATTAAACTAATTAATTTTTTTGTATTTGAAAAAGTATTTTTAACATCTCCAAATTGTAACGGTTTATAACGTATGTTTGCTTTAGAATTTAAGTTTTTTTCGATTAGTTTTAACATTTTTTTAATATTTATTTTTTTTCCTCCAGCTATATTAACAATTGTATTCATTTTTTTTCTACTGACTAGGTTCATTAGTTTAATGATACAATCAACGCAATCATCTATATAAGTGAAGTCTCTTGCGTGCTTACCAAAATTATGTAGATAAATTTTTTTTTGCTCTTGAATTGATTTTGTAAATTTAAAATAGGCCATATCAGGTCTTCCATAGGGGCCGTAGACTGTAAAAAATCTCATTCCAATATTTGAAATATCATAAACATTCCCATAAAAATTCATAAAAATTTCATTAATTTTCTTCGAGGTTGCGTATAAAGATATTTGCCTATCAGTAACTAAATTCTCACTAAATTTTTTAGAATTAATTTTACCGTAAACAGAGGATGATGAGGCGAAAAGTAATTTCTTAACATTATTTTTTTTCATTGTCTCAAGCAAATTATAGAATCCAAGTACATTTGAATTGATGTATTGATCGGGATTTTTTTGTGAATATCTTACTCCAGCTTGAGCTGCTAGATTAATAATCATATTAAATTTGAATTTTTTAAATATTTTATCTAATTTTTTTTTATTAGTTAAATCTAGTTTAAAAAAATTAAAATTTTTGTGTTTTAATAACTCTTTCAGTCTAGCTTTCTTCAATTTAACATCATAATAATTATTTAAATTATCAATACCAATTACGTGAAAATTTTTTCTTTCTAGTAATTTTTTTGTTAAATGAAAGCCTATAAATCCTGCGCTGCCTGTAATTAATATTTTCATTATTTGTTATATTTAGACATCAAAGCGTTGAAGTCATTCAACTCTTCTATCTTACCTTTTTCAATAAAGTAAAATTTATCACACATTTTTAACGTTTCAAATCTGTGTGAAACAATAATTATTGTTTTAATTGTTTGATCTTTTTCAAGATTGGTTAAAATATTTTTTTCTGTAATTGTATCAAGTGCATTTGTAGCTTCATCTAATACAATTAGTTCAGATTTTTTATATAATGCCCTTGCAATACCAACTCTTTGTTTTTGACCCCCTGACAGTTTATTTCCATTTTCACCAACACTAATATTTTGATTATTAATAAATTCTTCCAACTCAGCAGTTAACATGGATTTATTGATCTCCTGCTGATCAATCAAATTTTCTTCTAATCCAAAAGCTATATTAGTTTTCATAGTGCCTTCATAAATATTAAAATTTTGTGGAACATAAGATAAATTTTTTTGCCATGATTTTATATTACTTTGATCAATTTTAATTCCGTCAACTTCTATAATTCCTTTATCTGGAGAAATAAATCCTAATAATATATCTAATAAAGTAGATTTCCCTGATCCAGTTTTTCCAACAATTCCTATGATTGAGCCTTTGGCTAAACTAATATTCACGTTAAAAACACCAGCTATTTGGTTAGTTGGATAAGCAAATGACACATTTTTAAACTTAATTGAGTTATTAAAAGGAATTCTTGACGAATGAAACTCTTCTGCTTTTTCATTATTTAAATTGTTGTTTTTGGAATTTAATAAATCTGTTTCAAGATTAAAAAAAGCACTCAAATTTGAATTAATTGACGCAAATGAATTAAAAATTTTTTGGAGTGCTGGAATTACTTTGAGCGCACAAATTCCATAAAATGCAAAAATCGCGCTTATTTCCACAAATTTAAAATTATAAAATTCAATTAGAAAAAATATAGAAGAAATTAATAGAACAAAAAAAATAATCTCTACTAGACTTCTCGGTATTTGAATGAGGTACGCTTGTATTATATCCATATGTCTTAGTGTATTTAAATTTTTGGAAAAAGATTTTTTAAAAAAATTTTTTTTATTAAAAAGTATTACATCTTTTATTGATGTAAGACCATCTAACATGCTTTTATAATAAAGGGGGTAAACTTTTGTAATAGTATCTCCAGCATAACGCAGTTTTTTTTTGAAAAAAAAGTAAAAAAAAGAGTAGAATAACGTAAAAATAGATACTGTTATTACAGCAACTTTAAAATCTACCAAGAAAATTGCACCAATAATGATTAATGATACAATTAAGTTTGAAAATAAAGTAATAAATGGCAAAATTACTAAATTCGTTAATCTTCTTGAGTCATTATGCAACTTACTTACTAAATCTTTAGATGAGGTATCCGAATGATAAAGCCAATTTTTTTCTACATAGTATGAAAAAAGATTTCTTTGAAAATAAACAATTATATCCTGGACCCATTTAAGATTTAAATAACTAAGTAATAAATTAAGTATTATTGTAAGAAGATAAAAACCCACTAACATTATAGAAACGTATAAAAGTAAATAATCTGTTTCAAATATGTTTACAAAGTTAAAAACTTTTTGAAAAAAAGGGTTATTTATTTTTAAATTTTCACCTGCTATTAACATTATAAAAGGCGCTATTAAAATTGCTGATAAAACATTTAATAAGCCAATAAGTATAGTGACTATTTGAAGATAAATAATTTTATTAATACTTTTTTTATTTAAGCATTTTATTATTCTAATTAATAAACTAGTCATATTGTTTGTTTTTTTTAAATAGAAAATTTATCGTTTTAATAGATCTAGGTATTATAATTAATATATTAAAAAAACTAAATGCTGTTATAGTATTCATTTATTAAAATCTCCTTTATTAAATTTTTCTAAAATTTCTATACTTCTTACACCAATTGCAGGAAGATAATTTTGCAATTGCAGATCTCTAGAACGGTTCTTGAAATAATCGTCATTATGTAAATGGTACATATAATAACATTCAGCTATTTTATCTCTTACATTATTTTTTAATTTTAATTTTCCCTTAATAGCTTTATTTATAAAATTAAAATAATCATTTTTATTTTTTGGCGTAAAAACAAAATCATAAGCCATGTGCGGGTTGGCTCCAACTGCAATTGGAATTATCTTATGATATGCCAATTCATGTAATACTGTTCCGAAAGGAGAAATACCAAATTTAGGTTTCTTTTTAAATATTTCATTATTCGATATATCTTTATCAAGCCAAATTAAGTTATTGTATTTTTCTTTTATTTCCTCATTATATTTTTTACTACTAAATACCCAAGTATTTGGATGTTTTTTAATTGCGATAGATATGTTCTTTTCTTTCAAAAATTTCAGAGTTTCTTCAATCCAATCTGAATAATCATTGAAGACTAAATCCCCATAAATATGTGGTGCATCTGAAAAATCTGGTAAAAATATTACTCCATCGAAAGTTTTTTTTATTTTCGAGTTCAAATTTTTTGAAAAAGTGGATTGCCGCATATATCTAAATTCCATATTAATTTTTCCATCAAATTTTTCTTTTAAGTATTTTTTTGCTGAACTTATTTTCCTAGTTTTATTTTTTAATTTTTTAAATTTTTTTTTTTAAATCTTGAGATCTTGTTCCAGCTAAATAATCTTTTTTCGTAAATTTTTTTACATATTTAATATTTTCAATACCACCGATGGTTTTGATATTTTTATTAAGAAAATATCTAATAGCAAAACCATTTATATAAAATGCTTTTTGTGGAACATAGTATTCTATTTTATTTTTATTTTTAAAATAAAAATTATTTAGGTTATTATTTGCGCCTTCAATCATATTCAACAAAATTTTGGTAGAGCGTAAGTCATTTATATTAAATTTTACGTCTCCTTTAAAACGTAAATAATGATCATAAATCAAATCTCCAATTTTTATTCCTTGATATTTTAATTTAAGAATATCCTCCTTTTTTTTTATTGATTTACAACTTTTTACAAAATTACTGTTACTTATAAAAATGCTATCTTTAAAATTATTACTTAAGTCAATAAAGCTATTAAAACCTAAACATTTATAAATTTTCTTCCATTTCAATTTAATTAAATATTGAACTAGGCATTGAAATAAAAAAGCAATTGTGCCTAGAAATCCTGATCTCCTCATCCTCATTGGATTAATCCATAATCCTACAAATTTATTATTCCGAAATTTTCTTTCTTTCAACAAAAAATAAAAATGGACTAAAAAATAAATATCTAAACCAATTTCTACCAAAACAATCTTGTTATTTTTTTTATCAATTTTTTTTAAGTGTTTTAAATTAACAAAGTCCCTTTCTGCCTTATTAAAAAAAATTAATTTAAATTGATCAAATTTTCTAATTATAAATTCCATATTTTTTCAAATTAATAACATTATTTATATTTTTTTTAGTACTGAAATTGATAACAAATCACCCTTTTTACTATTTTTAACTCTAAACATGTTTGAGTAATTATATAATTTATGGTCAATACAATTAAATTTATTTTTCTTTTGAAAAATTTTTCGAAAATCATACTTTATAGAGGTAATTCTTTTATCATGCTTATAAATATTTTTTTTTAGTTTTTTTGAAAAAAAATCAAAAATTATTATGTAACCATTTTCTATCAATACTTTTCTGGCACATCGCAAAATACTTTTATAATATTTTTTGTCGCATAAATATAAGCAAAAACCATAATAAATTATATCAAAACTATTTTTTTTAAATTTTAATTCATCAGCTGTACCAACTTTGCATTTGATTTTCTTTTTTTTCAAATCCATTATCGCTAACTTTGATGGATCTACTCCAAAGACATTAATATTTTTAAATTTCTTTTTTAAACCTAATAAAAAATTACCATTTGAACACCCTACCTCTAAAAAATTTAGTTTTCTTTTTTTTTCTTTAAACTTAAGATTTTTAATTAAACCAAAAATAATTTTATCTCTTTTAAAATTATTTCTATTTTTTTTATCTTTATTTCTTAAAAACCAATTATCACCCTCATTGTGTAAAAAAATTTTCTTTTGAGTAAAATGTTTAATTGCCATAAATTAAAAATTATTCTTTATATAATCTAAAATATTCAAGACTACTTTTTTGCTATTTTTTTCCTGATTATAATTTTTAGTTTTATAGAATTGATTTGCATCAATATCAGTGATTCCCTCAAATGATTGACTAAACAATCTATTAAAATCAGATTTGAACTTATTATCATTATAATTTTGATTTAGAAAGTTATGTATCTCTTCATCAGAAGTATTATTATTAACTCTTAGACAACCATGAATATAAGAGTACCAGCTATTTCCAAAAACAAGAACTTTTTTTCTGTATTTAATAGCTTCCCATCCAGGTGTTCCAGTTACCGTTGCTATAAGATCTGATTTTTTGATAAGTTCTAATGAATCATGCATACTATCCACTACATGAATGTTAGAAAAATTATTCAATCTTTTGAAAAAAAAACTTCCTCTTTGATAGTAAGTTTGTCTTGGATTATCTTTTATAATTATATCCCAATTATCACCCGCGAACATTGATAGCCTTTCGATAACAAGAATTTGGTCATCATAAGACCCTCCAAGCACGGATGTGGATAATTCAGGCTGAAAGTGTAATGGAAAGTAAATTTTTTTTGTTTTTTTTTCAAAAACTTTCTTAAATTCTTTTTTGGATATAAACAATTTCTTTAAATTATTTTTATATTCAATTTGATAATCTTTTCTATTTAAAATATTTAAAAAATTGAGTAATTTAATTAAAATTGTTTTAGTTTTTCTCCTACTGTTTAAGAAAGTTTTAAATGGTGAATTCATTATATTAACATTTCTTAAGATAAAATTTTGAACGTTATTTATATATTGACTGTGATAATCTAGTAAGTGCTCAAAATTTTCAGGTTTTTTACTTTCATCATAATTGATTTTACCAAATTGATCTAAATCAGAAATTATAAAGAATCTGTTATCAAAAATTGTTTGGTATAAAAGTATTGTCTTAATTCCTAGAGATTTTGCAAGTTTATATAAAATATAGTCTGGTCCTTCATGAGGAAAAGAAAAAAAAATAATTAGTTCAATTTTATTTATTTTGATTATCTCAAAAAAATTATGGAAATATTGGGAAAATTCGTCTCTTATGTCATAAAAACTGGACAAAAAAATACCTCTTCTTACAATAATCGAGTTGAATTTTGTAAAATTTTTCAAATAAAATTCCTCATACATTTTTTGGCCTTCTGCGGTGATACTAGGAGATTTTTCAAAATTTTTATTGTTAAGATCATGATTTGAAAAGTCTTTTTCAATATTCTTAATTGAATGAATATTACATTTTATATTTAAATTTTTTTTTAACTCGTTTATTACATAATTATCGCAACCGCCGTATAAAATCGTATTCATTTTACCCTTTTTTAAATTTATTTAAGTTTAAAGTGCTTTTCATTACTTATAATTTAATAATTTTATCATCAGTCTTGTTTGGTTTAGTTTTAAATCTGTTTCTACAATCGAAAATAATTTTTGAATATTTGTGTATATGAGAATAATTTATAATATCATGATCAGTTACAATAATTGATGCATCGAATTTTTTTAAATTTTTTTGCCTTAAGCTAATTGATTTTAAATTTTTTGTGATACTTTTGAAATTTAATTTTTTAATAAGTGGATCATGATATGAAATTTTTGCTCCTTTTTTTTCTAAAATTTTGATTATTTCATAAGCAGGACTCTCTCTATCATCATCAATATTTTTTTTGTATGCTATTCCAATTATAAGCAGTTTTGAATTTCTTATATTTATTTTTTTTAATTTAAAATTTTTTTCGACATTAGAAACTATCCATTTTGGCATAATTGTATTTATATTTCCTGCTTGTTTTATAAATTGTGGATCATATCCAAGTTGTTTTGACTTCCATGACATGTAGAAGGGATCTATTGGAATGCAATGCCCGCCCATTCCTGGTCCAGGATCAAATGGTCTGAAGCCAAAAGGTTTAGTGCTAGCTGCTCGAATTGCTTCATGAATATTTATATTCATGAATTTTGATATAATTTTCATTTCATTAACAAGTCCAATGTTAACTGAACGATAAATATTCTCTAAAAGTTTTGTGAATTCTGCAGTTTTAGTTGAACTAACAGCAACTAGGGATTTAAAAAATATTCCGTAAAAAATTTTGCCAATTTTCAGACAATTTGAAGTCTGGCCACTTATTACTTTTGGAATATCTTTCGTTTTAAAATATCTATTACCTGGGTCTTCTCTTTCTGGAGAATAACAAACAAATATATCTTTGCCGACATGTTTATTTTTAATTTTTTTTGTTATTTCATCTTCTGTTGTGCCTGGATAAGATGTACTTTCAAGAGAAATTAATTGATTTTTTTTTAAAAATGGCAAAATACTTTTAACAGAATTTTTTATAAAACTTAAATCTGGGATAAAATTTTTTTTTAGAGGTGTCGGTACTGTAATAATTATAATATCACACAAACTGATTTTATTAAATTTTGATGTTGCTAAAATTTTTTTTTTGTATTTTTTGAGATCTACATTTTTTATATAATTAATTTGTTTATTTACTTTTTTTACTTTTGCCTTATCTATATCAAAGCCTATTACCCTATATCCTTTCCTTGTAAAATTAGATGCTAATGGTAAACCCACATATCCAAGTCCAATTACACCAATAACAGCCTTTCTTGCCCTAATTTTTTTCTCTAGTTCATGCATTTTTAAATCTCTTTTTTTAATTCGTCGTATTCTCTCATTTTTTTTTTCATAAACCGCATTGTTAGTTTAACTCTATAATCAATACCCTTTGGGGTTAAAACATAGAGGTAGTTAAGTTTGTTTTTGTTTTTTTTTAAAATTATTTATTTTAATTAAACCTTTTTGTTTAAGAGCTTTCATACAATAATTTAACTTACCAAGACTAAAACCGAGATCGCTTGCTAATTCTCTTTGAGAAGACTTTGGATTTTTTTGAATTTTCCTTAATACCTCTAATTTGTCCTCTTCATTATCAAAATTGTTCATTTATTGAACATATAATGTTCATTCTTTGAACAGTCAATATTTTTGAAACTTTTTTTCTTTTAATTGGCTCAAAATCGTTTATGTTCTCTGATAAATTAAACATTTCTGAGAGTAAAATGTTAAAACCTCAAACATCAAAAAAAATATCAATAAACAAAAACCTAACTATTTCAAATTCCTCAAAATGTTTGATAGTTGCAGAGATCTCAGCAAATCATGGTGGAAGTTTGAAAATTTTAAAAAAAACTATTTTAAAAGCAAAAGAAATTGGGGCTGATGCTGTTAAAATACAAACTTACGAAGCTTCAACAATGACATTAAATTGTAAAAATAGAAATTTCTTTATTGATGATAATTCTATATGGAAAGGTAAATATTTATTTGATTTATACAAAAAAGCTGAAACGCCTTTTAAATGGCACAAGGAAATTTTTGATTTTGCAAAGAAAAACAAAGTTTTGCTATTTTCAGCTCCATTTGATTTAACAGCTGTAAAGCTTTTGCAAGATCTTAAATGCCCTTTATACAAAATAGCGTCTCCAGAAATACAAGATCTAGAGCTTATTAAAAAAGTCTCTTCGACAGGAAAACCAATTATAATTAGCACTGGAATCGCAAATGAAAAAGATATTTCTAATGCCTTAAAAATTTGTCACAGAAACAAAAACTCTAAAATTATTCTTCTAAATTGTATATCAAGTTACCCATCCCGTACTAGTGAATTAAATTTAAGTTATATAAATAGACTTAAAAAATATTCAAATTTAGTTGGGTATTCCGATCATAGTATGTCTGATTTACCAAGTTTAATCTCGGTATCATTAGGAGCGAAGGTAATAGAAAAGCATTTCGTTCTAAATAATAAAATTAAAAGCCCGGATGTAAAATTTTCTTATAATCCAAAAGAATTTAAAAATTTAATAATGAACATAAGAATTGCAGAACAAATGTTTGGGGGAGAAAATATAAATAAAAAATATATTCTGAGAAAAAAACTTAAAACAATTACAAGATCGCTTTTTTATATAAAAGATATAAAGAAAGGTGACAAAATTACAAAAAAGCATATTAGGTCTATTAGACCTGGAACTGGATTACCATTAGAACATTATGAAAAAGTTATTGGCAAAAAAATCAAAAAAGACCGTTTCAGAGGACAACCAGTACAAAAAAAAGATTTTTAATTTTTGTATTTTTGGCTCTGATGGATTGCTGGGTAAACATTTTTTATCTGAGTTAAAAAAAGAGAATGTTTTTAAGGTAGCAAGAGGAAATTCAAATTATAATATTGATTTAAAAAATTTTGATAAAATAGAAAAATTATTTAAAATTTTCAAATTTAATAATGTAATAAATTGTGCTGCAAAAATAAATTTAGACTATTGTGAGAATAGCTATAAAGAAGCAAAAAAAATTAACACTTCTTTACCTAAATTTTTAACAAAAATGTCATTTAAATATAATTTTAAATTGATTCAAATCTCAACAGATCATTTTTATAAATCTAAAAGAAAAATATTACATAAAGAAACGGACAAGATTTATGCGATAAATAATTATTCAAAAACAAAAAAAGAAGCTGAGAAATTTGTAAAAAAAAATCCAAATAATTTAATAATTCGAACTAATTTTACTGGGAGAGGTAAAAGTTCGAGATTAACATTTGTTGAATGGATTTATAAATCTTTAAAAAGATCAAATAAAATCAATCTTTTTAACGATATGTATACATCAACCTTAGATGTTAAATATTGCTCAAAGATAATAATTGATTTAATTAAAAAAAATGCAAATGGTATTTATAATGTTGCAAGCAAAGATGCGTTATCAAAAAAAGATTTTGCAATTTTATTTGCAAATAAAATGAGAAAAAAAATTAATTTTTCAGAAAGTTCTTCTACAAAACTACAAACTAAGAGGGGGAAATTCCTTGGTCTTAATGTAAAAAAAACTGAAAAAAAGCTTAAAATTAAGATAAAAAACTCAACAAGTGTAATAAACAGCTTAGCAAGAGAATTTAAATGAAAATAATTGGTGTAGGTTTTTTGTCAGAGTCTTCTGTTGCTCTTATTGAAAATGGAAAGGTTATTTATGCAATTAGTGAAGAAAGATTAAATAGAATTAAAAATTGGTGGGGTAACCCTTTTAAGACAATTGAATTTGTCCTTAAAAAAACAAAATATAAAGTTAAAGATATAGATTATTTTTCTACTAATGGATTATCTTCTATTAAAAATGATATTCCTAATTTATCAATTTTCCAAAAAAAAATTATTGAAGTTGAAAATTCAAAATTAAAAAAAAATATAAAAATTAAACAAGTCAATTTTTTAAAAAAAAGAATAAAACACGAGATAAAAGCAAGAAACCGGGTTTTAAGAAATTTATCTTCTTTAAAAAAAAAATACAAAAAAGTCGAGATACATGACCACCATAAAGCCCATGCTAGTAGTGCTTATTTTTTTTCAGGGTGGAATAATTGTCATGTTCTTACTATTGATGGGTGGGGAGATCATAGTTCTTCGAAATTATATCACGTTTCAAATGGAAAATTTAAAGAGCTGTCCAATTCATATACCGTTGACTCTCTTGGGTATTTTTATGGAAGTATAACAAAGCTTTTAGGTTTTAAGCCTCACCGGCATGAAGGTAAGATCCTTGGATTGGCTGCTTTTGGTAACCCTAACAATGCTTATGATGATATATCTAAAATGATTTCTTATGATTATAAAAATAATTGCTTCAAGGGAAATTATGAGAAAGGTTTATACATAGCTAAATTTAAAAATCCAAATTTAAAATTTTTACTTAAAAGGTATTCAAGAGAAGATATTGCTGCAGCAACTCAAAAAAGAATTGAAGAAGTAATAATTACGTTCCTAAAAAAAAATATTGTAAAGAAAACAAAATTAGCGTTAGCGGGAGGAGTTTTTGCAAATGTTAAAATAAACCAGAAAATTTCAAATTTAAAAAATATAGAGAAAATTTTTGTTTACCCAAATATGGGTGACGGGGGGTTATCGGTAGGTTCCGCTGCTTTATCATATTTTAACCATGGTAAGTTAAAATCAAAAAAAATATCAGACGTATATTTGGGGCCTAAATACACAAATAAAGAAGTATTAAAAGAGATTAAAAAAAGTAGATTGAAATATTTAAAATTAAAAGATCCAGCTAAATTTATTGCAAAAAAATTATCTGAAGGATTCGTTGTAGGTTGTTTTCAAGGTAGGATGGAATTTGGTCCAAGAGCACTAGGTAATAGAAGTATTTTAGTCCATGCAAAAGATAAATCCGTAAATGACTGGCTTAACAAAAAATTGAAGAGAACAGAGTTTATGCCTTTTGCCCCAATAACTCTAAAAAATAAAGCTCACGAAATGTATTCAGATCTTGATTCAAAATATATATCTACAAAATTTATGACCGTTACTTGTAATTGTAAAAAAAAGATGATCAAAATTTCACCCGCTGCTGTACACGTGGATAATACAGCGAGACCTCAATTAATTAATAAAAAAGATAATTTCAAAGTTTACGATATTCTAAATAAATATTATAAAAAAACAAAAATACCTAATTTAATTAACACAAGTTTCAATGTTCATGAGGAGCCTATAGTTTGTACACCTAATGATGCAATAAGAGCTTTTAAAACTAGCAAATTAGATTATCTTTATATAGAAAGTTATATTGTTTTTAATAAATGATAGAAAATTTTAAATCATTTTTAGTTATAGTTGCTCACCCAGATGATGACATATTGGGATGTGGAGCTACTTTAAGTAAATTAGTAAAGCTCAATAAAAAAATAAAGGTAGTTTTTATAGCCGAAGGAACATCATGTAGATTCCCAAAATATAAGAAAATTAATAGAAGAATTCAAAAGGAGATCGAGAGAAGATCTGATTATGCTGTAAAAGCTTTAGGAGATATTGGGGTTAAAAATTACAAATTTTATAATTTAAAATGTGGAAAATTAAATTCGTACCCTATTACAGAAATTGCAAATATTGTTGAAAATGAAATAAAAAAATTTAAACCTGATATCATCTTAACACATTCTGATAATGATGTTAACATAGATCATAAAACTGTATATCAAGCCTGTTTGCAATCAACCAGACCGTCATCAAGATCAAAAATCACAGGTTTGTTTTCTTTTGAAATACTAAGTTCAACAGAATGGAAATTTAGAAAAATATTTGAGCCTAATTACTTTTATTGTGTTAATAGCGAGATAAAAACCAAAATAAAAGCTTTAAAAAGGTATAAATCAGAAATAAGAAAATTTCCACATCCAAGAAGTGGTGAAGGTATAACATCTCTAGCAAAATACAGAGGTATGCAAAGTCATAACAAATATGCAGAGGCATTTAAAATAGTTAGATTATTTTCTTAATGAAAATTTTGTGCGTCACTTACAGAGATTGGGCTAAAGAAATTTATTATAAACTTAAAAAAACCAAAAAAAAAAATCAAAAATTTTATTTTCATTTTAAAAAAAAACACCTCAAAAAAAAAATAAATGCTGTTAATCCAGACTATATTTTATTTTATGGCTGGAGCTGGATAATAAAAAAAAATATTTATAAAAATTATAAATGTTTAATGCTTCATCCTTCCAAATTACCAAAGTTCAGAGGTGGTAGTCCTATTCAGAATCAAATTATAAGAAACATTAAAAAGTCTGGATTAACAATCTTTGAAATAAATGAAATACTAGATGGAGGTGATATTTTATTTCAGCATAGTATGTCATTGGCAGGAAATCTTAATGATATATTTATTAGAATGATAAAAATTGGATATAAGGGCACTTATAAAATATTTAATTCAAGAAAAATAAAAAAAATTAGACAAAATCATCAGAATGCAACCTACTTTAAAAGAAGAAATCCAAAAGACAGTGAAATAACTTTGCAAGAAATAAAAAATTTCTCTCCAAATTATATTTTAAATAAAATTAGAATGCTTGCTGATCCATATCCAAATGCATTTATAAAATTAAAAGGAAAAAAACTTTTAATTAAGGATTTTAAAATAGTTTGATGAGAATTGCTTTTGTTTTTAAATATACAAAAAATATTGGTGGTGGACATTTTTGGAGGTGTTTTAATTTTGCTCAAAAATTAAAATTAGCCACAAATCAAATTTTTTTTATATCTAATTTAAAAAAAAATAGCACTTATTATAAACTACTTAAAAAACAAAAGTTTCAATATTTATACTTACCTCAAATAAATGGTTCACAATTCTTAAATAACTTAAATAAAATAATCAATCTTTATAATATACCTTATATTATTTGCGATATTTATAATCTGAAAACAAGTACTGAAAAAAAAATTTTTAAATTATCCAGAAAGCTCGTTGTAATAGATGATAGAGTTAATACACCACACTATTGTGATTTACTTATTAATAACAATTTCCTTGAAGACAAAACTATAAAAAAAATTTTTGCAATTAATAAAAAAATAGAGCTAGCACTAGGTCATAGTTATAATATGCTGGGACCAAAAATTAAAAATACAAAAAAAAAATTAAATAAAATAAGTAAAATATTCGTTTTTTTTGGAAGTGCAGATTTCACAAATGAGACACTTAAGATACTAAAAATAGTAAAATTTTTTAAAAATCTAAAATTTAATTTAGTGATTGGTGATTTAAATAAAAATTATAAAAAAATTTATAAAATTGCTAAAAATTTTAAGAACGTAAAGATTTATTATGCTCTTAAAAACAATGATTTAATTAAATTAATGGCAAACAGTGATTTAGCTATAGGCGCTGGAGGAATAAATTTAATTGAGAGAATATATTATAATATTCCATCTATCGTTATCTCAATTGCAAAAAATCAAATTAATAATGTTAACTTTTTAAAAAATAAAGGTGCAATCATATATCTAGGTACAAGTGAAAAAGTCACAGAAAATATAATAAAATTAAAAATTATGAAAATCATTGAAAATAAAGATGAATTTAATTTTTTGAGAAAAAGAATAAAGAAGATTTCTTTAAGTTTACAAAATAATAATAAATTAATAAAAAAATTAGATAAAATTTTTAGATAAATGACAATGAAAGTGATTTTAGGAGGTGCTCAATTTGGAATGAAATATGGTATTTCAAACAAAAAAGGGAAAACAAGCTCTAGAGAAGTAAAAAAAATTTTAAAGTATGCCCGCAAGAAAAATATATCATTTATAGATACTGCTTCTGCATACAAAGTAAGTGAAAAAGAGATTGGCGATTATCATTTTAAATCAAGAAATAAATTCAAAATAATAACAAAATTTAGTATTAAAAATGAAGATGTGAGAAAGCAATTTGAAAAGTCGAAAAAAAATTTAGGAATTTTACCTCATACTATACTTGCACACTCTGCTGAAGACTATACATCAATCAAATTTCAAAAAAAAATTAAAGATATAAAATCTGAGTTTAAGTCAATAAAATTTGGTGTTTCATTGTATGATCCCGAAGAATTTTATGAAATAATAAAGGTTAAAGTGCCTGATATAATTCAAGTTCCAATTAATTTATTTGATAAAAGATTTTTAAATTCAAAAATAATAAAGTTAGCAAAAAGGAATGGAATTAAAATTCATGCAAGATCTGTATTCCTTCAAGGTTTATTTTTTTTAAAAAAGCATAAAATATTTAAGTCTTTTAAGAATGTAGAACATATATACAATAAATTTGACCAAGTTTGTCGCTATGAAAAAATTAATTTAGGTCAACTATCGCTATTGTGGCTTCATAAAAAAAAAGAGGTAGACAAGATAATAATAGGTGTTAATTCTTTAAAACAACTTAAGGTGAATTTAAAAACTATAAAAAAGAAAATTAACAAAAGATCACAAAAAATTATTGAAGAATTAAATTTAAATCAAAATATTATAATAAAACCAAAATTATGGAAAATAAAACAGGCGTAATTATACAAGCTAGATTAACTTCTACTAGGTTTCCAGGTAAAATAATTCAAAAATTAGGTGATCAAACGGTTATTGATTATTTAATTGGCAGAATAAAACAATGTAATGAAATTAATCAAATTATTCTCGCAATTCCAAAAAATAAAGAAAACGAAAAAATAGATAAAAAAATTAAATTTAAAAATCTCTTATTTAAAGGTAGTGAAAATGACGTATTGGACAGATACTATAGGGCTGCAAAAAAAAATAAATTAAAAAATATTGTAAGAGTTTGTGGTGACTGCCCGTTTGTTGATCCAATTATAATTGACAAAATTGTTAAAGAATTTAAAGGTGGAAGTTATGATTATATATCAAATACATTAAACCCGACTTTTCCTGATGGACTCGATGTAGAAGTTTTTAGCTTTAAAACTTTGCAAAAAGCATGGTTAAAATCAAAAAGTAAAATTGATAGAGAACACGTAACTAGATATATTATTCAAAATAAAATTTTTAAAAAAAAAAATATTACATTTAAAAAAAATTTATCTTTTATACGTTTAACAATTGATGAAAAAATTGATTTAGTTTTAGCACGTAAAATTTTTCAAAATTTTCGCAGGAAAACCTTTTTTGGAATAAATGATATTTACTCATTATACAAATCAAATGAAAAATTTTTTAACATAAATATGAAAATCAAAAGGAATGAAGGCTTAGATTTGAACATTGGTCAAAAACTTTGGAAGAGAGCTAAAAATATTATTCCGGGGGGGAATATGCTTTTATCCAAGCGTCCAGAGATGTACTTACCAGAAAAATGGCCAACCTATTATAAGAAAGCAAAAGGTTGTTTTGTGTGGGACTTGGAGAATATAAAATACACAGATATGTCATTAATGAGTGTTGGCACAAATATTTTAGGCTATGCAAATAAAAAAATTGATAATGCAGTTATTAATTCTATTAAAAAAAGCAATATGTCTTCTTTAAATTGTCCTGAGGAAATCTATTTGTCAGAAAAATTAATTGATATGCACCGTCATTTTGATATGGCAAGATATGCAAGAACAGGTGGAGAAGCGAACGCTATAGCAGTAAGAATTGCAAGAGCTGCATCTGGTAAGGATAAAGTAGCGATATGTGGATACCATGGATGGCACGATTGGTATTTGTCTGCTAATCATAATTCTCAAGATAAAAAAGGAATATTAAAAGATCACTTATTGCCAGGTCTATCAACTTTTGGTGTCCCAAAAGGTTTGAGAAACACAATCTACCCATTCAAATTTAATGATTTTGAGGCTCTTAAAAAAATTTGTGCAAATAATGAAATTGGAGTTATCAAAATGGAAATCTTTAGGAATTTCAAACCAAAAAATAAATTTTTAGAAAAAGTAAGAAAACTTGCAACTGAAAAAAAGATAGTTTTAATCTTTGACGAATGCACAAGTGGTTTTAGAGAGACATTTGGTGGTTTACATTTAAAATATAATGTAAAACCTGATATATGCATATTAGGCAAAGCCCTTGGAAATGGATTTCCAATTACAGTTGTTCTTGGAAAAAGGGACGTAATGGAAGTGGCTCAAAATACTTTTATAAGTAGCACATTCTGGACAGAGAGGGGTGGTTTTGTTGCTGGCTTAAAGACTTTAGAAATAATGGAAAAAATTAAGTCATGGAAAATTATTTCTGGTCAGGGTGAGAAACTAAAAAAGAAACTTCTATATATTTCAAAGAAACATAATTTGAAATTACAAATATCTGGGCTATCGTCGTGTCCAAGTTTTTCATTAAATTATGAAGATTGGGTTAAATACAAAACATTTATAACACAAGAACTGCTAGATAAAAAAATACTTGGTGCAAATACAACTTATATGTCCATTAGTCATACTGATAAAGTAATTAAAAGATATATAGAAAAATTGGACGAAATTTTTTCAAAAATATCAGAATGTGAAAATGATAAATTAAATATTGATAGTTTATTAAAACATCCACTTTGTCATACTGGTTTTAAAAGACTTAATTAAAAAATGAAAAATATATTAATAATTGGATCTGGTTTAACTGGATGCCTTACCGCATACAAAGCAGCGAAACTATTTCCTAAAAAAAAAATTTATTTATTAGACTCTTCCAATAAAATTTTAAATGGATTTAAATCGGAAAAGTTTGGTCACTTAAGAGTTAATAACGGTTATCATGGAATAGATATCGAACGTAATAAAGATTTTTTTAATTTTTTAAAAAAAAAAATCAAAGTACCCTTAATTAAAATTAAAGATGAAAGATATGTTATTTTTGGAGAGAGTTTCTTTAAAGATGGTTTATCTTTAAAAGAATATCCAAAAGAGATTTTTCACAAATTTAAACTCAAAAGTTACAAAAATGAAAGCCTTTTAAATATTTATAAAAAACTTCCTAGTAGTTATAAAATAAATATAAAAAATATATCAAAAAGATATTCTAATAATTTTAAAGATAATTTAAGATTTTTTATACCTTGGTTTTTACCTAAAGAGTTTGAGTTAATCTCAAAAGATGAAGGTGATATATTCAGAAAAAATGTCAGAAAAAATAAAATAAAAAGCTACATAGGTTACCCTAAAAATTTTTTATTTGAAAATTTTAGTAAAAAATTCATTAAAGAACTTAATAATCTCAAAAATGTAGATTTTATACTCAATACAAAATTTAATTTAAATGAAAAAAAAATATCTTTCACAAAAAAAGACCAAAAAATTGAAATAAATTATAAATATCTATTTATTTGCACAAATACACCATTTTTTTTGAAGGGGGTAGTAACCTTGTTGAAAAAAAATTTAATGAATAAAAAAATATTTACATTATCATTAATAAAAGCAAAAAAATTAGATCTGAAATTTACAGAAATTTTAATTGCAAATAAGACAAATTTTAACTTTATGAGATTAAGCAAAATAAATCCAAAAAATAGGAATTATTTTCTACTTGAAAGCATTTTCGATAATAAGAAGTCAATTGAAAACAAATTAAGTCAAGAAAAGTTAAATAAATTATTCAATATCATTGATAAGAAAAAAAAATTAAATCCTAAGAATATTATGACAAAGATAACAAGAACTATTTATTTCCCTTCTGATATCTTTATTAAGAATTTAAGACAAACTACCAAAAGTGAATTTGCAAAACTTAAGAAAAATAACAAGGAAAAATCAATTCATGGTATTTTCAATTTTTCACCAATAAACATGTCAAAATCTTGGATTGAGTCTGAGAAAAATATTGGCAATTTAAAGAAGGTTGTAAAAAGAAATGAGTAAACAGGATATTTTTTATCTTAAAATTGAGGCTAATAAGTATTTTGAGAGAAATATTGCAAAAGCAGAAAAAGATATAACAAAAAAAAATAATCTTATAATTAGACCTAGTAAAAAAGAAATCTACAAAATATTAAATAAAAATATCAAACTAAAGAACAAAAGAATACTTGAAATAGGATCATTCATATCTGACCTTTTATTTTTTTTAAAAAAAAAACATACTTGTAAAGTATATGGAATAGAACCATCAAGTTTAGCATGTCAATTTGCCAGGAAAAAATATAATTTATTTATAGAAAATAAAACTTTTTACAAAAGTAA
>MDTB01071142.1_pt1 | contig 29220 bp, 26 predicted proteins | sample 811161 | NCBI WGS metagenome assembly MDTB01 (sample SAMN05326650, study PRJNA326480) | marine metagenome | isolation source: seawater | place: Mediterranean Sea | collected 2009
GAACGCTCTTGCTATTCCAGTCCTGTCCTCAAATCTAGTGCTAGCGTGGCATATGCTGGAACTATCTGGTTTTAAAGAGAAAAAACCTGACTTTGGTAGGTTAATGAAAAAATAGATGAAAAATCTTTTACTCCTTGAGCGTTTTAAAAGTTTTGATTGCCGATGTTATAGCGACGCCGATTGTTTGAAACATCCATTAGCCAGTTTTCCACTTGATCTCGTTCTCTAAATCCACTTGATTGCAAAGGTTTTAAGAGATAGTAGCCATATTCTGTCTTAACGGAAGCTGATTTCAATGGACTGACAAGCTTCCCGTCATCAATCAGATGACCTACAAGTGTGCCCAGCCGAGAGCGATGCCAAGGCAACTAACAGCGGCATCTATGGACAAATGGTATGTATTCAAAAGAACTGCTTGATCAACGTAAATCATTGCACTAGCCAGAATTGATGTCCTACATTCTAAAATTGGAACTGAACTTGAAGTGGGACGGCTTGATGGCGATCAGCTCCGCTTACCTGCGAGCGTAGTTCAATCCCTCATTTTGACCCAACGAAGGAGCGTGTCAAAGGTAACTATGATACGCCAGTACAGAACGGCACCTGAGGCGTAGGTAATGTAGATTTAATTGGTTAGATAAAAGGTTCTTTAATATGAGCGGACTCTTTAGTCTTGTTTCTGTTTTATGGTAGAGTATTGATGCATTTATTATCGGCCTCATATAAAAAGAATTTCCTTTAATCGGTATATAATGCATTATTTTCGCGCTAAGCACTGGAGTTCTAGGCTGCGTTAATTATAGCTTCAGGAAAGTCTTTCCATATCGATATGATCGTGCTAATCTTAAAGCCGAGTTTTGGAAGCTTTTTTTGCTTTTGCAACTTTTACTGTCTAATAAGCATTTAAGATCGGCCCAGAAGGACTTGTGAAGCCGATTATCGGATGTTCTCCCTTATTTTTATGATATGTGCAGCAATTACTGGAACTGACGCGGGTTTCCCGATGAATGGCTGTGTTGATTGTCCTTTCTGGATCGTTTTATATAGTCAGATCTAGGGATACGGGAGATACAAGAGATGATACTTTTCAAGTAGTGGTTTGCTCCGCTCTGGAGTCCATCTCGTTGTTATTTTCTTTTACTTTTGGTCAAGCCGCCGCTAAATTAGGTAATCCTTGGATCTTAAATTTTTAAGATCATTTGAGTGGTTTCTTCCTCTTCCTCGTTATTAGTTTTCTGTCAATAGAACTTTCGCCAGTGCCTAGACCCAATTGGTCCGACTTTATGGGTACTCGCGCTATTGGATGCTATCGAGGTTGCTCTTGTTACTGGGGCAGCATTTTACCAAAATCCGGAAAACGACTCCATAGCTTCTTCAACGTTCGGAATTAAAACAATCTTTTTGGCTGGATTTTTTCTTAAAGAACATTGGACAGTTCTCAGTTGGGAGCCTATTTGGCCACTTTTATGGGCACCATTTACCTGGGACCTTAAGGCATAGGCTCCATTTAATTGAAGCGAACTGTCCCAATGTAGCCAAGATTTCTATTTCGTTGTGCATAGTCGATCCCATAACCTACGACAAATTCATCGGGAATTTCAAATCCAGTCCAATCTGCCTTAATAGAGATTTCCCTGCGGGTTGGTTTGTCGAGAAGAGCAATCGACTTGATCCTTGCTGGCTTACGAGACGCCAGCAAGCTTACTACATGGCTGAGCGTAAAGCCCGTATCAACAATATCTTCAACAACCAGAACATCGCGCCCTTCAATTGTACCACGCAAATCTTTCAGGATACGCACCTCTCGAGAGCTTTCTATCTCATCACCATAAGAAGAGGCCTCTAGAAAATCAACTTCAACTGGCATATCTAACTCTCTGACTAAATCAGCAATGAAAATGAAGGACCCACGTAGTAAACCGACAACGATTAATTTGTCTGTTCCATCAAATTCATCTTTAATTTCTTTAGATAATTCCTCAATTCTTGCAGCGATCGCTTTTGCAGTAATTAATTCATCGATGACATATGGCCGCTTCACAATCTTCCCCTCTTGATTTTCTGGTTACAGATTACTTATTCAGTTGAGACTGTCACGCGTAAAATGGAAAAATGCCAACACATTCGGAAAACCGCAAACTGCCTTATAGTGCAAAGCAAATGTATTTGCTTGTGGCAGATGTTGAAAAATATACCGAGTTTTTACCATGGTGCTCTGCGGCACGAGTGCGCAGCCGAATTTTAAAAAAAGAATATGAGCTACTTGAAGTCGATTTGGTAATCAGTTTTAAAGTTTTCCGCGAGAAATTTGGGTCACGTGTCTGTCTGCACCAGAAATTACAAAAGATTGAAACAGTTTATATCGATGGACCGTTCAAGCATATGCGATCTGAATGGTCATTCGAGGATACGGCAGAGGGTTGTATTATAAATTTCTATGTTGATTTTGAGTTCAAAAACGCCTTGCTTCAGAAAATCATAGGTGTTGTATTTAATGAAGCCATGCAGCGCATCGTCCGCGCATTTGAGAAAAGAGCAGAACACCTTTTTGGGACATAAAGATTTGGGACGTTTATTGAAACTTAGTTACTAAATATCAGCTATTCCTATCATAGGCCCGCTCTCTGTGAACGCTAAGATCAAGCCCATTTGTTTCGATCTCAATGTCTACCCTTAGACTAGTTAGAAGACCAACAAATTTCACAAGCACAACACTTACAACGTAAGTAAAGATGGCAATAAAACCTATAGCCCCTAGCTGGGACTGCCAAGTAGCCACACCAAAGGCGGCGACCATGATCGTGCAAAAGATTCCGACTACATCATGAACTGCGAAAACATCGAGGGTATCATCGATGTTCAGTTTGGTGGGCACAACTATTACGGCCTCTTGACACAATATTCCGGCAAGGCTTCCAATGATCAACGCCTTGATTGGGTCAACAAAGCCTGAAGCAGGGGCTATTGATGCGAGCCCTGCCATTGTTCCAGTCACCACGCCAACTATAATGATCCACGACCATATTTGACCTTTTCCCATAGTGTCCAGGTTAGTGAAGCGGCTGCGGCTGAAATATGCGTAAAGGTTATGGCCACTGCTGCAATGCTATCAGCAGCCGGCTGTGAACTTCCATTAAAACCAAACCAACCCACCCAAAGCATTGCAGCTCCAATCAAAACATAGCCGGGATTTTGCGAAGGCGTTGTTTTATTTTCACGAGGACCTAGGAAAAAAGTGATAATAAGTGCTGTTAAACCAGCAGTTTCGTGCACAACAATGTCACCCGCGAAGTCTTATACACCGCGTTCACCGAAAATACCGCCGTCAGCTAAAAAACCGCCACCCCAAATCAAATGTACAGTAGGAGCGTAACATAGGGGCATCCATAAAGCGGAAAAAGTTAAAACAAATGAGAAATTTACACGTTCCACATAAGCGCCAATCATCAATGCTGGAGTGATAATTGCGAAAGTCATCTGGAAAGCAAAAAATAGAATTTCAGGAATCCTTCCAGAGAGGCTTTCTGAATTCACATCTTATAAAAATATGTTGTTTAAGCCGCCCCAAATTTCAGATCTATTCCCAAATGCGATTGAGTAAGCAATTGCTAACCAAAGCACATTCATCAAACAAGTAATGGCGTAGCAAAGCGTCTTTACTATAGCGGATTACTTGGTCAGAATTAGCTTTCCCGCACGCGTTATGCGCAAAGTATACAGTTGTTTATCTAGCACAATATGGGCAAGCTTTCCGCCTTTAGTCATATCCTTTGCATCATAAAAAGGTGGCGTGCCAATTTTATCTTCGTTAATAGTTTTGAGTTTGCTCATGTGCATTAGATATCCCATCGTATTGGCTAAAAGAATTGATTAACCGCTCTAGTGCATGAATACACTTAATACATTTCTAGCTCGCACAAGACCGCTGTAAAAAGGCGCCAGTCTAGGAGGGGTCATAAATAAAACAAGGGCAGTTGCAATAATTGCCCAAGTGGTATTTCTTCAATTCAAAAGTTTCGCAACGATACTTCAATGAAAGACGCGAGCAAGTAATTTTGTAGGAAAGGCGAGGAAATAAAGATTAAATTCTCGCCAATTAAATTAAATACCGACAATTAAGCAGGTTTTTAACTTATCGCTATAAATTTAATTAGATTCAAAACTTGTCGATTTCAGATAGCCATTTAAGTGCAAATCTACAGCTCTCAAAACGAACATTTCCCCGCCCAATTGAACCAAATTCCACCACCTCAGTTCTGCAACTACTTTTTTGTTTGGCAAGAGCGAAACAGACGCGCCCCTCGGGTTTGAAACTAGATGCCCCGGGCCCAGCAATTCCAGTTACAGAAACCGCGACTTGAGCATCAGATCGCAATAATGCTCCCAAGGCCATTTCACGAGCCACTTGCTCTGATACTGCACCGTATTCATCCAAAGTTTTTGGTGAAACCCCAAGCAATTCGATTTTGGCGGTATTCGAATAAGTTATAAAACCGCGATCAAAAATCGCAGAAGACCCCGGGAGGTCAGTAAGCGCAGCTGCAAGCATACCCCCAGTACAGCTTTCAGCACAGGTAATTTTAAATCCATTTTGAAGGTACTGCTTTTTCAGTATTACCTTCAATCTAGCTAATAACATGAAAAATTCCTGCCAAAACGCAAACACCGCATGCGGCAAAAAAACCCGCAAATACATCGTCAAGCATGACGCTCAATGCCGTTTCGTCTTTATCAATGCTCCCAATAATACCGGGTTTCAGGATATCTAAACCACGAAAGATTAGAAAAGCACTGATCCAAGCTGGCCAAAGATGTTCAATCGGTGACCTGGTCATATATGCGCCTAATGCAACGGGTAAAAGAGCTATAAACTGGCCAACAACCTCATCTATAACAATTTCAGATGCATCGTGGGTTTGTGTTTGGTTTGAATGAATTTCTGTTGCTTTCCAACCAATGTAAAAAAGCATAGCACATACAAGTACTGCACCGAGTACGCCTACTAATTGATAAATTACCCAAAAAAAGGGCAGAGCAACTAAAGAGCCCCATGTGCCGGAGCCTGGATTGATGTAACCAATCCCAAAAACTGTTGCAATCAGCTTACTCAATTTTTAATGAGACATGCTGTTGCCATTGCGGCGATGCCCTCTTCTCGTCCAGTAAATCCAAGTTGTTCACTTGTCGTTGCCTTGATACTTATCCTGTTTTCGGATAGATTAGTGATCTTAGAAATAGAAATCCGCATAGCTTTCCAGTACATAGCAATTTTTGGGAATTCGCATATAATTGTACAGTCAAGGTTAGATATTCTAAAGTCTCTTTCCTGGCAGATATCCACCGCGTGTCTTAGAAAATGCTTGCTTGGAGCATCTTTCCAGAGAGGATCACTGGGTGGAAAATGTCGTCCTATGTCTCCATCTGCTAGAGCACCATAAATGGCGTCCGTTATCGCATGGAGGGCAACATCTGCATCAGAATGTCCTTTAAGAGAGGCTTTATGTGGAATTCTAATTCCGCATAAGATCACGTGATTGCCGTTTTTAAAAGCATGTACATCAAAGCCATGGCCCAATCTCACATCCATCTTATTGGTCCTTCAATATCTTTTCAACGCGCCCAAAATCTTCAGAGTACGTGATTTTGATATTCGTTTCACAACCTTCAACAATCGCCACGTTTAAACCAGCACGCAGAGCAACATCAACATCATCTGGAGCGTCCTTAGAGGCTTTTTTATGGGCAGCAAAAATAGATTTAAAATGAAAACCTTGAGGAGTTTGTGCTCTAAAAAGCCCTGCCCGTAGTATAGACTTCTGAACAAGTCCATTGTGCCCTTCCCAAAGAGCATCGGTCACAGGTAATGCTGGTGCTGCACCATCCTGCGTTTCGAGAGCTTTGATTACGTTATCAATTACGCATACCGGCACCGTTGCTCGAGCCACATCGTGTATCAAAACGATGTCTGGTGGATTTTTACTTAGGAAATTCAGGCCATTTAAAACTGAGAGCTTACGGGTTTCTCCACCTGAAGTTGTTTCTACTCCAAATCCCAAGCTTCTTTCGTCATCTGGGTGTAGCACTACCACAATCCTGTTAATCAGAGGGTGGTGTTTAAAAGTACTCAATGCGTGATCAATAACTCTTTTGCCTGCCAGTCTTTGCCATTGCTTCGGTGTTGAACCACCCGCACGCGTACCGCGTCCTGCGGCTACAATAAGTGCAGCTATCTGCATAAAAATTCCGATAAAATAACTATCATAAACCTATTTTAATACTTTGTGATAACTGAAACAATGGAGATATTTTTGATTAATTAATAGGCAAAAAACTAAAACCGGTTATAAATAAGGCAAAATAATCTTGTTCAATTTAAATTTGCAGGGTATTTAAAGCCCATGTAGAATAAAATAATAGTTGGTCTTCAGTTGTATGATATTAATTTCCCGGTGTTTTTAGCGCCAATGGCGGGCATTACGGACTTACCTTTTAGATCTTTAGTGTCAGAATTTGGCGCGGGAATGGTCACAAGTGAAATGATCGCATCTCAGGATATGGTCATGGGACGTACTGGCACCCGCGAGAAGTTTGAGCTTGGTTTCGCGTCAGAACCTACTGCTGTGCAATTGGCAGGTCGAGAAACTTATTGGATGTCTGAGGCAGCTCGAATAGCTGAAGCCAACGGAGCTAAATTAATCGATATAAATATGGGTTGTCCTGCAAAAAAAGTCGTGAATGGCTATGCAGGATCAGCGCTTTTGCGCGATTTAGAGCTTGCAGTCGCGCTTATTGAGGCTGTTGTAAAAGCTGTGAATTTGCCAGTAACTGTTAAAACTCGCCTCGGATGGGACGATACTTCGCACAATGCTATTGAACTCGCCAAACGGGCGGAAGATGCTGGTATTGCTATGATTACCATTCATGGCCGTACTAGAAGCCAATTCTTCAATGGCAACGCGAATTTTTCGGCTGTTCGGAATATTAAAAGAGCTGTAAAAATACCGGTTATTGCAAATGGTGATATTGTGGATTCTTGCTCAGCGCACCAGGCATTAAAGTTGTCCTCTGCAGATGGCGTGATGGTTGGTAGAGGAGCACAGGGTAAGCCATGGATATTGGCACAGATAGCTAGCAAACTATTCAATTCACCCAAGGTAGCCTTACCGAAAGAAAACACATTGTGCGATATGGTGTCTCGTCACTACGAAGCAATGCTGTCGTTTTACGGAAAAAGGTTAGGTTCCCGTTTAGCAAGGAAACACCTGGGCTGGTATATGGATAGTGCTTTTACTAATTCAAATATTCGCAAACTTATTTTAACTGCAGACACGCCTTCTAGAGTTTTGAGATTACTTCCCAAAGCATTTCATCCAGAATTATCAGGATGACTTTACCTTCAACAGATAATATTTGGACGTCGATGCCAGTTCCGGCTATTGTTTATGATGCAAAAGATTCTATTAGTGAGGTGAATCCTGCGGCAGAGGGTTTTTTCAACGCTTCCCGGAAATCTTTAATCGGAAATTATTTGTGGCAGCGTTTGCGGGTCGACCAGAAACTAAAACAGAATTTCACCAACGCACGCAAGAACTCGGCACAATTATTTGTTAACGAAGTTAATTTGAGGACCGCCAATAGCTCTTTATGCTTGTGCAACCTTAAGCTAGCGCCTCTTTCGGATGATAAAGAATCAATGCTTTTGATAATCTCGCCTGTAGAGTTGGCCGGTCGAATGACACAGACAAAAACTGCTAAATCGGCATCGAAATCGGCAATCGGCATGGCTGAAATGTTAACTCATGAAATAAAAAATCCTCTCGCAGGTATAAGTGGGGCTGCGCAACTTTTGTCAATGAGCCTTTCCCCCAAGGAACTAGAATTAACTGATTTAATCGTTGAAGAAACTCATCGAATAGTAAAGCTTTTGGAGCAAGTAGAACAGTTTGGGAATTTACAATCGCCAAATCTAAAAGAGATAAATTTACACGATATTATTGACAAAGCGCGCCGTTCAGCAGAGCTTGGTTATGCAGCGCACATGCGCTTCATTGAAGATTATGATCCTTCACTTCCACCAGTTTACGGTGATGCTGATCAGCTGTTGCAAGTTATCTTGAATCTTATAAAAAATGCAGCTGAATCGGCAGGCTCTGCCGGCGGAATTATCACATTACGTACATTTTATGAGCATTCATTTAAGATACGATGGGCCGATGATGCCGGTCAGACATTGCCATTGCAAGTTGAAATTTGTGACGATGGTCCGGGTTTGCCAGAGGATATCAGGTCAAATATTTTTGATCCCTTCGTATCAGGAAAGGATAACGGAACGGGATTAGGACTAGCACTGGCAAATAAAATTATAATGGATCACAAAGGATGGCTTTCTGTAGAGTCGGATCCTGACCGCACAGTATTTAGGATTTCCCTGCCACGCGCTCCTGCCGATCTTTATCATAAGGATTAGTGTACATGGATGGTACAGTACTTATTGCAGATGATGATAAAACAATTCGAACAGTGCTCACGCAGGCTCTTACCCGTGCGGGTTGTCGTGTGCATGCAACATCTAGTCTGACGACATTGATGCGTTGGGTAGGCGAAGGTAAAGGCGATGCAATTATTACAGACGTAATGATGCCGGATGGAAACGGACTTGAGATGCTTCCTAAAATATCTTTGGACCGTCCAGAATTACCGGTGATTATAATTTCTGCCCAAAACACTATTATGACTGCAATAAAGGCGTCAGAAGCAAATGCCTTTGATTATTTTTCAAAGCCCTTTGACCTCCCCGATCTGATGAAAAGGTGTTCCAAAGCATTAGAGCACAGAAAGTCGCGGGCGCGCAAAGTTTCTGACGTGGTTTCTGAGGAAATTGATCAAAACAAACTCCCTCTAATTGGTACAACACCAATTATGCAAAATCTTTATCAGCTGCTCGCAAAGCTAATGAACGCAGATTTACCGATTTTAATACATGGTGAGTCTGGCACAGGTAAAACCCTTATTGCAAAAGTGTTGCATAACTATTCAGATCGAAGAAATTTTCCCCTTGTGACAGTATCCGAGATGGATTTAGCTGAAATAGGAGCATCAGCAAAAATCCAAGCGCGTGCAAAAGGTGGAACCATCCTTTTTGATCAGGTAGAGGATTTTAAAGACGAATGTCAGTCTCGAATCGTTCGGATGATTGATAACCCTCTCGAGCCTTTTCCACGGTTTATAGCTACAATGCAAGAAGATGCCCACGAGGCTGTAGAAAAAGGATCTATTCGCCAGGATTTGTATTATCGGCTTGGTGGCGCGATGGTTCAGGTGCCGAGCTTACGCGAAAGAGTGGAAGATATTTTATTGCTTTGCGAACACTTTCTAAATAAAGGTGAAAAGGATGGTGCCTTTCAAAAAATACTGAGTGAAGAAGCTAGCGAGCTTTTTCGGAACTACAGCTGGCCAGGTAATGTTCGCCAACTAGAAAATATTATAAAAAGGTTGGGTCTTACTGCACGAAGTCAATGTATTACACTTGCGGAAGTTGAACAGGTTTTTAACAATCAACCGGCAATGAATTTAGCTCATCAAAAAGGGTCAACAGATAAGTTGACATCAGATGTCGAACGACATTTGCGTAGATATTTTGATTTGCATGGCAATATTTTACCCCCACCAGGCCTTTACAATCGCATTCTTCGGGAAATGGAAAAACCGTTACTCGACATTGCATTGGAAGCGACCGGTGGTAATCAGGCAAAATGCGCTGATCTCCTTGGAATAAATCGAAATACTTTGCGCAAAAAAATAAGTGAGCTTGACATTAAGGTCACACGTCGAAGAAAACTTATGTAACAATGCAACATTTTAAGTTACTCTAGTTATTATTTAAGCTTCTTTTTTGGAGGCCAATGTTGATGGCGCGTTCTCGGTTAAGCCTCGCTCAATTAAGTAGGTTGAGATTCCAGCGTCGTTTAGTGAATATTATTAATATCGGTCTTATTTGCCTCGCTCCCATACTTGCATTGGGTACTTACCTTGCTCTGGGGCCAGTAGATAGGGGGCGTGACTCAAATTTGTTAAGGGTTATTTTATTATGTGATCTTGTTTATCTTTTAGCTTTGACTGCAATGGTCATGCAAAAAGTTATGCATATTGTAACAATGAGGCGACAGGGTTCAGCAGGTTCACAATTACATCTTAGACTGACTGGGGTCTTCTCGGCTATGTCGCTTTTACCTACTGCAACGGTTGCCGTTTTTGCGGTTCTTTCAATAAATATGGGCTTTGAAACTTGGTTCTCCGATCGAGTCCAAGGTGTAATTGCAGACTCTTTAGAGGCAGCACAAGCTTACGAACAAGAACAGGTGAGAGCTTTAAAAGAAGATGTCGAAGGGCTGGCTGAAGATCTTGAAACTTACAAACGTTCTTCTGGCGCCACAGGACAACAACTTCGGAGGCGTTTAAGCCAGTCCCAACAGAGTATTCAGCGAGGGCTCAAGGAAGCTTTTATCATCCATGCCTCAGGTGAATTATTTTTACGAGGCAATCGATCTTATTTTTTTGATTATGAAAAACCTGACTCCACCGCAATCGAAGCAGCTCTTAAATCCACTGTGATCATTCCTGATATTGAAAATAATGAATTGAGAGCGATGACTTATCTGGATGGCTTTGGAGATAGGTTCTTACTTGTTTCACGTAGTATTGATGGCAAGCTCTTTGCCCTATTGGACGAGACACAGGCGGCCGGCAAATTCTATCAACAACTTGAATCACAAAGAGGCGCCTCGCTTGCTCGATTTGGGGTTATATATCTCATTTTTGCGGTACTTTTAATTGCAGCGTCCGTTTTTGCAGCACTTTTCTTTGCCGAAAGGTTGTCTCGACCAATCGGGAGACTTGCAGGCGCTGCCCAAAAAGTTGGTGATGGAGCTTTGGACACGCAAGTTATTGAAGAATCTGGAAATGATGAGATCAGCCAGCTCTCTAGATATTTTAATAGAATGACACAGCAAATTAAAATCCAAAGAGATACTCTACTGGAAAATACTGAGCAAATCGAACTTAGGCGACGCATGTTTGACTCTGTATTGAGCTCCGTCACTTCAGGCCTGTTAGGTCTTGATGCAGATGGAAATGTATCGTTTGTAAATAAATCTGCTGAAAGGCTTCTGGGCGGAGAAGAAATTCTTGAAAATACGAATTTATCGGTCGCTGTCCCAGAATTTTTTCCCCTATTTGAACGCCTTACGAAAACGAATACTGAAAGCCTACAAGAAGAACTTAAAATGGCACGGGCTGGTCGACTAGAAAATTTATTGGTTAGAGTTTCTAGACGCCGAAATGAGCAACTTTTGCTTGAAGGGTATGTTATAGCTTTTGATGACGTTACAGATTTAGTTTCAGCGCAGCGTTCAGCGGCATGGGGGGATATCGCACGACGTATCGCTCACGAAATTAAAAATCCTCTTACTCCAATCCAACTATCGGCAGAAAGGATAAGGCGAAAGTTCTCTCCTAAACTGGGCAATGATAGCGATGAATTAGAAAGAATGACCAATGTCATCGTACGTCAGACCGGAGATCTTAGACTGATAATTGATGAGTTTTCGAAGTTCGCCCGGCTACCACAGCCAAAAAAATCTGATGAAGACTTGGTATCAGTCATCAATTCTGTTATTTTACTGCAAGAAAGTGGGCAGCCAGACATCCGTTTTGTCAAGCATCTCCCAGACTTTCCATTAGTCTTACAATTTGATCGTACGTTGATTTCCCAAGCACTTATAAATCTTATGAAAAACTCAGGAGAAGCTATCGAGACAAGAATAAAAAAAATGGGAGTTAAAATCCGGGGCGAAATTCATATTAAGCTTGAAAAAGAAAAAACTAACGTCCTTATTGCAATAGAAGATAATGGAATAGGGCTCCCGGAGGACCGTGTACGACTTTTTGAACCTTACGTTACGACTCGTGATAAAGGCACAGGCCTGGGCTTGGCAATTGTTAAGAAAATTATCGAAGAGCACGGTGGCAATCTTTTAATGGAAGACGCCCCTGTCTTTGAGACCGCACCATTTTATGGAGCTCGGGTAGTTATTGAGTTACCACAAATTTACAATGATCAAAAACACAGCACCAAGGGAAACAAGCCAGATGAGTGATATTCTTATCGTAGATGATGAGCGCGATATTCGAGAACTCATAGCTGATATTCTGGAAGATGAGGGTTTTGTTACCCGCAAGACTGGTACGGCTGACGACTGTATGCGTGAAGTTGCAGAAACGCCACCTGATCTTCTCATCCTTGATATTTGGCTTAAAGATAGCGATATGGACGGTATAGATATTCTGAAACGTGTAAAATTAAATTATCCGAATATTCCGGTCGTCATTATTTCGGGCCACGGAAATATCGAAATTGCTGTAGCTGCAATAAAACAAGGTGCATATGATTTTATTGAAAAACCATTTAATATTGATCAGCTACTGGTTGTTATTAAGCGGGCAATGGAAACGTCTCGCTTAAGGCGTGAAAATAAATCTCTACGACAGAAAGACTGTACATCTTCGAAAATGTTGGGCGAGTCACCATCCTTTAGAACTTTGGTTTCCAAGTTAGATAAAGTCACTAAATCTAATGGTCGAGTAATGCTTACCGGGCCGTCTGGATCGGGCAAAGAAATGGCGGCGCGTTATATTCATGCTCACTCTGATAGATCAAAATCACCTTTTGTTGTAGTCAATTGTGCCGTAATTGAGTCAGATCGCATGGAAGCCGTTTTATTTGGAACAGAGGGCGCTGACAAATCAAAATCTTTCGGTCTGTTAGAAATGGCTAATGGCGGCACAATTTATTTTGATGAAGTGGCCGATATGCCGAGTGTAACCCAGTCCAAAATCTTACGTGTTTTGGTAGACCAAAGATTTACAAGACTGGGTGGGGTAGATAGCTTAAAAGTTGATTTTCGAGTTATATCGTCAACCAGTCAGGATTTGCATAGCGCTATAAAACAACGGCTATTTAGGGAAGAGCTTTTTCATAGATTGAATGTGGTTCCCATTAGCGTACCGTCTCTCGAAGATAGAAGTGAGGACATACCAGTCATCGCTCAGTACTTTTTGAAATTTTTTCACAATACGCAAGGACATGCCTTACGAGAACTTGATGAAGAGGCAGCTAGCCTACTGCAAACAATGGCATGGCCGGGAAATATACGTCAGCTTGGTAATATTATTGAACGGATTCTCATTCTAAGCGATAGTACCGGGCCTATTAAAGCGGTTGATATACCTAAAGATTCACCGGAAACCTCAAACGGGCCCAAAACCAACGTAATTAATCCCTCTCTCGCAATGTTGCCACTAAGGCAAGCCCGTGAAGCTTTTGAACGTGAATATCTGATGACGCAGATAAGACGTTTTTCAGGAAATATTAGTAAGACCGCGAATTTTGTGGGTATGGAGAGAAGCGCGTTGCATCGAAAATTGAAGTCCCTTGGTGTGGTTAATTCTGGAAAGCTCATAAGTGACTAAAGTCACGATGTTTCAGAAATCAACAATTGACCAGAAGACGTGCTTCTGCCATTCAACACTGCGAGTTGGTGCCTGATCCCGAGGTAATGCCATGAAGATAATTGTTTGCGGCGCAGGTCAAGTCGGCTGGCAGATTGCACGTCATCTGTCTGGTGAAAGAAATGATGTTACAATCGTTGACAGTAACGCTGATCTTGTTCGGCGGGCGACAGAAATACTTGATGTCCAGGGCTTGGCCGGCTTTGCTTCATATCCAGACGTGCTTGATAAAGCAGGTGCACGGGATGCTGATATGATCATCGCGGCGACATATTCTGACGAAGTCAATATGGTTACCTGTCAGGTTGCACATTCAGTATTTGATATTCCGCGCAAAGTAGCTAGGCTTAGGAGCCAGTCCTACCTTGACGCTATTTATTCTGATCTCTATCGGCGGGACCACATGCCCATTGATGTTGTGATTAGCCCAGAAAGAGAAGTTGCCGCTGCCGCGTTAAAACGGCTTTCCGCCGCCACAGCTTTTGACACAGAAACGTTTTTAGATTCTAAGGCGCAATTACTTGGGTTAAGAATCGATGAAAATTGTCCAGTTACCAACACTCCATTACGTCAATTAACTGATCTTTTTTCATCTCTCAGAATTCTTGTGGTGGGAATTAGACGAAAGGCTGTTCTTTTCGCGCCTGAACCGGGTGACCAACTTTTCGTGCATGATGAAGTTTATGTTATGTGTCACGTAGACGATAGTAATAGAGCCTTGGAAGTTTTTGGAAAGTCACAAGGTAAACAGGACCGTGTGGTGCTTATCGGTGCAGGTCATGTTGGACTTTCGATTGCCAAATCTTTAGAGTTAAAAACAAATCGCATCCGCGCTAAAATAATTGAGAAAAATCGCCAAATCGCTGAGGTAGCTGCGAACGAGTTAGAGAAAACCATCGTTTTAAATGGCGATGGTTTGGATACTCGCTTGCTGGAAGAAGCCAATATTTCTAAATCGGATGTGATTCTGGCTGTAACTGACGATGATAAGACAAACATGTTAGCTGCAGTCCGCGCAAAGACACTAGGTTGCACACGTTCGGTTGTTCTAGTCAACGACCCCAGTCTTGTGCCGCTGATAGGAGCTATAGGTATCGATGCTTACATAAACCCCCGGGCCACAACGGTGAGTTCGATTCTCCGCCACATCAGACATGGAAGAGTAAGAGGCGTCTATTCGATTGGAGATGCAGAAGCGGAAATTATGGAAGCTCAAGTGCTGTCCACCTCGCCGATAAGCGGCCAAAAGATACGTGACATCGACTTTCCAGAAGGAGTTCTTGTCGGTGCCGTTTTAAAAGGTGAGAAATTAGAAATGCCAACTGGTTCTACGCGAATAGACGAAGGCGATGTTATCGCATTATTTGTTCTGTCAAAAGATGTTCCTGAAGTAGAACGGCTTTTGCAAGTTTCAATTGATTTCTTTTAAATCGAAAATGTGGTTTCGGCTTTCACATTTACCGTTTTTCTTTCAACTTTTCAGTGTAGCAGCTTTATCGATGTTTCTCCCAAGTGCCCACGCCTTGACTTTTGAAAACTATGCTGAAGCGCGGTCATTCTTCTACACCGGGATTCTAGGTCTTTTCCTATTGTTGATGATCGCATTAGCGACTTCGAATAGGACGCTCGAAGAATCGGGCATCCAACAACTTACCTCTCTGGCTTTGGGATTTTTAATACTTCCTGTATATTTAGCCATACCCGAACACGATATAATTAGCACAACCGATTTTATTAATGCATATTTAGATATGGTTAGTGCCCTGACAACTACCGGCTTTGTAGTCTTTCAGCCAGAAATATTATCTGACACAATTCATCTTTGGCGAGCCGTTGTTGCCTGGATGGGCGGAGCACTTATTTGGCTAGTGGCTGTTGCAATACTTGCCCCGATGAACCTTGGCGGATTCGAAGTTGCAAGTGGTAGCCCAATACATCAAACTCATTACCTTACTTCTAAGGAACGGCAGCATTTTTTACATAGAAATTTCTCTGCTCTTTTTCCTTTATACTTAAGTCTTACAGGTTTGCTTTGGTTTGCTTTAGCCCTATCGGGCTTACCGGGTTTCGATAGCTTGATTTTTGCTATGTCAATTTTATCTACCAGCGGAATAACGGCAGTAGAAAACTTGTCTGACTTTAATGGCAATTGGACCGCTGAAGTTGTAATTTTTATTTTTTTTATTTTTGCCATTACTAGAGGCATTGCCTCGCGCGAGCGATCAATAACAGGCCCGGGCCGTTTTTCAACCAGCACTGAACTGTCCATTGCGTCGGTTGTCATAATATCGGTCACGGCACTTTTGACAATTGGGCAGATTTTACAGCAAATAGGCTCTCAGAAAGATGTGTTTTGCCTTGCTACAATAAAAATGATTTGGGCAAATATTTTTACCGTAACGTCATTTTTGACAACTAATGGCTGGCAGTCTGGTTTTTGGGAGGCATCTCAAACGTGGTCTGAATTTGCAGCGCCCAGCTCATTATTCCTCGGGTTGGCTTTAATTGGTGGCGGAATCGCAACGACTGCGGGTGGGGTAAAACTTTTGAGGGTTTATGCACTTTATTCAAATGCTGTTCATGAAATGGATAGGCTAATACACCCTTCTTCAATAGGACACTCGAACAACATTTATCAGAATGAATTAAGGGCAAAAGCCTTCATTGCTTGGATTTTTTTCATGCTCTTTGTCATTGGTCTAGCAATAATAACATTATCCCTTACTGCTTTTGGTTTCAATTTTGAAATGGCTGTAATTGCTTCAGTTAGTGCACTTAGTACGACTGGCCCTTTGTTTGGTTTTATATTGGGAGCACCGATCGATTTTGAAACTTTGAGTTCAGGAGCAAAAATGACGTTGGCTTTAGCAATGGTACTTGGAAGGCTTGAAATACTTGTCCTTCTTGCACTCTTCACATCAGAAACATGGCGTGGTTGATTAGGGTATAGACGCTCGCACCTAGTTGTGATTGTATAACCCGATAAGAATTGTATCCAATAAAATAACCAGGTGGTTAGAACAATAAAAGGTAATAAAAAATGGCTTCTGATCGTCAGAACTTGCAAGATGCATTTTTAAATCATGTTAGAAAAGCAAAAGTACCTGTAACGGTTTTTTTAATTAATGGGGTTAAACTTCAGGGTGTGATCACTTGGTTTGATAATTTCTGTATTCTATTGCGCCGAGACGGCCAGTCACAATTAGTTTATAAACACGCAATATCTACCATTATGCCATCACAAAATATTACATTATATGAAGGCGAAGAAGGCGGTTGAGCTTTTTACGTAGCCCTCGCACCACCCGTGCATGGGTTTTACATCCTGACTTAAAAATTACTTTGGCAGTTCGCGACTCTCATGCCTCTTTGTTAGAGGCAAAAGCGCTTGCTTCAGCTTTACCTGAATTAGAAGTGGTAGGTGCCAATGTTGTATCGCTTCAAAAACCAAACCCTGGAACATTTTTTGGATCTGGTAAAGTTGAAGATTTGAAGAATTTATTTTCAAATCAAAAAATTGAACTTGTCCTTGTGGATGGTCCGGTATCACCGGTGCAACAGAGAAATCTCGAAAAAAAATGGTCCGTAAAGCTACTAGACAGAACAGGGTTGATCCTCGAAATATTTTCAGATCGTGCCGCGACCCGCGAGGGTGTACTGCAAGTCGAAATGGCAGCACTTAGCTACCAACGCACGCGCCTTGTTAGGGCATGGACGCACCTTGAACGCCAAAGAGGTGGCTTGGGATTTGTTGGCGGTCCAGGGGAAACACAGGTTGAAGCCGATAGGCGGGCTATTGACCTACAGATTTCCAAGTTGCGCCAACAACTTAAGAAAGTTGTTAGAACACGTAAGCTACATCGCTCTGCTCGTGCCCAAATTCCCTATCCAATTATTGCGTTAGTGGGTTATACTAATTCCGGAAAGTCAACGTTATTCAATCAATTAACTGGCGCTAACGTCCCAACAAAAGATATGCTTTTTGCTACACTTGATCCCACTATGCGAGCTGTAAAAACCACGTCTGGTACTAACGTGATTCTTTCCGATACAGTTGGTTTTGTGTCTGACCTTCCAACTGAGCTTATTGCTGCATTTCGGGCAACTTTAGAAGAGGTTCTAAGTGCCGATATTATCCTTCATGTTCGTGATGTTTTGCACCCACAGTCTGAAGATCAATCGAATGATGTTAAATTAATATTACAAGATATTGGGATTTCCCAAGAAACAACTGTATTTGAAGTTTGGAATAAAATTGATCAGTTGTCAGAAGACGATTTGGAGCGAACTTCAAACACCGCTTCGCGTCAATCGGAAACCTATCTAGTCTCTGCCAAAACAGCTTACGGCGTTGAAACTTTGCTTAAGGCTATAGAAATTAAGCTAAATTTCGATAATTTTGAAGATAGTTTAACGTTGAGCCATAGAGACGGAAAAAAACGAGCCTGGCTTTATTCACAAGGAGTGGTCCGTGAGGAAAAGATAACAGATTTTGGCTTTTATTTCTCGCTTTATTGGTCTTCGCGTCAAAAAGCACAGTTTCAGTCCTTTTGATTAAAATTTGGTTTAAGACGGGTTGTTCCTATTGAAGCGCTACTGATTAGCTCTTTATCAAGAGACATGCGCCAATACTCTCCGCGTCGCCATAGTTGGCCCAAATCATCATAATGTTTTGAAAGTGGATGACCTGACTGGCCGGTTGCTATAACGAAAATGGAACTATTTGAGTCAGAAAAGTCGTAGATACCACGATATCCTGCTGCATGAATATTTTGAAACGGTGTGGGTTCAAGGCCACTGACGCGGCCTCTTTGGACCGTGTGGTCCCCGCCACTGGTAGGTTGAACAATATTAACGAAATATTTAAAAACTGAAACAGTCCCTAAGGAAGAATGACGATGGAGTGCTTGATGAGCTTCACCCCATCTTAGCGTGGTCAGAGAAGGGCTATATGTTTCACTGAGCCAATTTAAAGCGTCATCTAGTGCCGCGCTGGCTATTTGGTTGCAGGTCTCTAAGGTCTGGCTATGAACAACATCGCACCAAGCTTCTGCGCCTTCAACATTTCTAAAAACACGTTCAATAAATAGAGGCTTCAAATGTATGAATTGATCAGCCAAATCGCCAATTTCATCTCTGATTAAGCGATCTTGAAGCGCACGCATCCAAGCCATATAAATTAAAGGTTCGGGGCGATATTCATCCATTTCTCCGTTCCATGCAGCTAAAAGATCCATGGCATTTTTACGCATTTGAGCTTGCGAGCCTTTTTTACCGCTTCGCTCAGTGAACAAAAGATTGGCTGCAACAAGAGGCAGAAGAGTACGGGCTGTATAACTTACTGTATCCAGTTGGGCTTCTTTAAAGCTATCACTGGTATGAATTACTCTTTCTTTCAACAGACTTTTTAGCCTATGAATTCTTTGGCTATCGCCCCATAAAAAAGAACCATGTTCGGGAAAATTCTTTTCTATAAGTTTATTATTTGTGTTTACGATAATATCGTTATTTGGATTGCGTATACCCGGGCGATCGTCATATAGAAAAAAACCATTCCACCTGTTTTTCTGTTCCCATCCGTAGCTTGGCCAGCGACCTTGGGTCTGGTGTAGTTTTTGGCGTGCTGGACGTAAGCCGATAGCATTGATAGAGATATCGTTTGCATCGACAAGAGTAAGAGTTAGTGACGGTGTTTGGAAATCTGCCATTAACAACTCCACATTTTCTACGGTATGATTACTCATTATACTTAAAAAACTCTCTAAGGACCTATCATCGGTTCGGAGAGCAGTTGAACTTAGTGCCATGACATGTTTTGTGGGTGTTATTTCATGAATATTATATTGTTGGGGAGAAAGGATTGGCCCATTATCGCTCCACCTTAGCATAATCGTTACAGGTTTTTGATTTAGAATTCGAATAATTGAAGGGCGGTTTTCAAATTTTTTATACCCATCGATAGCCTTATAGAAATCATGGCGGGATGGATGAATTTGTTCAACGAAGACGTCCTGGTCGTCAATATAAGATGAAGTAACAGCCCACCCTAATTTATCACTGCGCCCAGATAATAACAATGGCAATCCAGGAATACTTGCGCCAATGACACCGCCTGATTGAAGTTCTAAACGCGCTAAATACCATAGTGAGGGCGCTGTTAAAGGAACATGTGGATCATTAGCGAGCAGTGGTCCTCCACCAAAAGTTCGCGACTTTCCCGCCGCAAAAGCGTTAGAAGCTCCAGCAAAGCCAACCTCACTTAGAGCGTCAAAATACTGATTTTCAAAAATTTTTGCATAGCCAGATAGATTTTTTTGACCTTCTCCTATGTTTGTTTTTTTCATGATGGAAAGATTCCCCGTTCCAGGAACATCGGGCATTAGATCGCTTACTCGCGTGGCATCTTTCAAAGTGAGGAGTAGACGCGCATAAAGAATTTCTGTTGCCAGATGTTCTGACCATTGCACTCCAAACATCTTTAAGATTGCAATAGAGTCAATGGGCGTCCAGACCGAGAAAGGAGCATTAAAAAGAAACATTTCTGGTGCTCCTCGTCCTAGAGCACTGCGATTTACTTCAGTTATTCGTGCATTAACACCCTTAGCATAAGCTTCAACGAGAATCTTGGCGTCATCAGAAAAGTGGTCAAATGACTTCCGTGCTGCCCCATATAGATCAAGCCGTCGATAAAACTGGTCGTTGTTGAATCTTGCTATGCCAAAAACTTCCGCAAGGCGGCCTTGTGCAGTACGGCGTAAAACTGTCATTTGCCACAATCTATCCTGAGCATGAGCGTAACCAAGTCCAAAAAAAATATCATGATCGTTTTTTCCAAATAAATGTGGGACATTATACGTATCACGAATTATTTCGAGTTCTGCCTTAAGCCCGGGTAATTCTATTTCTTTTTCGTATTCTGGCAAAGACTGCGCTGCCAAATAATAGCCAAGAGTAAAGGCCGCAAGGCTCAATACTATTAGTAAAACTGCTAGCCGGAATATCCAGCGAAACAAAATTGTCATTTAATGTGCTTTCCTTTTGCTTTTTCTGCTGTGCATGGTTTAGGAAAAATGAACAAGATCGTTAATCACATTCTGAGGATTTAGTATGGCTAGAGTAACATTTCTGGGATTAGGCGTCATGGGTTTTCCCATGGCAGGGCATCTTCAAAAGGGGGGGCATGATGTCACGGTGTATAATCGCACAACTAGAAAAGCCGAAAATTGGATATCAAAGTTTGGTGGAAGGATGGCGCACACGCCTAGAGAAGCTGCAGCTGATGCAGAATTTGTAATTAGTTGCGTTGGTAATGATGAAGATTTGCGTTCCATCGTTTTAGGAAATCATGGAGCATTCAGTTCAATGCAGGAAGGAGCGCTTTACATCGATCATACTACGGTGTCGGCTAGAGTTACGGCTGAACTCTATGCGTTAGCTTCCAATGCCAAAATTAGTTTTGTCGATGCCCCGATTTCTGGCGGTCAAGCAGGTGCAGAGAATGCAGTTCTATCAATCATGTGCGGTGGAGATCTAGAGGCTTATGAAAAAGCTGAACCTATAATGAATATTTATGCGCGTATCTGTCGGCGGATTGGGAGTTCAGGCGCAGGTCAGAAAACAAAAATGTGCAATCAAATTGCCATTGCAGGATTATTGCAGGGTTTATCAGAGGCCATTCACTTTGCCAAAAAAGCAGGGCTTGATGGTCACGCCGTAGTTGAGGTGATTTCTCAAGGCGCTGCGGGAAGCTGGCAAATGAAAAACCGCTACGAAACCATGTTGGACGATAGTTTTGATCACGGATTTGCAGTTGATTGGATGCGAAAAGATCTTGCAATTTGTCTTGCAGCAGGGGATGAAGTAGGCGCTGCGATGCCGGTTACCGCACTTGTGGACCAATTTTATAAAGATATTCAAAATATCGGTGGTGGCCGGTGGGATACGTCCAGTCTCTTTAAAAGGCTCGAGGAGATAAGCTAACTTTCGCCAACATTTGCAAAAATGAATACGAATTGCCATTGTCGTTTTTCGTAATTCAAGTCATACAGGTGTTCAGGAATGGTCATTTGACTTCGTCCATACAGTTTTGTTGTGGTCAGGGCCGCATCTGCTTTAATCTCGGCACCTGAAAGCCACACTTATTAGGCCAAAAATGGCCAAAGGGTTCTTTCCACTAGAGTGAGAAAGAAAATTAATTGGCGGGATATGAGCCTAATTGGTTTTCCCGCTGGAGAGAAATGCGATGAACCTCGAATTTATGAGATGTCGACCACCTTCGTGCATTAAGCACAACGAGAGGTTTGAATTGTTTGTCGCCAAAGTGAAAACAATTGTATTTGAGAAGATCTTTTCGACACTTAGTCTCAACTACACTTGCAATTGGATAATATGGCTAAGAAAATGCTTATCGACGCCACCCACGCAGAGGAAACCCGTGTGGTTGTGGTGGATGGAAACAAAGTTGAAGAATTTGACTTCGAGTCTGAAAATAAACGTCAACTCGCTGGAAATATATATCTTGCAAAAGTAACACGAGTAGAGCCATCGCTTCAGGCTGCATTTGTGGAATATGGTGGAAACCGTCATGGGTTCTTAGCCTTCTCAGAAATTCACCCGGATTATTATCAAATCCCAATAGCTGACCGCGAAGCATTATTGGCCGAAGAGAACGCGTATGCTGAAGCTCAAAGAGAATTAGAAAATAAAGAAGCAGAGCCAAAATCCAAACGCCGGTCTTCCTCAAAACGCGTTCGTGCACAATCTGCAATTTCCGAAGATGCTGTTCAGAAGAAAGATCTTACAACTTCTTTTACAACGGGTATGGAGACGATAGATCTCGATGATAAAAAAACAAACGCCGCCTGGGGGGATCAGGCCGCGGAGACGGCCAGTATCGGCGATATTGAAGATAAACAAAACACATCAATTGAAAGTACTGAAACCAGTCAGAGTTCCTCAGAATCAGTAGAAGGTAAAGGACAAGAGATTTGGGAAGATTCTTCCCAGTATGACCATGAGATTTCCGAAGATGAAGCTACATGCGGAGAGATTGAGATTAGAACTAATGATGCAGCGCTGAAAGACAATAACATCGAAAATGTTGCAGAACTAGATGATGAATTTGAACTTCGTCCAGCTCACAAGGCACAACCTCGTCGTTATAAGATTCAAGAAGTTATTAAAATACGCCAAATTCTTTTGGTACAAGTTGTCAAAGAAGAAAGAGGTAACAAGGGAGCGGCACTAACAACTTATTTATCCTTAGCTGGAAGATATTGTGTTTTGATGCCTAACACCGCCCGTGGTGGAGGAATTAGCCGTAAAATTACGAATGCTGCAGACCGTAAAAAGCTTAAGGAAATTGCTGGCGCTATCGATGTTCCACAAGGTGCTGGCTTAATTATACGTACTGCGGGTGCGAAAAGAACAAAGATAGAAGTAAAAAGAGACTATGAATACTTGCAAAGACTATGGGAACAAATTCGCGAACTGACTCTAAATTCGGTTGCTCCATCTAAAATTTATGAAGAGGGCGATCTAATAAAGCGGTCGATACGTGATCTTTACAACCGTGAAATCGATGAGGTCCTTGTTGAAGGTGATAGGGGGTATCGTATTGCAAAAGATTTCATGAAAATGATAATGCCATCGCACGCAAAAAATGTTCAGAGCTACCAAGATGCGTTACCACTTTTTGCTAGGTATCAAGTCGAGAGCTATCTTGGCTCGATGTTTAGTCCGGTCGTTCAGCTGAAATCGGGTGGATACATTGTGATTGGGGTTACTGAGGCATTGGTTGCTGTGGACGTTAACTCTGGCCGTGCAACGAAAGAGGGTTCTATTGAGGAAACTGCACTTAAAACCAATCTTGAGGCTGCTGATGAAGTAGCGCGGCAACTTCGCTTGCGTGATTTGGCTGGATTAATAGTTATCGATTTTATCGATATGGATGAACGTAGAAATAATAGTGCAGTCGAAAAACGAATGAAGGATCGGTTGAAGACTGATCGAGCGCGAATCCAAATCGGACGCATTTCGGGTTTTGGTTTGATGGAAATGAGCCGTCAACGCCTTCGCCCTGGCATGCTAGAGGCAACCACAGAGGCCTGCAAGCACTGCCACGGCACGGGGTTGATAAGATCTGAGGATAGCCTTGCTCTAGCCATTTTGCGACAAATTGAGGAGGAAGGCGTCCGACAGCGATCAGGTGAAGTTCTAGTTAAGTGTCCTGTGCCTGTAGCAAACTTTTTAATAAACCAAAAACGGGAACATATCATTCAAATCGAGAAGCGTTATGGGCTTTCAGTAAGAATTGAAAGTGTTATAACTCTTGTTACGCCAGAATATGAGATTGAGAAATTTAAACCGGCCAGTCGTTTTGTTCCTGAACCTAAGGATAAAGTTGTTTCTGTGGACGCTATGTTGCGCGACCAATCTTCTACGTCTAAGGATCCAGAGGAACAAAACGAGGAGCTTCTGAGCCATGAACATCCTGAGATAGATGAGGCGCGTCCTAAAAAACGCCGTCGCCGCCGCCGCCGCCGCCGTTCAAAAAGTGAGGTTAGTGAAGAGGCCAGCTTGGGGACCAACTCCGAAAGTTTACCACTTCATCAATCACTAGATCAACCTGAGGCGCAGGAAAAAAAATCTTCCGATTTAAATGAAAACATGTCAAAATCTCAAGATTCAGTTCCTCCTTTGGAGATCACTGATGGAATAGATTCATTAGAAGAACCAGCCAAAAAACCGGCCCGCCCACGTCGAACACGCATAACTAAAAAAACGAAAGAATTAACAACTGAGACTGGTAGTTCCGCAACTTCAGTTTCCAAAGAAACTAATGATGTATCGTCGGAATTTAAATCCGTTGCAGATTTACCAGAAACTTCTAATGAAAAAAAGCCAAAAAAGGTTTCAAAAAAACGCGTAATATCAAAGACTAAATCGGAAAAGTTGATTTCAAAACCTGTTAGTGATTTTGAAATCAAAGATTCTGGCGAAACAGTAGACCTGGCAAATCTGAAAGAAGAAAATGTCCAAGCAAGTGATATTATAACACCCGAAAATCAAAAAGGACTAAATGAAGATGTTGCAGAGAGTGCGCGAAAGCCTCGACGAAGGGGTTGGTGGTCTCGCGGCGAGAACAACACTTAGTCATTCTTATGATTTCTTAACAAGAAAACGAGCGCTGCCATCCTCAAGCGTTTTTATGTCAATTAACACGTTGCCGCTTTCACTGCAATAATGCGGGAAGTCGACTATTGCTGCGGGGTCATCGGTTAAAACGGATAAAATTTCACCAGATTTAAGTGGTTTCAATCTCTTTCGAGTTTTTAGTACAGGTAACGGGCAAAGCAAACCGCGGGTATCAAGGTCATGTGACATGCTCTTGAGGTAAGTAGTTGTTGTCTACTTGTCCAGACAGATTTAAGAACTAAAAACCATGTATCCATTTGTAGTTTATTATTTAAGGGTAAGTACATGTTTGGAGTTGACATATTAGACGCGGCCATGTTTCCAGCGCTTATAATTGCTTTTTTAGCAGGTATAATTTCATTTTTGAGCCCATGTGTACTACCGATTGTACCACCATATTTAGCTTACATGAGTGGAATAACTCTTACTGAGGCGACAGAAAAAGAAAATTCGAAAACGGTGTTTTTTGCTGCGGTCTTTTTTGTAATGGGGCTTTCGACAGTATTCTTGATATTAGGTTTTACAGCGTCAACAATCGGCAAGACACTTTTATTCTATCAGGATAGTTTCAAATTGATCGCTGGATTGGTAGTTATGCTATTTGGTCTCCATTTTCTTCGGATATTTCGTTTAGGATTTCTTGATCATGAAGCCAGATTTGGAGCAACCAGTCAAAATGGATCAGCCTTCGGGGCGTATGTGCTTGGGCTTGCTTTTGCTTTCGGTTGGACGCCTTGCATAGGGCCACAGCTAGCCGCCATTTTAACCCTCGCTGCGTCAGAAGGATCAGTCTCACAGGGCACATTCCTTCTTGGAATATACGCTCTCGGATTAGGTTTGCCATTTTTAATTGTAGCTTTATTTCTTAATCGTTTGTCAGGAACAGTCACTTGGTTGAAAAATCGAATGAGCGTTATTGAAAGTTTAATGGGATTATTACTTTGGACTATCGGTCTAATGCTTCTTACGGGTGGATTTGAGGATTTTTCTTTTTGGATTTTGGATAACTTTCCGGCTCTCGCGGATTTCGGTTGAATATTGCTCGTTCACTACTAATCGGACTACTTCGAGCGCTAATCTATAAATTAATTATAAATGTCTAAATCAATCCTTGGACATGTAGTAGCGCAAAACAAAATCACGGATTGCGCTAGCTAGGCCAGAGTCTAATTCCCGCGAAGAATCTATATCTGATGCTAACGTGTTGATTGGGATTTTTTTTACGGATGCTATACGGCAGAATTCCTTCCAGAATCTTTCTTCTAAAGAAACGCTTGTCTGATGACCATTCAAAGTAAGGGATCTTTTTTTCGGACGCAAGCTCATCTGTAAGTCTTGCAAGTGACCAAAAAAACCCTCTTTTTGACATCTTTCTCAGCAGCTGAGGTCCGATTCACTTTTGTATGACTAAAGTTAACTGAAATTTTTGCGAAGTTGTATTTTTGGCTTTGTCGTGCTTTTTGCTCATAGAGGTTATCTACTACTGCTATTATTTTACTCATATTTTGGCCCCACCATTTTCTCAGGTCTCACAACTTCATCGAAAGTTTCCTCACTCACTAAACCCATTGCGACAGCTTCTTCTTTCAAAGTGGTTCCATTCTTATGGGCCATTTTAGCAACCTTTGTTGCGTTGTCATATCCAATTTTAGGGGCAAGTGCTGTGACAAGCATCAAGCTTTCACGCATGAGCTTGTCAATACGATCAATGTCTGGCCGCAGTCCATTAATAAGATTGTCGGCAAATGTAGAGCAGGAATCGCCCAAAAGTTGCATTGATTGCAATACATTATATGCAATCATCGGTTTGTATACATTTAGTTCAAAATGCCCTTGACTGCCGGCAAAACCAACAGCAACATCGTTACCCATCACTTGAGCGCAAACTTGCGTAATTGCTTCGCATTGCGTTGGATTGACTTTGCCTGGCATAATTGAACTTCCAGGTTCATTTTCAGGCAGAATCAATTCTCCTAAACCGCATCTTGGTCCAGATCCCAAAAGCCTTATGTCATTCGCAATTTTAAAAAGACTCGCTGCTGCAGTTTTAAGGCTACCTGAAAATTCAACCATTGCATCATGGGCTGCCAACGCTTCGAATTTATTCGGAGCTGTGGTAAAGGGAAGGGAGGTTATACGAGCGATATTAGCAGCAACCTCAGTATCCCATCCCCGTGACGTATTCAATCCAGTTCCAACGGCAGTTCCGCCTTGGGCCAGTTCATAAATATCTTGAAGCGACCTTTTAACACGTTTTAGGCCCATACACACTTGATGATGATAACCCGAAAACTCTTGAGAAAGTAAAATTGGTGTTGCGTCTTGGGTATGAGTACGACCGATCTTAATTATTCCTTCAAAAGTTTGTACTTTACGAAACAGTGCAAACTCAAGCTTTTCCAGCCCTGGTATTAGCACGTCACGGGCTGCCATTGCTGTTGAGATATGCATAGCCGTTGGAAAAGTATCATTAGAGGATTGCCCCATGTTGCAGTGGTCATTGGGATGCACTGGGTCTTTAGAGCCTATTTTGCCTCCCAGGATTTCGATGGCGCGGTTGGCAATAACCTCATTTGCGTTCATGTTTGATTGAGTGCCTGAACCTGTTTGCCATACGACAAGAGGGAAATTATCGTCAAACTTACCTGAAACGACTTCTGAGGCTGCTTTAATAATAGCATCTGCAAGTTTTTTATTTAATCTGCCAGAGGCTTTATTTGCCTCGGCACAGGCTTGTTTAACTACGCCTAATGCCCGAATAATGGCCACCGGTTGTTTCTCCCAACCAATAGGAAAATTCAAAATAGATCTTTGGGTCTGCGCGCCCCAGTATTTTTCAGAAGGAACCTCCAACGGGCCAAAGCTATCTAATTCGGTACGGGTTTGTGACATTATTGGCTCCCTCAGTTTACTTACGTTAATGTAAACGCCGATGCACCACCTTATTTGTTTCTTTTTTTAACGAATTTTGACCCTAGATGTATAGTGCCAATGCGTTTCTAGTATCTCCATGTCATAAGTGTAATTTTTTCTTTAAGTCTTTTGTTATCACAGAAATTAAGGTTTTCTGAATCTATCAAGTTGTACTATCTCTGCTTCGGTTCCATCCACCTCTTTAGTATTTGTAGATTTGGTAGTATTAGCATTACTCAGTGAAACTTTTTTTTCAGAAGGCTCCGTGATATTTTGAAGCGCTTCCGTCAGTTCGTTGGTTTCGTTCTCGGAGTTCATCTGTTCAAATTTGACACCAAATTCTACAGAAGGATCAACAAATGTTAGAATTGCATCATACGGAATATAAAATGGTTCGGGTACATCTCCAAAATTTAGTGTAACTTCAAAACCGTTTTGTTTCACATTTAAATTTTCAAACCAATGCTGCATCACGATAGTGATATCACTGGGGTACTTTTCACGAAGCCAAGATGCCATTCCAAGCTTTGAATGTGTGGTATCTATCTTAATAAAGAAATGATGTTTGTCAGGCAATCCGTCCGCTGCTACTTTTTCCAAGACTTTACGCACGAAAAAACGCATCGCAGTATTCATAATACTTCCGTAGTCCAATGCGCTTGTCATCAAAAGTTCCTTTTATCTCTATTTCACCCAGCATCTGGATGCCTGCGGTAGGCAAGATATAACTGTATGTGCGAATCTCTGACCAAGTCTACTTACGAAAGCAAAAAGCGAAAGGGCAATAAATCTTGGATAGTGCAGGCTTCTGTTGCCAGGCGCCTGCGAACCCCGCCTGACGCAGCTCGGCATCAGGGCTTAAAGTTTCAATAACTCAGGTTGCTTACGCAGCCATTGCCATTGGAGCACGATTGTCATTTGCAATTGTACTTTTTGAACCGATACGGTGGTATCTCGCCGAAACAAAGCTAACCCTTTTAGACGTTCGTCTATCCTATTTCGACCCCATATCCGGCAAATGACCGTTTTGTGGTGGAGCCGCAGGGTACCGCCCCCTGGTCCGATCCGCTTATTGCGAGCGCGTTTATGTCCATAGCTCTAAGAGCAAACAACGTGTACTACAGCTGCTAACATATTGCAATACCGTAATAAAACAGCCGGTATAAAACTGGCGCCGAGCGCAATAAGTGCCAGAAAAAAAAGGACAAAAAATAGCTCTCGGTCGCGTTTTCGCGACCGGTCGCAAAAAACGGCTTTTGGAAAAATTTTTGAGGGTTATTGAAACAGTATCTCAATTGTTATCGAAAGTTTATTCTGGAGAGTGAAAATGGATGAGCAATTGCTCGGCTTGTAGATGCTCGAGCTCTAGCTTGAACAGGTAAAGCTGGCGATGCGTCCAAGGGTCGTGCGGGACAAAACTGGCCTGAATTATCAGCAGCTTTGGAGGGCACAAAAAGACGGCTGCTTAGACGTCTGGGAAATTATTTTGCATTTAGCAAAACTAGGGGGTTGATAAAACGTGAGACGATCGTGAGATTTTGGCTA
>MDTB01054796.1_pt1 | contig 29208 bp, 28 predicted proteins | sample 811161 | NCBI WGS metagenome assembly MDTB01 (sample SAMN05326650, study PRJNA326480) | marine metagenome | isolation source: seawater | place: Mediterranean Sea | collected 2009
CGCTATTTCTAATGGCGTCTGAAGCGATTAAATACTGACCAGATGAACCTCTGGCCATTGATGCAAGGCCTATCAAAAGGATATAACTTATAATCAACCATTTATAATTTTTCAAACCTGTCATAAACTATTTCACCACTCAAAAAGTTATATTTAAGCAACCAAATAAACCTTTAATTAAAAAAATCTTAAAAATCTACATATTTGAGTAATTAGGCCCATCACCACCGTTCGGAGTAACCCAATTTATATTTTGACTCGGATCTTTAATATCGCAAGTCTTGCAATGCACACAATTCTGGGAATTTATCTGAAACGCTAAACCTTCTCTCTCTTTACTTTTTACCACCTCATAAACACCAGCAGGACAGTATCTTTGTGCCGGCTCTTCGTACTCAGCCAAATTTTTCAAAATCGGTATATTTGGGTCTTGCAACCGAAGATGGCATGGTTGGTTCTCTTCATGGTTAGTGTTAGAAAAACTAACATTTGTAGATCTATCAAAACTAACTTTTCCATCAACTTTTGGATAATCAATTTTCATAAAATCTTTAGCTTTCCCAGTAGCTTCCGAGTCAGATTTATGATGCCGCATGGTTCCAAAGGGGTTCCACCCTAACAAAGTGGCAATCCACATATCTACCGCACCTAAAGTTAAGGAGGCTGTCAAGCCATACTTCGACCATAGTGGCTTTACATTTTTTACCTTTTTTAAATCCTTGGAAATGTACCCATTCCTAACTTTCTGCTCATAATCAAAAAGCTCATCCCCAAATCTACCTGAGTCAATTGCACTTGTCACAGCCTCCGCAGCATAAATTCCCGACAGCATGGCATTGTGGTTCCCTTTTATTCTTGGAACATTTACCAATCCTGCGGAGCAACCCAGTAACGCGCCACCTGGGAAAACTAATTTTGGTATGGATTGCCAGCCACCTTCTGCAATGGCTCTGGCTCCATATGAAATACGTTTACCTCCAACTAACAATTTTTTGATTTCTGGGTGATGTTTAAACCTTTGAAATTCCATATAGGGATATAAATAAGGGTTTTCATAATTTAAATGTACTACAAACCCTAAATAAATCTGATTTTTGTCAGCGTGATAAATAAAAGATCCGCCACCAGCATTTTTTCCCAACGGCCAACCCATTGTATGCTGAATTCTACCAATAGAATGATTCTCAGGTTCAATCTCCCAAACTTCTTTCATGCCAAGACCAAACTTTTGAGGTTCCTTACCTTTAGAGAGTTGATATTTTTTTATAATTTGTTTCGATAATGATCCACGCACCCCTTCAGAAAACAAAACATATTTACCTAAAACTTCCATACCAGGTTCATAATTGGAACCTAAGGATCCATCTTTATTTCTACCAAATTCCCCAGCTACAACACCTTTAACTTCTCCATTTTTACCGTAAATCAAATCCGAACATGCCATACCTGGAAAGATTTCCACGCCAAGCTCTTCTGCCTGTTTGGCTAACCAGCGACATACATTCCCCATCGAAACTATGTAATTTCCATGATTTTTCATTAACGGAGGCATTGGGAAATTTGGTAAATTTATGCTACCAGCTGGTCCAAGAAAGGTAAATTTGTCTTCCGTGACCTCTGTATAAATTGGTGCTCCCTTTTTTTTCCAATCAGGAATTAACTGATTAATCCCAACAGGATCTAGAACTGCCCCAGACAAGATATGAGCCCCCACTTCGGAACCTTTCTCTAAAACAACTACATTAACTTCATTCTTTAATTGCTTTAGTCTTATTGCTGCGGAAAGCCCAGAAGGCCCAGCACCAACGATTACAACATCATACTCAATAGATTCTCGCATATTTTCATCCATTTCTGTATCCAACTCTTGAAAAGTTACTTAGTTTTAATTAGGCTTCGGTCCAGTAGAAAAAATACATTACTTAATCTTGGCATTGTTGAATGACGAAGACAACTCAAACTTACAATTTAAGGCAAGTAAAATGGAAAAAATTCCACTTACAGGATCAGGCTTTACCGCACTTGACTCTGAATTAAGGAACCTAAAGAGTGTTGAAAGACCTTCTGTTATCAAAGCAATAGCAGAAGCTCGTGAACATGGCGACCTTTCTGAAAACGCTGAATATCATGCAGCAAGGGAAAAACAGTCTTTCATAGAAGGCCGCATAAAAGAGCTTGAAAGTATAATTTCCCTAGCTGAAGTAATTGATGTACAAAAACTTACTGGACCAATTAAGTTTGGGGCAACAGTGGAATTAATTGATGAAGAAACTGAAGAAAACAAAATCTATCAAATTGTTGGCGAACCTGAAGCTAATATTGAAAAAGGTCTTTTAAATGTAAAATCCCCGTTGGCCAGAGCTCTTATAGGTAAGGAAGATGGGGATAGCGTTGAAGTAAATACTCCTGGTGGTTCTCGAAGTTACGAAGTTATAAGTATTAAGTATATTTAATATCAGATGATAAAAAAGGAACTAGATTTAAATAACTTAAATATAAAAAAGACTTTTTTAAACATAAGAAACACTTTTATAATTTTTTCGATAATAATGCTTGCTCTTATATCAGATATCGCTTTTGGCTTTACCGGATATACGGGCGAGGGATTGACTGTTATGGGAAAAATACTACTGATTCTCTTTTTAATGTTACCGCTAGTATTGTTAGCTTTTATAGTGAAGTTAACTAGAATAGTTAACCATGAAATGCAAAAACAATTCCAAAGTACTACCACCCTTCGTTTAGATCTGGAGCGGATAACCACTCAAATAAACCGATTAGAGGGAAATATGTTGAAACTCAAATCAACTCAGATGAATACGGTTTTTAATGGAAGTCAAGTTGGATCAAAATTTATAACTGATACCGAGAACATTGGTGATAAAGATTTAAGTCAGTTAGAGTTAGAGGTATATAATCATAATGAATATAAATTTGATTTAAATTACTCAAGAAATTTGGTTTCTTCCGATTGGGATTTAATACTTCGTGCTTTGCATTTTCCAAAAGATAAAAATGATACCGCAGGTTTCAAAGCTCTTTCTCTCGTCCGTCAGGATGCCAGAATGAACGAACTTTTAAGAGCAAGCGAAGATTTTCTGACTCTGTTGGCTCAAGATGGCATATATTTAGATGACCTAGAAATTGATCCGCCTCCAGCAGATTCTTGGGCAGAATTTACAAAAAATGATAGAAATAATCTAGTTAAGAAATTGAATTGTCTTGAAATTGGTCACTTGATTAATCAGCTCGAGTACAGAATGAAGTCTGATTCAGTTTTCAGAGATGCTAATCTAGTATTACTAAGGCGTTTTGATCAATTTCTGAGAGAGAAGTTAAAAAGTGGTAGTGACTCGCAAATATTTAACCTAGCTTCAACCAGAACTGGACGAGCATTTATGATAGCAGGACAAATATCCAAAGCATTCTGATAAAAATAATATTTAAATTGGTAAAGCTGTGCTTTTGTAAACTTTCCTTAATGCAAAACTGGAAACCATATTGGAAACATTTGGCAACTTGGCTAAATATTTTCTATGAATTCGTTCAAAATCCTCGCTATCCCTTGCAACAACTTTCAACAAATAATCTGCGGATCCAGCCATGAGGTGGCACTCCAAGACCTCAGGAACCAAAACTACTGCTTTTTCGAATTCTTCTAAGAACTCATCTACCTGCCTTATTAATTTTATTTCTACAAATACTGTAGACTGCAATTTAACCTTGCGTGCGTCAACCAATGCGACAAACGAATCAATTACCTTATTTTTCTCCAACCTTTGTAATCTTCTATGACAGGCAGAGGTCGAGAGTGATACTTTATCAGCCAAATCTGAATTAGATATTCGTCCTAACTTTTGAACTACTCTTAATATTTTCAAATCAATTTGATCTAATTCTTGCATAGAATATTATTTCTTAAATATGTATTTTTTTGTAATGTTATCCTAATATTCATTCGATTTATAGCAAAGTTTACTAAATAATTCCACAAAAAAACTATTATAATAAAAATTGAATTAATAAAATCTCCGAAAGTGATTGCTATGATAGTTGGATGCCCAAAAGAAATAAAAAATCAGGAATATAGAGTTGGATTAATACCCTCGACAGTACGAGACCTAGCAAATAAGAATCATCAAATTCTAATTGAGAAAAACGCTGGTTTGGGTTCAGGCTTCAGCGACTCAGAATATGTAAGATCAGGAGCTGAAATTGTTGAAAAAGCTTCTGAGATTTACGAAAAGGTAGACTTAATAATTAAGGTAAAAGAACCGCAATTAAGTGAACGAAAAATGTTAAAAACTGGTCAAGTACTTTTTACTTATTTACACCTGGCTCCAGATTTCCAACAAACAAACGATTTATTGAAAAGTGGCGTAACTGCTATCGCATATGAAACCGTTTCGGATAAAAAAGGTGGTCTTCCACTCTTAGCACCCATGTCGGAGGTTGCTGGAAGATTAGCACCACAAGTTGGGGCCTGGGCATTACAAAAAGCCAATGGCGGTAGCGGAGTCTTACTTGGAGGTGTCCCAGGAGTTCTTCCAGCCTCAGTCTTAGTGATTGGTGGAGGGGTGGTTGGAACAGAAGCCGCTCTAATTGCCTCTAAAATGGGTGCAAACGTAACTGTTATGGATAAATCATTGAGTAGGTTAAAATATTTAGACGAGCTTTACAGTGAAAAGTTTGATACTTGTTACTCTTCTAGTCATAATACTGAAGTCCTACTCAAGCAAGCTGATCTAATTATCGGAGCCGTTCTGATTCCAGGAGCAACTGCACCCAAATTGGTAACAAAGAAAGATCTATCTTTGTTAAAAACTGGTTCTGTAATAGTAGATGTTGCAATCGACCAAGGAGGCTGCTTTGAAACATCAAAACCAACCACTCATGATAATCCAATTTACAATATTGATGGGATTATTCACTACTGTGTAGCAAACATGCCTGGTGCTGTATCAAGAACTTCAACAATAGCTTTATCCAATGCCACACTGCCTTTCGTTACAGCTTTAGCTGATAACGGTTGGATTAACGCCTGCTTGTCAGATGACAATCTTTTAAACGGCGTAAATATACATGCTGGAAAGATTACAAACAAAGCTGTTGGTGATGCAATGGATATTCAAACTCAGGATCTATATGCACTAGTAAAATGATTTCATGCTCTTAAAGTTGCACCAACAGCATTCTTAACAGAACTTATTATTTCTTGGCTGATTTTCTCTATATCTTCGATAGTAAAAGTTGACTCCAAAGGTTGTAACTTTACTGCAAAGGCCACAGACTTTTTGTTATGACCTAATTGTAACTCAGCCTTCGGCCCTTCAAATATATCAAAAACTAAAACTTCAGCTAAAAAAGTTTTTTCAACTTTTAAAATAGCCTTTTTTATTGCTTCTACTGGACAGCTGTTGTCTACAACAAATGCGAAATCACGCTCGACGGATTGAAATTCAGAATTGATTACCGGTTTTCTCGTTAATTTCTTCGAGTTTGGGAAAGGAATATTTTCAATAAAAATTTCAAATCCCATGACTGGACCTTTTAACCCATAAAAGTTTACAACTTCTGGATGAAGTTCACCAAAGAAAGCTAACTTATTTTTAGGACCTTGTGAAAATGATCCAGATCTGCCTGGATGAAAATATTGCGGAGCGTTATCGCTTTTTAGCAAAAGATTTTCATGGTAAACTCCAATTTCTTTCAGAGACTCAGAAACAACTGATTTACAGTCAAACACATCCACCACTCTTTGTTTCTCAAATGCGTTTTTCTGAGCAAAGTATCCTGTCATTAATCCAGAGGCATGGACAGATTGTTGGCCAGGTTCACTTCCTACGAAAGAATCTCCAACCTCAAAGAGTTTAAGATTATTTAAACTTCTAGCTTGGTTTCGCTTGGCCGCAAAGCACAAGCCTGGCAGTAAGCTAGAGCGCATATAGCTCATTTCAGAGCTTATAGGATTAGATAAAGGAATCAATTCTACCGAGTTTTTAAACATTTCAGCACTTCGGGAGTCAATGAAACTATATGTAATGCATTCATTCATTCCCTCAGATGCGATCTTTCGACGTATTGTATAAATTCGCTTTTGCTTATCCGTTAATATTGGGGCTCCGACACCCAGATTTTTGCGGCTCAATGGAATCCCTTTTAATTTTGTTAAAGAATTTACCCTCACAATCTCTTCAACTAGGTCGGCTTCTCCAGAGATATCTGGACGCCAGCTTGGAGGTTTAACATGAAATATCTTTTCCTTTCTTCTTGTTGAAAACCCCAGTTCCTGCAAAATTCTTATTTGCTCTTTTTCATCAATTTCCATACCAACTAGGCTATTTACTCTTGTTGGATCCAAGCTAATTATCCTTTTGACTATTGGATCCTTTCCAGCAACAACAACATTTGACGGTTCTCCCCCACACAGCTCTAAAATCATTTCAGTCGCTAACTCAATTCCTTTTATTGTGAAAGATGAGTCAATCCCTCTTTCAAATCGGTACCTTGCATCAGAGTTAATTTTTAATCGTCGTCCAGTCTTTGCTGTCGACTGAGGTGAAAAAAATGCAGACTCCAGAAAAACGTTCGTCGTTGTCTCATTGCAACCTGAGTCGAGTCCACCGATTATACCTGCTAAAGATTCCACCTTATCACCACTAACGATTACAGTATCATCAGGCGTGAGAGAATAATTCTCTCCGTCAAGGGCGATCAGTTCTTCTCCATCTCTAGCTTTTCTTACACTTAATTCCTGACCAATCTTATCTGCGTCAAAAACATGCAAAGGTCTGGCACAGTCATATGTAAAAAAATTTGTTATGTCTACCAATGCCGAAATCGGTCGCAACCCGATTGAACGCAATCGATTCTGCAGCCAATTGGGTGAAGGTTTATTTGCTACACCCCTTATATAGCGGCCTACAAATAAAGGGCATGGGCCATTGATTACTTCATCATGCAAATTAACTTTAATTGGGCTAATATATTTACCAGAAATTGCCGTAATTTTCTTCTCTAAAAATTCTCCTAAACCCCTAGCCGCTAAATCTCTTGCGATTCCATTAACACCCAAAGCATCTGGCCGATTTGGTGTTATAGCAATATCAACCGTCACATCTAAATTATTGACAAAGTCTACATATTTTTGACCAACTTTAGCATCTGGTTCCAATTCTATAATCCCATCATGCTCTTCCGAAATTTCTAGTTCTCGCTCCGAGCACATCATTCCAAAGCTTTCAACACCTCTTATTTTCCCTACCTTAATTGTGGTATCTATTCCTGGAACATAATCTCCGGGTTGAGCGACAACTACTTTAATACCCTTCCTGGCGTTCGGAGCTCCACATATTATTTTTTGAGTTCCTTTGTCAGTCAACACATTGCAAACCAAAAGTTTATCTGCATCCGGATGTTTTTCAGCAGTAATAATTTCGCCTATTTTCAAGTGATTTATTTTTCGTACTGGATCAATTACCTCCTCAACTTCCAATCCTAGATCCGTCAAGGCCTTCAAAATCTCATCTATACTTGAGTCTGTTTTTAAATAGTCTCTTAACCAAGCAAGCGTGAACTTCATAATTATATCCCAAAATTATAGTTGATTATGTTCACTTTAACCTTTCCCTAAAAGAATCATCGACTGATACCTTTATGAATTGATGGTTCATCACTTGGTGAAAAACCGTAATGTTCAAGCCAGCGCAAATCACTATCAAAAAACGATCTCAAATCTGGAATTCCGTATTTCAACATAGCAATTCTATCAATACCTAAGCCGAACGCAAACCCTTGATATTTGCTCGGGTCAACCCCAACCCCTGAGAGAACCTTTGGATGCACCATTCCACTTCCCAAGATCTCCATCCAATCCTCTCCTTCTCCAATTTTGAGCTGATTCCCTTTCCAGGTACATTTTATATCAACTTCAGCTGACGGCTCTGTGAATGGGAAATGGCTACTTCTAAACCTCAACTCTACAGTTTTCACTTCAAAAAAGACCCTACAGAATTCCTCTAATGTCCATTTTAAGTTTGCCATCGATATATCTTTATCTATTGCTAATCCCTCCACCTGGTGAAACATCGGTGTATGTGTAAGATCATAATCCGATCGAAAAACCCTACCTGGTGCAATAATACGACAAGGCACCCCCTCTTTTTCCATATATCTAATCTGAACAGGACTGGTGTGAGTACGAAGAACATGTGCAGACGTTGAACTATCATTACCGACTGGCAAGTAAAAAGTATCAAACTCTTGCCTAGCAGGATGATCCGCTGGTATGTTTAATGCATCAAAGTTATAATAGTCACTCTCTATTTGAGGTCCTTCTGCAACTGAAAACCCAAGATCAGAAAAAATTGCAATAACCTCATCAGTAACTTGACTTACAGGGTGAATAGATCCAGTTGTTTTTGGCCTACATGGTCGGCTAATATCAATCCACTCAGACTGTAGCCTTGAATTCAAAAGTTCCTTTGCGAGTTGATCCTTTTGACGCTTAACTGCATCTCTAATATCATCTTTTAGAGAATTTAATAATGGACCCATCTTCAATCGTTCACTAGGAGTCATACCACCCAGATTTCTCAGCATCAAAGCCACTTCTCCCCTCTTTCCCAAAGCAGCTAGTCTCACCTCTTCAAGAGATTGTTCATCTTCAGCTAGTGCAATTTTGTCCAAATAACTGCTTTTGAGATCTGCAATTTTGTCCATATGAAACCCATCAATTAAATTATGATATTCTGAGCTAATTTTACTAACTAAAACTTTTGCTATGTGAGGGCAGACTTTGCCTTTAACAAAATAGTTCCAAACGCATCAGGTTCATTTACAGCCAAATCTGCGAGAACTTTTCTATCAATTTCTATTCCTGCCTGAGTTAATCCATTTATAAAAGTGGAGTAAGTCATATTTTCGTCTAAAGATCTCACAGCTGCGTTTATTCTTTGGATCCACAAAGCCCTAAAGGTTCTTTTACGAACCTTTCTGTCTCGGGTTGCATACTGCATCGCTTTATCAACAGACTGGGTTGCAGTCCTAAAGTTTCTGTGGCGAGCCCCATAATGACCTTTTGCTGCTTTTACTACTTTTCTATGGCGGGCGTGTGTGACTACGCCAGATTTTACACGTGACATTTAAAACTCTCCTAATTTAGCGCGAATATGGCATGTATGACTTAATCGCCCCTTCATCAGCTTTGGCCAGAACTGTTGTCCCTCTAGCATTTCTGATAAATTTACGCGAACGTTTAATCATTCCATGACGCTTACCAGCTTGGGCAGCTTTTACTTTACCACCCGCCGTAATTTTGAATCGTTTTTTTGCACTCGATTTGGTTTTCATTTTGGGCATTTTTCCCTCCTTAAAGAGTTATTTTCGACAAACATGGCAGCCCCTACTAGCCAATTTTGTTCTAGTATTAGTCTACTATTCTCAAAATTAACTAAACGCAACCCATATGATAAAAAAAGAATTTTTTTATTACACTTTTGTGTTGTCTTTAATCAATTTCACCATCAAAAATTGATTTCTCATTGACTGGTGCCACCCTTAGAATGTTTGTGGAGCCTGGGACATTAAAGGGAACTCCTGCTGTCACTACAATTTTATCTTTGTTTGAAGCAAACCCATATTCTCTGGCAGCTCTAGCGGCACTAACGACCGCCATTTTAAAGCGCTCTACCTCATCTGTCACCGTACAATGTAAGCCCCAATTCAAAGTTAACCTTCGTGCGAGTCCGATCTTAGGGGTTAGAGCTATAATGGGAACTCTAGGACGTTCTCTACATGCTAATAAAGCAGTAGTACCACTGTGAGTAAAACAACAGATTGCTTTGACATTTGTAGTCTCAGCAATTTCTCGTGCTGCTAAAGTAATTGCATCAGAGACCCCACTTCGAGCTGGGGATCTAGCTGCTTCCAATACCTGCCTATGAATTGGATCCTTCTCCACTTCCACTGCCACATTATTCATTGTTGAAACAGCTTCTACCGGATATGCTCCTGCAGCTGATTCCGCTGACAGCATCACCGCATCTGCTCCTTCATAAATTGCCTGTGCGACATCGGAAACTTCAGCCCTAGTCGGAACTGGTGAATTAACCATGCTTTCCATCATTTGAGTAGCGACTATAACGGGTTTTCCCTTTACTCTACAAGCTCGAACTAATCTTTTTTGAATTGGTGGCAGAGCTTCAACAGGCAATTCTACACCCAAGTCACCTCTGGCGACCATAATTCCGTCAGACGCATTCAAAATGCTTTCAAATGCTTCCACTCCTGCAGGCTTTTCAATCTTTGATAGAATAGCGGCTCTACCCGCAACCAATTCACGTGCTTCTCTAACATCCTCAGCTCTTTGAACAAATGATAAAGCAACCCAATCAACACCCAACTGACAGACAAATTCCAGATCCTTTTTATCCTTGTTTGACAAAGCTGCAAGAGGCAGAATAACATCGGGTACATTTACCCCTTTTCTGTCTGAAATTGTTCCTCCCACTATAACTTTTGTTGTGGCAGAGGTCTTAGTGAATGAAATTACTTTTAGGAAAATTTTTCCGTCATCTACTAATAATGTCGAACCAACCTTGAGCGCGGCAAATATTTCCTTATGCGGAAGACAAACTCTGGCATTTGTACCAAAGTCCTCGTTAAGATCAAAAGAAAACTGTTGTCCTTCTACTAGCTCAGCAGCACCAGATTTGAAAAGCCCGCAGCGCAATTTAGGACCCTGCAAATCTGCCATTATACAAATTGGTCTTCCAAGGTCTGACTCTATTTCTCGAATATGGCTATGCCTAACCCTTATATCATCATGGGTACCATGACTTAGATTTAATCTAAATACGTCCGCACCAGCATCAAAAAGTTCTTTAATAATATTTTTGTCAGTTGAAGATGGTCCCAAAGTAGCAACGATTTTAACTTTTCTTTGTCTTCTGATTGTTTCGTTCATATTTTTCTCAATTCATCTGCTCTCAAAATATTTTAATTTTTATAATTAAATCATACTATTTTTTAATGATTTAAGGTTTTTAATTGAAAAGTGTGTTTTACTGCTGGATTAACAGTAACAGTAAAACTTACAAAATAAAAGTTTTTCTCCTAGATATTTTGTTTAAACCTGTAATAAAGAGAATAGTTAGGGAGATAAAATAATATATGGCTCAAAATGAAAGTTACCAAATTTTTAATGATAATAACAAGAGTGGAATTCTGATCTTATGTGACCATGCAACAAATGTAATTCCACAGTCGGTATCGAAGAATTCATTAGGCCTTAGCCAAGAAGAATTAGCAAGTCATATTGCCTACGATATTGGTGCTCTGGAGACTTCAAAAAAAATTGCTAGAAATTTGGACTCAACTCTAATATCGTCGCGGTTTTCACGATTAGTAGTTGACCCAAATCGATCGCAGGAAGACCCTACTTTAATAATGAAACTTTATGATGAGTCTCTAATAACTGGAAACCTCAACCTTGATAAGGCACAAATTCAAAAAAGGATGTGTGATTTTTATTATCCATACCATAAAAGAATTAAAAAATTTATTGCCGAGAAAAAAAAATCCAATTCTTGTTTATTAATCATATCTATCCACTCATTCACTCCCAAGCTTAAGAAAAAGTCAATAAGGCCATGGCATATTGGAATACTGTGGGACAAAGATCGAAGGCTTTCCAAATTAATGATAAAAAATCTGGAGTGCCTTGAAACCATCTGTGTTGGGAAAAATCAACCATATTCTGGAGCCTTGGAAGGAGATACAATGCATAAACATGGAACACTTAATAACATTCCACACGCATTGATTGAAATTCGAAACGATTTAATAGCAACAGAGTCAGGGCAAAATAAATGGTCAAAAATCTTAGCTCAAATAATTTCAAAAACTAAAAAGCAATTACTTTCCAACCAGGAGGAGCGTCATGAAATTTACTGAACAAATCAAATTAGAGATTGAAGCCGCTACATTTCGGCAACTAAAAAAACATTTAGAGACTCGTACCGATGTACAAAATATTGACTTAATGAATCTTGCCGGCTTTTGTAGAAACTGTTTATCACGTTGGTATCAAGAGGCAGCAACAGATCGAAATATAGAAATGACTAAGAGTCAAGCACGAGAAATTTTCTATAATATGCCCTTCTCTGAATGGAAAGCAAAATACCAAACTGAGTCATCCGATGAAAAACAACAGCTTTACAAGTCCAATGTTAAACACAATAAACATAAATAAATTAGCTTGATTAAGACGAAATTGTTTGTAAATATCTTTTACGTAGCATCAATGTTATTGGACCAATCGTTCCTTTTCCTATCAAGATGTCATCAATTTCGACAACAGACGTAATAAAATTGGTTGCAGAAGTTATGAATGCCTCAGAAGCATTATAAGCCTCCTTTAATGTAAAAGGTCTCTCCTCAACAGGTATTTTAAGTTCCCAAGCTAACTTTATTAAGAATGCTCGAGTAACTCCTGGAAGTATCATGTTGCTTAGGTTCCGAGTTATTAATTTTCCAGAATTGTCGATAATGAAAGCGTTGTTGGACGTACCTTCTGTTATGAATTCGCCCTCTAACATCCAGGCATCATCCTTGCCCATCTCTTTTGCTTTTGTTTTCATCATTGAAGCTGCCAAAAGCTGAGTAGTTTTAATATCTCTTTTTTGCCACCTGATGTCGGGAACTGAAATAACCTTTAGTTTTCGATTAAGTCGATTAGGGGCCAAAAGCGATTCTTTTTGAGTAAACAAAACTAGCGTCGGTTCAGTTTCTTTTGAGTAAATAAAATTCCGCTCTGAAACTCCTCTACTGATCTGAAGATATACAAGTCCGTCTTTAAGGTCATTTTCTTTAATAAGCTTTCGATGTATCCATAAAAGCTTTTCCTCCTCAATTTTAAAGTTATAATTTAATTTTAACAACGATTGCTTTAAACGATTTAAATGCTCTCTAAAGCCTACAAGTTCTCCATTAAGGACTGTAGTCACTTCATAAACCGCGTCTGCAAATAAAAACCCACGATCAAAAATTGAAATTTTTGCTTCTTTTTCATTTACAAATTCATTGTTTAAATACACTACTCTGCACATATTAACATCCATGACAGTTTAATTCGGGATATTTTCCTAAGGTATGTAAAAATAACCAGTGAAAATTTAATTGGAATTAAATAGAAAAGCTGACATAACAAAGATTGAACTACAATGGATAAACTAAGTTTTGTCAACACAATAGCAACCTCTAACAACACATGGTAACAGGTATGAAAAATGAAATTCTTATTTTAGGAAGTGCGAGAACTCCAATTGGTACATTTGGTGGCTCTCTTTCGCAGATATCTGCGACATCTTTGGGCTCAAAAGTATCAATAGAGGCAATCAAAAGGTCGAACATCGAAGCCTCTCAAATTGGTAATGTGGTTTTTGGGCATGTCATTAACACAGAACCAAAAGATATGTATCTATCAAGAATTGCGGCCATTAATGCTGGAATCCCTGAAACTAGTCCAGCCATGAATGTCAATCGCCTGTGTGGATCAGGAGCACAGGCCATAGTTTCCGTTTTTCAAAGTCTAACACTGGGTGACTCAGAATTTGCCCTGGCCGGCGGGTCGGAAAATATGAGCCGATCTCCTCACATTGTGTCAGCAACAAGATGGGGACAAAAAATGGGAGACTCAAAAATAGAGGACATGATGCTTGGAGCCTTGTCTTGTCCTTTTGATACTGGTCATATGGGCGTCACTGCTGAAAACGTTGCCAGTGAATTTAATATTTCTCGTCAGCAACAAGATGAATTTGCGGTCCACAGCCAGGAAAAAGCAAAAGTGGCGATAGAAACAAATAGGTTTTCAGAACAGATTTTACCAATAACAATAAAAAAGAGTCGAAAAGAGCAAATCTTCAGCATAGATGAACATCCAAAAATTACTAACTTAAAGGCACTATCTGAACTAAGACCAGTTTTCTTAAAAAATGGCTCAGTAACCGCTGGAAATTCTTCCGGCATAAATGATGGAGCGGCCGCCATAGTATTGGCAACTTCAGCAGCTGTATCAAAGCAGAATTTAACTCCAAATGCAAAAATGTTGGGCTACGCACATTCAGGTGTTAGACCAGAAATTATGGGGATAGGACCAATAACAGCAGTAAGAAAGCTATGCGAAAAATTGAAAATCAGTATTAACGATTTTGATATAATTGAAAGTAATGAAGCATTTGCAGCTCAAGCTTGTGCAGTCAATAATGAACTAGAATTTGATCTAGAAAAAGTAAATCCAAATGGTGGAGCTATTGCACTGGGGCATCCAATTGGTGCAACAGGAGTAATTCTAACTATCAAAGCAATAGCTGAGCTAAAGAGATTAGATAAAAAACTTGGCTTGATAACAATGTGTATTGGAGGAGGGCAAGGGATCGCGATTGCTATTGAAAATATTTAAACTTATCAACATAGAAACTTGAGAATTACATTAATAAATTCTTCTCTTTTTTCGACGTGAATCCAATGGCCCGCACCCTCAACTGTCGTAAGTTTATAATTTGGAAAAAGTTGATGAGTTTTTTGAGTATGTTCTTCTGTAATGTAATTAGATAATGATCCTTTAATAAACAATGTTGACAGGTACGTGGGCTTCTTAAAATGGGGAAAATCCATTAAATTTGGCAAATTATTTCTTATTGCTTCAAGATTAATGTCCCACTTAATGTTTTCTTTATCCCTAAAATTCAAATTTTGGACCAAAAATAACCTTTCACCAAGCTCTGGAATATTTTTACGGAGCTGTTCTTCTGCGTCTTTGCGGAACTTAATTTCCCCTAAATTTAATCCAGCCATAGCCTCCAACGGCTTTAGCTGGTTGTGGGAGTACTTTACCGGACTAATATCAACCACTATCAACTTCGTTATATGTTTGGGTGACATTAAAGCTAAGCTCATGCCAACTTTGCCTCCCATTGAATGACCAATGATGTCAGCGGAACCTCCAAATACATTTACAAGCTCTTTTAAATCACTTGCCATCTGTTTATAGGATTGATCTTCAGACCAAAAAGAGCAGCCATGATTTCTCAAATCGACAGTTACAGCAAACCTGCCATTATCCGCCAAAGCTTTTGCAATTGCCCGCCAGTTTTTGAGAGAACCAAAAAGTCCATGTGCTATTATAATGGGTTTTTTAGTTTTATCCTCTCCAAAAGTTTCATAGTTTAACATTACTAGCCTACACTATAAATTCATTAAGTGCCTCGTTATTGGTTATGTCTTGGTACGAAAACCCAGCTTTATTCATTTGAGAAAACAAACGATCAAAGTTTTGGTCTTCTGTCGTTTCGATCCCGAGCAAAACTGAACCAAAATTTCTCGCTGATTTCTTTAAGTACTCAAATCTTGCAATATCATCATTTGGACCCAACAAGCTAAGAAATTCACGTAAAGCTCCTGGTCGTTGTGGCATTCTAAGTATTATATATTTCTTTTTCCCAGAAAATCGTAGTGCCCTTTCTTTTACATCTGGCAATCTTTCAAAATCAAAATTCCCTCCTGAAACGATGCACACAATTCTTTTTCCTAAAATTTCATTTTTTGGTATATCATTGAGAGCGTCAATTGATAACGCTCCAGCAGGTTCTAAAACAATTCCTTCCACGTTTAACATTTCTAACATAGTAGCACAGACACGATCCTCTGGAGCCAGAATAACATGATTCTTCGGATGTTTCTTTAGAATTTCAAAATTTTTATCACCAATTCGAGCAACAGCCGCACCGTCAACAAAATTATTTACATTCTTTAACGTCACTTGCCTACCTTTAGACAGTGCACTAGTAAGGCTGGCAGCTCCCTCTGGCTCTATGAGTCTAAATTTTGTATTCAATTTTAGTAAGTTAGCATATTTTGTCATTCCAGAAGATAGTCCTCCACCTCCAACGGCTAAAAGTACCATATCAGGAGAACCAAGCAGTCTCATTTGCTCAACCAACTCGGCCATAACTGTAGCTTGGCCTTCAATCACTGAAATACTATCGAATGGAGATAAAAATTCTGCACTTTCTTCTTTACAGAATTGGATAGCTGATTTTAAAGTTTTGTCAAAATAGTCTCCGATCAACTTTATCTCAATATTTTCCCCTCCAAAAGCAATGGTCTTATCTATTTTTTGCTTTGGAGTAGTGACTGGCATAAAGATGTAACCCTTGACATTAAAATGCTTACAGGCGAACGCTACTCCTTGAGCATGGTTCCCGGCTGAGGCACAAACAAAATTTGAAGCAAATTGATTCTTAGCTTTTATCTTCCTCATTGAGTTGAAAGCTCCGCGAATTTTATATGATCTTACAGGAGAGAGATCCTCTCTTTTCAAATATATATCGGCTTCATATTTTTTTGATAAAAATTCATTTCTCTGCAAAGGAGTAGTAGGAAACAGTTCTCGCATTGCAGCTTTTGCTATTTGAACACTATCCAAAAATCTCAATAGTTCTCTCCCTGTTACTATTTTTACTCAAAATAACAAAATCCTTAATAGCCTTTATCTAATTCCTAAAAAGAATAAAATCTTTTTACCAAGTCGATGAGTATATTTCAAAAGCATCCTCTTCTGTCACTTTTCTTGGATTATTAACAAGTAATCTTGTTTGCTTAATAGCAGCACTAGCCATTGTTCTGCAGGCCTCCTCAGGAATTTCTAGATCTCGTAATCTAGTGGGCAAACCTATCTCTGAGGCTAATTGCCTTAATAAGTCAGAAAAGAGTAGCACAACTTTTTCTGGTTTTGCTGTCTGATCTAGCTCTGGAAAAATAATTGGCGCCAACAAACTATAGTCTTTAGCAGCCTGACTGTTCGCTGAATTAAATTCCAGAACTTTGGGTAGCACAAGTGAATTTGATAATCCATGGGCTATATGAAACGCTCCACCAATTGGATAAGCTAATGCATGAACAGCCCCAACAGGAGAATTCGCAAAAGCCATGCCTGCCAACATCGAACCTAAAAGCATTTCACCTCTTGCCTCAATATTATTACCATCACTTACAGCTATTCTGATAGACCTTCCAAGCAATTTTAAAGACTCGATTGAGAGAGTCCTTGAAAGAAAATTGTTATTAACATTTTTGGAGGAAAAAGATTCAATTGCATGTACCATAGCATCTATACCAGTTGTCGCAGTTATTTGTGCTGGCAAACCTATTGTTAACTCCGGATCTAAGATTGCAAGATCTGGTAAAATAAGTGGAGAGACTACACCTCTTTTTTCATCTCCATCGATTGTAATTATTGATATAGGAGTAACCTCTGAGCCAGTCCCAGCAGTGGTCGGAATTAAGCATAATGGTAACCGAGGACCTTTAGCATTCCCAACTCCCCAACAATCTTCAATTTTTTCTCCAGAAGCCAATATCAAAGCAGTCAATTTGGCGACATCCAATGATGAACCACCCCCAAAACCGATTACTCCGGTCGCATTTATCTCGGATCCAAACCTTATAGCTTTTAAAACAGTTTCTAGAGAAGGATCACTTTCCACTGAGTCAAAGCTACAGACCTCAGCACCTTTTTCCTTGAGTTTTCTTAATAAGGGCTCATATAGCCCTAGCCTTGTTAACTCAGGGTCAGAAACTAATAAAATTTTGTGCCCTAAACAAATTCTTATCTCGTCAATTGAATTGATAGTGGCACCAATACCAAATCTAACTGCTGAGGGCACATTAAACGAAAAATAGGAAATTGGGCTTTTCATAATAAACTCCTTTTTTATCTAGAAGGAACTAATGTCAATATATTAATAAATTATTTCTTAATCGAACACCTTGCTCAAGAAAAAAAAATAATTTACACAATTAGGTCTGCTCTCATTAATTGGAGAAAATCATGTCCTTACCAAAAAAAGTAGTCCTAGCATATTCCGGTGGCCTTGACACATCAATAATATTGAAATGGTTGCAAAATGAATATAACTGCGAGATAATTACTTTCACAGCTGATCTTGGTCAAGGTGAAGAGCTAGAACTAGCTCGAGAAAAAGCACTATTACTGGGTATAAAACCTGAAAATATTTACATCGAAGATTTGAGAGAAGAATTTGTAGCAAATTATGTTTTCCCCATGTTCAGAGCCAACACTGTATATGAAGGAGTGTATTTGTTAGGTACCTCAATCGCGAGACCACTTATTTCAAAAAGACTAGTAGAAATTGCAATGGCAACAGGTGCAGACTCAATATCACACGGAGCCACAGGAAAAGGAAACGATCAGGTTAGATTTGAACTGTCAGCTTATTCGATAAATCCAGCAATAAATATTATTGCACCTTGGCGTTGTTGGAAGCTAACTAGTCGTTCAAAATTAGTGCAATATGCCGAGCAAAATCAGATTCCAATTTCTAAAGATAAAATTGGTGAAGCTCCATTTTCCGTAGATGCCAATCTACTTCATACTTCCTCTGAAGGTAAGTTACTGGAAGACCCAAATATAGAAGCCCCCGAATATGTTTATCAGAGAATATCAAGACCAGAGGATGCACCTAGCACGCCGGAATATATAGATATTTTCTTCCAGAATGGAGATCCTGTTAAAATCAATGGGGAAAAATTAAGTGCAACTGAGATCTTACTTAAATTGAATGAGTACGGGCAAGTGCATGGTATTGGACGACTGGATTTAGTTGAAAGTCGGTTCGTCGGAATGAAATCACGGGGAATATACGAAACACCCGGAGGAACCATATTACTTGTAGCCCACAGAGCAATTGAAAGTATAACCATTGATAGAGAGGCTGCACATCTGAAAGACGAATTAATGCCCAGATATGCTGAATTAATATACAACGGATTTTGGTTTAGTCCCGAAAGAGAAATGCTTCAAGCGCTAATCGATAGAAGTCAAGAGTATGTTAGAGGATCGGTAAAATTAAAACTATTTAAAGGTAGCGTTAGTGTGATAGGGCGAGCATCTGATGCAAGTCTTTACTCCGAAGAGCAAGTCACCTTTGAAGATGATCAGGGTGCATTCAATCAAGAAGATGCAACAGGGTTTATAAAAATCAATGCATTAAGATTAAAATTACTTTCCCAAAGAAGAAATCGCTTACTAAAGAAAAAATAGATATTACATCAGGGAAGCAGCATTGTTAGAAATTATAATTCGAATTGCAATTATTCCCACTATGACAACCAAAGGTGCCAAATCAATGCCAGATATAGAAGGAAGAAAATTTCTGACTCTACTGTAAATGGGTTCCAATAATCTATTTAGTGAGCTCCAAATTTGAACCACCATTGGTTGATTCATATTTAAGATGCCAAAATTTATTAGCCAACTCATTATAATTTGAGCCAATATTAGATACCAAAGTACATCTAAAAGTAAGAATATTATTTCAACCAATGATCCCATCAAAATCTCCCATAATTAGCCCAAACTTATAAATATTTGCTCCTTTAGATTAAGCTGCCTCAACTCTATTAATAAAACAAATTTCTCCAACTGCAGTGACTAATATGTATATAATTTTTTAATTCTACATTACAAGATTCATACATATTGAAATCCTAAGTAGAATCAAATCTATTAAACAAAAATAAGATCGCACTCGCAATGATTAAGCTACAGTTGAAATAAATAAATGAAAAAATCTTGAAAAATAGTTGAAATATAGTTTGGCAGAGTAACCTAATGAAGATATTCATAATAATTAGCAATTTTTTGCTTTTATATTTTTGTTCCCCAGTAAATTGTCAAGAAAACTGGGCTTTGAAAGAATTGAATAGGTTCCTAATAGATTCTAAACAGTCACAATTTGGTGGTTTATCAGGCATAATAATTTCTAATTCCGGTCTTAATTTTACCATCCTATCTGACAAAGGTGACTACTTCGAAGGGGAACTAATTAGAACCAATAATGGTGATATCTCAAATTTAGAGATACGTAGTTCGGGTCATTTACTAAGTAGCAATGGTTTACCTTTGAAGGATAAAAATGTTGATAGCGAGTCAATTGTTAAAGACTCTAACAATACTTTCTTTATCTCCTTTGAGTCCAATAATAGAATTATGAGTCATAAAACACTTAACTCTCCTGGGAAGTTTTTACCAAAACATAAAGATTTTAAGGGATTAAATTACAATAAAGGTCTGGAAGCCCTCGCCTTGAACGAAGACGGGGACCTATTTGCAATACCAGAGAAACCGCCCGATGGCTATTTGAAATATCCAATTTATAAGCTTGTTGATGAAGATTGGATAATTTTTTCTACTTTCAACCCAGAAAGAAATTTTCACATAAGTGACGCAGCCTTTTTGTCAAACACTGAGCTGTTAGTACTGGAGCGTAGTTTTAACTGGAGCCTAGGTTTCATTCTTAGAATTAGACTATTAACCTTCAAGAAAAACGAAATTATCAAAGATCACATATTAACAGAGACCACCTCAGGAGCTTATAACCATGAAGGATTAGCTATATGGAAGAATGACATAGATGAAATTATGCTAACTTTAATTTCCGACAATAATTTTCTGCCTTTTCTCAAGTCAGAAATTCGAGAATACAAGTTGGTAGAAATAAATTAGCATTGTTGATACTATGTTTATAACTCTACCAAAACAAAAAAATATAGAATAAAAAGGAAAAAAAATGTCAAGTAATCCGTTCGAAAAAGCTATAGAAGAGGCCTGGGAAATCAGAAATGAAATAACACCTGAAACCAGTGGACCGGTGAGAGACAGTATTGAAGCAACCCTCCATGCCTTAGACTCTGGTACTTTAAGAGTAGCTGAGCGCTCTTTTAATGGTAGTTGGCAGGTAAACCAATGGGCAAAAAAAGCTGTTCTACTTGGCTTTAGGCTTCAAGATATGAGTGAACACCCTGGAGGACCACAAGGAACTACTTGGTGGGATAAAGTAGATAGCAAATTTAAAAACTGGACACCACTTGATTGGAAAGTCGCTGGTTTTAGGGCTGTACCAAATTGTATAGTAAGAAAATCGGCTTTCATTTCTTCTAATGTTGTTCTTATGCCGTGTTTTGTAAACCTAGGGGCCTATATAGACTCTGGAACAATGGTCGATACTTGGGCAACTGTAGGATCATGCGCCCAAATTGGAAAAAATGTGCATCTGTCAGGAGGAGTAGGTATAGGTGGTGTATTGGAACCCATGCAAGCCAGACCAACAATTATTGAAGATAATTGTTTTATTGGTGCTCGCTCTGAAGTTGTTGAAGGTTGTATAGTTAGGGAGGGTTCAGTCCTAGGTATGGGCGTATTTTTGGGCCAGTCGACTAAAATTATAAATAGAGAGACCAATGAAGTATCTTACGGTGAAGTTCCTCCGTACTCAGTGGTGGTCTCTGGATCAGTTCCCTCAAGCAAAGGAGGACCAAATTTGTATTGTGCGGTAATAGTTAAACAAGTTGATGAAAAAACTAGAAGTAAAACTTCAATAAATGATTTACTGAGAGACTAAGTTTGAAAAAAATAAATGAAAATTGATCCAATACAACTGACAACTGATTTAATTAATTGCCCCTCTGTAACCCCAGAGGAAGGAGGTGCATTGATATTGCTAGAGGCAATTTTGACTAAAGCAAATTTTAAATGTCAAAGAATAGATAGAAACGGAATACCTAACCTCTTTGCACGATGGGGAAGTCCAGTTTCAGGCTCAACTTTTTGTTTCAACGGACACACTGATGTTGTTCCACCGGGCGATCTAGAGCTTTGGGACTCAAATCCCTTTAAGGCAAGAAATGACGGCAGTTTTATTTATGGCAGAGGCGCTGTGGATATGAAATCTGCAGTTGCAGCATTTGTCGCAGCATCATTGACTTATTTAAATAATTCAAAACCAAAAGGAAGCATAGCAATTGCCATAACTGGCGACGAGGAAGGGAAAGCCAAAGACGGCACAAAAGCAATTTTAGAATGGATGAAGAAAAATAATGAGGTAATAGATCATTGTATCGTCGGTGAACCAACAAGTACAACTATCGTAGGTGATATTATAAAAATTGGGCGTCGAGGTTCTTTAACTGTTACATTCACCGCTATAGGACTCCAAGGGCATGTAGCCTACCCAGACAAAGCCATAAATCCTATTCCCGCAATAACCGACCTAATTAGAACATTGACCGAAAAACCACTAGACTCTGGAAATAAATATTTCGATCCATCCTCATTAGTGGTAACAACAATTGATACCAACAATAAAACAACCAATCTGATACCAGGTAAAATAAAATCTACAATTAACATTAGATACAATGATCTTCACTCCAGCTCTACTCTTTTAAATTGGTTAAAAAGCATAACAAGCAATATAGAAAAAAAATATAATTTAAAAATTCAAATACAAGAACAACTTTCTGGTGAGCCATTTGTCACAAAACCCGACAAATTTTCTAACCTAATAAAAAGTGCAATAGTAAAAGAGCAAAATATTTCACCCAACTTTTCAACTTCAGGTGGAACATCCGATGCCCGCTTTATAAAAAACTATTGCCCAGTCGTTGAAGTTGGCCTGATAGGACAAACAATGCACAAAGTAAATGAGCGAGTAGAAATCAAGCAAATTCATCAACTGAGCTCAATCTATAATGAAATTTTGTCATCATATTTTAGGGCTTTTTAATAGACTCAATATGTCTTTAATTGCTTTCTAACAGGCATGATTTAACCGCACGCTTTGCCATAACTGAAACTAAATGCCGCCGGTACTCTGAGGTTCCATGAATATCACTAAATATATCCTTCGGCGAAATTGATAACTCACTTAGAGAGTCCACTGAAAAATCATTATTCAATAAATTTTCTGCCTCAAACCATCTAAAAACGCCGTTTTGACTCACTCCTGTAATAGCCACTCTTACGCAACTTGGATATTTTGCAACAAACACTCCGACCAACGCAAAATGTGATGCTGGTTGAATAAATTTTTGGTAATTAGCTACCTCTGGTAATGGAAACTTTACCTCCAAAATAATTTCTTTTTCAGTCAACTTTGTTTCAAACATCCCAATAAAAAAATTGTCAGCTTTAATACTTCTTTCATTCGTTAAAATGTTTGCGTTAGATGCCAAAACCGCCGCAGGGTAACAAGCTGAGGGGTCATTATTGGCTAAACTACCTCCAATTGTTCCGCGATACCTGACAGCGGGGTCCCCAATCCGCTCTGCCATTCTGGAAAGAGCTGCATATTTTTTTGCTTGAATGCTTATCTGATGATGGGTTGCTCCAGCTCCTATACAAATTTCTCCCAATTCATTAAACCTGATTTGCTTTAGTTCAGGGATTTTTGAGATACTCACCAAAATATAGGGACTGGCCAAACGTTGCCTCATGATAGGAATTAGAGTCTGACCGCCAGAAAGGATTTGAGCTCCTTCATCTTGCAATAAGGCCACTGCCTTTTTGATACTACCCGCTCTCTTAAACAAGAAATTATACATAATTCACTCTTCACGTAAATACCTGACAGATTATAACTTTAAACACCTCTTAAAAAAAAATTAAGTCACTTTTTTTGGTTTTAATTTTTATCTTAAGATAGACTGAGATGCTTCCTGAATAGATTTTACAATATTTTGATAACCAGTACAGCGACAAATATTACCTTTAAGATACTCTCGAATTTCACTTTCAGATGGACTAGCATTATTATTGAGTAAATCTAATACTGTAATTATCATTCCGGGGGTACAAAATCCACATTGCAAACCATGATTCTTTTGAAAAGCTAGTTGTACCTTTGAAAGCTTTCCTGACTCATCCGCTATCCCCTCAATCGTCACTATTTCTGAGTCAGTAGCTTCTACAGCAAACATCGAACACGACTTAATTGACTCACCATCAATTTGGACCAAACATGCTCCACATTGACTTGTATCACAACCTACATGCGTTCCTGTAAGACCTAAATTTTCGCGTAAAAAATCAACCAAAACAGTATTAGCTGGTACTTTTTTAGATATAGATTTGCCATTCACCTTAAAACTAACTGGTACCATTTTGATTTCCTACTTATCGTAATGCCTCTAAGCATTCATTTCTTCATAAAATATATATTCAGTTTTAACAAAAATATTTTAACCATCTTCCTATCTTGAAAAAAATTTCAATAAATCTATATTAACATCTGTATTATACTAATATAAAAAAAAAAATACTTTTTTGGTGGGGAGGACTCAAAGTAGTGATCGGAAACCTAAATCACGTCGCAATTGCGGTACCCGACCTGGAGTACTCCGTGAGTATCTATGAAAATACTTTAGGAGCGATAGTCAGTGATCCTCTGGAGCAAGCTACTCATGGAGTGAGACTGGTTTTTATCCAACTCCCAAATGCAAAAATTGAGCTAATAAGTCCTCTTGGAACGAACAGCCCCATCAGCAAATTTTTAGAGAAAAATCCTGTTGGGGGAATACACCACATATGTTTTGAAGTTTCTGATATACGAAAGGCATGTGATCAACTTGTAAAGAGTGGTGCCAAAATAATTGGAGACGGCGTCCCCAAAAATGGTGCACATGGTAAACCAGTAATTTTCTTGAATCCTAAGGATTTTAATGGTGCACTGATTGAACTAGAAGAAATTTAAGGAAAAGATAGCTCATGACAATTTCAGCAGCATTCGTCCTCTTTGCCGTATTGTGGTTTTTATTATTATTTATAGCTCTGCCGTTAAAATTAAAGACGCAAAGTGAACTAGGAAAGATAATAGACGGTACGCCTCTATCAGCTCCGGAAAACCCTCAAGTTAAAAAGAAAATGATTTGGGTTAGTTTGATAACCTTGATACTCTGGGTCCCTATTTGCTTAGTTATTATGTCAGGTGTTATTTCAATTACAGATTTAGATTTATACGGAAGGCTTCGATAAAGAGCTATGTTTCTATATTTGTTGTCAAGCTACTAATATCTGGTCTGAGTCTCTCTACAGGGACCGCTTGTGCCGTACCCAGATGAATAAATCCAGCTATAAACTCTCCTGGGTTCAAGCCCAGAGAGGACATTAAAAAACTATCATCATAGGCCATCCAGCCTGTTAACCAGTTAGCACCCCAACCCAATGCATGAGCTGAATTTAACAAAGCTAGGCAAACAGCTCCAGCAGAAAGATACTGCTCAACAACAGGAATTCTATGTGTTTCTTTTGGCGAAGCCACCACTCCTATGATTAATTGTGCGTTTTCAAATACGCTTGCATTTTTTTCTAACTTTTCTTTCGAAATACCTTTTTCTATCCCGCGATCTTCTATGGCTTTAGTAAGCCGAGACATTGCTGGTTGCTCAATAATCAAGAATCGCCATGGTTCCAATTTACCGTGATCAGGTGTTCTAGCTGCAGCAGTCAATATTATTTTAATATCTTCCTCACTGGGCACCGGAGCCTTTAGTAATCTGGCTGAATTTGATCGTCTTGATAGTAAGAAATCAATAATCTCATTTTTATTTTTCAATACTCAATAACCCCATGAACAATTATTTACTAGGATTTGGTCGAAGACCAAGTTCGCGCATTTGCTCCTTAGTTATATCTGAAGGGGCACCCATCATAAGGTCTTCGGCCCTCTGATTCATTGGAAACATTATTACCTCTCTAATACTTGTTTCCTCAGCCAATAGCATTACGATTCTATCTATTCCAGCAGCACATCCACCGTGCGGTGGTGCTCCATATTTAAATGCATTCGCCATACCATGAAATCTTTTAACTACATCTTCTTTTCCATAGCCAGCAATTTTAAAAGCCTCAAACATAATATCCAGTTTGTGGTTCCTTATGGCACCAGAGACTAATTCATATCCATTACATGACAAATCATACTGCATTCCAACAACTTCCAAAGGATCGCCTTTTAGTGCTTCTAATCCTCCTTTTGGCATTGAAAACGGATTATGTGAAAAATCAATTTTTCCTGTATCTGGGTCAAGCTCATACATTGGAAAATCTACTATCCAAGCAAATGCAAACCTCTTATTGTCAATTAGTTTTAATTCCTCTCCAATCACTGTTCTAGCCTTGGAGGCTATTGTTAAGAAATCAGCTGGTTTTCCAGCAAGAAAGAAAGCAGCATCTCCAGCCTTTAGACCCAATTTCTTACGAATACTTTCCGTTCTGTCCCATCCAATGTTTTTAGCTAAAGGACCTGCACCTTCTATTCCTTCCTCTCCTTCACGCCAAAAAATGTAACCCATTCCAGGAAGCCCCTCTTTTTGGGCAAAAGCATTCATTCGATCACAAAACTTTCTACTTCCACCTGTTGGTGCAGGAATTGCCCTTATCTCTGTCTCAGGATTTTCTAAAATATTTTCAAAAATTCCAAAACCTGAATTTTTAAAATCTGATGATACAATCTGCATTTTTATTGGATTCCTTAAATCAGGTTTATCAGTTCCATACCAGAGCATAGAATCCTTGAAAGATATTTCAGGCCACTCTTTATCAATCTCTCTCCCATCAGAAAACTCGGTAAAAATATCTGAAATTACTGGTTTAATTGTGGAGAAGATATCTGTCTGTGTCACAAATGACATCTCCATATCTAACTGATAAAAATCGGTTGGGGATCTGTCCGCACGGGGATCTTCATCTCTAAAACATGGCGCGATCTGAAAATATTTGTCAAAGCCTGAAATCATAATCAATTGTTTAAATTGTTGTGGTGCTTGCGGTAATGCATAAAACCTTCCATTATGAAGTCTTGATGGAACCAAGAAATCTCGAGCTCCTTCAGGAGACGACGCTGTTATTATTGGAGTCTGGAACTCGTTGAAACCAATGTTCCACATTCTCTTACGAATGGATGCAATAACATCAGACCGCAACATCATATTACGATGTAACTTTTCTTTCCTCAGATCAAGGAACCTATATTTTAACCTAGTCTCCTCTGGATAATCTAGGTCTCCAAAAACTGGAAGAGGTAATTCGTCTGATTTTCCTAATACCTCCATGTCAGTAATAAAAACCTCAATTTCACCAGTTGAGATTTTCGGATTTACTAGATCTGAACCCCGTAATTTGACCTCTCCATCAATCCTTATACACCATTCGGATCTAACTTTTTCAACATCTTGAAAAACTTTACTGTCCGGATCAGCTAATACCTGAGTAACACCATAGTGGTCTCTTAAATCAATAAAGAGTATACCACCATGATCACGCACACGATGAACCCACCCAGCCAAACGAACGAATTCACCCCGATTAGTAGAATTTAGCTGTTCACATGTATGCGATCTATAAGAATGCATTTTAAAACCTTTTAAACTTTTTGTTAGTAAACCTACACTTTGACAGATAGTCACAAAGTCATACACCGTAAGCAAACCAAGTTGTCAAGTCTTGAGTAACCCAGAATTATAATAAATCAGTGATTTGTCAAAAAAATAATCTTTTTAAACTTGCGTGACAGAATACAAAGCTATATCGATCAAAGAAAAGATATTAGTTCTCCAGGACACTTCATAACTCTGACTTAATTTAGAACCATAATGCCAAAAAGAAATGATATTGACTCAATCCTAATAATTGGAGCCGGACCGATAGTAATTGGTCAAGCATGCGAATTTGACTATAGCGGAACCCAAGCATGCAAAGCACTTAAAGATGAGGGCTACAGAGTAATATTGGTTAACTCGAACCCTGCAACAATAATGACTGATCCTGAGCTTGCAGACTCCACTTATATTGAACCAATAACTGCAGAAGTTATAGAAAAAATTATAAAAAAGGAGAGACCGGATGCAATTTTACCAACAATGGGAGGACAAACTGGTTTAAATACTGCTCTTGAGTTAGATGATTTAGGTATATTAAAGAAATATAATATTGAACTAATTGGAGCAAAAAGAGAAGCCATAGAGATGGCCGAAGATCGCAAAAAGTTTCGGACAGCCATGTCTGAAATTGGCATAGATAATCCAAAGTCTATCATTGCAGAAAGTATTGAGGAAGCAATTAGTGGCTTAAAAAAAATTGGCCTTCCAGCAATAATTAGACCTGCTTTTACAATGGGTGGGACTGGTGGTGGTGTAGCTTACAACCAAGAGGATTTTCACACCATATGTAAATCTGGTTTAGGTGCCTCCCCAGTAAGTCAAATATTGATAGACGAAAGCTTAATAGGATGGAAAGAATATGAGATGGAGGTTGTCCGAGACAAATTAGACAACACAATTATTATTTGCTCAATTGAAAACATAGACCCCATGGGCGTCCACACTGGTGACAGCATCACAGTGGCACCCGCATTGACATTAACTGATAAGGAATATCAGAAGATGCGTAACTGTTCAATGCAAGTTTTAAGAAAGATTGGAGTAGAAACGGGAGGTTCCAATGTTCAATGGGCGATTAATCCCAAAGATGGCAGGATGGTGATAATTGAAATGAATCCAAGAGTCTCCAGATCATCCGCACTGGCTTCTAAAGCAACCGGCTTCCCAATTGCTAAGATCGCAGCAAAACTTGCAATTGGATATACCTTAGATGAATTAAACAATGACATCACAAAAATTACCCCCTCTAGCTTTGAGCCCAGCATTGATTACATCGTCACAAAGATTCCAAGATTTGCTTTCGAGAAGTTCCCAGGATCTGACTCAACTCTGACGACTTCAATGAAATCAGTCGGTGAGGTTATGGCAATTGGTAGATCAATACATGAAAGTTTACAAAAAGCAATTTCAGGACTAGAAAATGGATTAACCGGTTTTGATAATATTGACACTTTGCCGAAGACAAAAATTGGTGTTCTGGCAGCTTTAGCAAGACAAACACCAGATCGAATTCTCTTGATCGCTGAAGCATTGAGGATAGGTATAACTAAACAAAAAATATATTCCATTACTAGTTTTGACTACTGGTTTTTAGATAGAATTGAAGAGATCGTGATTCAAGAAAACATTCTACTAAAATCTGGGGTCCCTGATAATGACACAGATATGTCAATTGTTAAATCGATGGGATTCAGTGACAAGCGCATTGCCACCCTAGCAGGAACTTCAGAAAATAAAGTAAGAAATCAACGAGTGAAACTAAAAGTTTTTCCTGTTTATAAACGAATTGACACCTGTGCTGGCGAATTTGAAGCACAAACCCCATATATGTATTCTAGTTATGAATTGGAAGTCTCAAATAAAACGAATGATTGCGAGTCGCAGCCAACTAATAATAAAAAAATCATCATA
>MDTB01091663.1_pt1 | contig 29202 bp, 25 predicted proteins | sample 811161 | NCBI WGS metagenome assembly MDTB01 (sample SAMN05326650, study PRJNA326480) | marine metagenome | isolation source: seawater | place: Mediterranean Sea | collected 2009
TCAGGATCTCATCTTCATCATTCGTGATACTCGTGTGATCAGGCATGGGGATCCCGCTGGAACTTACTACGCACTACCGTCAAATCGGTACAAGGACGACTCGATACCGCGTGCGTTTGGCAGTACCCTGTCGCGGTTTGATCCTAATATGAAAGTAGCTACCGATGAAAATGCAATTGACTGACGACGAAAAACGGGATTTCTATCGTGATGGTTTCGTTGTTCTGAAGGATGTGATTCCGCAGGACCTGGTGGCGAGAGCTCAGGTACGGTACAAATCGGCACAGTCTGGTGAAGATCTGACCCATGCGGATGAGTTCACTGACCTCATCAACCGATCACCACTCGCACCGATCATGCGGGAGGCCATGGGGGAATTCGATCCACCGAGTGGGACACGTCACATTGTTCGTGTCCACGGTCAGAAACCAGCGGAGCACTTCGCAGCACTGGGATACCGTGACAAGGACCTGCCTTACTATGGCGCGGATCTGCACATGGATGGCGAAGCGGTCTTCCAGACACCCCAGGAGCCTGCTGAAGGAACACCAGAGGAGATCTATGAACGCTATATTGCCACTGGCCGGAAAGGCGGTCCGGAACGAAGTGCAGAGAACATCGGTATCAACTTTGCGCCGCTCTTTCATGATCCGGCGCTGACCAACTCACTGGGTGGTTTTACAGCGTTCCTGTTTGTCTGCCTGAGTGATCAATCCATGCACGGAGGTGGCCAGACCAACGTATTGCGCGGTGGACACCATGCCATGGAACGCTTCTTTCGCTGGCAGTATCGCGAGAACGGTTGTGTCGGACCTGAAGGGCCAGGATGGCCACGACTGAATCATGACGCCCCAAATCGATGCGGCTATATGCATCTGCCGGACTCGATCTACGAGGAGTTTACTGACGAGAACTCCGCATGCACGCCGGATGGCCGTCGCTGGCCGGAACCGACGCCGGTGTTTATGACTCCGGGCGACGCGACGATCGCGATGTACCATATTCCTCACGGAGGGTCGCGGAACGAAAATGGTCACAGTGCTAGGAAGAGTCCCATATTCGCGTTGGTAAATAAGAAGCGTCAGCCCAACAAGGTTATGGTAGGGAATTCCGATCACCCTGATCGCGCATGGGATGGGAGCTTTCTTAACTTTGAGGAGGGTAACAATCCCTGGGAGCGATCCAAGTTCGCGCTCTGCAACATGTACCACGAATGGGATGGTATGCAGGCGATCGTTGCGGAGGAGCGCATGAGAGCAGGCGATTCCAACGAGGTCTTCGAACTCTAGGAAGACTTTGGCTCCGGCTCGTTGGTTACGAGAGTGACACCGGTCCTCTCGAAAAACGATTGCTTCATCTGCGATGCAGTGTAACGCGCCCAGTCGTCGCTATCGACACTGGCATTGGCTTCGAGGTTCTCTTCTTTGGTGGTATTGCGCTTCAAAAGATTGAGCCAGCAGATCATGTGCAGCGCTTCAAAGTAGCGGAGCCGTTTTCGATCGACTCTGATACCTATGTTGTATGTCATAGTGATGGGGCGAAGAACCAGAAGGAGCAATCCGCGGCCAACAATACACGCCAATCTGGCAAGCGGAGACATCTCTGGTTCAGCATGAGGGAAAAAACGATAAATCTGTTGTAGCCATGCGATGTCGTATTCCCTCGGTGCAATGACCGCACTGTCCCAATCGACGAGTGAGGCGGCTCCTGTTTTTGACATGAGGATGTTGAACGGGTGGCAGTCCCCATGACAGACCACCTTTTCGTCAATTTGTGGACAATGTTGCTCTAGCCAGTCTACACCCGGGATCAGTTCGGGAAGTCCGTTTTCTAACGACCAGCTTCGTAAACCATCAATGTAGGTCCCCACCGAGAGCCGCTCGGGCGCGCCGCCTGCATCGACATAGTGTTGTCTGAACTCGGCCGGGTCGAGCCGATGAATACGGCGCATCATGATGCCAGGGTAGCTGAGCGTACCAATGACAAGAACCCAGATCGCAAACACCAGCCAGAGGGGTGAGGTGTCGAACCACCAGAAGACCATGAGGAGGAATGTCAGCATGATGACGGTAAGGCAACCCATGGTGGGCAAGTGAAGTCCCCGCATCTTTTCCATCACGATCACACTCGTGCCGTCATCGAATGATCCGACGTAGATGGCTCGAGGTGCTGGGGCATCCATTTCGTTCAATGCATATTGGACACGAGCGAGATGATGGTTGTTATCACCGCGCCCTGCATGAGGGATACGCGCGATGATGGCAGTGCCACCCCAACCCGTGACGTTATCGGGATCGTCCAGTACGAACTCATAGACCAGGTTCTCTTCCCCCGCGCCCAGGAACTTGAGCGGAGCGACGAAATCGATGTGTTCGTTGTCCCAATGTTTCTGAAGGAGGCTCAGAAGTTCATCGCCGTAGGCATCGACCAATTTCTGGGATGGTGGTTCAGGCATCTTTATGAATCAGTTCGCTCGTGGTGCTGCCAGAATCGCGTTGACGGACATGGCACCTGCGGAATTAACAAAAATGGTGATGTTGTCAGCTTTATCACCGTAATCGGCGATATTCTGGCTGACCTACTCAAGTGCGCAAATCTGACCCGCGATCCCGTTGTTGCCAGAACCCTGATACTCGTCTCTGTAGGCTGAGATATCCAGAAACCCAAAGAGTCCGAGGTGATAGTCGATCGTCACGACGACCGCGTCACCTGCTGCACCAGGATCGAACCATTGTAGCCGAGTCCGCTGCACAGAATAAACGCGGCACCATGGGAGACCTAAAGTTCCAGAGTCAGCGAGGTTTCATATCACAAGAACGACGCATTAGAGCGTAGTGGACTTTTTCTGTCACTGTGGTGATAGTGAACGGTCAAGTGTCAGACACAAGTGCGTTGAATCAGACCCACCATATCCCTCCACCCTGTAGCGAACCGCTAAGGATTGTGTTTGCAGACGACGATCTTGTGGTCGTGGATAAACCATCGGGGTTGCTCTCAGTCACTGGCAGGTTCGTCAAAGACTGTGTGGAACGTCGGATTCTCTATGAATACCCAGGCGCGCGAATCGTGCATCGTCTCGACCTAGATACATCAGGCCTGATGGTCCTGGGTCAAAATCCGAATGCGGTTGCATCTCTCAACGCACAGTTTCGTGAACGGCGTGTCCGTAAACAGTACCGGGCGATCGTGGACGGCGCGGTTGACGATGGTGACCGAACGATCTGCTTGCCGCTGTCTCCCGATCCAATCAATCGGCCCAGGCACCGTGTCTATTTGCAGGGCGGCAAGTTCGCTCTGACAAGGATGCGATGCCTAAAGATTGACGCAGGGACCAGTGAGGTGGACCTCATGCCCGTGACCGGTCGGAGCCATCAGCTCCGTATACATCTAGCGACTATCGGCCATGCGATTCTTGGATGTGATCTCTATGCACCGCCTGCTGTGCACCTGGCACGAGAAAGGCTGATGCTTCATGCGTCACTTTTGGGAATAGAACATCCGAGAACAGGTTGCCCAATGACCTTCGAGTCACCTGCTTCCTTTGCTCTGCCCCGATAGTCGTTGCTTCGTTATCGAAGAGATCCTCGCCGGTACGGCCTGTAGGTATAAGCAGCGACCGGTGAGGTCATACGTCAGTTAAAAGGTATTCATGTGCGTCTGATCATGGAGGACGTCCTCGAGCATCGCGAGACTCGAAACAAGAATCTCATATCGGGAAATCACTGTGATCGGGCTTGTAAATCATAGGTTTTGACGTGCGGTTTAAGGGTCAGGGGCTGTCAGCACACCATCAGTCATTAGATCAAGTCAGATCGATGCGGTTCGAGTTCAATCAGGGGTACAATGACGGACAAACGCCCATAACAAGGAAATGGAATGAAAGTAGATAGTGGTATTGGTGGCGACTTGGCGCGGGTTCCGGAACAGGCTGCCGCGTTGGAAAAGGCGGGGATGAATGGCCTGATGACCGCCGAAACCGCTCACGATCCTTTTTTTCCATTGCTTATGGCCGCACAAAGCACTGAGAAGATCGATCTGATGACCTCTATCGCTGTTGCATTTGCACGTACACCAATGGTGCTGGCGAATGTAGGACATGATCTCAACCAGTTCTCTAAGGGTCGATTCGTTCTGGGGCTCGGTTCACAGATTAAACCTCACATTACCAAGCGATTTTCGATGCCCTGGTCCAGCCCAGCAGCCCGGATGCGAGAATTCATCATGGCGATGCGCGCGATTTGGGCCAACTGGCACGATCAGCAGCCGCTGGAGTTTACGGGCAAGTACTACACACACACGCTGATGACACCTTTCTTCACACCGACCAATGTGGAATATGGCGCACCTCGCGTATTTCTGGCCGCTGTTGGACCGAAAATGACGGAAGTTGCGGGCGAGGTTGCCGACGGCATGATCGTGCATGCGTTTACAACGGAGACCTATTTGCGTGAGACCACACTGCCTGCGCTCACAAAGGGTTGGGAAAAAGCGGGTAAAAGACGTGAAGACTTTGAGATCATGTATCCATTGTTTGTCGTTACAGGTGGGACAGAAGAGGCGATGGCTGCTTCAGCGGTTGCTGCGAAACGGCAGATTGCTTTCTATGGTTCGACGCCCGCGTATAAGCCGGTGTTGGAGTCTATTGGCGTTGGCGATATGCAAGGCGAACTGAATACAATGTCGAAGCAGGGTCGGTGGCAGGAGATGGGTGAACTGATCACAGATGACATCCTGGAATCCTTCGCGGTCGTTGCTGAGCCAGATCAGGTGGCTGATCAGATCATCTCTCGCTATGGCGACATCGTGGATCGAACAAGTGCTGCTTACGGCGGTATTCCCGCTGAGCAGCAGGCTGAGATAATCAGCAAGCTGACTGCAGCGTGACTCGGGTTCTTGTGACCAACGATGATGGGGTGACAAGCCCTGGCATCGCTGCTCTTGCACGCGCGCTGGCGACCGTGGGCCATGATGTGGTGGTGGTCGCACCGGATCACGACGCGTCAGGAACCGGTGCATCTCTGGCGCGTATCTCTACAGATACTGCTATCGCCGTGACGCCATCTTCGATTTCGGGTTTCGACGGGGACGTATTTGGTCTCGCGGGACCACCTGCGATGTGTGTGGTGGTTGCCGTGAACGGTGCCTTCGGTGAACCTCCGGAATTGGTGGTGTCTGGTATTAACGCAGGCCTGAATACAGGGCGATCAACACTACACAGTGGCACCGTCGGCGCGGCACTCGCCGCACAGAACTTTGGATTGCGTGGACTGGCTGTAAGTCAGGATCAACCTGGCAAAGGCCATTGGCACACGGCGGCAATGCTTGCTGCGGATATCAGTGTCGTTCTGATGGATGCGCCTGATCTCGTCACTTTGAGCCTGAATGTACCAGGTGTTGAGGCCGCTGACGTTCGCAGTACACGCTGGGGCGGCCTCGCGGAGTTTGGTTCGGTTCGCACGCAAATTGTTGATTTCAGTGATAACGAGATTCACGTCGACATGCTGCCTACCCACTATGACCCGCCTGAAGACTCTGACCTGGGGTTGGTCCGTGCCGGCTATGCGGCGGTGACGTCTCTGCACGCGGGTGTTGAGGTTTGGGGCCAAGTGCGACCCGGTGACGTGTTTGATCCGGGTGCCATTCCGGGCGCTAGTCAGGGCGACAGCCTGTCAGCGCCCCGACACGTCCTTAGACGTGCCTGATTGAGTGCTTATCATGGTGTAAAAGAAGGTTCCTATGCCCTCTAAATCCATACGTTTTAGTTATGGATTGCGGTCCAAATAAGTTTGATGTAATGGAAATCGTGGGGCACGATAGCCCGGTTCGCATTTTGATGTCGCAACAGAACGGGTCGTCCGACCCGGGAAAACAACCACATGAGGCAACTTATGACTTATGACATTTTGATTCGTGGTGGTTCCATCGTTGACGGTAGTGGTTCGGAGCCTGTGAAAGGCGACGTCGCCATTAAAGACGGCTATATCGCGGCCGTTGGCAACGTAGAAGGAGACGCTACCCGAGAAATTGATGCCACTGGCCAACTGGTCACTCCTGGCTTCGTGGATATCCACACTCACCTGGACGCACAAATGGGCTGGGATCCGGATATGACCCCCGTCAGCTGGCACGGCGTGACCACTGCACTGATCGGTAACTGTGGCATGACTTTCGCGCCGTGCAAGCCTGAGCACCGAGAACTGCTCGCGGGCATGATGGAAACCGTTGAAGACATTCCCAAGGACGCCATTCTGGGTGGACTGAAGTGGGACTGGGAGCACTATGGCGGCTACCTGGATTCCATTGAACGCATGGGCACTGCCGTGAACGTGGCCGGTCTGATTGGCCACGCTGCCATCCGCTACTACGTGATGGGGGAACGTGGTTTTGCAGAAGATGCAACGGATGAAGAAATCGAGCAGATGACTGAGATCGTTTCGAACGCGATTGATGCGGGTGCTTTTGGCTTCTCAACTAACCGATTTGAACCGCATCGTGCACCGGATGGACGTTCCATCCCGGGTACGTTTGCAAAGAAAGAAGAGCTGGAAGCGATTGCTGGTACTGTGGGTCCCAAGGGTGCCTTGATGCAAGCCGTTGGCGCAGACTTCGGTATTCTGGACGCCATGGCTGACAAGAGCCGGGTCCTGTTCAGTTACGGCACTGGCACGGAAGAAGGTGCCGGTGAACGATCTGCAGCTGCGCTCGACAAACTTGCAGAAGGTCGCGATATCACGGGTATCTCACACGTTCGTGGTTCCGGTCTCATGTTCGGCTTGCAATCTCGCATGCCGGCACGTGGCAAGACCTGGAACGGGTTGATGAAAATGACACTGTCAGAGCGGGTTGAGTCAATCAGCGATGCTGAAACTGCGGCCAAGCTCGTTGAGGAAGCGCGTTTACCGGAAGGTTCTCAGCTGCCGATTGATCGTGTGTTCTATCTTGGTGCTGACGAAACACCGGCCTACACAAATGAGGTTTCTCTGAAGCAGATGGCTCAGGAAGCTGGTGAACATTGGTCGGAGACGTTCCTGCGACTGTCTCGTGAGAGCAACGGTCGTGGCCTGTTCAATTTCCGTATGTTCTCTGCAAGCTTCAAAGAGCAAGCGGGTCTGTTCAAGAGCGACCATCTGATCCCGGGGCTGGGTGATGCGGGTGCTCACGTTTCACAGATCATGGATGCAGGCTGGTCTTCTTTCATGTTGTCTCACTGGTGCCGTGAAACCGGTTTCTACAGTGTGAGCAAAGTGATCAAGAAGATGACGTCTGAACCCGCACGCGTGGTCGGTCTTGATGATCGAGGTCTGATCAAGGAGGGCATGCGTGCCGATATCAACGTCTTTGACATTGATGAAGTTGCTGAGCTCCAACCGGAACTGGTCAACGACTTTCCGGGTGGTGCACCTCGCTTCATCCAGAAGGCCAAAGGCTTCAAGGCGACGATCGTCAATGGTGAAGTCAGCCTGATGGATGGTGAGCTGACAGGCACTCGCGCTGGAAAGGTTCTGCGAAGCGCTGCATCAGCGTAACGTTAAACCGAAAACAAAGAAATCCTGCCGACGTTGTGGCCGGCAGGATTTTTTTTGCCTGCAGGAAATTCACTAATGGTAAAGTCTCCGCTTTCCTATGAAGGGTGCGGTACTGAATGAAGGTGCTTTGTGTCTTCGGGACACGTCCCGAGGCGATCAAAATGGCACCTGTGGTGCTCGCACTTCAAGAGTCACGGGACATCGAAGTCTGTGTGTGCGTCACTGCGCAACACCGGGAGATGCTAGATCAAGTGCTTCAGTTGTTCGACATCGTTCCTGCATTTGATCTGAATATCATGACGCCAGGACAGAGTCTGAACGGCATCGTCTCTTCGGTCCTGTCAGACCTCGAACCTGTTCTTGAAGATTTCGCACCTCATTTGGTCCTCGTCCACGGTGACACCAGTACCACCCTGGCAGCGTCACTGGCAGCGTATCACAAGCAGATTCGGGTTGGTCATGTCGAAGCGGGGCTGAGGACGGGTAACCTCTATTCGCCATTCCCGGAGGAAGCCAACCGAAAGTTAACGAGCGCACTGGTTGATATTCACTTTGCGCCGACAGACGGTGCGGCACTGAATCTGCAGAACGAAGGCGTGGATCCGGCCAACATCCTAGTGACGGGTAACACTGTCATTGATGCATTACTGTCGGCCAAGGGTCGTGTAGATCAGGATGCTTCGATCGCCGAAGGGCTCGCGTCCCGGTTTCCATTTCTCGATGATAATAAGCGGGTCATTCTGGTAACGGGACATCGAAGAGAGAGTTTTGGCGACGGTTTTGAGAGGATCTGTGATGCGTTGATTCAACTAGATGCGATACCTGATGTGGAGATTGTCTATCCGGTGCACCTGAATCCCAACGTGCAGGAACCTGTCTATCGCCGCCTCGCGAACACAAACAATGTAAATCTGATTGATCCACAGGACTATCTCCCGTTCGTTTACCTGATGATGCGATCACACATCGTCCTGACGGATTCGGGTGGTATTCAGGAGGAAGCACCATCACTCGGGAAGCCTGTTCTGGTGATGCGAGAAACCACCGAGCGTCCAGAAGCCGTCAAGGCAGGGACTGTCGAGTTGGTGGGTACTAACGCTGAATTGATCGTCACGAAGATCCGGACGCTTCTTGAGGACGCCAAAGCCTATGGGAGGATGAGTCAAGCACACAATCCCTATGGTGATGGCGAGGCTGCAAGGCGTATCTGTTCCTATATTGAACAGCAGCAAGACCGTTTTATGTGATACGGTTTACGGCACTCGGCAAAGAGTCTATCAATGCCGACAGGGCCCGTTTAGTGCCAGCGAGGAGAGTGAAATGCAGGATTTCAGTGGCAAGATTGCAGTGGTTACAGGCGGTGGTACAGGGATGGGCCGTGCTCTTGTGCGTCAGCTCATGTCTGAGGGTTGTGATGTCGCCACCTGTGATGTCATCGAAGAGAATCTCGCAGAAACACGGGCGATCTGCGAAGCCGAAGCGCCGCAGGGGGTACGCATCTACACCGGACTTTGCGATGTCGCCTTGGAGGATCAGGTACATCAGTTTGCTGACGATGTGGCGAAGGCGTTTGATACTGATCATATCCACCTCCTGTTCAACAATGCGGGTATTGGTGGCGGGGGCAGCTTCATCGATGGAGATCGTGGCGATTGGGAACGCACCTTCAATATCTGCTGGCTGGGCGTTTATAACTTCTGTCGGGCATTTACACCCATGTTAAAGAACGCACCGGAAGGGCAGGTTGTTAATACGAGTAGTGTGAATGGTTTCTGGGCTTCTCTGGGTGGAGGCATCGCTCATACTGCATACAGCGCTGCGAAGTTCGCCGTCAAAGGTTTTTCTGAGGCGTTGATCACCGACTTCAAATTGAATGCACCGCATCTATCAGTCTCCGTCGTGATGCCAGGTCATGTTGGTACGGACATCGGTATCAATTCACGGAAGATCCTGGGGGGTAGTGATCCCGAGGACATGACGAATGAAGAGATCGAGCGTTTTCGTGAGAACATTGTGCAGCGTATGGGTGGTGTAGAACTGACGGACGATCAGATTCGGGAGGCGGTTCGCAATCAGGGGCAGGCATTCAAGAAGGGCGGTATCACACCCGAGGAAGCAGCTAACATCATCATCACCGGCGTGAAGAATGATGAATGGCGTATTTTGGTGGGCGAGGATGCAAAGGCGCTTGATCGGGCCGTTCGGAGCGAGCCGCTCAAGGCCTATGATGAGGACTTCTTCATGTTGCTTGCACAGACCCGACAGTCAGGCGATTAGCGCCGTCTCGATCGCTCCAAATGCGACACAGTCCTCGTCGCGCTTGCTAGCGAGATCTGACAGGTGCGATTTTCAGGTCTCCAAATCGATACCTTCCCATCAATATTGGGCAATTAATACCGAGAGGAATACACCACCGGTCGATTTTCGGAAAATTCATCAGATCGACCAGCCAAGCATTAAAACCCGCTGTCATCAGACTGCAGAAGATGCTACCAAAACCCGAATTTATCTGGTTTTCCGTCAGAAAATAGTGCCTATATCATCCTTGGATGTACCGAGTGCGCGTCTGGCCCCAATCTGCGTTGTGCATCGCGTGACTGAGAAGCTTACGAGGCCCAGTGTGCTGAGGGCTGTAATCAGAAGCAGGACGAACATGACAAATGACAGCAGATTGTTCAGGCCGATATCCAGGTTGTAACTCTTCCCTTCGGGTTTCTTCCATCGAGCACGGATTTCCGACGATTTGCGAGGGATCCCGAGATCGTGGTATTCGACGAGCCGATAGCCGCGATAGATCCATTGTATGAAGAAGAGATTTTCCGTTAGTTCAACGATGTCTCAAAGAACAAGCTCGCCTTTTTGTGACCCACCGACGCTCCATCATTCTTTACGCGACGGGCATCCTAGTAATTGGTCAGGGACGGATCATTGATGACGGGACGCATATGGAATTCATGCACAGATGTGTTCTGTATGATGAGATGTACACTTCGCAGGCCTACAAATACTTACGCGTAGAAGAAATCAATGTAGTTGATTCAGACTCGAGTTTAGGAAATCAGGATTAACCATGACAACATTGGCAGGTAAGGTCGCGCTTGTGACCGGTGGTTCAGGGAGTATCGGTGGCGCCATCGCGGAGCGCCTCGCAAGAGAAGGATTGATAGTGGTTATAAGTTACGTCGGTTTTGAGGAAGGCGCCGACGCGGCCCTTGATGCCGTTCGTGAGGCAGGTTCAGATGGGATGATTGTACTGCTAGATCAACGCGATCCTGACAGTATCGATCGGACAATCGAACAGGTGATCGAACAGTACTCGCGCCTTGACGTTCTTGTGAACAATGCGGCTTGGAATACCATTCCCGGACCTGGATGCGCTCACACCTGATGTCTGGGACCGCGTATTGGAGACCAATCTGCGTGGCCCTTTCTTGTTGGCTCGCGCAGCGGCTACCGCACTCAAATCTAGTCAGGGGTACGTAATCAATATCTCATCAGCAGGCGGTATCACACCAGGTTCAAGAAGTATCGCGTACTCGTCGAGTAAGGCTGGGTTAAATCACCTGACCCGTTGCCTTGCGGTTGCCATGGCGCCAGAGGTCAAGGTCAACTGTATTGCACCGGGTCTTGTTGAAGGTACCCGAATGGCGAATCGACTGCCGCAACGCAATGCGGAAGGTGCACGAAGACAAGCGGTTCTGAAACGGGTGGGTGCTCTTGAAGATATCTCCGAGCAGGTAGTCACATTTTGCCGCAGTGATTCGGTTACAGGTCAGACCATTGTCATCGATGGCGGTATGCCCGGCGCGATGCGCTAAGTCGCCAGGATCGAAGCCTTTTGCTCGTTGGTGAACCGGTTGAGATTCATCATGTGGGTCATGCGTTGGTAGTCGCGCCCTTCCGCCGTCAGCCGATCGAACCAATCGTCTTCCCCTAGCGCTTCGCCTAAACGAGGCGGATTGCGGTTCAGCATTTGGACGTCGACCTTCCTTGGTTCGAGGCTTCGCAGGATGCCTCGATTGAAGTGAGAATGAATAGTCACTCGCTCTCCGGGTTCGGTACGATCACCTTGCCAGTGCCAGACGCCATGCTGGAAATAGACAACCGAACCCTTGGGCATCTCGATTGGGACGCCTTCCATCTTATCTTCGGGGCGTGGTCCACGTCGTCTCTTATGGCTCCCCGGGACCAGCCACGTTGGACCGGAGGCCTCCGTCCAGTCTTCCAGTGCCCAGACACCTACGCCTGTCATGGAGAATTCAGGATAGGGTTCGGGAACCTGCGAGTAATCCGTGTGAACAGGGATCATCCCCTTACCGGGACCGCGCTTGATCGAAGAGATGGAGGCGATCACTGCGCCACGACCCAGCGTCGAGTCAATCATGGTCATGAACAGCGGGTTCATGACCAGTTTCTCGAAAGCCGTGCCGTGATAGAGCATCCATTGCATGCTGTCGTGCTGGTGAGTGCCTAGTGTTCGAATCGTCGCATCCCGAACTTCGTCGGCAAATTCCGGTGAGATGGCGTTCTCGACCACGGCAAAACCGTTTTCTTCAAGGTCCTTGAGTTGTTGGGTCAGTCCCTGACGCTGCGCCCGATGAGCAAGATCGGGATTCTCAACCGTCAGACGCGCCATATAATCGTGGTGCGCGGCGAAAATAGCAGCAGCAGCAGTTGGTAGTGCTTTGCCTGCCATATTGAAGGCGTTGTCGCCGAACCAGTTACGCATTTCGCGAACCCCCTCAGACATCAGTGTCGGGTCACCAGCGCCTACTGTTTGTGCGAGCATCAGGGTTGCCTGATAGTCACCGGCGATGACAGCGTCCGCGTTGTTGTCGAAGCCTCGTTCGACCGTGAGTGAATGACCATCCCACCGAACCGTCCAGGTCGCCTGATCCTTTTCAAACGCCATATGGGGCGGTGCGTCGCTGAACCGTTCCGACAGTGAAAAAGCGTCAACATTGCTGACCTGGCGGAAGCGCTCGGTCAAAAACGTACGGCTTTGATCGAGCCAATCATTGGAGAAAAATTCCACGTGGTGTGGGAGTGTGTACATGCGCTATCCCCTGAATTGGCGGCAATTCGATGGTCGACCCTGGGTCAGTCTACTGCAGCGGCCATCACAACGTCCAAACCTGGCAGAACCGTTTTTAGAGCTGGAATTCAATCTGAGTCGTGGGCTGGGGCCCAGGTTGGGTGATAGTCTAGTCGCGTCCTTGAACTCGGAAACGACCATAACCAGCGTTTCGGCGTGTAGAGAACGAGCGACAAAAAGCACAAACGAAAACTGGAGCGAGCGGCCCATTTTGGCTCCGCAGGTTGGATCTGACTGGCCTTCGACACGATTCTGACCCGAACAACGAGGCAAACAACCAGCGCTCATGCCGACAGCTGATGTTTGCTCGTTCGACGCGCCTAGACCCTCGTGTAAAAGGGTTCCCGCGCGCGTACAGGATCTAGCAATGACCAATCACCTTCGGGTACATCGTGGCCGCCGGGGAAGGGGGGGGCATCCTTAAGATCCATGGACGCGAGCACTCGACCGTCCTGGTAGTACGCATTAGCAGTGAGACGAATCATTCGATGGCGAAAGCGCGCATGACCGCTAGCCTTGAGTAGCGACACTCGATCCTGAAGGGACAGCTCTTCTAAGGCACACTGATGTCGGTCGTGGCACTGTGATTGCAGCGCATCGAGCTGACGCTTGAGGGAATCATCACCTTGTTCACGGGCGATGGCGACAATGTTATTGAAGATCGATTCATCGTCTGCGCCGGGGATCTGGTAACGCTCGCTGGCGGGGATGATGGTCCCGGCGATCACGCGGAGCGCAGTCAGATCATCTTCGTTCAGGCTGCTGTCGCTGCTGATTATGTCTGTCATGATGTTGTGTCCTTCACAGTGTGTGCATCGTGCGCATCAGTCGAATAGATTAGCGAGCCGTTTTTTCATGGCATCGGCCACGTACAATGCGAGGGCCTGGATGGTTCTCGTGGGATTGACGCCTGCACTGGTTACAAACAGGCTGCCGTCGACTACAAACAGATTCTTCACATCGTGGCTACGACCCCATTCATTCACGACCGATCGTTCCGGATCTTTCCCCATGCGTGCTGTCCCCATCAGATGCCAACCGCCACCGACGATTGGATATCCGCTCTGAACGTCCGTCGCGCCTGCCGCTTCGAGGACCTCTCGTGCGCGCTCGATCGAAAACTCCAGCATATGTCTGCTGTTGTCACTCAACGTGTAGGTTAGTTTGGGTGCGGGAATACCATCCGGATCCTTCAGGCGTGGATCAAGCGTCACCGTGTTGTGTTCCTCGGGTAGGTCTTCACAGATCGCCACCATCCCGCAGATGTGGTTAGCACGTTGTCGGTAAGCTTCGTGGTGGCCGTCACCCCAGGGAATCTGACCACCCAACATGCCGTTGACTGCGATCGATACCGGCGCATGCCCACGGGCACCTTCAAAGGTGAATCCTCGGACAAACCCCCGATTTTTGTCAGTCTCATAGAATTCTTGACTCCAGATACAGTCATGGGGGCCTCGAGGTCCATCGACTTCATCAGGGAACGTGGCGAAGATATGGGCATAAGGATGAAACATCAAGTTTTTGCCAACAAGACCACTGCTGTTCGCGAGCCCATTAGGGAACCGTGCAGATTTTGAGTTGAGCAGAATGCGTGGTGTACCAACGCCGTTACAGGCCATGATTACGACAGAAGCCTTGATCTCCTGCTCGTTCCCGTCCTCGTCATAGTAGATGGCACCACTGGCCATACCATCGTTGTTGACTGTGACTTCCCGGACTCGACAACGCGTTCGAAGCTCGACCCCGGCACGCATAGCATGAGGCCAGAACGTAATGTCCGTACTGGCTTTTGCTCCTTGCGAACACCCTGTTGTGCAAGCTCCCAGGTTGAGACATTGGTCGCGACCGTCATAGGGCTCTGTGGCGATGGCACTGTCTGAGGGCCACCAGTGCCATCCTTTGGCATTAAATCCTTTTGCCATGATCGTGCCAGACCGTCCTAATGGCAGCGGCGGCATTAATGAAGGTTTTGGCGGATAGGCTGGGTCGCCTTCGAGGCCCGAAACGCCAGTGACTCGATCGCTCTCATCGTAGAAGGGGGCGAGGGTGTCGTAATCGATGGGCCAGTCGTCAGCCACGCCATCAAGTGTTTTGACGCGGAAATCTGACGGATGAAATCTTGGAAAGTGGCCGGCATACAAGATTGTGCCGCCACCAACCCCGTTGAAATTGGCGACCTTGATGGGCGACTCATCTTCATTGATCGGATAGTCAGTGGCTCGTCCTCGATGGTTCGGACTGTGACCGAAGGGACCTGCGGCGCGTGCTTCCCAGTCCATAAAGTTGGTAGGGTATTCCGACTGTTTCATCCAGTCGCCCTGCTCGATGCACACAATGTGCATACGCGTTTCCGCGAGACCATAAGCTACGGCCGCGCCGGATGCGCCAGCACCGATGATCAGAACGTCGACAGGCTCTTCTGTCATGGGGAATCTCTCCAACATTTGGACTGGAGCATACCAAGGGAAGTCTTGGGCATGGAACCCGTAAACTAAGGCTCATGTATACTCGGCTGCATTTCTACAGGGGAACAGGCCATGCTAGCAGTAAACGTGCGTTTTTATGTGAAACCGGGTGAAGAAGATGCCGTCGAGGAACGTATGAAAGTGTTTGCGAGCGAGTGCATCGACAAGGAGCCAGGCACACACTTGTATACCGTCATCAAAGATGACAATGGCCTCGGCACGATGGAAATCTATGAGGACATGGATGCGTTTCGTGCCCATGGCGTGACACCCCACCACGATGAAAATGTACGGTTGTTGTCAAACAAGATGTCGGCGCGTCCCGATATCAATGTCTTTGAAGTGGTGCATCACCCAACGCGGTGATAGAAGCCGTGATGCAAAATCAGGAAATGACGAGAGGAAGACGATGAAACAGGTTGCGGGGAAGGTGGCTTTCGTGACAGGCGGTGCCAGTGGGTTGGGATTGGCAATGACCAGATCACTTACTGGTGCAGGTATGAAGGTGGTGATCGCGGACATTGAGGACTCAGCGCTGGCAGCGGCGGCCGAGGAGTTCTCGGACAGTAACACCGAAGTGTTGACAATCAAAACAGATGTCACTGATCGAGATTCGATGGCGGATGCCGCCACCAAGACCATCGAGGCATTCGGCAAAGTCCATGTGCTCTGCAACAACGCTGGCGTTTTTGTTGGTGGAAGCGTCGCGGATATGACCTACAAGGACTGGGACTGGGTCATGAATGTGAATGTGCAGGGGGTGATTAACGGTATGGTGGCCTTTGTCGATCTGATTAAGTCCCATGGAGAGGGTGGACACATTGTGAATACTGCTTCCATTGCAGGCCATATTGGCATTCCAGGTATGAGTGTTTACAACATGTCCAAGTTTGCGGTGCAGGGACTCTCAGAAGCGATGCGGGCTGATCTCGCACAACACAACATTGGCAGCTCAGTATTGTGTCCCGGTATTGTCGCAACCAACATCTTCAGCTCGGATCGGAATCGTCCTGATGACCTGAAGGAAAAGGACAGCGGGGCACGTCAGCTCGGCGCGGGTATGGCTAGTGACATTGGCGAACGCGCGTCGATTATGGACAACATTCTGCAGCCGACGGTCATCGGTGACATGGTGCTGGATGCGATCGTAAATGATGTGTTCTATATCTTCTCTCATCCCAGTTTCAAAGAGATGGTTGGCGCGCGTGGGGAGGAGATTGCGGCTGCGTTTGATCGTTGGGCTGCATTCCGTGTGGAACATAATATCTGAGAGGGCAGAATATTGCGTTCAGAAAAAAGGCAGAGTTTGCCGGTTTTTTGGGATAGTGAAGTGCGGATTCGTTAGAACTTCACGGAATCAACGTGGCCGCTGCAGGCTTCGATACTGTTTACCTTCACGCCGATGTTGAATGCTGACTCGTACCAGACACCAGAGTCGTCTGTGCAGCGTTCGTTGTCCGCGACGCCAAAGATCAGGACTGAACCGCTGCTATCCACAGTCATGGTGTCTATTTTATCCTCTTTGCCGGGCTCCTAGAAAATGATGTTGACGTTGTTTCTTTCCTGAGACCTCATTCATTGGTCGGTCGCGCCAGGCTGGAAATCAGGATCATCGAACTAACGATCGGCAGAGACTTCACCGAAGACACAGTCGAAAACTGATGTACAAACAGTGTTTTCAGGATTGAAAAAATACCACCGGGAAGCCAAAGACGCTGGCACCTAAGACACCACCGTCGAAAACATTCTCGGGGTACCTGTCGTATCGATCATTACGAAATTGTCTAGCTGTAAGATGCTACTCCGCGTTGAGATGACACATTAACTATTATCGGTCACGTCAGCGCCTGCAGCGATGGTGTCTTCGATCGCAGCAATGCGTTCATCATTGATGATGGTGACGTCCTCACGGTGCATTATGTCAATGAGAATGGAATCCTTTCTGTACTCTGGGAAGTACCAGCCGTCGTCGACAACATCTTTGTAACGAAGGTGGTTGATTCAGGTGTCGTAGATCCGGTCTCTACTGCAGAAATTCTGCCATTGCTTTCGGCCTCGAGCAGTGACAAATCGGCCGGGTATCAATTCTAGAGTGGTGTTGTAACGCTTATGGAGGGAGACTATACGGCAGTCGATGATATTTGCACCGAGTCATTTATTGATGTGCTTGGGGAGCGTAGTGTTCGTTACGAAGTCGCGCTCGACGTCGCAGATTACGAGCGCTGGGTAGGTTCGGACGTTATCGTGCAATTTGATAGCTGTCACGTGGCAACAGCCTAGCTCGAGGCCTGGTTAACGCCTGATCCGTGATATCAACCCAGGTAGGGAACGATCAATCCTCGACCTGGGCTTTGGCCCAGCGGTAATCGGCCTTGCCATTAGGGCTTCGCAAGATTTCGTTGCAGAAGACAAACGACTTCGGGAATTTGTAGCGTGCAATGTGATGCTCACATTCGCCCAATAGCGACGCTTCATCTTTGGTCGCGCCTTTCCGTAGCTGCACGATGGCGACGACTTCCTGTCCCCAGCGCTCAGAGGCGCGGCTGGTGACCACTGCATCATAGACATCTCCATGATGTTTGAGTGCCTGTTCGACCTCTTCTGCAAAGATCTTCTCACCCCCTGAGTTGATGGTGATGGAATCCCGACCATGGAGCTCAAGCGAACCATCCGTGAGCAGTCTGACCCGATCTCCTGGTACTGAATAGCGGGTACCGTCAACGGAGACAAAAGTCGCTGCTGTTTTCTTTTCATCATCTAGGTAGCCAAGGGGAATCTGGCCACTCTGAGCCCACCATCCAAGTTCTTTGTGACCGGCTTCGAGGACCTGGTCCATGGTTTCGTTCAGAACGACGTTACCTGGGCGCAGAGAAAAGCGTCCAGTTGCTGCGCCACTATCTGACTTGCTGACATGCTGGCCCTGACTACCCGTCTCCGAGGACCCGGCGGCGTCAACGATATTGATATGCGGCAGTAACGATAGCAGTTGCGACTTTAGAGATGCTGTCGTTACCGCGCCACCCGTAATGATGTTCCTTAGTGCCGGCATCTTGCGTGGGTTCTTTTCGAGCGCGTCTGCAATCGGACGGCCGAAAGCATCGCCCACGATCATCATCACGTCCGCACGCTCCCTGATACACGTGTCGATGATGTCATCGGCGTCGAGGCGATAGACATTGTCCTGTACCAGGACTGTTCCGCCGGAATGCAACGCCTGAAAGGCAACCCAGGACCCCGCTCCATGCATGAAGGGTGGTGCTGTCAGATAACGGTGATTGACCCGATCAGCCCGTTCCGCGAATTGCTCTGCAGGAATGATCTCATTGTTCGAGGTTTTACCGCCCAAAGCCGCAGCTAGGATGTCGGCCTGACGCCAGAGTACGCCTTTCGGCATGCCTGTCGTCCCCCCGGTGTACAGGATATACAGATCATCGTCAGTAAACTGCAGGTCGGGCATGACATTCGAGGTTTTTTCTAGAGCGGCTTCGTAGCCGATCGCACCCGGTAATAGTGCCACGCTGTCGTCGTCGTTGACCTGCAGTAGGATCTTAAGTGAAGGGATCTGATCACGGACGGACTCGACACGATGTGCCAGCGAACTATGGTATATGAGAATCTGGCAACGGGCGTTGTTGAGCAGGTATGCGAGTTCTTCGTCTACGTATCGATAATTGACATTGAAGGGTACGGTTCGAGATTTGAACGCGCCAAGCATCCCTTCGAGGTACTCGTTACCGTTGTATAGGTAAAGGCCCACATGATCCTGCCCACTCTCCCATGGCGATAATGCATCGCGCTCTTTGTGACAGCCAAAGCCCTGGTTGAGCAGGAAGTTGGCCAAGCGTCGTGTTCGCTCGGCCAGTTGCCCATAGGATAAACGGCGATCTTTGAACACAATCGCATCGCGGTCAGGAATGGTGGCAGCGATCGCCTCGTTGATGGTGCCCAGATTGGAAACGGCGCTCATGTTGGGGTTGCTCTCTACGTTTTGCTTCTTATTCGATGTCTATTGTTGAGTTAACAAGTGTGTCTTGTTAAGAGGCCTTTGGTTTTGTCAGAGAATACAAAGTGCTCTGTACTCCACGCTACGCCGACTTGCGCGCTCACCCTTGTGGATATCGAAAAATGACGTATGGGGGCACACCATGGGCTTATCCGCACGAGAGTCGTACTGTTTGAAGACGATGCACTCATCCGTCTGCATATCGTCAAAGTAATAGAACCGATGATTGGGGTTGTATAGTGGCAGGGTTGCATAGCCACCTTCGGCCTTGGGACTAAAGTGGTACTCCCGAAAATCATCCAATCTGGCTGATGCGGCATCAACGACACAGAGCTGATTCTGTTCAGCGACGCGTTCGATAGGTGCCCAGATGTTGTACCAGATGTAGTCCCTGTCCTCGATTTCATCAGCGAGAGAGCTCTCATACCGCTTCAATAGTCCGGCTTCTCTTTCGTGCATCGGGTGTAGTGGGTAATCACAGTGTACGTAGCGAGAGTAAGCACCAAGGAATGTCTCAGGGTTTTCGTTACGTACCTGGTGCCCCATTACAAACGCGTCTTCACAATCGGTCAGCGATTTCAGCATGGGAACAATCATATCGGCGTAGGTCGCTAAGACCTGCGCGTTGCTGTTCCAATCAGTCACACCATGGTCAAACGAATGTAGCGTGAAGCCATTCTTATCAAAATCGATCGAACCATCTGCAACCATCGGTCGCGCGTTCGTGATTGGCACCTCATGCTTGATGGTGTTCTTGTGACGGGTTTCTCGGGAGAAGATGAAAGGTCTTTCATCCCGGTTGCGCCAGGGTTCATCGAGGTATCGGACCTCTGCCAGTACTGCGTCTGTCATGGAGTTTCTCGATCAATATCGTACGGGACGAAATCGCTATTGAGTGGATGGCTCAGTTTGTTTGATGTTTTTACGAGGGCCGCATTGTACCTGATTGTCTCGTCGGGTGGGCCAGGCGAAATTATACGGATCCAGCGACCCCTCTGACGCGGGTGCCAGATCCCTCGAATCGCAGAGCCATAGAGCGACGAGAGAAGTCAGCGGTTACTGCGCCACCCTGAAGATAGCCATAGTGGAAAAGAATGACATCGCCTGGCGTTGCGCGCGATGTCCCAGGTGCCAGGAAGCGCACCGACGCGTATCAGCCTCGGCCCAGGCGTTTTTTCTTGTTCTGGACATAGTCGACCAGGATATATTCACCGAGGCTTTGGGGATCAGTATAGAAGACGCGCCCACCATTGATGCGTGTCATCTGATCTACAAACTCTTTGAGGTAGTAACTCTGATCCAACATAAATGTGTTGATCGTGATGCCCTTCTGGGTACAACTGCGAACCGCGCGTAATGTCTTGTTGATTGTGGTTGGCGTAGGTGGGTACTGAAACTTATGGCCGCCATTTTCAAGATGCGCAGTGGGTTCGCCATCTGTGATCATTATCACCTGTTTGGTGCCCTGTTGGTGTTTATCGAGGAGCTTCTCGGCAAGGATAAGTGCATGCTGCATGTTGGTACCGAGCAGGTAGTCTTCATACTGAAGATACGGTAGGTCGTGAGATTTGATCTCGGTCGCCAGCGCCGAGAATCCCAAGACGTATAGACTATCCCGCGGATACGCGGTACTGATGAGATTGTGCAGCGCGAGCGCGACCTTTTTGGCTGACTGGAATGAACCTCGTAATGCCATTGACCAGGACAAGTCCACCATCAACACAGTCGCAGTCTGAGTGATCAATTCGCTACGATAGATCTCAAAATCGTCAATTGACAACTTGATGGGTGATCCTTTCCCTTCCCGGTCGAGTGCATTGCGAATGGTCCGTGGCATATGCAGGTGAAAAGGATCACCGAATTCGTAAGGTTTTGACTCCTCGATGCGCTCACCAAAACGGCCTTCTTCTGGCACCGCATGGTTGCCCAGGCTTTGTTTCTTTAGACGTTGGTAGATTTCGCCGAGCGCTTTCTGACCAAGCGTGCGACTACCTCGTGGTGTCAGTTCCCACTTGTTACCATCTTTTCGCGCATAGCCAGCTTCCTCAAGAACCTTCATCAGCTCCTGCATTTCTTCTAGGTTCTTGCGGGCTTCTTCGCCCATCAGCTCTTCGACGAGATCCGGGTTGATGGAGTCAACCTTGCCGTCATACTGGGAACGCTGCATCTGTTGTTCCAGTTCATCCATTCGTTGAAGTTCCCGCATTAACTCACGGGCCGCCTGCATATCGATGTCCTGATCGCCAGAAAAGTTGTACCGCCGTCCCTGTTGGCCGCGTTCCTGTGCAAGCATCTGCGCCAGCTGCGACAGTTCCTGATTGAGATCCGGGTCGGTGAATCGATCACCCATCATGTCCATTAGCTGTTGTTGCTGGTCGGGTGACATGGAATTCATCATGGCCTGCGATGCAGCCATCTGTTGCTGCATCTGTTCAATCAGTTCATCGATTGATTGCGGAGGATTGTCACCAAACATGTCGCCATATTGATCCATGAACTCATCGAAATCATGGTCTTCGCCGTTGGCGCGTTTTTCCATCATTTCGTTGAGATCGTGCACCATGTCTTTCATACGTTGCATGTCGTCAGGTGACATGTTGTTGATCATGTTTTCAATGTCATTGAAGAAGTTCTGAGCCATTTGCTGGCGCAACTGGTTGAGAAGCTCAAGAAACTTTCGTTGTGCATCTGTATTTAGGAATTCGTAGTTCTCCAACTGGCGAATTTTTCCTGCGGCATCATCGGGCAGGTTATCCAGGTATTCCTGATTTTGTTTGCCGATGTTACGGATGACCTGATCGCTGAAGTTACCTTCGTCATCTGTCTGCCTTGATGATTCAGACTGACTACCTTTTTGAGGGGGCTCATTGCCCACGTTGTTTTCGCGACTTTGTGATTCAGCGCCCGCGGGTTGATCATCGACATTCTTCATGAGGTCGTCCATGAAGCGTTCTGCGCCTCGGTTGGCGTCTTCTCGATCGATCCATTCCTCGATGGTTTCTCGTTCCATTGCTAGGATTTCGTCTAACTTCTGCTTGATGTCCTCCATGACGCTGTTCATGTCGTAGCGTTCAAGCTGTTGGTTCCGTTGGTCTTTGAGTTGACGTAGAAGGTCACGCAAACCACTGATGTAGTTGCCGTCCTCTGTATTCATGCCGCGTTGCATGAGGTATCGCATGGACTGTTGCAGATCCCCGAATTCCATTAGGTCATCAGAGAGTGCATCCAGAATCTGATCCGCATTGATCTGTGGAACCTGGGTGCCATCCCACTTTGAGTATCGAATCAGCGATGTGTACTTTGTCGGCATGGCGTTCTTGCTCTGATGTCCAGGTATGGCCTATTGGGCGTTGCGACTGTTCTGCATGTCGGTTTTTTGGGAGTACCGTAAGTAGACGTTATATGCCCTCGTCAATCCGTATGAACCAGGACTCTTAAGCGCTATATGTGTTGTGCCCGCTCACTCGGTCCTTGTTCAGGAGCTGATTCAGATGCAAACCTTCAAGCACAAACTCGACGACCGATGCCCTGATGGCACTATTGTCACCCCCAAGCTTGTTGGCGATGTCTGACAAACCATCGACTTTACGAACGATATCCTCGTACTCGTTCGAAGGTATGGATTCACCGGTTGTCACGTTGAGCCCGTCACTAAACTGAAGTGCAAGCACCTCTGCTTCATCGCCCATGAATCGTTCGAAAACCGCACGTGTTGCGTCTTCAAACAGCTTGCTCATGATTTTGTCTTCCTGACCATCTTCCATCGCTTCGAACTCTACCTTGCCCTGTAAGGACGGCATGATAAATGGCAGATCAGAGATCCTGGGGACGACATCCTGTTCCCCCGTGCGGATCGACCTGCGAAGCGCGTTGGCCACTAGAGCTTCATAATTTGAGACCGATGCTCGTACAGACACTCCAGAACGTTGGCTGATGTCGGGTGACCGACGTGCCAGCTGAGTAATTTCAGCCACAATCTGTTGCATAAATGCCGGTACGTTCTGGCGGTATTCTCCCATGTCGAGCTGGGTTTGTTCCTGTTCCATGATGGTGATCTCTTCGAGCGCCGTCTGGGGATAGTGGGTCCGGATCTGAGCACCATATCGGTCCTTGAGTGGTGTAATTATACGCCCACGGTTTGTGTAGTCTTCCGGGTTTGCAGTCGCGACGATCAGGACATCCAGGTCCATTCGGACTTTGTGACCCCTTATCTGCACATCGCGTTCTTCCATCACATTCAATAGACCGACCTGGATACGCTCTGCGAGGTCTGGTAGTTCATTGATGGCGAAGATGCCACGATTTGTATGTGGAATCATGCCGTAGTGGAGTGCTTCTTCGTCGGACAGATAGCGACCTTCTGCGATTTTGATCGGATCCACCTCACCGATCAGGTCAGCGATGGTGATGTCAGGTGTCGCCAGTTTTTCACCATATCGATCTTCGCGGGACATCCAACGGATCGGTGTGTCGTCACCGTGTTCAGCAACGATATTTCGACCTTGAGCGGTTATAGGAGCGAGAGGATTTTCAGGAACTTCGCAACCATCGATGACAGGAATCGTCTCGTCGAGCAGCGAGATTAACGATCGGATCATTCGGGATTTTGCCTGCCCGCGTTCACCTAGTAGGATAATATCCTGTCCCGAGAGCACCGCGTTCTCGATCTGGGGGATGACGGTGTCTTCGTAGCCGACCACACCAGGAAATATCTCGTCGTCACCGGCCAGTTTGTTCATCAGGTTGCGGCGCATTTCCTCTCTGACGCCGAGCGTTTGATAGCCAGACGCCTTCAGCTCGCCCAATGTGCTGGCCGGTGATTGAGCCACGTGATTCTCCATTTCCTGAAACCTCTAACCATCTAAACAGGTTGTTGCCGGCGCTGGCAAGTGGTTCCCGTCGGGCGTGGAATACACCGTTCAATTTTGGCAAATAGGCATCAGGATGGCGCTCTGGCGGTCAGAATGGCACGTGTTGGTGCAGGCAGTCCTTCGACGGTTCGGGCTGGGTCAGCAGGATCCAGAAAATCTGGTAGCGAGTGAAAATCCATCCATTCAGTACAACGTTGCTCCTCTACTGAAGTCACGGTGATATCAATGATACGGATGTCACGAAAGTTTAGGCGAGAGAGCCAACGAGTCAGTGCGTGCGCGCTGGGCAGAAACCAGATATTCGACATACTGGCATAGGGTCCTGGAGGCACAAGCACGTCAGTTTCACCACCATCGATGACCAGCGTCTCCAGGATCAGTTGGCCTCCGGGTCGAAGAAATCCGCGAAGCTCCTGCAGATGATCCATCGGGGAGCGTCGATGGTGCAGAACGCCCATTGAAAATACCATCTCGAAGCAGGACATCGGTGGCAGATGTTCACTTCTTAATGGCAACAAATGTGCTCTCGTTTCGCCGCTGAGTGTCTTCAATAGGGTGAATTGGTACAAGAACAGTCGCGTCGGATCGATGCCCATTGCAAGTGAGGCGCCAGCATCCAGCATTCGAAACAGGTGGTAACCGTTGCCGCAACCGACGTCCAATGCACGCAGACCATGCAGGTCATCGATCTCGTGCTTAAGCCGATCCCATTTCCAGTCAGAACGCCATTCACAGTCAATATCAATACCGTGTACACGCCAAGGACCTTTGCGCCAAGGCTTGTATCTCTTGAGCTGTTCGTGAGTCAGCGGTGGTTCCTGATTTGGAATGATCACTCGACCGTCCTCGATAGACCATCCAGAGGGTGTCCGACCGATGGTCATGTCATCCATGTAGTGATCCCATTCCGCCTGATGCCCATGAGGTCTTTGCTCGAAATGAGCCGTCAGGGCGTCAGCTAAGGACGTGTTGTGCCGTCTGAGCGGCGTACCAATGACAGCCTTAAAATAGTCATCGAAACTGATTCGTGATGGATTCACCCTTCGTTTGAATCTGATGGTTTCGTGGCGAGGAGTGTCACAAAGTTCAGGTGACGAGCAATCAGATCAGACGTAAGCCCCACGGCCTTGAACCGCTCGTGGTGTGTCGATTCAGTATCGGTCACGAGCACGTTTTCAAGCGCGGTTCGTTTCTGCGCAATTTCCAGGTCAGTGTATCCCTGCTGTCGCTTATAATTTTCGTGGAGTTTGCGCATACGTTCCGTGGTGGCGGCATCATTGAAATGCACCTTCTCGGAGATGAGCAGGCAACCGCCACTGACCAGTGCCGCCGCGAGTTTAGCAATCAGGTCAGCCCGATGTTCGGATGGAATGAACTGTAGCGTGTAATTCATCACGATGATGGATGCGGGTTGGAAATCGATGTGACTGAGATCCGCTTCGATGACGTCGATTTCTGTACGGGGTTGATCGTACTGACGCTGGTATTCTCCAATGTTTGCAGTGCATCGTTCGACCATTGCCGCCGAGTTATCAACAGCAACAATACGGCAATGCTCTGGTAGCGCATTAGCCATGGCGACCGTGGCAGCGCCGAGTGAGCAACCAAGGTCGTAGCAGCAGGTACCGGGTTGTGCGTACAAGGCTGCAGTACTGTTGATCAACTCCAGCGTTGTTGCATAACCGGGAACTGATCGGGAGATCATGTTATCAAAGACCTGAGCGACGGCTTCGTCAAACCGAAAAGGTGTGACGAGCTTGTACTCTTCGACGTAAATGCGATCTGCGTCCTGGTTCAGGGGTGTTGCCACAGTGATGTGTTGCCGGTGGTTTGCGATTCAGACGTACATTGATGCGTCACGCAGTTTATCACGTGTCCTGATGAAGCCCGAAGGTTCCTCTTATGGGTCTCCACGATTAACGTGACAGCAAGATTCTGTTCAGATCCGATAGATGGGGTTGCCCGATGGGGGCAGGACTTGATTCCGGTGTCGGCATGAATAAGCTTAAGACCGGCATTGCCGACACCGGACATTATCGGCTCCGGACGTAATGCATAGGAGTGACCATGGCCGTAGGTGTACGAATACTGAGGATCAACACTGCCGGAATACCGGTGGAGTGGTTGAGCTGGCAACAGGCGGTCTGCCTTCATGCCAGAGAACTCGTCAGTTGGACATATGGCGAGGAGGTGATGTCTGTTCATGGTGGACACTCGCGAATGACCGGTGAACAAACCGTCGTTACGCTGAACAGTATTCTTGCCTGTCGAGGTAAGGTTTTTAGCGACTCAGGCAAACAGCCGCCACTGACAAATCGTGCCTTGTTCCGACGCGACCAGAATGTATGTCTGTACTGTGGGAATCGATTTGAGGAGAGTGCGCTGAGCCGCGACCATGTGACTCCTATTTCACGAGGCGGCCTCGATAACTGGACTAACGTGGTGACTTCCTGCAAACGCTGTAACGCGCGTAAAGGTAATATGTTGCTGGAAGAATGTCGTATGGAATTACTTGCGTTACCATATCAGCCCAATCATGCAGAGTATTTGGCGCTTTCTCATAGCGGGCGCATCCTGGGCGACCAGATGGCTTTTCTCCGTAAGCAGTTTTCGTCCAACAGCCGCCTTTTGCAGGACAGTGAGTTTCTGAATACGTCCTGAGCAGAAGGTCGACCGGCCTTCGCCATTTGCGCCTGGTTCAGCGCGTTCCAGGGGGTGAGTGCACAGCGTGCTTGGGATTGAGCTTTAAATCCCTATAATGTGGTCCCCGGTAGAGGATTCTGTTTCGTTTCCTATGAGGGAGGCAACAAGCGAGAGGCCAGCACGATGGGTGACAAATCAAGTTCAAAGGAAACGCAGCTTGAGCTGCCTTTGGCTGTGTCTGAACGGCTGCCACCGCGAGCCGCAGAACGCCGTAGCGCTCAGCAGAACGTTGACAACGCGAGGCGCGCCGCGGCCGCCCTGCGTGCTACGTCTGTTCAGCGTGAACAGAAGGTCCATGAAGCACGCAAGGCGGTGATGGCTATCCGTAGAAATCAAGCCAGACAGGGCCAGTTCTAGTCTCGATTCGTGCCTTCGTTCAGACATGTACTGCATACGTCCGATGTTCATCTGGACAATGCGATCGGCGTACCGGGTGAAGAGAGTCCTGCGCAACGCGGGCTGATCGCGGTCATCGACCAAGCGATTAGACTGGAGGTCGATCTGCTCCTGATCGCTGGCGATCTGTTCGATCACAACCGGGTCAAATCACCTTGTCTTGAGTTTGCGACAGCTCAATTGTCGCGGGCGCAATGTCCCGTCGTGATGATCACGGGTAATCATGATTGTATGGCGGATTATTCCATCTATCACCAGTACAATCCGTGTGATGCGGGTGATCACGTTCACTTTATTCGTGACGTGTCCGGGTGTGGAGATATGGTGGATCTGCCAGAGCAACAGATGACAGTGTGGGGAAACGGTATTGTCGATCACCATCGCGGCAACAAACCACTCGGAAATATGCCAGCCGAAAGAATGAAAGAAGAGGATCATTGGTTTATCGGAATGACGCATGGCTTTTACGTCAACGATGAAGATTCGATCTATTCCTCACTGATAACGGCCGATGAGATCGAGGCTTCACCGTTCGACTATCTGGCATTGGGGCACGTGCACCAATATCGGACGATGTCGCATGGAGGAACGCAGGCCGCCTACCCGGGTTCGCCCAACGTTGGACACACGGGAGGTGCGATGACTGCGGCACATGTCCTTTTTGATCCTGAGTCGGGTGTTTCTGTGGATCGGCTGGTGCTGAATCCTGCCTAGAGAGCTGGTAAGCCATCTTGAAATTTTCTGACCTGCGTCCATATCAGAGAAAACGTTAGGGTTCTGGCGAGGCAACGATGGACGAAAACGAGCAGGGTGAATATATACCACACCAGACGGGTGGCTCATCACTGGCAAGACCTGATGACCTGCTTCCGGAGACGATTCAGATCATTCCGGTGACCGCGCGGCCATTTTTTCCAGTGCTCGTTCAGCCAGTTGTTTTAGAGAAAGAACCGTGGGGAACAGGCCTAGAAAGGGTCGCCCAAAGCGACCGTCAACTTCTTGGTCTGAGTTACGCGTCACCGGGAGAAGGTATTCCTTCCACGGACCAAATTCGCGACATGGGATGCGTCATTCGAATGCATCGCGTCATGGAAGTCAAAGATCAGATCCAATTCATCGCACAGGGAATTCGTCGTTTCCGTATTCGGGAATGGATACGGAAAGAACCGCCTTATGTAGCCCGCGTTGAGTACTTCCGTGATCCTGAGGTTATTCCCGATGAGGAAAACCAGCTGCGCGCATATGCGATGTCGCTGATCGACATCATCAAGGAGCTGATGACGCTGAATCCGTTGTACAGCGAGGAGTTGAAGCAGTATTTGACCCACTTCTCTACAACTGACCCATCGCCTCTAGCGGATTTCGGTGCTGCGATCACGTCAGCCGATCCGGTGGAACTTCAGGAGATTCTTGAGACTGTTGCGCTTATGCCGCGCATGGAAAAGGTCTTGATATTGCTTACCAAGGAACTCGAAGTTGTGCGGTTGCAAGCTCAGATTAATGAGCAGATTCAGGAAGAGGTGGGCGACCAGCAGCGGGAATTCTTTCTCAGACAACAACTCCGGGTGATTCAGCAGGAGCTGGGAATTTCGAAAGACGATCGGGAGTCCGATGCCGAGAAATTTACCACACGCTTGGCGCCGATGAATGTTCCGATGCATGTGCGGGAACGGATCGACGACGAGCTGGAGAAACTGCAGGTTCTTGAGCCGAGTTCTGCAGAATATGGCGTGACCCGAAACTACCTCGACTGGGTCACTTCAGTTCCCTGGGGTATCGTCTCCGATGACAATCTGGATCTTGAAAATGCGCGAGGTGTGCTCGATTCGGATCATTTTGGCTTAGACGACGTGAAACAACGGATCATCGAGTTTCTGGCAGTCGGCGCTTACCGCGGCGAGATTGCGGGATCTATTATGACGCTAGTTGGCCCCCCCGGGGTTGGGAAAACCTCCATAGGGCAGTCGGTCGCCAACGCGCTCGGACGCAAATTTTACCGATTCAGTCTCGGTGGTATGCGAGACGAGGCGGAGATCAAAGGTCATCGAAGAACCTATATTGGCGCGATGCCAGGGAAGTTGATTCAGGCATTGAAGGAAGTGGAGGTTGCCAATCCGGTGATCATGCTGGACGAGATCGATAA
>MDTB01074797.1_pt1 | contig 29196 bp, 21 predicted proteins | sample 811161 | NCBI WGS metagenome assembly MDTB01 (sample SAMN05326650, study PRJNA326480) | marine metagenome | isolation source: seawater | place: Mediterranean Sea | collected 2009
AACTCAGAGGCAGTCAGGCCGATATTTAGTATTCTTTCGGGTTCTGATGAAGCGGCAGATGTTTTAGTATCTATTATCCAATTATTATTTATCGGCTGGATTATTTGCTGCGTTGGCTATGGCTTTTTTTGCCTGCATAAAAAGCATTATGGCAAACCACTTATTGGACTAGTTATTATGATTGCCATCATTAGTTTATTACCGCCGCTGGTGAGTTTCGCCCTGTATTTTTGTCTATGGCATAGTCGCGGACATATTTTGCGTTTATGGGATAGCTTGCAACAGGGTAAGCGATTGGCAACAGCGCAGGAGGCTATTACCTATACCCTATTATCTTGGTTGACTGCGGTGGGCGTTTTCTTTTATCTCAGCGGACCCCTAACCGATATAATGCTGCAACTCACTTTTATTGGATTGGCCGCACTAACATGGCCACATATGATTTTAGTCGATTATATGGATAAACGGCGTGCAACCCTATGACTGATATTACACATCGAAAGATTGATCATATTGCATTGGCGCTTAAGTCGGAACATCAGACTCAGGCTTTATCGACCTTTGATGCTGTGCGTTTTGAGCACAATGCCCTGCCCGAATTAGCCCTGTCTGAGATCGATATAAGCACCCATTTTCTCAGTCAAAAAATAACTGCACCCATTATGATTGGCGCTATGACTGGTGGTTGCGATAAGGGTGATATTATTAATCGTCACTTAGCCGAAGCGGCAGAAGCCTGCAATATTCCTATGGCCGTTGGCTCACAACGTGCGGCGTTAGAAAAAAACCAAAATCAGTCCATTAGGCAGCATGCACCCAATGCGGTAATACTTGGCAATCTTGGTGCCACGCAAATACAGCAACAGGGCATTGGCCTTGCTCAACGTGCGGTAGAGGCTATTAATGCCAATGCTTTAGTTATTCATATAAATCCATTACAAGAACTTGTTCAACAGGGCGGCGATCGAGACTGGCAGCAAGTACTTGACGCTATTTACCATTGTGCCGATAAGTTGACCGTTCCGGTGATTGTTAAAGAAGTGGGTGCAGGGATCAGCCCCAGCAATGCACAAAAGCTAGAACAGGCTGGAATCAAATGGATAGAAGTTGCCGGTCGCGGAGGTACTAATTGGGCAAGTATAGAGTTAGCCCGTAATCAACTGCCCCAAGAAAAATCTATTGCTGCGCCGTTTATTGATTGGGGTATGGATACTGTGGCGCTGATACCTGCAATTAATAAGACTTGTCCAGCGCTAAACCTAATTGGCTCTGGCGGCGTAAGACACGGGTTGGATGTGGCTCGCTGTATTCGCTTGGGTGCATCGGTATCTGCCTTAGCTCAGCCATTCTTAGCTCCTGCATTAGAGTCTAAAGAAGCGGTTATTGAAAAAATCACTGTGCTTCAGGAGCAACTTCGTTGGGCAATGTTTTTAACCGGTAGCGGCAATTTACAAGCTTTACGAAAAGTACCATTACAAACGCAATAGTCACGTTTGCCTATATGAAGAACTAGCACTGGGATCAAAGCCTATGTTTTTACATGAAGAACAGATTACCTGCCCCTACTGTTGGGAAAGCATCACCCTGTTGGTAGATCCATCAGAATCTCAGACTTATACCGAAGATTGTTTTGTTTGCTGTAGACCCATTCTGGTTAACACCGATATTCAAGGTGATAGTATTACTGTCAATGTCGCTCAGGAAGATTTAGGCTTTTAGTAAATTCCACCTCTATTTGAGTTAGATTAGCCGACAAGCATGTTAGAATAAATTCTTTGATTCAAACTACAGAGATTAGCGCCCTATGGCAATTCAATGGTACCCAGGCCATATGCACAAAGCCAGTAAAGAGATGACTGAGGCATTACCTCAGGTCAATCTCCTAGTAGAGGTACTCGACGCGCGCATTCCTTACAGCAGCTCTAATCCGTTTATTCAGACCCTGTGCACTGATAAGCCACGCATCAAATTATTAACCAAGCTAGATCTTGCTGACCCCGCTATAACCAAACAGTGGCAGCGTTATTTTGAGCAACAAAACAACACTAAATCTATGGCTTTGGATTTACTCAATACTGATCCCAGCGGGCAAATTATCGATCTAATTAACAAGCTTTATCCACCACAAACCGAGCGCAATACACTGGCTATGGTTACTGGTATTCCCAATGTGGGTAAGTCGACGCTAATTAATTGTTTGGCGGGCAAACATATCGCTAATACCGGTGATGAACCGGCAATCACTAAGGGTCAACAACGCATTAACCTTCGCAACGGTATTATGTTGTTAGATACCCCGGGTATTTTGTGGCCGAAAATAGATCATCCCAATAGCAGCTATAGATTAGCCACCACTGGGGCAATAAAAGACACTGCCATGAGCTATAAAGATGTCGCCTATTTTGCAGCAGAATTCTGCCTAGCTCAGTATCCAAAGCTGTTAAAAAATCGATTTAACCTTAGTGAACTACCGCAAACAGAAACAGAATTGCTAGAAATAATAGGTAAACAACGTGGCTGTTTACGCGGTGGTAACCGAATTGACTTTGAACGCGCCTCAACTATTTTTATCAATGAATTACGCGATGGCAAACTGGGGCAGATGACATTAGAGACGCCCGAGGTTATTGATATAGAAATTCAGCAGGTGGCAGTAATGAAAGCTGAAAAAGAGGAGCGAGAAAAACATCGCCTTGAAGAAAAAGCCGCGCGTAAAAGAAAAACCAAAGCTAATCGTAGATAGAAGCAATTTTCTATTAAACATTGATATTCAAATCACAGTTACACGTACATAGTAGCTTTTGTCACAATAAAGAAACATTATGCAACTCAATTGGCTCGACCAACCCATTACTGACAACCACCCATTATCCGATGGATTTCCGGATAGGATGGTTATTCTTGACTGTGAAACCACTGGCGGGCGGGCCAAATATCATCGAATTATAGAAATCGGTTTGGTAGTGATTGAAAATGGTCGTTTAATTGAAACTTGGCAATCATTTATTAACCCTGAAACCATGGTTCCTAGCTTTATCCAAAAACTCACAGGCATAAAGCCTAAAATGCTTGATAATGCACCAATATTCAGCGAAATTGCCGATATATTGCACGATAAGCTAAAAAATAGAACTCTGGTTGCACACAATGCTAGATTTGATTATAGCTTTTTAAAAAGTGAATTTAATCGTATTGGAATCAACTACAGCACCAAACCTCTGTGCTCAGTTAAATTAAGCCGAAACCTATACCCACAATTTAAACGCCACGGTCTGTCTGAAATTATTAAGCGCTTTGGACTTAATATAGAGAATCGCCACCGCGCCCTGGATGATGCGCAAATGGTCTACGGCTTCTTTATTAAAACCTCGGCAATTTATTCCCCTGAAGAAATTGAAGCTTGCTGCAAGCAGCTATTAAAACGCACTACATTGCCACCTCTTTTAGACCCAGAAGATATTAATAAAATCCCCAATACGCCTGGGGTGTATTATTTTTACGCACAAAATGGCGAACTATTATATGTGGGCAAAAGTATTAATCTTCGCAATCGAGTTTTGAGTCATTTTTCAGCAGACTATACTAATTCTAAAGAGTTTCAGATGTGCCAAAAAACAGCGCATGTTAACTATGAAACCACCCCCAGTGATTTTGGCGCACAGATTAGAGAAAGCCATCAAATCAAAGTACTTTCACCCCTATATAATCGTCGCCTGCGCAAAACACGAAAACTTTATCAGTATAAAACTACTGTTGATGATAATGGCTATATGCGAATGGCAACGGAATCGGTCTCTTCATCAGCGCCATCAGAAAAGCAATTCGGATTATTTCGATCACCGAGACAGGCTTCAATTCAACTAGAAAAACTAGCCGATCAATATTTTCTATGTCATCAATTGATTGGCCTTGAGAGTAGCCAAAAACAGAATAGACCCTGTTTTAGAAGTCAGCTAAAAAAATGTTTTGGCGCCTGTCACGGGGCGGAGCCTGCAGAACACTACAATGACCGTTTAACCTCGGCAATTGAGCGCTATCAAATTCAAGCATGGCCCTATCAAAATGCCATTATGATCGAAGAGCAAAATCTAGATGGACAGACCGCCTTACATATTATTGACCACTGGCGCTATATCACCAAACTCGAAATCCCTGAGGATATCTTTGATTTGGGTTATCAAGTATGCAATCAGCACCAACCCAAATCCTCTCAACCGCAAACAAGACTTCAAGCAGATGAGAAGTTTGATTTAGATATTTACTTTATTCTTGTCAGATTTTTAATGAACGAAGACAATAAAAAACTATCTAATTTGAAAATATGGATGCTTGATCCTGTTCAACAATAAATAAACATTTTTTATGTGTTTTCTGCCATAATTCATAGCCTAATAAATAGTGATATAGAACCTCTGGGTGGCAACTTTGAAGGATATTAAAGTTTGGGACAATGTGGATTATGATCGCTTTCAAAATGAGATCATTCCTTTAAATCAACCCGCTATTATCAGGTCTTTAGTATCTGAATGGCCAACGGTTAAGGCAGCAAAAAAATCGGATGAAGCTGTAGTTAACTATTTAAAACCCCTTGATAGCAATACTGTGGTTCCAGCATTAGTCGGTCCTCCTGATATAAAGGGCCGATTTTTTTATTCTAATGATTTAACTGAGCACAATTTTCAACGTACTGAAGTAACACTCACCATTGGTCTAGAGCGACTGTTAGCAATCAAAAATAGACCTCAGCCTCATGCTATTGCTCTTCAGGCTATTCAGCTACGTCAAGTGCTACCAGATTATAAAGCTGCGCACCCTCAACCGCTCTTAGATAGCTCGGCTGAGCCAACCATGTGGATCGGAAATCAGGGAACTGTAGCGCCACATTATGATATTCATGATAATTTAGCCTGTGTGGTTGCAGGAAAACGACAATTTACTCTGTTTCCCCCTGAGCAAATTAATAATCTATACCCAGGGCCTACACTAAGCGCACCAGCCGGGGTGCCGGTTAGTATGGTGGATATAAAAAATCCCGACTATAAGCGCTACCCCAAATATAAAGAGGCGGTTAAAACTGGTTTTCAAGCCACGTTGGAACCGGGGGATGCAGTATTTATCCCTGCATTATGGTGGCACGGTGTGGAATCTTTGGAACCCTTTAATATCTTGGTCAATTATTGGTGGGGAGGAAGCGATTTAGGAAGCCTGTCACCTAATGACAGTCTTTTACATAGCATGATGAGTATCGCTAATTTGGATCAACAAAAGCGCGAGGCATGGCAGCACTTCTTTAACTACTATGTGTTTAAAACTATGGATAGCCCTTCAGAGCACTTACCCGCCAAATTAAAGGATATAGTAACTGATCTAAGTCCGACTCAGAGGGTAAAAGTTCGCAATTTCTTGGCTGAAAAACTTAAATAGTTGGCGCTTAATTACATTGATGGTGCTTTACAATATTGATCAATAAACTGCTGATGGCTAGGCAGTTGGTCGACCAAGTTATCCACCGCGCCTTTGATACCATTGAGGAAATTTTCTAGCTCTTTATCGCCCATCATATTAACAATGGGATGGTATTGTTCTGGCATTAATCCCTGCCCCAACATAACCTGAGACCATGAATTTTCTGCAAAAATATCATTTTCCTTTTGGAAAATGCGACCCGATTGTTTAAATAACTCAATTCTATGTTTTAAGGTTTCAGGAATTTTCATTGTCTTACAGTGATGCCAAAATGGCGTATCTTCTCGCTCAGTCACATGATAGTGCAATACAATAAAGTCTCTGACATTAAGAAATTCTTCTCTCATCTGAGTGTTAAATTCAGTCACATCAGACTCACTGATACCTTGTGTTGGGAAAAGCTGCAATAGTCTTATAATCCCGCGCTGAATAAGATGGATACTGGTAGATTCTAAGGGCTCTAGAAATCCTGCGGCGAGACCGAGGGCAATACAATTTTTATTCCAGTGTTTGTGTCGCTGACCAGTGCGGAATTTTATGACCCGCGGTTTGGTCAGCGGCTCACCTTCAATATTCTTGAGTAGAGTCTCAGTTGCCTGGTCATCTGTCAGATACTTGCTGCAAAAAACCATGCCATTGCCAACTCGATGCTGAAGGGGAATTCGCCATTGCCAACCGGCATCTCTGGCAATCGACCTGGTGTAGGGAATGGGCTCAGCGACAGATTTAGTTTGAACTGCCACTGCACTATCGCAGGGCAGATAATGGGACCAATCGTCATAACCCGTCTGTAATGCTTTATCAATGAGTAACCCCATAAAGCCGCTACAATCAATAAAGAGATCGCCTTCTACTGCTTCACCAGATTCCAGAGTAACATGGCTTATATTGCCAGTTTGTGGGTCTTTTGCCACCTCAGTAATCATGCCCTCTATGCGTTTACAACCATTGTGCTCTGCAATTTTCCGCAAATAGTTGGCATACAGCCCAGCATCCATATGAAAGGCATAGTTAAGGCCATTTTGCGGGATAACTGCGAATTTATTTTGTTTGGCCGCTTGCAACTCATTACAATAATCACCAAACTCCGAACTTATACCCTGCTCTTTTCCTTTCAGCCAAAAATGTTGGAACCCTGCAGCCCAACAGTCTTTCCCGGTAAAACCAAAAGAATGGATATAGTTTTCATTGACGTTTTTCCAATTTTCAAAGGAGATACCAAGCTTAAAAGTCCCTTGAACAGCCTTCATAAATTTGCGCTCATCAATTTTTAACAACCGATGAAGCGTAATCATTGTGGGTATTGTTGCTTCACCCACACCAACAGTGCCAATAGCATCTGATTCAATTAGAGTCACATCTAGGTTTTTACCAATTAATTTTGCAATTGAGGCCGCTGCCATCCAACCGGCAGTTCCGCCACCCACGATTACTACTTTTTTAACTGGTCGATTTGACACCCTTAAATCCTCATTTAGTTTACAAATAGTCTGCGACTTTCTTACTATTTTCAACAGCATTCTTTTTATCGATTAATGCTCTTATTCGTGCATAGGATGCAACCGCCATGTAGATTGGCTGGAGAAAACCCTGTTTATTGAGGTCTTCTAACGTTGCACCATCAAGTTCGAGCAATTTTTCTTCATTAATTGTGTAAAAGCCAACAAGTTGATTAGTAGATCCATTATCCAATGTGATTTCTAGGGTAAAAGGTTCCAGAAGATCTGCCGCAGTTAATGCCAAAATAAAACCTTTATTATGCTCATGCCCATGATGCAAAGACTCCAGTTTAGTCATCATAGTTTTTAGAAAATCTGTTGGCTGTGAGTTATCGTCAAATAGTGCTTGACCCTGATCTTCACTGATCTTTGGACTTTCGATATCAATTGACACTATGGGCTTTAAATCATTCTCGGAAGCTCCCTGATAACCAATCAAAAAGGGTTCCCGCTCAACCATCATCGGAATATAAGAAGCACTCCAACCTGAATCATCTAGGAAAAGATTTTCATTTTTCTCAAAACCAAATAAAGCAATTGGAAAAAATTCACCCGTTTCACCGCTTTTTGAAAAAAAGATCGGATAGCACGATTGTATATTTCTAAACTCCAGCGGGTAGGTTAAGGAATACTGAATATTATCTCCGAAAGCTTCTCCTCGCTTTGTCACTATTCGAGTATTTTTATGTGTTGCTGGGCTTAAAACTTTATAGTTACTCATTTATTCTCCAAAAGACTTTCAATCTTTGCTTAAAAGCTAGATTTTTTGAAATCCATATTTGTAAATTTTATTAATTAGTTCTCGATTGGTAGGCATTGTGTGCATTAATTGTTGGGTGCGTTTAGCATTTTCCGCAAATAACTCCATAGCTTTACCGCTGGTTTCACGATCGGACCGCCTGGAGCTTGGATCTATCTGAGTTTTATAGTTCATTCCATAAAGAATGTACTGAAAACTAGCCGCTGGAAACATCTCATCAGCATGCTGTGTATCCCGATGCCAAGGTGGTTGGAACTGCCAAATTTCCAGTAAATCTTGAAGACTTTGTGGAATAGATGATGGCTTACAATTATCTATCCAATATTGGCTGTCTGTTCTTTGAGTCAAAACATAGTGCAATTTTAGAAAATCAACAATGCGGTCCCAACGATACAAGAACTTTTCATTAAACCGTTTTGCCACCAGATCCATTATTTTTCTGTTAGCGGGTAATTGCTCTGCAATCATTGCAGCGGACAACTCAACCAGTACAAGAGCCGAGGCTTCAAGTGGCTCAATAAAGCCTGATGACATCCCAATTCCAACACAATTTTTATGCCAAAATTTTTCTCGGTGTCCAGGGTCAAAGGTTATTTTTCGAATTGTAGCCTCCGCTGCAGCTTGCTTTCCAGCAGTTTTGGCTATGTAGTCTAACAACTCGGTTCGAGCGCTTTGTTCAGTTGTGTAATCACTCGAATAAATATGCCCGATACCCCTGCGTGTTGGCAACCCTATATCCCATATCCAACCTGCAGTTTGCGCTGTGGATAGTGTTGCAGATTGTATTGGGTCATCTGGGTTTTCATAGGGAACCTGAGCAGCAAGGGCCGAATTATTGAATAAATACTGACTCTTACTAACCAATGGTATCCCATAGTGCTCTCCTAATAGCAGCGCTCTTGAACCACTACAGTCAATAAATAGGTCGCCAAATACTTCACCCTGGGTATCGGTTGATATAGAGGCAATATCACCATTTTCAGCAGAATTTATTGCCGTCAAATTAGCACTAACATGCTCCACACCCAGTTTGCCCACACAATGTTGGCGCAATAGCTCAGCAAATTTACCAGCATCTAGATGATAACCATAATTAACATGGAAGGCATATTCTGGGGTGGCAATATTTTTTGGTGCTAGTTGACTATCAAATAATGCGCTCTGTGGATTTACGGCATTGGCAAAGTTAACCTTTTCTCTGATTTGCTGCCAATGAGGCGCCAAATTAGATTCATGAAAATTGTGAGGCATGGTAAAGGGATGTGTATAGGTATCATCTTTACCTTCAGTCCAATTGTGAAATTCTGTTCCCTGTTTAAAGCTAGCACTGCATTGACGAAAGAAATCTGTCTCTGAAATGCCAATCTTTTTTAAGGTCGAGCGCATTGATGGCCATGTACCCTCACCTACACCAATGGTTGGTATATCTGGAGATTCAATCAAAACCAAGTGAAAATTATTTTCACCTGAAGACAAACTGCTAGCAATATAATGTTCTGCAGCAATAATGCCGGCGGTAAGCCAACCAGCAGTACCACCACCAACAATTACAATTCGATTAATCGTGTTTTTCATGCCAAAGATTTAGTGTGTTGTTATCGTTATAGTATACAGGCTTATGCCCTTTCTGTGTTTAGACTTGTTATACGCTAGAAACAAAGAAGCCGCTTAAAATAAGCGGCTTCTTTAGCTATAAAACTACGTTATCACAATACGATCTAAAATTAGAAGGTATAGCGAACACCTAAATTATAACGTGCACCAGTTTGACCTGATCGAAGTGTTTGACGCTCTGTACGACCGAAGAGCCTATAACCTTCATTAGTCACATTAATACCATCAATAAATACTGATAGGTTGTCACTAAATTCATAGCTAGCGCTAATATCTACCTGACCATAGGCTTGAGTTTGAGTTGGGTTGTTACCAATTCTTCTTTCACCGTCATCATCATAGAACGCACCCTGGCCCTGACCGTCGCCATTGAAGAAATCATCTCTCCAGTTGTAAGCAATTCGGGCATTAAAGCCATCTTTATCATAGAAGGCAATTAAGTTAGCCGAGTCACTCAATCCACTTAGGGCAAATTGACTAATCATACATTTAGCCGTAGTTTCGATCAGCTCGTCAGGACATGGCTCTGTCGTAGGAATAGCAACATAACCAACATCAGACCATGCTCTCGTGTAGTTAGCGATCACACCGTAACCTGTTTCCCCAAAATTATGTTGGATATTAAATTCCCAACCATAAACATTGGCGTCTTTTTGGTTAACTGGGTAACTAATACTAAACAGCAAAGGATCATTGGTTTCATCAGACATTAACGGATTATCTGAGGTCGGCACAAATGGCAGATACTCTTTGATTGCTGTCTGTATTGTTGCAGGATCAGTTAAACCACCTAAGATAGCGGCTTCTTCCCATTTTCCACCACTCGCCACATCAGTTAGTCCTTCCCACTCAGGAATCGCAACATTAAGATCAGTATTACTACCAATAAAGTTTTCTGTGGCTTTTTTGAAGTAACCTACAGATAAGTAGCTTACATCGTTGTAGTACCACTCAGTCGACAAGTCAAAGTTAGTCGATTCGATAGGCAACAAGCCCGGCGAACCTCGACTTGCAGATGGCTTACCTTTGTATGAAGTACCATTTGCAGTTGTACCACCTTTGATGTCTTCATAGTTTGGTCTGGTAACCGTCTTACTTACCGACATTCTTCCAACTAGCTCATCGGTAAATTCAACATTGATATCTATATTTGGTAAGACAAAGTCATAGTTACCCGTCATTGGTTCTTCAATAATTTCATCGCCTGGGATAAGGTTAAATTCATTACCGCCCGTCCATGAACTATTCACATATTTGGGCACAGAAGCCAGTGAGATTACATCTGTTTCTTCGTATCTGACACCCACTCTAATGTTTGTTGGCAAATCTGAGATTTCTGTGTCATGAGTTATTTGGAAGTAAGCAGCTTTAGATTCTTCTGTTGTAGTCTTATCAACAGTCCAGTCAGTTGAAGCACAGTAGAAGTCTCTGAATGGTTCAGGAACACAGGTTCCAGAAGCAATGCTATCAACCTCAGTCACAGGTAGCATACGCGCTACGTCTGTGAGCTCTTTGAAATCAACTGCAAAAGATTCAATTTGACGCAACTCATTATTGCCACCTGATAGAGCATCAAAATTATCCTCCATGGTTGTGCGTTCAAGTATACCGCTAATATACCCAGGATCAGAAATACCACCCCAGGTATCACGCTGAACATTAGAGCTAACAGAACGGTTAGTAACCTCTGTTAAAGCGACACCGAAATCAATACTCGTTACATCATTCAAATCGTAGGTACCGCTAAATTGTTTTTGGTCGATATCCATTAACGACTCACCATTACCAAATACGCTACCAGTAATAACCATATCGTCTTTGTACAATGGGCGAGCTTCGCCGCCTTCCTGAACCGTATTAGCGTCCGCAGGGTTTAGACCAAGCTCAAGGATTGGGAAATCTTCAGTAAAGTAAACTTTAGACACAGTTCGGTTAAAGCTTGCCATTGTAACAAGAGCACCTGTACCAAAGGGTGAGTTAGCACCAGAATGTGCATCAGACTTATGCCAATCAAATTCTAACTGAAGTCTATCACTGGCATACCACTCAAGGTTAAGACCAACAGATTCATTGGTGTTGGTAAAGCCTTCTTGACCAATACCCATAGCAAAGTCATTGTTTGAACCAACTTCACGATACATAAGCGGTGTTGAAATAGCTTGATCATCCCAATGTGCTGTTTGAGAGTTTGCACCCTGACCATTAAACCAAGCTGATAAATCATTGTATGACTTATCAAGATCCAACTGCGAGTAGGTATAATCAATAGTACCTGTTAATGATTCAATAGGTCTCCACTGCATGGTTAATTGACCATTAACTCGCTTAGACTCATATTCAGAAAGATTATAGGCAACGCTCTGCGGAATCGAGATTGATTCGAACTGACAATTCTCAACGTCTACATCACAGCTAGCATCAAAGTGATCGCCAAGCTCAGGGCGGTTAAGCTGGCGATTACCACCTACAACATCGGCAGGAACACCAAGACGAGCATTTTCAGCAGAAGCAAAATGGCTTCTCCAACCACCAACATTACCAAAACGCTCAGCATTGTTACGTTTTTGACCTGAGAAACTTAGAGAGATACCCACCGTATCATCAGCAAAAGTCTCAGAAAATAGCCCCGCAATTTCTGGCGTAAAGTCATCACCTAAAATAGTTGAAGTATCTATGGCTGCTTTTGCGCCAACAGACAATACAGAACCTGCTTCAAGCGGCTTAGTGGTAAGGATATTGATTACAGAGCCAATACCACCTGAGGGAGCAGCAGCATCACCAGTTTTATGAATAACAACTGCAGAGATACCCTCAGAGGCAATATCTGCGAAATCAAATGCTCGACTTGTTCCACTGTGAGTCGGCATTTGGCGGCCATTTAACGTTACCATGTTATATTCAGGACCGAAGCCTCGAACGGTTACCTTACTTCCCTCGCCTCGAGCTCGGTCAATAGATACACCCGTAATTCTTTGTAGAGCCTCGGCAAGGTTAGTATCTGGGAATTTACCCATATCTTCCGCAGAGATAGCATCAGCAACACCTACTGTATCTCGCTTGATGTCCATTGATTTTTTAAGACTGGCGCGAATACCACCCTCTACAATTACTTCTTCGATCTCTAGTCCTTCATCCTGAGCAAATGCAGGCATCGTTGAGCCTACCAAGGCCAAAGCCACACTGCTAGAAAGAACTTTTTTCTTGAATAACATGTTGTTAAACCCCCTAAATTAAACTTTAAAACGCCAGACTGAAAAGCTTTATATTTCTGACCAGCCTAGATCAAGCTCTTAAAGTACAACGTCCTGCCAGTAAAGACATTGTTTTTGAGACGAAATAGCCAGATATGCGATAACAGGGACTAACCCACTGAGCGCAAAAATTAGCTGCGACAGAAGGGTTTTTATTTGCGTCAAAATGGACTTTTATTTAGTAAAAAAATTTGCTTTAGAATTGTGTATTTTGTATCGCATGTTGAATTATTTATCGCTTAAATATTGAGTTAAAGTATTTTTATTCAAACGCCTGATTCAAATAGTGCGCCAAACGGACACCAGCTTGGAGTATACGCTGTTGCGCAATTGGCCAATTTTTACTTTGATAGTTAGAGCCCAAATTCAATGAATTGTCCTTTTTTTGATCGCCAAATTGATACACAGCAGCATGCAAGGTTAAGGATTCTTTCGCCCAATCTTTGAATGATGAATCTAAGATTAATTGTGTCTCTTTGATTGAGTCACTTAAAATTTTATCTGCATATTGATGAGAACTTATAGCAGGGCTCGTTAACAATCCATCCCAAACCTTATGTAAATTTACCAGACGATTTTGATTTTTCCAGATCAACATTTTTCTATTTCCTCCAGCGTCACCAGAAAAGCCCACATGCAAAGGCTGATGAATATCTGCCACTAAGTGAACAAAAAACATCAAAGCCTCTCGTCTCTGTTGGACTGGCTTAGCAACTTCACCAATCTGCCAATAAAAATAATCTAAGGCCCATAAAATATCACCTCCAACAGACACTTGATATTCATCTATTGATTCACCCTTATCAATATTTATGTAGTGCCAACGCTTGCTATGAGACCATTTAGATTGAGATTTGATGGAGTCTGCCCAATTTGCTATTTCAGATAGACTTTGTCCATCCAATATTATTTCGATTTGTTGCACTGCTTTTGCTGACAAATTTTTCTCAGCAATCAACGCCACTATTTCATGCTCTTTACTCCACCAAGCGTTTACTGGAAGACAAAACAGATACGTAGCTAAAATAAATAGAGGTCTTAGCATATATATTTTTCACATAATCTAATGTTTTATAACCGGAATATGTGTCTTTAAAAATCGTTCAAATGATGACAAGACCTTTAAGCGATTAGCCTCTAAAGACATGAAGTGATTACCATGTTCCAGCTCAATATATTCAATATGTTTATTATTCTGCATCGCTTTGTACATTTTTCGACTTTGATCGACATGGACAACTAGATCTTCATCGTCATAAATAAGCATAAACAGTATGATAAGGCAAAAAAATTAAACGATTTCATAATTTAAAAAAGTATAAATTACTATTTTATTGAACAATGAGTTTATTTAAATTTAAATAGACTTAAATATCAACCAACCCTCCTTTTATTACAAATATAAACTATCTTATTGACAGACTTATCAAGCATGTTAATTTGAATAAATAATATCAGTATTCTTTACTGACCTTATCTCATTAAATAGGTAGCCCAATAATGTTACGCAAAAAAATATATGCCATTTTTCTTTTAACTATTCTTTTGACTGCCTGTGCTGGCGCGAGCGAAACCATAGAAACAGAAAATAATATTGTTGCGCCTATTGAAGATAAATATATATGGGATCTAAGTGACCTTTACCCAGATTTAGCAGCCTGGGAAGCAGCTAGAATGGCTGCGGCTGAACAAATCACCCAGCTGGCAAAATTACAGGGTACCTTAGGGCAAAGTTCTCAATCCTTATTAAAGGCATCTGACCAAATTTCCGCTGTCTACAAAGAAGTCGTTAGGGTTTATATTCATGCAAGCCTTAGAGCAGATACTGATACGCGCAACGCAGAAAATGAGGAGCGAAGTCAATTAGCTGCAAATTTATTTACCGATTTCAGCGCTGCAATTAGCTGGTACAATCCGGAGTTACTCGCTATTGGTGAAAAGAAAATCGCACTATTTTTGCAGCAGCAACCCAAACTTAGCAAACATAATTTCGGTGTAATTGATGCATTGCGCCGCGCCCCTCATACCCGACACCAAGATATTGAAACCCTTCTTGCCAAAACCGGCCAACTGACTAGCGCCCCAAATTCGATTTACTCGGTTTTTGCCAATGCCAATATGCCTTGGCCCGAGGTAACCCTATCGAATGGCAAAAAGATAACATTAAGCCAGGCGGGTTACTCTGCCGGCAGGCAAGCACAATCTAGAGAAGACCGAAAAATGGTATTTGATGAATTTTGGTCGACATGGCAAGACTACGAAGCGACCTTGGGCGCCATTATGAACGCTCAAATTCAAGGTTTAGCCTTTAAAACTAAGGCTCGTAAATATGAAAGTTCTCTGGGGCGTGCATTGTTTGACGACAATATGCCGCCAAAGGTTTATGAAACTCTTGTCGAGGAGGTTAATCAATCTTTACCCACCTTGCATCGCTACTTCAAATTGCGCAAAAGAATGCTCGGCATTGAAGACGAAATGCGTTATTACGATATCTACCCACCACTGGTTAACCTTGATAAACAATTTACTATTGAAGACTCAATTACCGTCACTCGAAAAGCACTTGCGCCTTTGGGCTCGGAATATATGGCCGCCTATGATCTAGGCGTCAAAAGTCGCTGGATGCATGTTTTTCCCTCAGCCGGAAAGCGCTCAGGTGCCTACATGTCTGGTGGCGCCTATGATGTTCACCCCTATGTATTACTAAATCACAATAACGATTTTGAGAGTGCGTCCACCTTCGCCCATGAATATGGGCATGCCGTGCACTCAGTACTTGCTAATAAAACTCAGCCCTGGGAAACCGCTGGTTACTCAACTTTTATTGCCGAAACAGCCTCTATTATGAATGAGATGCTACTTCAAGATATGGTGATCGCCGAGGCTAAAACCGATAAAGAAAAACTATTTTATTTGGGGATTGGCTTAGAAGCGTTAAGAGGCACTTTCTTTAGGCAAACCATGTTTGCGGAATTTGAACTCAAGATCAATCAAGAGGTTGAATCGGGCAATGTGCTGACAGGATCCAAGCTAACCCAAATGTATTTAGAACTTCTCAAGCGCTACCATGGGCATGACCAGAACGTTGTCACTATTGATGATTTGTATGGTATTGAGTGGGCCTATATACCGCACTTTTACTATGACTTTTACGTTTTCCAATATGCTACCTCGATCGCTGCAGCAAGCAACCTAGCTAAGAAAATTCGCAGTGGCAACCAAAAAGCCCAACAGAACTTTATCAATCTGCTGAAAGCGGGCGGTTCTGATTACCCCTATAAACTAATGAAAAATGCAGGCATTGATATGGCCACACCAGCACCCTATAGGGCACTGGTGGAGCGTATGAATGCTATTATGGACGAGATGGAAGTTATTTTAGACAAAGGCTAGAACGACTGGCTGATGGAGGCTAAAACAGCCCCCAACCAAAGCGATCTTATTCTTGAGAATAATATATATTTTTAATCTCTAAACGCTTATTGTCCGCTGGAACATCACTCCAAAGATAGAGTGCCCCTCTAACATCCGTTAGATCTGCGCCACGATCTAAATCAGCAAGGGGTAGTTTGTAATTAACCCAGTGAGCTTCAAGTTGTTTTTCTGAATTAGGCTTGAAGGATACAAAGTTATTTACCTGAGTATCCGCCAGAAAACTTCCCGTTTGGAAGCCAATATTAAATCTGAGAGATGCATCCCCTCTAATATCGAAATTAAGGTAACCCGACTTAAAATTAGATAGGTCTTCACCCAAATCGCCTTGAAGCTCAAGCGCACCGCCCCACCAATCACCAATTCTTGTCGTTACCTCGATAACACTATTATCGGTCATCTGAATATTCATAGTGCCCTCCCATGGATTTAACTTAATTGGGTCGCTTGGGTAAGACATATCATTGGTAGCATTTGGAATCATCATTGGATTCACAACCACATAGGTTTTAGCGTTGATCGCTTCTCCAGCAGAAGCCTTTTCATTAACTGTGGTTAACTTACGAATTCCCATGCGGCTTTTAAAAGGGGGTAATAAAACTTTTTCAAGAAGTGCATCCTGGTCTCCGTTATAACTTTTACCTAAGGGTTTTCCTCCGCGATTCAAACCATCAAAAACTTTTTGATCAATCAAATCCCAGAGGGCATATTTAACCCTGTTATCCAAACCAATAAGACCAAAGTGATTTTCTGATCCATTAGTGTCATAAGGATCTTTCCACTGCTCATCGAAGGCCTCAAAATAAAACACTGACATCCCCGAGTCCTTTTCCCATTTGCGCATATGCTGATAAAAGAGAGCCTGTTTTAATTCATCCGCAGCTTTTGAACCACTGGCACCATAGGCTGTTGCAGCAACAGAGGACCAACCTGTCTCACCAATATGAATGGGTTTTTCTATGCCAAGACTGTCTAGATAGTTAGCTACACCCTGATATTGTGACATTGCATAATACTTAGCTCGCAACATCGCGGCATCAATCATCTGAAGCTTGGACAGATTCTCTTCATCATCAAAAACACCCCAATATTCAGGGTTATAATGAGAATCATGAAAGGGGTAAGTGTGCACAGAAAGGAAATCCACCGCCTTAATTAATTTGACTAAATCATCCGTGTGATACCCCTTATCACCCCCACCCCAAGATTCATAATTATCAGAACTGGTGACCCAAAGGTCTTTAGGCAACTCGCCAGCCTGCTTCAAATCCTGCAAATAATTTACCCAACGAAGTATGGTTTTGGGGTAGACAAAATATTTGACCGCCCACTGAACCATAGCCTCATTACCCACAGCAATTACCTTGACGATATCGGGATACTGATTAGCCAGCTCGGCCGCTTTTGCTATTTCGGCACGATTATTCTCTTCGCTTTCTTCCTCATGGATTGGTGGAACATCAGTCCAAGCATTTTTACAGTCAATCCAAGCACCCAACATAACATACATCTCAAAACTCGGATCTACTTGTTTCAGCTGTTTAATTGCCTCAAGAATTCTCTCTGCCTGAGGAAATTGTGCTGTATTGTAAGTGCGAAGCACTCTAACTCCCATAGCAAAAAGTATTTGCATATCCTCCTTCAAATCTTCAACTGTGGGGACGTCCTCACGGGTTTTTTCACGGTACCCACCATAGGAAATTGCTGGATACTTTGGATTTCCTAAAATTTCCTTAGCTGATGGACTGGCGCTATTGATGCTAGATTCAATATCAGACGATTTTTCACAGCCTGCGACACCGCAAAACAAAAACACAAGAACAAGATATTTAGAGAATAGTTTCACTTATTTAACCTTTTATTGTTACAACATATTTAGCCGTCAATTATATTACCCATTGATCCATTTTGCATGATGAGAATAGCGCTTGTTTTGCATTCCCCACATAAATAGAATGATCAACCTAATTTTACCCAAGGCGCCACTCATGAAACCCTCTAAGGTTGAACTTAATTACCGCAACAACAAATTTCAACTTACCGTTGATAACCAACCTTTTTATATTAATGGTGCCGGCGTCGACTTTGGCAGCATTAAAAGCCTCGCAAAGTATGGCGGCAATGCCTTTCGCACCTGGCGCGTCAATAACGGTGAAAAAACTGGACGTGAAATTCTGGATGAAGCCTATCAGAATGGTCTAATGGTCTGTATGGGGCTTGAGGTTGAGCGGGAGCGTCATGGATTTGATTATGATGACGAGCAGGCAGTGGCGAAACAGATGGCAGCAATTAAACAAGATATTGTGGTGCTAAAAGATCACCCAGCACTGTTAATGTGGGGTATTGGTAATGAACTCAATCTTCGCCATAAAAACCCCAAGGTTTGGGATGCAGTTAATGATCTTTCAAAAATGATCCACCAAATAGATCCCAATCACCCTACCACAACCATGCTGGCCGGCGCTGAGCCTGAGGTTATAGCACTTGTTGCAGAAAGCTGTCCTGATCTAGATCTATTGTCCTTTCAGATCTATGGCGCTATCGACAAACTCCCTGGCTTTTTGCAAGAGAGCAACTATAAAGGCGCGTATATGATTACCGAATGGGGCGCCACTGGTCACTGGGAATGTGACAGTACCAGCTGGGATAGACCTATAGAAGCAAATAGCTCAGTAAAAGCCAATAACTACCACGCTAGGTACGTCGACTATATTGCCGCTGACACAAAACAATGCATTGGTTCTTTTGTATTTTTATGGGGTCAAAAGCAAGAGCGAACACCAACCTGGTATGGGCTGTTTTTAGACAATAATAACAGCACTGAAGCTGCTCAAGTGATGCAATACCTATGGACTGGGAAATGGGCGCAACACAGAATCCCAAAAATTGGTCAATTAAGCATTAATGGCATGCTGGCAGAGGAAAGCGTTTGCTTGCAGCAAGACCAGACCTACAATGCAAAAATAGAGCTTGAAACTAGTCATAAAAACCTCAGTTTTCGCTGGGAACTAATGAAAGAAGTAGACCGAGAATTAGAAAGCGACGGCGGTGATTTTGAACCAACACCAGATATTGTGTGGCAACAATCTAACTCAAACACTTCGTCGGAGGTAGCATTTTCACCGCCACTGACTGGTGAGTTTCGGCTATTTGTCTACATTGACGATGGTTATGGTGGTTCTGCTACCGCAAATATGCCTATTTTGATCGAATCTTAGTCATATAGGCTTTACAGCTAACATATACTCAATTGATTAATCAATAAGGTGTTAAACTCTTTATTTTATGCGGTAACCAAAATTACCTTAAATTAATAATAACATTAGAAGAAATGGATTATGTCTGAAGATAATAGCTTGCAATCTACACATACTAATATGGTGCCTTTTAGTCAGAAGGTTGCATTTGGCATTGGCATGTTAGCCAACCAAATGTTCCCGGCCGCCCTGGGTATCTTTATGGTTATTCTGGTTCAGGGGTTAGGTATGAGCCCTGTTCTTTGGGCGCTTATTTTCTTTATCCCTAAACTAATTGATGCCGTTACTGATCCATTGATGGGCTATATCTCCGATCATACCAATTCAAGATGGGGTAAGCGCAGACCCTATGTATTTGTGGGCGCCATAATTTCAGGCTTATCATTTATGATGATGTGGCAGTTGTATGCCACCAACTCTGAGATGTACAACTTTTACTATTTCCTTTTCTGGGCCTGTGTGTTCTGGATTGGCATGACTATTTTTGGCGTTCCCTATGTCGCAATGGGTTATGAGATGAGTAGTGACTTTCATGAGCGCACCCGCATTATGGCGGTAGCTCAATGGATTGGTCAGTGGGCCTGGGTGATCGCGCCTTGGTTCTGGATTATTTTGTATGATCCAGACTGGTATGAATCAGCCGCTGAAGGGGCTAGAACCCTTTCGTTATGGGTTGGCGGCGGCTGTATGGTTATGGCACTAGTGCCCGCAATATTCTGTACTCATACAACTCCTGCCTCAGCCAAACAACATGAAGACGATGGCAAATCACTAAAGGACACTATGCTCGACTTTGGTCGCGGCATTTTGGTAACCCTGCGCAATAAGCCTTTCCAGAAAATCTGTATTGCCACCTTCTTTATCTTTAATGCATTCCAAGTGGTTGCGGCATTTTCTTGGTTTATTGTTGTGTATTATATGAATGAAGGCGATCCAGCAGCAGCTGGCGTTTGGCCCACATTATTTGGCTCTGTAGGTGCTTTATTTACCACCTTTATGGTTATACCAATTGTGAATTATATGGCTCAGAAATATGGTAAAAAAACCACTTTCTTATATTCGCAGGCAATTTCGCTGGTAGGTTATGTGCTTTTTTGGTGGGGCTTTTCGCCCGAAAATCCGTGGATGATGTTCATCCCATTACCGCTTTTCGCCTTTGGTATTGGCGGTCTGTTTACCATTATGATGTCAATGACTGCCGATGTATGTGACTTGGATGAACTGGAAACCAATCAGAGACGCGAAGGGACCTTTGGCGCTATTTACTGGTGGATGGTTAAGTTTGGTGGCGCCTTTGCCGGAGCAGCAAGCGGTCTAATTTTGAGCGTTATCGGCTTCGATCAATCAGTAGCTTTGCAGAGTGAAGAAACTCTTACAATGCTGAGACTTAGCTATATTGTTATCCCCTGTGCTGGAACATTAATAGCCATCTTTGCCATGCGTAATTATGATCTTGATGAAGAGAAATCTCAGCAAATTCGTACCCAATTAGAAGCGCGATAATATTAATCAGTTATTTGCAGAAACAAAAAAGCCGTATGTTAAGACGGCTTTTATTTGGCTTAGATTATTAAAACTAAGCTTATTCAAGACCAGGTTGAAGAGCAACATCAATCTTCACCACCTCACCGGTCTTATCAAAGATTGCCAATGACGTTTGCGCATCAATAGCATCGCCTGCAATCGCCTTTTCAGAACCATCGGCAAAGCTAACAACGATCGATGTCTCTTCTGCAAGACTATAAACCACTGGTACCTGACAATAAGTAAAGCCCAATTGTCCAGTCTCAAGCGCAACCGCTTGCTTATCACCGGCAATATCAAAATAGCTTAGGCTATCAGCCGCAGAAAGGAATTCAGACTTTCTAAGAATAAACGGCTTAAAGCAAATAGCTCCGCCAGATACGGATACACCCAACTCCATTAAACGAGTAATTACTTCTTCTTTAACTTGGCCGGTCATACCGGGCTGTTTAGCCCCGGCAAAACCTGGTGTGTGAGAATATGGATCGGTTGGGAAAGCACCGTAGTTATCCGGTGTTTTATTAAAGCCGATACCTGCACGTATATCAAAATAACAATCAGCTAATTTGCCCACTATGACCGCATCAGAACCCTGCTCTAGTGCTTTGCGGAAGTTTTCAAGTGCCGCCAGCAATAGTTTAGACACCATATGCCAATAGATTGAACCCAAGCCTTCATAGGCGTACATACCACCTGAACGACCGGTAAATTGACGATGATTGAATACGCCTTCAAAAATCTCTTCAATCAGTGATTGCTCTTGCTCAACCAAATCTTGATAGCCACTTTCCTTTAGAGAATCGAGAACCACTTTTGCACTATCCACATTATTGAAAGCGCCATTGAAGTGGTATCCACCCTGAGAGTCTTTTTCTACCAATGATGTATCACCAGAGGCAACTAGGGTTGTAAGAAGCTTAGAGCTATTTACCCGCTCCCCGGGGATAATGTTTTTATCCACAAAACGAGTAAGCTCACGATCTGGGTAGAGTAAATAAGAATGTTGGCGCGCAGTGTATACGGCAGAATCTCTTAATGAGGTTAACACCTCAAGCGCCTGTTCTGGGCTTAAGTAGCCAGAACTTAATACCGCAACCTGACCCTCCAACATTTCATACAAATAGCTCACTTCAACAGCATCTTCTGTAGCCGTCATTAGATTGTAAGCGTGATATAAACCATCTTCACGGCGATTAGCCTCGATCGTGTGGTCTATATATTCAAGTGATAGCTTTAAAAATGCAATAAGATCAGCTGTTTTAAGCATAACTCGATTGCCGCTAAAGTCATTGCTATAAACACCATTGCGGAAATCACTTCCCGCTTCACCTAGCGCATCAACGACACGCTTTCTGTCAGCATCATTAATTTTTCCAGCTAAAAGCTGTTTGTTATCTTCAAATGTACTGTTAATTGATCCTAGAAGCGCTTCAATTTCTTCAGAGATGGCCACTTCTTCAAGTTCAGTATTAGCGAACAGATCAAGTAAATATTGTTGGTAACGTCGGGTGTAATACAGCGTCACCATGGATACACCATAGCCAACCAATGCGTTATTCGCATCATTCCACTCTGGACGCTGGGTATTCATCCAAATACCACCCTCGGGAATAAAGTTCGACAGCTTAGACAGCATGGTTGCCAAAAGCTTTTCCGTCAGATTGACATAGTAAACTGAACCATTCTTATCCCAGATAAGACGACCATCAGCACCTACCTGAGATACGCGCTGTTCGATAAGCTCGTCAGTGGCCTCATCAAAATCAATGGTGTTGTGCGGATCTTTTAATAGATCTTGATAGCCTTTAATTTTGTATGGCACATTGGCATAACAAAATAGATCGCGGGTCAAGAAGTCACGCAATGTCCCTGGGTGGTGATCGTTAGAGAATTCCAAGAACTTCAAAAGATAAATAATCTGGTGGTCGCCCCAGTAGCCAATATTAGCCCAAGGATCATGTGGATCTGGTTTTTCCCAATCAATACCACCCTTAGTAATACGGTACGGGTTATAGCCGTCAGCTGTTGAAGCATTTACAAACTTACAGATCATGCTTTCTATATAGTTGGGGATTGAGTAACTTAGAGCTTCCCAGTTTTGGAAGATATCACGCCAGTTACCCTCAAAATTTAATAACTGAGACCCATCTTCCTGCTTCACTTTAATATTAAATTTATTCCATGGTCGCGATGGATCGCCATGACGACGACTGAACGACAATGGCAAGTACTCAAAGCACAGTCTCTGAACACCAGCATCATTAAGCTTGGATGCCGCTTTGATTAGATCGCTGTAATGAAAAGACTCATCTAAACCTTCAAAAAACTCTTTAAACTGATTATAAATTTCACGATTAAAGCCTTTTACAAAACCAATCAAATCTGCTTTTGGCACTGCATAGTTATCTACAAATAGACCGCCACGCATAACGTTAAATAAAACGTTGGAAAAATGATGATTGGCGCTGAGTTTATCTTCCGTTACCTGAAGACCATCTGAAATACCTACAATACGAGCAAGATTTTCACAGCCCAAAGCGATATCAGCTTCAATATCTTCAGAAATGTTGTTATCCGCTTTTAAGTAGGCAATTAAGTCTTTAACTTTTGAAGGGCCCTGATTGATTTCAGCGACAATACTCCAGCTCTTCTCGGATGCAGGCGCTAATGATAGGCAATCATTAACAAAATAAGCACCTCGTCGACCGCGAACATCTAGCTCTTGCTCAATAGCAAAGCCATTGCGGAAGCCGTCCAGCTGTAGAGAGGAAACCAATTTTTTAGCATTAGATAAGCCGACCGACCACACTGTTGTAGTAGATAGCGCCTCACTTGGCTCAGCACGATCTACTAAGATAGAGCTCATGCTATACAGACCAAGTCCACTGTCAGCATCCAACTCATTCTTCTTGTAAGCATCAACCAAACAGCTCAAACCGCCCTGGACATCAGTTTCAACGCCGTAGGGAATTAAGTTTTCAATACCATCGACAATGTCAACGTCTGCCGCAAAATTACCCGTATTAATCAGAGTCGATGTTTTAACAAAACCAAATTTATCTGATGTGCGCCAGGCATAGCGGAATGTCAGATTAAGATCATGGTTTATTTCTTCAAAGATTAACTTATCACCAAATACATTCTTATAAAGATTGCGTGTGGAGTTATAAATACCGTTGTATTGCTCGGAGAACGGCTCCCAAAGCGACGTCTTTTCGTCAATCGTTGCTAGCGCTATGGTTCTGCTACCTGTAAAAGGAGATCCGTCGCTGACCTTATCATCTGTGTAATAAGGGAAAAGTGCGTTTTCTGAATTAATTCTACCTGCAGAGAGGCCGCCGCGAGTCGAGATAAACATCCAGTGATCAGAATCACTCACTACGCTGATAAAGAAATCCTTCATCTGGTCGTAGTTTTCAATTTGATAGAAAGTTTCACCTTCTATACTGACGTATTTGCCGCCAACCTCAACATTGTTAGTTTGACGAAGTTGCTGACCTAGGTGAATTTGCTTATGAGTCATTTGAAACCTAACTAATTATCGTGTTTTAAGTAAGTACTGGAATCCTATTAAGTGGACACCCGCTAGCAAATCCTTTTGTATCATTTAGACTTTTAATGCTTTTAACGTTATTTGGTAAAACTCAAAAGGCGGCTATTCTAAGGGGACTATTTTAATTTCGCTAGCTTATCGGTCGACAAAATAGGTCTTTTTGCCGAAAATTGATAAAAAATCAGTAAATTTATCGAATATTTGCTAACAAATTAGTTAAAAAGAAAAATAAAGGCCTACAAATATTAATTTTGCCGATTGTAGCTCTTAATCTTGGCCTGTAGGATTCTGCATCATGGCAATTTAGGCAAAAAAGCAACTTAATTTCAAAGTTACACTCTAATAATTACGCTAGAATTAATGTAAACTACTCACTTAAAACGAGCCCAGAGGATTACTCATCAATGTCTAAACGAGAAGGAAAAATTCTATCCCTAACTGGTATAGATATTTCTCAGCTTAATCAATCTCAGATGCAGGAATATTTTAAAAGCTGCTTGGATTCTGGGATACATGGCATTGGTTTCAGCGCATATCGCGAGGGGCAAGAACCCGGCGATAAGTTAGAGCTGGAACAAATCAAAGAACGTATGGCTATCCTGCAGCCGCATATCGGCTGGGTACGATCTTTCTCCTGCTGTTTAGGCAATGAGCTCGTTCCTGTGGTGGCCAAACAAATGGGACTTAAAACGCTGGTTGGAGCATGGCTTGGCGACAACCTTGAAAAAAATGAACTCGAAATTGAAGGGCTAATTAAGCTGGCTAAAGAAGGCTATGTTGACGTTTGCGCTGTGGGCAATGAAGTTTTATATCGCGACGACCTTTCTGAAGAGCAGTTGCTTGAATATATTGCCAGAGTAAAGGCAGCAGTGCCAAATTTACCCGTAGGCTATGTTGATGCCTATTATGAATTTGAAGATCGTCCGGCGGTAACTGAAATCTGTGACGTTATTTTGGCTAATTGTTATCCTTTCTGGGAAGGCTGCCCAATTGAATATTCCTTGCTGTACATGAAAGATATGTACAGAAGAACCGTTAAAGCGGCAGACGGCAAAAAGGTTATAATAACCGAAACCGGCTGGCCGAATCGCGGGCAAAGTTTTCATGGGGCTCTTCCCTCAGAAACAAATGCGATTCGGTATTTTTTAAACAGTCAGCAGTGGACAGAATCTGAAGATATAGAAATGTTCTATTTCTCATCATTTGATGAATCATGGAAAATTGGTGCCGAGGGTGATGTTGGTGCCTACTGGGGTTTGTGGGACAAAAACGAAAACTTAAAATACTCAAAATAAAAATTATGACTAATAATAAATTACCTTTTGCGAAAGCAATTTGCTATTCGGGGTACCGCGATGGACAGAGTCCAGACAACGGTGAATTTCCAACCTATGATCAGGTCAAACAGGATCTATTGATTCTTAAAGATGACTGGAAATCACTGCGACTCTACGGCAGTGATCAACATTCAAAAACTATTTTGCGTGTTATCGACAATGAGCAGTTACCCTTTGATGTAATGCTCGGCGCTTACGTAACCGCTGAGGTATGCAATGAAAATTGTCCCTGGGGAGGACTTTATTCCGAGGAGCAATTGCAGAGTAATAAACGCCACAATGAACAACAAATCGTAGAATTGATCGAGCTTGCCAACCAATACCCAACCGTTATTAGCTCAGTCTCTATCGGCAACGAAGCGGCTGTTGCTTGGACTGATCACTTAGTACCCACGGAAAGTCTAATTAAATATGCACAACAGACCCGCTCACAGGTTACGCAACCTGTTACATTCTGCGAAAACTACGTGCCTTGGCTTGAAAATCTAAGACCACTAGCCGATGAGCTTGATGTGATTTCTATACATACTTATCCTGTATGGGAATTCAAAAGTATTGATGAGGGCTTAGCCTACACTATCGCCAACTATCAAGCGGTTAAGGACGCCTACCCAGATAAACAAATTATCATTACTGAAGCTGGTTGGGCGACCAACTCCAATGGTCGCGGTATTGAAAGCCATAATGTGAATGAAAATTTTCAGCAGCAGTATTTCCACGAGCTAATGGACTGGGCCCAAGAACAACAGGTTCTGGTTTATTTCTTTGAAGCCTTTGATGAAAACTGGAAAGGTTCCCCAGATCCGCTAGAGCCTGAAAAGCACTGGGGTATTTATAATGCCGACCGAACACCTAAACTGGTAATGCAGGGATAATTGTTTCTCTAACTATCCTAATTTGTAAATTGATGGCTACTAAGGACAGTAGCCAACGACATCCCCAATCAACTTCTGGCTCAAAAAACTCTCTCATATATAGACTAGACTCAAAGTAGAGGCTGTTTTTAATAACGTTTTAATATCCAATTTTAAGCGTTAATCCCCTTTTAATTTATAGGCGTAATAAAAATTAACAAAACGTGTTTTATTGACTTTGGATAAGATTAATAATTAAAAAGGTTTGAGGGTATTACAATGAAAAGACACTTTTATATCAGCAATAGTTTAGATGATCTCGAATCATTAGAAGTAGTGCTTGAAACTGTTGGCATTTCATCTGCACATTCTCACGTACTCAGTTTAGACGATGCCAATGTCGCAGCACATCCAAACTTGAATGAAGTCGAAGCAGTACTTCGCACAGATGTTGTTCATAGCACCAAAATTGGCGCGGTTGTTGGTGTTATTGCCGCCACACTTATTTTGTATGTTGTCGCATTATCAGGTTGGGCTCAACAGGTCACTTGGATTCCTTTTGTTTTCTTAGCAATTGTAATGGTAGGTTTTTTTACATGGGAATTTGGCTTCTTTGGTATTCAGCGAAAAAATAATAGGTTTGCTCGCTTTGAAAAAGCACTTAAAAACGGCAAGCACATCTTCTTTGTTGATATTGAAGCTGAAAATGACCAACTGTTAGCTGATATTGTCAAAAAACATCCTAAAATTAAACGCGCGGGTGATGGCCCATCAGTTCCGCAGTGGTTTATTCAAATGCAGGATAGTTTTAAAACATTCACTAAAATAATGCCTTAGTTTTATATTAGGCGTAAAAAAAGGACCCCTGAAGGCCCTTTTTTTCGTGTTACTGATTTTCACTTGATCCAACAACCTCAAAGGTCAAAGTCACAAGCGCTACCGGTGATTGCCCAGGCCAGTTTCCTGCAAATGATACCCAACCTATATTAATAACCGAGTCAGTTTCACTATTATTATCAGCATTTCCGGTATCAGCTTGCTGATTAGGACCAATAATCATTGCTCCATAATCATTTGCCGACTGATCGGTTAGCACCAACTCAGTACCATCAAAATGAACAAGTATACCTGCACCTGTCGTAGCTGTGATATCGGCTTCCATCGAAACTGTCACAACCAATTGTCCTTGGTCATTAATTTCTTGACTTGAAACATAAACAGCTTGTGCAGCTTCAACCGTTGAGGGGAAATTACAAGGTGAACTAGCATCAATTGAGAGAACGCAATCCACTGCAATAAATTCCATTCCAACAGGGGTACTTGTAGCGCTAAAATTAATGGGTGTAACCGTTGGATCATTGTTGACGACGGGTTCATCTGGCGTATCTCCAGTATCGGTGTCATCTGAACCAGAATCATCTGAAACAGCGACGTATTTAAATATCCAATAACCCTGAGGTATATCAATTTTCAAAGTCATGGTAGTCGCTGAACTATCAATAATATCATACACAATAGAAGATGGCGCTTCACTCGGATTAGTGATTTCTGCCCCATTAATTACTTTTGGAATCCCTAAATGAGCACCAGTACCATTTAATGTAATAGTCATAGCTGATTCATCAAAAACATAACCGAAACGACCACCATTATGAGGCGCGACTGGTGAGCCACATTGCTCTGAAGCCACTCCTTGCCATGGTTCTACCCATGTCTGACCATCCATTTGGTTGCTAAACTCACCGATATCAGAGAATATAAATAGATCATCAAATAAACAGCTTCGATTATTAACATCACCAGCGCTGTTACTCCAGCCACCGCCACCACTCACCACATCCAAAGCTCGCGCTTCGGGTGCTAACTTCCAAGACCCCACAAGATCGCTGGCTGTTATTGAGGGAACTGCCTCTGGGAGTGGATCTGCTTGCGCATTGGTCTCTACAAATTCAATCCAATTTAAATTAGCGCCGCCAGAAGCTGCTTCTAGGCGTAATGTGTGTTGTCCTTGATCAAGATAGATTACTCTGCCAGTAATGGTCTGCCAGCTTTGCCAAGCAGCTGTATCTGGAACTGCAATCTGATCAATCCATACACCATCTAACAGAACTTTAAACCCTGGTGAACTTCCACCCTGACTCGCAGCACGTATATCCAATTCATAGTTTCCAGCATTAGCAACATTAAAGTCATATTCCATCCAATCGCCAAGATCAATCCAGCCAGCATTTGAGCCGCCGCCTGTATCCTGTGTGCCTTCAGTCCCCACCTCACCATCAGGTAATGTTATTACTCGAGTCCAATTCTCCGCCTCTATACGAAGATCACCACTTTGAACAGGATCCTCAGGTTCTGGTGCGACATAGTCTGCAGTCACTAATTTAAAGGTCCAGAACCCTGCTGAATAGTCAACTTCAACGGTCAGACTATTTTCTGTACTTTCCATTACCTTATAAACAATAGATTGAGGCGCATTACTAGGGCTAGTAAGCTCATCGCCACCACTTATTACTTTAGCTAAGCCGAGATGAGCACCCACGCCGGTCAATGTAATTGTGCCTGCTTCAGTATCCAGCCTCAAAGGCGCAGTGGCGCAATCAGGAGTTAAAATTGCCAGCGGTCAGGTTAATTACCCCCTTAGCAGTACAC
>MDTB01178330.1_pt1 | contig 29192 bp, 25 predicted proteins | sample 811161 | NCBI WGS metagenome assembly MDTB01 (sample SAMN05326650, study PRJNA326480) | marine metagenome | isolation source: seawater | place: Mediterranean Sea | collected 2009
GTGCTCCAATTCATCAACCAGGACCTGCTGGCGTTCCCCACGCTTCTGCTCCAGGTGCTCCAATTCCTCAACCAGGACCTGCTGGCGTTCCCCACGCTTCCGCTCCAGGTGCTCCACATCATCAACCAGGACCTGCTGGCGTTCCTCATGCTTCCGCTCCAGGTGCTCCACATCATCAACCAGGACCTGCTGGCGTTCCTCCTACTGGTGCGCCCCATCATCCTGGAGGACACGAAACGCCTCCACAAGGTGACACTGCAGGCGAAAGCCTCTTTGGTACGATCGAGCGTGCAGACGCTGGAAAGATTATCATTAAGACAGAAGAAGGTAGCTTAGCAGAATTAAGTGCTGATGATTACAGCGAAATCATGTTCCCTCCTGAAAAATATCTGGACTTAGATGCCGATGACCACCAAAGAATGATCGGTCAGAGAGTTAATCTTGCAATCGGTTCTCGTCCGAACGGACAGAACGCAGTTGATCACATTGATATTCTTCTTGAAGATCATGATGAACCTCATCACGATGGACCACAAGCCATCGATCCGAACACTGGTAATGCTCCTCTACCTAGGTAAGGAAGAGATTACTAAATTCGGTTAATCATTCGATTTAACCAAGCCCCTGGTTCTCCAGGGGCTTTTTTTTGGCCTCCAAGTTTCCAGTTCATTGAGATAGTTTGAATTCAGCAATTGCGGGATAGTGGTCAGACAAAAGATCAGTTTTCTTGTTTACCAAATATTCCGCTTTTGTACATTTTTCGGACAGTACCTCACTAGCAAAAAAATAATCAAGACGACGGGAGGGACCATTATCCTCTTCAGGTCTTAACTTGGTGGGAAATGTACCAAAAAATCTCTTTCTTCTCTCTGAAATAAGATCCTTATAACCAGCCTCTTCAAATTTCCTCAAGTGAGAATAATCAAGTTTATCGTCACGTAAATTTCGATTACTATTCCAGCGTAGATCCAGTCTTCGGAAAAAAGGTATTAAGTCCGTAGTTTGATTGTAATAACTTTCGTCACGATGAGAAAAGGTGTTAAAATCACCGACTAAGAGCACGGGAGTATCCGACTGATAAACCTTGAGAGTATTAAGAAGTAAGTCCACCTCTTGATGGCGAATCTCCCAGTGCCCTGGATGAAGATGGATCACATAGATCTGAATACCTCCTGCCTCACACGAAAGCATGCCATGGTGATAACCAGCCATTTCTTTCTTCAGGTTCCGGAGTGGAAACTTGGAAGTCATCCCCGTAGGAAAACCATTTTCTTTAAGCAAAGCAGAATAGGAGTGCCCCCAAGACTTTGCTTCCTTGGCAAGCTTTTCAGGTGTGTACTCATTGAGTTCCTGCAGGGCGATGATATCACAGTTCAGAGATTTCACATACTTTGACCAATCTTTTTTTACGCTCTTTCTTTTTGGTAAATCCGCATCATACATTGTAAGTTACTACACGGATCGAATCCTTTTCTCTGGCTTTTGAAAATGGAAAAACAAAAATAAAGGTAAGTAAAAATAAACCAAAAGGAGGGATCAGTTGTAGACTCATGATTTACTTTTATCTACCCCTGACATCTCATAGCAAACTCCTTTGCGTCGGACGCATAAAATGTTTTCACTTATCTTCAACCCCACCTTCTATGAATCCTGCATATTTTAAGACTATTTTTTTGATTACTGATATACCTAGTCAATGGCCATCGAATTTTGCGATTATTACTGTTTGGAACCCAATGGACCAAAAACTATCTATCAAACAAAATCAATCCCGAGACAAAGAATTACTTTTAAAATTTACAAAAAATAATAAATTTTCTCCCCTTATTGGCAGCTCACCAGATTATTTACATCAGGAAAAAAGCTACATCATTGAAGTTTCTCTGCAAGAGGCGGTTCAGATAGGAAACGATTATGATCAAAGAGCAGTCTATTATGTAGAGAATGAAAACCTCCAACTGATCGACTGTAAAACCAGGGAGAAATTCAGCTTGGGAAATTTTACAGATCGCATTCAATTTTCTGACCAAAAGAGTCGCTGAATTTATTTAAATCAAGACTAACATGGATGCCACTGCTGGAACATAGAGGTTGTCGTTTAAAGTAAATCTTCCGAATTTAATAGGGAATAATTCCAAAAGGGAAATAGCTAGGGAGATCATCAATACATTTCCCATAGTATAATTCCCTCCCCATTTTTGTAGAAAATCTGGAAGATATGGAAAAATGAAATTCGATAACAAAAAACAAAGAAGAAAACAACCGACTGCACCTTCCAAACTTTTATTTCCAATTTTTATCCGTCCAAAACCTTTTCCCACTAAAGCGGCAGCAGCATCTCCAAGAATAAAAAGAGTTAGGCAAAGAAACACGGACGCCGCTAAATTTTCGCCAACAAGAGAAATTCCGCTACAAATAAAAGAACCGGCTAGAATATAGGTTGCTCCAGTAAGTTGAGATTCTTCTTCTACCCTTAACATGCTACCAAATTTCGCAAAAAACCAAGCCTTTAAGGAAGTTTGTGATAACCTCATAAAATCGAAGGCCAAAGAAAATAAAAAGGTACCAATAACAACCCAACAGACACGCGTCCGTGAAAGATCCAGCAGACTTGGGCCATAAAAGATAAAAACCGGTAAAACCAACGCTAAAATATGGAGTAATTTTCTGTTTATCTCCTCTTTTTCGAGCCTTCCCATTTTTTTAATATTATGGAAAGAAAAGCAGCTTTTAAAATTGGGTAAAATTAATTACCTTCGAAATCAAAAGTTCCCTGATCTTTGGGAGCCACTTTCTCATTCTTACTTTTCACTGAAGAAGAAGGGCTTTCATTTTTGACAGCCGGTTTTACTGGTTCAGTTTTTTTGGATTCGTCTGTACTTGGAGATTCTTTCTTAATTTCAGTTTTTGGTGGACTGCTATCCTCTTTGGCTTCCTTTTCCACTTCTTCAGAAATTTCACGGGGTGCATTGACCACTCGGTCCACTTTATGAGCAGTCAAAGTACTTCCCTTTACTCCGCGCCCCTGAACCTCAAGCCAAGCAAAATCAAATTCTATGACTTTCTCACGGACCCGTTTAAGTTCGGGATCCAAGTGAACAAGGATGTTACTGTTCTTTTTTTCTGAATCATGCACAGCAAAGAAAAAGATTCTAGATTTAGAATGCCCTTTGAATAATGGGTATTCTTTATCCCGTGTGACTCCACCTACTTTAAACTTCTTGGCATATAAGCGCCCACTCTTTCCATCCCTGTACACCATGTTGTAGACTTTCTGGTCATCTCTCCTGAAAACAGCGACTCGTAATGGAGATTTACCCACAAACATTTTGTCGGCAACTTTCATAACTTTCATGACTCCATCTTTTCCAAAAACAACTACATCATCCAGAGTGGAACATTTTTCAATAGACTCATCCTTCTTCAGGGCAAACCCGGCAAACCCATCTTTTCTGTTTAAATAAAGGGTTTCATTGGCTACGACAACCTGAGATGCCACAATTTTATCAAATGGAACAAGTTCTCCATTCTCACTCTGACTTATTTCAGTTTTACGTTCCCTGCCTTTTCCGTACTTTTTCTTTAGCTCCTTCAAGTAGCGAACCGCATATCTGGTAATTTGAGCTAAGTAAGCCTCCACCTCTTCAATCTCATCCTCAAAACCTTTGATTAGTTCATCTGCACGGAAGGAATCATATTTTGAAATTCGTTTAATCTTAATTTCTAGAAGGCGCAGGATATCATCTTGAGTGACGACCCGTTTGAAAATTTTAACATAGGGCTTAAGTCCTTTGTCAACCGCAGCAATTACCCCCTCCCAAGTCTCCTCTTTTTCGATATCACGATAGATTCGCTTCTCAATAAATATTTTTTCCAATGACGCAAAATGCCATTTCTCCTGAAGTTCACTAAGTTTGATTTCGAGTTCCTGCCTAAGGAATTCCCGGGTCAGGTTGGCTGATGATTTGACGAGGTCATTAACCGAAAGGAACTGAGGGTGGTTATTATGAATAACGCAGGCATTGGGTGCCAGACTGACTTCACAATCTGTAAATGCATAAAGAGCAGGTAACGCATCTTCCGCAGAAACCGCCGATGGCAGATGCACCATGATCTCAACAAATTCTGCGGTATTGTCTTCTATCTTTGAAATCTTAATTTTACTTTTATCATTCGCTGACAAAATTGAATCAATCAAACTGGTGGTGGTGGTTCCAAAAGGAATTTCAGTAATCTTAAGCAAATGTTTTTTTACTTTTTCAATCCGTGCTCTTACACGTACCCTTCCCCCCCGTGCTCCACCGTTATAATCAGTACAATCTGCAATTCCGCCTTGTGGGAAATCAGGAAGCAAGTTGACCGAGTTTTTTCGGAGGGCTTCGATCATTGCATCCAAGATTTCATTAAAATTATGGGGAAGAATTTTAGTCGACAACCCAACCGCAATTCCCTCGGCACCCTGTGCAAGTAGCACAGGAAACTTAACCGGGAATGTTACTGGTTCTTTATTTCTTCCATCATAAGAAGACGCCCACTCCGTAACTTTAGGGCTAAAAATTACCTCCAAAGCAAAGGGGGTCAGCCGAGCCTCGATATATCGCGGGGCAGCTGCGGAGTCACCGGTTAAAACATTGCCCCAGTTCCCCTGGGTATCAATCAACAAGTCTTTTTGTCCAAGTTGAATCATGGCATCTCCGATAGATGCGTCTCCGTGAGGATGATACTTCATGGTATTTCCAATGACATTGGCCACCTTGTTGTACCTTCCATCTTCCAACTCCTTCATGGAATGTAGGATTCTTCTCTGCACCGGTTTAAGTCCGTCGTCGGCGTGAGGAACCGCACGCTCCAAAATCACATAAGATGCATAATCAAGAAACCAGTCTCCGTACATGTCATCCACATAGATGGCATCGTCACTATTTTTCCCAGCTGAATCCTGCCCTAAAGCCTCAGGGTCAAAACGTGGAACCGGCTCATTGGCTTTCTCCGAGACATCCGATTCTTCCACTTCAGTATTTTCGTCGTCAGCCATTTTTAAAAGTTAAGCCGCTTCACTTTTCTCGGCAGGACTCTCCTCTTTTACACCCGTGGGTTTTTCACTCTCACTTGCCTCCTCTACTTCATTTTTATCGTCATCAATAAGATCATGCTCAAAACGGAGATTTCGGATGATATACTCCTGTCTTTCTGGCGTATTTTTACCCATAAAGAACTTTAGCATCTCTTTAATTGATTCGTGAGCGTCGATCTTTACCGGGTCGAGTCGGATATCGTCGCTGATAAAGTGTTTAAATTCATCAGGGGAGATTTCTCCCAGTCCTTTAAAGCGGGTAATTTCAGGATTCTTGCCAAGTGTCTTAATCGCGGCCTCCCTTTCGGTATCGTCATAACAATAAAGAGTCGATTTCTTATTTCTCACCCGAAAAAGAGGAGTTTGCAAAACAAACAGGTGCCCTTGGCGAATGAGTTCAGGAAAGAACTGTAAGAAAAAAGTGATCAGCAACAATCGTATATGCATACCATCAACATCAGCATCTGTAGCAATCACGACCTGATTATAACGTAAATCCTCCAGGTCATCCTCAATGCCAAGAGCAGCTTGGATCAGATTAAATTCCTCATTTTCATAAACCACCTTACGGGTCAGAGCAAATGAGTTCAGAGGTTTCCCTTTCAAGCTAAAAACTGCCTGAAACTGAACATCTCTAGCCTTGGTAATTGAACCACTTGCAGAGTCTCCCTCCGTAATGAATAAAGTACTTTTGAATTTATTCTTATCCTTGGTATTCAAATGCACCCGGCAATCCCGAAGTTTTCGGTTATGCACTTTACTTTTCTTAGCCCGTTCACGGGCAATTTTCTGGATTCCCTTAAGTTCTTTACGCTCCCGTTCACTTCGTTGAATCTTGGCCTGCAAAGCATCCGCAGTTTCAGGATGTTTATGTAAAAAATTATCGAGTTTTTCCTTTAAAAAATTCCCTACAAAAGTACGGATGGTTTCTCCTTCGGGAGAAACCGTCAAGGAACCAAGTTTCGTTTTTGTTTGAGATTCAAAGACCGGCTCCTGTACTTTTATGCTAATGGCAGCCACTAATCCTCCGCGAATATCTGCAGCCTCAAAATTCTTTTTGGTAAATTCGCGAATGGTTTTAACCAAAGCTTCCCGAAAGGCCGCTTGATGAGTCCCTCCCTGGGTGGTGTGCTGACCATTGACAAAAGAAAAATAATCTTCTCCATACTGCTCAACATGAGTGAAAGCCACTTCTATATCGTTACCTTCAATATGAATAATTGGATAAAGAGTATCTTCCGAAAGATTCTCATTCATCAAATCTTTCAATCCTTCTTTAGAACGAAAACGTTTACCATTGAATCGAATGGTTAAGCCCTTATTTAAATAGGTGTAGTACCGTAACATCCGCTCCACAAATTCATTTCGGTATCGGTATTTTTTGAACATCGACTCGTCCGGAAGATAGGCAATAACTGTTCCGTTTTCTTCAGTGGTCTTCTTATTCTTTTTATCCAGAGACTGTGGGTCTCCCTTTGCGAATTCAATTCTGCGGGTTTCGCCCTCTCGAAAAGATTGAATATCAAATTTGGTGGACAAAGCATTTACTGCCTTTATACCGACCCCATTCAGTCCGACTGATTTTTTAAAGGCTTCAGAATCATACTTGGCTCCAGTGTTAATTTTAGAGGAACAATCAAGTAATTTCTCCAAAGGAATCCCCCGACCAAAGTCACGAACAGTTACCGCTTGCCCATCGCTTTCAACATCAATTTGTTTGCCATAGCCCATGACAAATTCATCAATGCAATTATCGAGAACTTCCTTCAGTAAAACATAGATACCATCATCCTCGGAAGAGCCGTCACCCAACTTCCCAATGTACATACCTGGACGCAGACGGATGTGCTCTTTCCAGTCGAGCGACTTTATGCTGTCCGCCGTATAATTATGATCCGCCATCGATCCCATCTATCCTGTCCACTCTTTTATATACTAAAGAAGATTCAAATTTGTCCACTGGAAAACTCACTTTAAAGAAAAAAACTTGCATTTTATCGATCATCTAAGCTTTCTCTCGAAGCATGATCTCCTCTTTCCTTGAAACTTTCCGGCAACTTAAAGACCCAAAAATCCTTAAAGCCCTCACCCTCGCAACCCTGCTAACCCTGCTTTCGATACTTTTGGCCCTAACACTTGGTGTTGCCCTGCTTGACAGCATTCTCGATACCTTCTCGAACACTCTTCAATCCTGGTTCGGAAAAGGAGAGAGTTGGTTTCGAGGCATTGCCCAATTTATGGGTGGCACACTCGTTTTGATTATATCTTATTTCTTTTTCGCTGGTATTCATGGAGCATTCGTGGGGATTTTTATCGATGATATTCTAGACTCTATTCAACAGAAGCACTACCCGGACATACCTTGGGAAAAAGCCCCCTCTTTTTTGACTTCTCTATCCTTTTCTCTTCGTATCCTTCTGCTTACTCTTTTTTTAAATTCACTCGCTTTTCCTATTTTTATTCTTGGTTGGTTTATCCCCCCCATTGGCTTAACTCTACAAATCCTCCTTAATGGTTACTTGCTTGGTAAAGAGTATGGGCAGCTTGTGGAATTTCGTTTTCCCAAGGAAGATTCTAAGGCACCTATCCCTAAGTATTTTATAAACGGGAATATTTCAGCAATTATATGGGTTATTCCTATCCTAAATTTCATCGCCCCCATCCTGCTCGCCGGTTCAATTCTTCACACCCGAATGAACCATAAACAAAACTAGAGGAATTATTTTTCCCGGAGAGGTGTGCCTTCCAATGACTTTATCCTTTTCTTACACATCTGCATATAATGAATTCTGGCGACCTGCCACATGTAAGTTCCAGTAGTCCTTCCGTATTCATTTTCAAAAGCTTTTTTAAGAAGAATGAATGCCCGATCTGCTTTTTTTTCAACCATCTCCATATAAATCCCCACATACAAATGAGCATGAAATAGGACCCGTTTTTTATAGCGAGGCGGATAGTTGGATTTTTCCACAGAGGAAAGTAAAGACTCGGGATCCATTCGACCGGCAAACATCTCATAAAGCAAAGGATAAGGTGGACGGTCATCTTTTTCATAATTCAAAAGTCCTTTACGGGCGGTTCCAAGACCGTCACTTCTATATTGCGACATAAAACGCCAGATTCCATTTTCGCGGTCCACCGCGTCATAATTATGATAAATCTCAAATTGACGGGCTGCCTTCTCAAATTCTTCCAAGTAAAAATAGGCAATCCCAAGTCGCCAATGGGAAACCTCAACCTTTGGGTCAAGTTCGACCATTTTCTCGTAATCCGCTTTGGCTCCTTCAAAATTACCGAGAAAAAGTCTCATATCTCCACGACTCGACCATCCACGCAATGAACCCGGTTCCTGCTTAATTAGATTTGATGCGGCCCTTTCCTTTTCAATAAACAGTTTATTCTGAAAAGATGAATCCGGCGTGGTAGTGGGTTCTCCGCATAAAATTTGAAACCCAAGCACAAGTACTGCAAGAATTGAGTATATTAAAGAGTGTAACCAGTTCACTCGGTTGGCGTGAATTCGTTTTTAAATTGGGTGCCCCGCCTGGTCCCATTTTCATCCCATTCTTCAATCAGCCCATAGGCTTTTCCTTCTTTTATCTTAGTTTGAGATCGAAGAGTTCCATTTTCATAATAGGATAAGGCCAAACCATCAAATGGCTGCTCCGCGTCTATCTTATACCATAATTCATCAACCCTGAATTCCAGTTGCTTATCTTGGTCTACTTTTTCTAAACCCTCTAAGTCATTCTTCTCTCCTTGAGGTAAATTAAATGCTTCCATACTGCATTGAGATGGCAACCAGACAAATGCAATTGCGAGCAACACAATTGAAGCAGCCCACCAGTAATATGTTTGAGGTATTCTGCGCCACCAAGGTAAATCTTTGGGCTCAGGAGGATCGGGAAAGGGGAAATCTTCCATTTTCAATATCTAGTCAATGCAACTAGTTGAGCAAGGCATAAAGAAAGACATTCATGCCTAAGCGAGCGTAAAAAGCATGAGCATAGTTACTAATTTCTTCTCCGGAATAATATTTAAAAATCCGCCATCTCCCAGTTGGTTCCTGCACCCATGCGGGTCTTTGTCCTGGTTCAGAGTAAATAATGTCCTTAAGTCCGTCTTCGCGGGTGACTTCAAAAGTACCTCCCGCAAAAGAGGCAAGTTTTAGGTTTTCGTCAAAGTTCTCTGCGGATTCTCGGATTCGGAAGGAGATTGGTGGAATCCAATGCCCGAATTCATCCTGTCCCCAACCCATTGCACAGATCGGAGAAGCCACACAGGCTAATCTTCCTTTAACTTTTATACCTACGAATGAATAAGTTCCTTGTGGCCACTTTTCCTGTTCCACAAAAGTAAGAACTGTCTCAGGTAATCTCTTTTGTGATGCCTCAATTTTAAGATCGGCATTCTTGGGCAGACCTTTAAAGAAAATTCGAAATAGATCGTGACTGCGATCAAGAGGAATGAATGCCTTTTCTGGAAAAACCTGACTCCACCATTCTCTTACCTCTGGCCGCTCTTCCCAAGCTGCATAACTATGGCCTAAATCAGTTCCCAAAAACGAAGCTTTAATTCCAGCATCCAAATATACAAATCCACCCAGTTCCATGTATCGCCTTAAGGCTTGGTTTTCCTCCGATGAAAACTCTAAATTCGGCTGATCATCGCAATTAATGTAAAGAATCGGATTTTCATGCATTCGTTCATCGGTCAATTCAGAAATGAAAAGTGGATCGGTATCAAACTTCGCCCAGGTCTGCTCATTCATCATTCGCAAAAGACTGGGAAGTGCATCGGGATAACGCCGGACCCCATTGGGATTTTTCATCAACTGCATGATCCTGAGCCCATCTTCCGGAACAGCTGGTGCAGCCTGTTGACTGCAAACTGTGCCCAACGCTAATAATAGCCCTGAAAGAAAATAAGAAAACTGGGTGATATAAATCATGGTTGTACTCCGGCTCTTTGCAGCTCGATGCGAATCATTGCACTGATTCTAGCACTAGGATTTTGAGATAGATACTTTTTCAGTATAGAAGTTCCTCGCACCGGATCGTTGAGTAATGATTCTATTGCAGCACGCTGAATGACATATTCGTCATCGAGAAGAGATCGTTCCATAATTTTTAACCAGCCTGATTCCCGGCGCATACCTAAAGAACGAATGGTGGATGCACGAACATTCAATTCTTCATCAATCAAAAGGTCAAAACTGTAGGCTTCTACAGCTTCCCTCTCAGCATTAACCAATGATTCCGCTAAGAATTTTCTCACATCCGCATATTTACTTTCCACCAATTCACTCATGGATGCTTTGGAAACTGTGCCGACTCTTCCACGTATTGTATTAAGGATTGCAGTCCTAACGCCTTCATCACGATCCTTCAAGGCGGGAATCCAACTTTGGGAATTCTTCCATCCTTCAGAAAGGCTTAGAAACCTCTGCCATGCGACTGTTCGCATTCTTGAACTGCCATGATCAGTAAGAGCTTGGTAAACCTGAATACCATCTGCTCCCATGGCCGAAACCGCATAGAGAATGGTGGTTACCTGTGAACTCATGCCTTTTGCGGCAAGTAAATATTTCTTGATCCGATCAATCACCTCAGGCTTGATTTTTTCTCCAAAACGGGCCAATTCGACTGCTGCCATCGAGGTTACTTCGGGGTCTAAGTCGTTGGTCATTGACCGGAGTATAGAACGGTATTTCGCATGATAACGGTTAGAGTCCCGGGCAACATCCACAATTTTTAAACGAATACCCCGATCTTCATGCTTCGAAAGTTTTTCTATTTGGGCAATCACCCGGGGTTGGCTCGCATTGAAAGAAATTCGGTCAAGTGCGGTTAATAAAACTCCCCGATCCTGATCTTTAAGCAGCTTTTCCAAAGTCAGAGGCAGTAACGGTACTCGTAAATAGATATGGTATTTCAGTACATTTTGGCGAACAATTGCATCTTCGTCCAAAAATGATCGCTGGGTTAAGGCAAGTAAATCGGGGCGCAAGCTAGCGGATACCGAACGATATACTGCTTTTCCGTTAATGATTACCCTCTCCGCACCCCCGCGCATCATTGGACTGACTAGGCGCGGAATTAAGGTTGAAACTTCACGCCTAACCTCAACATCAGGGTCCCCAAGTTTGGAAAATATTTTTTCTATGAGGGATTTGTCATACAGAGGATAGCCATTTTGGAAATGCTCAGAAAGAGAAACCATGGCTGCTCTTCTTACCAAGGCACTTTGATCATCCAGTGATCCCACTAAAATCATCGAAGTTACTGAGCTTGGGTATTTCCCCAATAATTTGGCGGCTCCCACCCGTTCACCTTCTTTCCCATGCCTTAGGTCGATTTCTGCTTTTTTTATGGTCTCCGATTGGGTGGAACGTCTGGGTGGAACAGGAACCGAATAGTTGGAATCACTCGCATTATATTCCAAATTTCCAACGGTGTCCGGTGTCACTGAAATTGAATTGGGTGTCTCTCCGGACATAGGCAAGTTGGAGATCAAAAAAGAGGGGATCAGAAATATTTTTTTCATCGTAAACCAACCTGTCTTCGCATAATCCATTCAATTCCGGCAGCCAGAAACAGGGCGATAAAGATTGGCCACGCATCCGCCAAATTCTTCCGTTTCTTTAGAGTGGGTAAATTTTCTGCAAATTTCGGTTGCCAATCTGAACTTAGATCAGAGACATGAAGATAGTCACCGCCCGTGATTTTCGCCAGCATCTTCAGATCCCTTTCCGCAAAAGAAGTATCTTTGGCTTCAAGCCCGGACTTCCCAACACGAATAAAGTCGCTTTGCTCCAATTTTTCCCCATCGGGAAACCTTAACTTATAGGTTACTTCATAAGCCCCTGGCTCCTCGGGGCGAAAATCTCCGGCATACTGCCCAGCAACAGCTCCTCTCGGATAGAGTTGGACGGATTGGGAAAAATTTCCCGGACCCGTGATTTGGGCTTCGACCATAGCGTCCACCGCAGGTTCAAAGTCTGAGCCTAGAGCTTCAACTTGTAAAGGTGCCTCACTCCCTCTGACTAACTCACCTGAAGTTTCTGTCACTTTCATGCGCTCTTCACCACCTGACCCCAACCATTGCGTCAAGGCCTGCCAAAATCGATCAAACTCTCGATTACCATCCTCATCCCGTAATGAACGACGCCAATCATGGGGAGACCCCCAATACGCAACTTTACCGGCTCCATAAGCCTGAACTGCTAAGATTGATTCCCCGCTGGCACGAACGACCACCACACCCCGCGACGCTGGATTTTTTTTGGTGACTAAATACCCGGGCAGTCGCCCAGGCAGAAATGGTTTCATTTCATCCACATCATCCTCTGGCCCAAAAAGCGGTTCTTCCAGCGTCCTCAGGGAAACATCCTGTTTTAAAACGACTCTTTCAGCTGTCTTTACCGGCACGAGCCCCCCAAGAATAGATCGTGCCTCATCCAACGGGCCAAATAAAAGCAACCCCCCTCCCCTTTTTTGAACAAATGATTTTAAAGAAGCGGACACTGTTGCATTCAATTCATCCAAAACATCGGCATCGGCCAGCACCGCATCGTAAGACATCCAAAAATCTTGATCCACAGGATAAGAAAGATTTAAATCTTCACCCACCGAATAAAAGACTTTTTTCCCAAGCCGAATCAGAGCTTGAAAGTCAAACTGTTCCTCTTTGGCCAGTGACCTTTTTAAAAAAGGGTACAGAGGGCGTGGCTGGTTGGATAAATATAAAATTGAAAATTGAAGAGGTGGTTTAACCTCGACCACAACGCTGTCGACATCATTGGCAGAATCAGTATCTCCATCCGGCGTAATAATTTCTACGCGGTATCTTCGGGTGCCTGCTGTTTTGGGAGTCAACGGAGCAAAGGATATTTCACGCGAACGACCCGGATCAATCTCAATAGGGATCTCATCTAAAACTTGGTCACCGAGAAATAATTTGGCTAAGCTAGAAATTTTTTCCGAAAAATTATTGGAAATGGTAGCCTTCAAGAATAGTTCCTCTTTGGCTACAGCCCTAGGTTTATTTTCTGAGAAGGCAACTTTCAGATCTCCCTGGGGTCGGTCTCTGCCCACCCCAACTACATTGATGGGAATGCCCCTTGCCCGGTATTCATTTCCCACTTCCAATAAATTACGCCCGTGATTGTTGCGACCATCTGAAAATACCACCAGCGAGCCCAAGGGTGAATCCACTTGTTCATCCGATTTTATTAATGAATGAGATAAAGCATCCCCTAGGGCAGTTTTTTTTCCTAAATTGGTCATGGTCCAATCATCAGACAAAATTCTTTTTCTTTCCTCAGAAAAAGCGAAACTCTCCACTTTCCCATACTTCTCTCGCTGCTGGTTTATCCATGAAGAAGCTTCCTGCAAATCGAGATGGGGCCTAATATTTTCAATTCTTTTGGGTCCATTACGGTCATCCCGAACTTCCATACTTCCGGACAAATCCGTTAATGTCAGTAATCTGAATTTACTCTCATCCAGTTCCTCTTGTTCGAGAAATGGACGAGCTAGAAGAGAGAGCAGTAGGACAAAAGTTAGTAACCGAAGTAAGATCAATCGGACTGCTATTTTTCTGGGGGCGAAATGAAGAAGTTTCATAGAATGAGCCAATAGAGCTCCAGCAATCACCACAGATATAGCAACAAAAAGCACAGGGGATGCCGGCCAATCAAATCCCATATTCTACTCTCCCTCCGCAATCCGGCGAAAATATTCCTCCACCTGTCTTTTATAACGACTGGGTGCAGAAGAAGTCTCTAGGTTTCTTTTCAAAAGATCCTGCTTTGCTTCCTGCCAAAAGAATTGCTCAACGACTTCCAATGCTTCAGCCATGGCAGCGGCAGCCATCGATTTCGATTTAGAGGGTTCTTCGCTAAAACCCATTTGTTCAAAAAATTGAGTTAAGTTGCGCAACCTTTCATCCTCCGATGCATTAGGCATTGAGCCCAGTGCCTTGGCCAATTCTTCCGCCTCTTCTCTTAATTCCTCATCCCCAAGTCCAGGAAGTTCTTCAAGGTTTTTCTGTAAACGTTCGGCCAATTCCTGTAATGCACCATTTCCTAGATTTCGAAGCTTATTTTCAACATCCTCCAGTCCCTCCTGTAATTGCTCAAGGTTATCTGCAACCTTATCTTCTTCTCTTTTAGCCTGTGGGAAGGCTTCGTAGAGAAGAGAATTTTCTGCCCGTTTTCCGGAGCGTTCAATTCCCCCTTCGCGGGATTCACGGGCTTCTTTCAGGAGATCTTCAGTTGCATTCTCATTGAAACCTCCCATAGATCTTGCTGCCTGATCAATATCCTCGAGTAATTCATCTACGAGCTGATTAATTTGCTCCTGTGATTCTTTTAACTTTTCTCCATCTCCAGGCTGTGCTTGTTCAGTCGATTCCCCGAGTTGTCTCTGGCCTCTTGCTAGTCCTCCGGCTTGATTACCGAGTGACTCGACCATTCCCGCCGCTATTCCCGCCATCTTACCTTCCACTTCAGAAATCGCATTTTTTAAAGCTTCCGATGCCAACTCGCCCTGAGGCAGTGCGTTTCTTGGCTGATCACGTCGCAGGTCGCCTGCGGCTCCTTTCATTTCCTCACTCGCTTGGTCCAAACTGGCAACATCGCCGAGTTTACCTGACTGCTTATACCACTCGTCGCGTAATTCTTCTACATCTCTCCTCAGCTCCTCCTGATCCTGAGCTGTTTTTTTGTTTTCTTCCCCTTCTACTCCAGCTCCAGCTGAACGTCCCATCTCTCGATTCAGTCCTTTTTGTCTCCCCTGCATCTCCTTAAGTTTATCCAAGTCTTCAGCCAATTCGCGCAATTCCTCGGCCGGATCTTCCCCTGGTTCTTGTTCTTCTGGCTCCGGCTCGCCCTCTGCAGTTTCCTCACTGTCACTGGGCTTTCCTTTACCTTTTGATTTCTGTTTCTGCATTTTCTGCAACAGAGCATATAACTGAACCAGCTTTCGTAATGTCTTCCCAGAAGGCTCAAGAGAGTCTTCCAACATTTGATCACCTGCATAAATCTCAGTTTGTTCAATATGATAAGTTGCTTCGTTTAGAAGCTCTCCAAGATCAATACCGTCCACGCTTGGAAAACCACCCTCGTTCTCATCGTAGACCTTAGTCATTTCATGTTTTAATCCAAGGGCATCCGAAGATAAAGCCAAAGCAAACCTTTCCCTTTTATTTTCATCCGTCTCCAGAAGAGCATCATAGGTGGAACGAATTATTTTTTTGGTTTTGTTGATAAAATCACGAACTGGAATTTCTTTGGTTTCGCCTTCCATATCCCCGCCATCCGCTTCCGTTGAATTACCCTCCGGAGGCAGCACTTCGATGAAATATATCTCTGAGCGGGCAAGTTGATTCTCAGGCTCCTTATTATCAGAAGCGAGAGCCATGTAAGTTAATACATCCCCCACCGCTAAAGCCCGTTCATTAAGATCAAAGACATAGGTCAAACGCTTTTCTTTTTCAATGGGATCGACAAAAATAGTCTCCTCTTCACTATCCCCTGCATGCTCAATCCGCATACGCACATCAGAAACTCCATGATCATCCGACGCAAACACCTCGACCAAAAATGTGGCGTCCGCAGCTAACTGTAAGTCCTTGGCAGGTTCAGTAATCTCGACTAAAGGAGGTTCATCCGGAATAGGGGCAAGCACAAGATCATCATAAACAACCGGGTCTCGTTCTGGCTTGTCCAAATCTGAAAGTTCGATGTGTCCTTTCCATTCATCTTCTAAAATAAATACATGGGTAAAAGAAGACTGGTTGCCTTCGAGACTAACATTACCATCTGAAGATAAGATTTTAGCTTCCACATTTGCAGGTAAAGACTCTATCTCCAATCCCAGTTCCACCTTACTACCTTCCGGAACTCTTGCATATCCAAATCCCTCATGAACCGTAGATTCCATCTTCAGATAAGCAGGGGGCGTAATCTTCCAGCGGGCAATCTTGAGCGCAGGCGGATCGTAGGGTTTGATGGTGTGCCAATCTGAACTCAGCGAGGGTGTACGCACCCGATATCTGAACTTTTCTTTTAAAGCAGGAACGACAAATTCAAATCGGCCAATGACTGGTGTTTCCAACATTTCAATTGTCTCTGTTTCATCCTCACCAAATTCAATGGTTGCCAGCTTTGTCCCTCGGTGCCCTCGAATGATGTCTGCAAAAATTGACACATCCGACCCTCGAGTGAATTCATTGGTTGGTGGACCTTCCACACTATTCAGGGAAACAGTCAGGTCAGTTGATACGATAAGACCCGGTTCATCCGAAAGGGAGTCAAAAGCTTTTTGCACAGGGCTTCTACCGGATCCCCATACGGCGAGTCCGGCACCTACTCCAAGACCGACAAGAACAGAAACCCAATAGAGGGGGCGCGGTCGCGTGCCTTTACCCCAGGCAATTCTGCGGACTTCTTTTTCCGTGGATTCAAGAACTCTTTTTTCCATGAAGGATAATTCCGTCCCTTTCGCTTTACTATCTAATTCAACTGCACAATTTAGTAAGTCACGAAGTTGTGGATTAGCCCGTTCCACCTCTTTGGCAATTTCCACAGGTTTAGGTTTTTTCGCCAAAGACCAAATAACTAATCCTAGGCAGATAAGTCCGGATAACATACACGTAAAAAGAACCCATTTCATGGAATCCTGCTCCAAAATCGGAGAGTATAAATCGTAAACATCAATAGTCCAAATCGTTATGGGCCAACTCAGGAGTCCAACAACTAAAGCAAGGGCACATCTAGAAAATACAAAGAGCCAAGACTCTTTGTTAAGAATACGAACAAATTCAGGCATGAGATACTCCTTTACTGTCTTGCGAAGAGGGAAGAGGACGGGACCATAACATTTCAATAGTCAACAAGGTGGCCACTAAGATTGCAAACCACATCCACAAGGAATTTCTATCTTTATCGGCCAAAGCTCCAACCTCGGCTTTTTCTTCTGCAGGCAAGTTGACCCTCAAACCCAGACGATTATTGAGTTCCTGATCGCTTAAAGTATCCGTTATCGATTCTGCCGAAGGAAAGACCACCTCTAACCATCTGCCTGCATGCCGAAAAACTCCTGGGCGCTGGGCGAGAAAAGGTTGCTCCCTTTTTCCATACTGCTCACCAGGTTCCAATAGAGGTAGAGTTTGATCTTTCCTTTTTTCCTTACGAACTAGTTCCATCAGCAAAGGCAAAAAAGATGTGCGCAGAGGTAAATCTGACCAAGATGTGTTCATGCGGAAGGGGAAGAACACAATTCTCCCTCCCGATGAAAGACTTTTTGACAAAACAAGAGCTCTCCCTTCGCGGTCACGCAAAGCAATCTCAACCGAATCTTCAATCTGCTGAAGAATACCAAATTTCCGGAAGGAGGTCAGGTAAAGATCCCGAACCGATTTACCGGCAAAGGTCGAGGCCAGTTTTGAATCTTCTTCAAGAGCACCAATTCGGAAAGGATTACGGGCTGCGGCCGCTCCACCCGCCACTCGAATAAAGGAGAACTTAAACCACTCAGCATTCCGAATAATTGTAGCCGTCTCACTGAAAATTTCACCGGGGGTAATCACAACCACTCCACCATTTTCGAGATATTTATTCAAAGAGTCGGCCAATCCTTGATTCTCAAACCATTCTCCAAGGCCAAGAATCAGGAGAAGTTCAAGTTTTGAGTCCTCGTATACCATCCGTAGACCATCTGCATTTTCCTGACTTTCTTGCCAACGGTTCCAACCGTTATCTCCGGCACTTTCGACGGCAGTCTTTAGAAAATTCATTTCACTTCGAGTCGATTCGTCCAGCCCATCCTCATGCCAAAATCCAAAATGCTTAGGGGGCGGGGCTTTGAGCCAAACGCTTCTTAGATTATCCAAAAGAAGAGAATCTTCGTTGACTAATCGCAATTGAGCCTGAGAAACATCAGATGTGGGAACGATAAACTGGACTTGTCGTGAACTCAAGGCGGGAACCTCGATTACCTGTGTCTCCTGAACCTCACCACCCACCACGAGCTCCAAATCCCCCGAACTCTTTTGAACAGACCAGTTGCGAATAACGGACCATATTCTTACTTTACTAGGACCCGAAGGGACAACTTTTACATCCATTATACTTTGATTGTTAGAACGAAATTGAGGATCAACTCCAGCACCCACTCGAATCATTTCAACATCAATCCCTTTTTCTGAAAGATCAAAATTTACACTCTGCCAATCCCCTTTTTGAAAATCGCTTATTATGACCACTTTTTTAGCAGCAGTATTTACTTCGAATAACCTGCCCACGCGATCAATCAGTACTTGGGCATCCCCTCGTTTCCATCCATGGTCCAGTTTCGAGATCGTATCGACAAGTTGATCAGTGGGTGTACCTATCGGCCATTCTTCGATAGAGTTTCTGCCAAAAGTGAGCAACCCCATTTCCGAATTTTCCTGCTCAATAATTTGAGACGCAGCATTTTTTGCCTCTGCCAAGCTATTCCACCCCCCCATACTTGGACTTAAATCAATCGCGATTAAGGTTTCAGATTTGCGGGATGATTGCTCTGGGTTAACAGGAACTGACCAGTATGGGTCAGCAAGAAGGAACATGATTGCCAAGAACAAAAGAATTCTCAAGCAAAGCAGGGCCCGATCCGTGGGAGTCTTTCTTCCAGTCCTTGGAATTTGAGAAGGCGTAATGAATCTGAGGGATGGAAATTTATGCCGGTCAGTAATTCTTCGATACGCCATGTGTGCAAGAATAGGCAGCCCTACTGCCAGTCCTGTCCAGAAGGCTGCGGGTTGACCAAACTCAATCATAATAGCTCGTTTTCACCCTACATTGCGGATCCGCAGACCAAGAAACTTCCTTAATGCATGACCGAGATCTTGGTCGGTGAACAGACTTTCAAACTCGGCTGATACCCTAGCTAAATTACGGGCTAAATCAGCTTTAAATTGATTCATACTGTTGGAATATTTCGATTGAATGACACCCGGGGAGGTCGAGACTTCCTGATTTCCCTCCATTTCCACAAATCGCAAGGCATCTCCGGATGGAAGTTCTTCTTCCTCACGATCCAAAACCTGTAAACAAAGTGCCTCATACCGGGATGAAAGAGCAAACCGGAGCCTTTCTGGAAGAAGATCCTCTGCCTCTAAAAAATCGGAAAGAAAAACCACCATAGACCGTCCAGGCATATTTCCTACCATCTGGTCCCAGGCAGACTCATGCTTATTTATACCTTTGGCAGTCAGTCGGGATAGACCGTTAACAATTCTTCCAAAATGGGCCTGACCACTTCCCGGCCGGATCCATTGCTGCACATCATCGGAGTATGCAAAGAGACCAATCCTATCTCCTTGCCGGAAGGCAATGTAGGCAAAACATGCAGCCAGCATCGAGGCGTATTTTAATTTTGTACAGGAAGCTCCATCTCCCTCATACCCCATTGATGCACTGGTATCCAAGACAAGGAATAAATTAAAATTCGTATCCTCCTGAAAGGTCTTGGCCACGAGTTCTTCTCTTTTCGCATAGACTTTCCAATCCAAGACTTTCATATCTTCACCCGGATCATAGGGGCGATACTGGAAAAACTCATTGCCTCTTCCCTGCCTAAGGCTTCGATGAATCCCAGGCATTCCGCCATCGACGACTACTTTGGCCAAGAGGCCAAAGTCTTGTATCCGGCTTAGATGAGCCGGGTGTAATAAATCAGTATCTGCAGTTGCAACCACTTGAAAATGGTTAGGACTCTACAGTTTCCAATAGATGATCAATAATATCGTCAGAGCTTAAACCCTCTGATTCGGCAAAGAAACTGGGGAGAATTCGATGACGAAGTCCACTTTTTGCCATCGCCTTGACATCTTCGCGGGAAGCATTTGGGCGACCATCCAGCATGGCTTTTGCCTTTGAAGCTAAAATCAGGGCTTGCGACGCTCTCGAGCCCGCACCCCACTTAACTCGCTTGGTTGTCCATTCGTCACAAAATTCAGATTTTGGACGAGAAGCAGAGGCAAGCCTGACTGCGTAAGAAACCACTGTTTCTGAGGCAGGAATTTGACGGGTTAAGTCCTGAAGCTGCAAGATATCATCCCCAGCGAGAACCGCTTGGGCTTCATCCCCCGTAACCCCTGTTGTTTCACCTACCATTTTGATTTCATCATCAACGGAGAGATAATCAATGATAGGATTGAGAAGGAAACGATCCAGTTGGGCCTCAGGCAATGGATAAGTCCCTTCCAATTCGATCGGATTCTGAGTGGCCAACACAAAAAAGGGAACATCCAGGGGTCTTGTCTCTCCCGACACGGTCACTTGTCTCTCTTCCATTGCCTCCAAAAGCGAAGCTTGAGTCTTGGGGGGGGTCCGGTTGATTTCGTCCGCAAGCACAACATTCGAAAAGATGGGGCCGGGCGCAAAACGAAAGGATTTCTTACCCGTTGCAGGATCTTCATCCACAACTTCAGACCCGACCACATCTGCAGGCATAAGATCTGGCGTAAATTGAATTCTCTTGAATCCCAAGCTAAGGCATTTGGCAAGAGTCTTGACGAGCAGAGTTTTGCCTAAACCGGGTATACCAGTCAGCAAGCAGTGTCCACGAGCAAGCAAAGTGATGAGAAGTTGTTCAATTACCTCGTCTTGGCCAATGATGCCTTTGCGAATTTCCTGCATCAGGCGATCGCGCGTTTCATTGAGGCGACTAAGAGCGTCTTGGGCTTTTTTTTCCTTGGTCATTGAGTTAGTAGTATGTTGTGTAGTCTTTTGGAGACAAATTATGTTTGCACCATGTTAGAGAGCTTAGGACAATGCAAAAGATAGCGGCGCCATCTATTAGTCTTGTCCAGTTATAGCAAGTAATCGATCCCATTCATTAACAAATCGAACAAGATGCTCCTTACCGTTTGCTATTTCTGTTTCAAGTAATTCCCTGACCAACTGCTGCTCTCGATCGTAATGACTGCTGCTGAGTAATCCGGAAAAATGAGCCATTCGGGCCCAAAGCAGGTGGGTGGTAAAGGCATCAAATTCATTGTAAGCTAAAATTTCAGGAAGTTGTCCATCCATCCACATTTGGGCGACTGAATCTCCGCTTACATCAATCTTCCCTGGAATTCCACTTAAGCTGGCCGCTTGGTGAAGAGAAGGTCGGTCGCGAAATTGGCCGAGACCATCCGCAAGGTCTATGTTGTAATCAGAATTCCTTGCATCAAAATAATCCACGCCCTCCCAAGGCTTGCCCGGGCGGTCCGAAAAGCCAAACCCGGGTAATCCATTGACGATCGACCGTTGTATAATGATGGGAACATCTGCTTGCGAAGAATTATAGCCAACAAGTTGTGGTTTTCTTCGACCAACGGATTTTAAAAAACTGGTAAGCAGGACCTTCTCGGCTGATTTTTCTGAACTTTGTGGATCCGTGGGTAATGAGACCAGTTTCAAAACTGGATCTCCTCCCCTTGGGCAATCCCGTAAAAGGCCGGAGATTGAAACTATTCGACATAATATTGTTTTTAAATAAGGCTGAAAATCTTCTGGATCGCCCGGCTTTCGCGCATCTGACCATAAGGTTTCAAAAGATTCCCCGGCTTCCACCGACGGGCTTATTACAGGAGGGGCATGGTGAAGAATTTCTGCTGACTTAGGATCGGGAATCCACTCAATATCAAAACAAAATACGCTCTCAGTTATTTTCTTTAGCATCAATTTAAAGGCTATACAGCCACGCCGGATAATTTTGTTTCGAAATACTCTTCAGCACTTCCGGCTCCCTCCGGAATGGTCAATATCTCCGGACGGCCTTCATCGACCAAAAGTGTGTGCTCAAAATGAGCTGAGGGCATCCCATCCACAGCAAGAGCAGTCCAGCCATCCTTTGCCATGCGGATTTGGGGACTTTTCATATTTACCATAGGCTCGATACAAATGGCCATTCCTTTTCGAAATTGTGGACCAGTGCCCGCCTTACCGAAATTAGGGATTTGAGGATCTTCATGCAATGTCCTGCCCACGCCATGTCCTACAAAATTCGTAATCACCGCAAATCCTTCATCTTCTATATGTTTTTGTACCGCATGGGAGACATCCCCCACCCGTTTTTTATGCAAAGCCTGACTGAGCCCCACATAGAGAGATTCCTCTGTCACTCTGAGCAGACGCTCCACTTCCGGGCTGACTAAACCCACCGGGATGGTCCGGCAATTATCACCAATCACCCCGTTTTCTCGAATACAGACATCCACTGAAAGCACATCTCCTTCTTTAAGTATCCGTTCCGAAAGTCCAATCCCGTGAACCACTTCATCATTGACCGACAAACAGGTGAACGAGGGAAACACCCGATTGCCTGAGCGATAGCCTTTACATGCACTCTTTACACCAAAGTCCCGCATCATAGCCCCACCCTCTTCATCGATATCCAAAGTGCTCATCCCAGGTCGTACAAGAGCGCACAGTCGATCCAGAATAGTGGCAGCCGAACAGCCCGCTTTACGCATTTTCTCCTTATCTTTGAAATTCTTACAAATCACTCTCTTTTCATCCTCTAAAACGGTAAAGGTATCAACCCCAAATACTTCATTTTTAAATCTCTTCTCCTTCCACCCAATTTCTTAGAGGCTTAAAAAAAACTGCACCGAGAATTAATTGGAGAAAATGAACGCAAAACAATGGCATTATATGCTGAAGAAGCTTTTCACTTGCATCTGTAAATAAAATCGAAGCAATTGGAATACCCGAGGCAAGCGACTTTTGAGACAGACAATAAAATTGAGCCACTCGAATATCCCGTTTTTTCGACCATCTGCCGGAAAATAGCCAGCCTGATAGATGAATAATAAAAACAAAAACCAGGCAGCTTGGGAGTATAATCCACACATTTTTAAAAAACAGGTTCTTGCCGATGAGAGCAATGCCATCGCAAAGGCTTAGGTACAACAGAAAGGCAATTGCCAACATAGGAACTCCTGAAAGCCAATCTGACCGGGAGAGCGAACGGATGAATGAAAATAGTCGTGAACCCAACCAGCCCAAAAAACATGGAAAGGCAACCAAACCCATTATCTTACCTAGCAACAAGAAAAGGGTGGCTTCCGTTTGAAATGAACCAGTCCATAGCATAGCAATCACGAACGGGGCGATGAGATTGGATAATGTGGCATGACCCAATGCATAGTCGGCATTTCCCTTTGCATTCATCGAATAGACCACGCAACTGGATATCGTCGTCGGTAAAATAGCGGTAAAAAAAAGGGCTCCATACAGATCCTCAGATAACACCCCAGTAACCCAGGCTAAATTCAGCCAAAGAATCGGTAGCATAATAATCCCTGCCTGCAGGGCAAGGCTCCCAACCGGTTTGCGTAAAATCGCTGACAGGCTTGAGATGTTTATCCTCATTCCTTGAATAAGAAAGATGAACACAATCAAAACTTCAGAAAAATATTCGGGGTGTAAGATATTTCCTTTGGCTCCAATTGCAGGATTCCATAAGGTCAGCAACAGAACTGTAATAAGTAAGGTTACAAAACCCATTCCACTGGTTAAAACTCGCATCATTTGTGGTCTTTCATAAACTGATACCTTACATGGCACATTTTTCTGCCTTCACCAATTTTTAAAATTTCGGTCTTAATTTATTTATGCGAAATATATCTTTGCTTACAGTTGATGCGGCAGGCACCCTTTTAACTCCGTGGCCCTCAGTGGGTGCTATTTATGCACAGACTGCACGGGCAAAAGGAATTAAAGTTACGGATCAAGATCTCGACTCACGATTTGGTCATGCCTTTGCTGAAGCACAAAATGCAACCGATACCCTGCAGGGAAATGAAAAAGAATTCTGGAAAAAAGTGGTGGCGCTCACCTTTCAACCTTTTATGGTTGGTAGGTCGATAGATTCCCTCTTTGAAGAACTTTGGGATTTATTTGCCAGGGGAGATCCTTGGAGACTTGCTAAAGGAGCAGAAACAACTCTTTCCACTCTTTGTGAAAGAGGATACCGACTTGCCATTCTTTCCAATAACGATTCCCGCTTACGAACTGTGCTCAAAGATTTGCAGGTCGATCATCTTTTTGAACATCTTTTCATATCTTCTGAACTTGGTTTTGAAAAACCCGATTCTCAAATATTTAAAGCGGTGGAAGCAAAGATGCTCATTCCACCCAGGGAGATTATGCATATTGGAGACAGTTATTCCCGGGACTACATAGGGGCAAAACTTGCCGGTTGGAATCCCCTACTTTATGACTCAGATTCCGGAGAAGATGATCATATTAGCCACTTCTCTATGCTCTTGGATCTTCTTCCATGATCAAACTTTTACAAGAGATATCCACATCTCGATTGGCTAATTTATATGTTGATCACTTGGCAATTCAGACGATTGATTCCTCCGCTGAAAATTTGATTGCTTACCTAGACTTTACGGATTCATTCACCTACGAATGTAATGATAAGTATTCCATATGGGAAAAATTCTCGGACAGTCCTTTGAAAAACAGTTTATCTTTCTCCGGTTGGGTGGGGTTTTTTGGTTATGAATTATTAGGGGCACATTTTGGGGTCCAATTACATGCAACCCGTGATTTAGAAGTTCCTGCCGCTTGGTTTGGCCGGCCCCAAACCCTGATTCGGTTTGAATCAGGATTTACAATAATAGAATCCACAGATGACGATCGGGAAAAAGAAATCGAGAATCTTCTCTCCCTTCCTTCTTCTGAAAAGTCTCGGCAATCTTCACCCTGTACGCCCACCTGCAACTTAAGTTTTGAGGAATATCGGGCTACCTTTAATCGTGCAAGGGAAGCAATTTTAGATGGTGAAACCTACCAAATAAAAATTTCCCAGCGATTTGAGGCCAAATCTTTCTTGGATCCATTAGCCACATTTGTAAAATTACACGCAAGCAATCCCGCTCCCGAAGCTTTTCTTTTACAAACCCCGAAATTTTCCCTAGTCAGTTGTTCACCTGAAACGGTAATTACCAAGAAATCTGACATGATTAGTACCCGGCCAATTGGAGGGACCTATCAAAGAAATGACAGTCGCCTAGACAGCTCAGTCATCGAAAGTTTCTTGCAGGATCCAAAAGAGGTGGCCGAGCATAACATGCTAGTGGATCTCGAGAGGAATGATCTTTCTACGATTTGCCTTCCCGCCAGCGTACAAATTCAAAATTTCAGGGAGGTGGAGAGCTATTCTCACTTACACCACTTAGTATCAACGATTTCTGGAAGACTTAAGCAAGAGACAACCTTACCTAGGATTATTCAGGCTATGCTTCCGGGTGGAAGTATTACTGGCTGTCCGAAAATGAGAACTATGGAATGGATTGATCAACTCGAGCCCTGTTTTCGCGGACCTTACACAGGAAGTTTTGGATCCATCTCGGACAACGGAGACATTCGCTTAAACCTGATTATTCGGGCAATGCTCATCCTTGGCGATCATTGCTACACTCAGGCTGGAGGAGGTATCGTGGTGAATTCAACACCCGAATACGAATATCAGGAAAATAAAACCAAGGCTCAAGCCTTGCTTGATTTGCTCACATGATCACTGTCGTCGACCATCGAGATTCCTTTACTCGCAACCTTGAACATTTATTGTCCGCATTTGACGAAGTAAAAGTCATTGACCGGCTGTCAATTTCCCCATCTGAAATCCAGGAAAGTAATATCTTGGTTCTATCTCCTGGGCCAGGAAAACCTGATGATTACCCCGAATCAAAGGCAATCTACCAAAAAGCGAAAGGTAAGATCCCAATACTTGGGGTATGCTTGGGCTTTCAATTGATCATGGAACAGGAAGGTTGCGAAATCATCCGTCAAAAGCAGGTTTTACATGGGGTAGAAAGTGAAATATTTGCAGATAAAAATTCTGCAACTTACCGCAATCTTGAAGAACCGATCAAAGTTGGAAGGTATCATTCTTTACAGATTAACCCCGATAGTATCTGCAACCTCCCCGAAGGATTAAAAGTGACCGCTCATGACCCCATTCGAAATATTCCATTGTCTTTTGAAGATCTCGATCGGAAACTCTTTGGCTTGCAGTATCATCCTGAATCCTTTCTATCAAATCAAGGAACCAAGATCATATCTAATATTCTTCATGAAAGCATGGAACAAAGATGGCACGCCCTGCGATCATCCTGAACCGTGGGGCTTACCCGGAGTATTTACCACGCTAAGGATTGTTGCTGATCAAAGCATTCCTTTTTACGAGGACTACCTGAGCAGACTTTTAGATTCAGCTGAAAAAGTCGGTCTGCCTTGGATTCCACAAGCGGCTGAAATTCAAAAAAAATTGTCAGGGTTTCTCTCCGACATGAAGCCCGAGGATGGACTTCTCCGCATTTGCCTTTTCCATAACCTGCTGGGGTTATCATCACGACCAGCAGTAGCTGATGGCAAACCAGTCGAGGGTTGGCTTCTCCATTACCGTCGGCCCGAACCAACCATTAAATCAACTTGTGAAAAAGAGCTCTATGGAACTTTACATGAGCTTGATCTCGAAAAAGAAGATTGGGTAATTATTGATCCCAAGGACAATGATATCCGTGAAACTGCCACCGCCAATCTTATTTTCGTGAAAGATAATCAACTATTGATCCCTAATAAATCGGTACTCCAAGGTATCGTCTTACAAAAAATTCTTCCCTATTTAGACGATAGTTTTGAAATTCTCCGAGGCATTCCTTTGGATCAGGATATCCCCTCCTTTACAGAAATTCTATTATGTGGAACCGGAAGAGGGGTGGCACCGCTCCACTCCCTGCCTGAACTTGGTTGGTCACCAAAAAGTAACGAAGTCTTTATGCAGGTAAGATCTCACTACGAAGAAATACTTCAATCAGCCAGTGCCTAACTATCATTTTAACGGGCAACTTCTAGAACTAGATTATCCTGCATGTATGGGTATTCTTAACCTTACCCCGGATTCATTCAGTGATGGAGGTCAATTCAGTAACCTTGAATTTGCTGTTAATCATGCCCTTAAAATGGTTCAACAAGGTGCTCAAATCATTGATATGGGGGGGGAAAGCACACGCCCAGGAAGTAGATCTGTCTCTGAGCAGGAAGAGATTGACCGCGTATTGCCAGTCTTGGAAAAATTACCTGTAGATCAATTTATTATTTCCATCGACACAACAAAACCTAAGGTGGCCGAGTTGGCATTACAGAACGGTGCACATCTGATCAATGATGTTTCTGGAGGTAATAAAATACTCCTAGAAAAAGCCAAACAATACGACGCTGGATTTGTAATCATGCATACCCAAGGCAATCCAGATTCAATGCAAAATAAACCATCTTACATGAATCCCACCGAAGAGATCAGGGGTTTTTTTGAAAAACAAAAGGATTTCCTTCTTAGTCTTGAACTACCACGGGTTTGGATTGATCCAGGAATTGGCTTTGGTAAAACTCTAGAACATAATATCGATATTATGCGTAACCTCGACCGTTTTGAAGACGATGCCTGGGGTATTCTTTTGGGTACATCGAGAAAATCATGGATAGATCACCTTTGTACAGCCAAAGACCCCCTCGAGCGCATTGGAGGTTCTATCGCCTCTGCAATACATGCAGTCAGAAAAGGGGCTGAAATAATTCGGGTACATGATGTCAAAGAGACCGTACAGGCAATTCAAGTTGCGAAGGAACTCGCATGAAACATCTTGGTTCGCTATTCTAAAAAACTATGGGTAAAATTTTACTTAAAGGTATTGAAGTAATGGTTCGAATTGGTCTTCTGGAAGAGGAACTTTACGCCCCCCAGGATTTACTATTATCTTTGGAAATAGAACATGACTTCTCTGGTATTGCCAAATCAGATGAAGTCGAAAACGGTATTGATTATCGAGATATCATCGAACATGCCCGCAAATTTTCTCAATCCTATGACGGTAAGACTTTGGAATGTTTCGCATCATTGCTCGCGGCAGATGTAAAGGCCCAATTTTGTGCCCAACATGTCCGGGTATGCGTCGATAAACCTAGGTATGTAAAGAAATTGGGACTCCGTCAAATTCGGGTTGAAGTTGAGTGCTGAGGTCTATGTAGGGCTTGGGGCAAACTTGGGCGACCCCCAAAGTACCTTTGAAAAAGCCTTAAATTTAATTGAGGAATTCTGCCAGATTGTCTCTGTTTCTAAGCTATATCATTCAGCACCTTGGGGAGTCTTGGATCAACCTCCCTTTATCAATGCTGCAGCCCGCCTTTCTACCAAGTTGCCTCCGGATATACTCATTCACAAGTTCCAAGAAACCGAAAGAAAACTTGGTAAAAAAGTAATTCATAAAAATGGACCGAGGAGTATAGATATCGATATTCTTTTATATGGCGATCTGTCTATTGAAACAAAGGATTTGGTTTTACCGCACCCTCGGATTTTGGAACGCGACTTCGTACTCTGTCCCCTATTGGATCTTAATCCAAGACTTTACCATCCCACATGGGGGAACCAAACATTGAAGTCCGCCTTGGATAGACTTCAGGAAAAGTTCGTACAAAAAGAACCTGTTAGTTGGGATAGAAAACTTTAGATCAATCGTCCCCACCACCTGCAAAACTCATAAGGAACTGTAGAATGTAGAAGAAAAGAAGGGCAACGGAAGCGAAAAGCGATAAAGAAGCTGCCACATGCTGATCCGTACGGTACTGGTGAAGAATATTCGAAGTTGAATAGAGAACGGATCCACCAGCAAAGAAAATCATAACCGCGGAAAAAATAAGACCAAGTGAAAATCCGAAAATCATGCTGCAAACTATAAAACCTAAGGCAACAAAACCACCTATGGAAAGCACTCCGCCCATAAAAGAAAAGTCCTTTTTAGTGATAAAAACAGTTGCGGTGATGCCACCAACTAAAAGTAAGGTCATCAAACCGGCTGTTGGTATAAGCCCTTCACCCCCAAAGTGCGTTGCAATAAAAAGCAGCGGTAAGAACACAATGGCTTCCGCAATGATAAATAATCCAAGCCCCAGATACTGCATCTGCTCAGAACCACCCGAGATCGCCAATTTGTTAGCAATGTAACTCACTCCCATAAAAAGACCGAGAACGATCAACCAACTCATCCCTCCAGTCATACTAGA